>Ga0209007_1000098_pt1 | contig 51793 bp, 42 predicted proteins | sample JacPinW_OM1H0_O2_FD_187961 | JGI IMG/M metagenome (GOLD analysis project Ga0209007, IMG submission 187961) | Forest soil microbial communities from Algoma, Ontario, Canada - Jack Pine, Ontario site 1_JW_OM1H0_O2 (SPAdes) (version 2) | ecosystem: Environmental > Terrestrial > Soil > Boreal... | reverse complement strand
ATACCGGGTGGACGCTTCTGGATGGGAACCGATCACATGCAGGATGCGCAGCCAGTTCACCAAGTGGAAGTGAGGGGCTTCTGGATAGACCGCACCGATGTCACCAACGAAGAATTCGCGCACTTCGTGAAAGCAACCGGCTATGTAACCGTTGCCGAGCGTCCACTCGATCCGAAAGAGTTTCCTAACCTCGCGCCGGAAGATTTAGCTCCCGGCTCCGTCGTATTCACGCCTCCGTCCAATCCTATATCGCTCGACAATCCGCTGGCGTGGTGGAGGTTTGTGCAGGGCGCGAATTGGCGCCATCCCGATGGCCCGGATAGCGATCTTCGCGGGAAGGAAAAATATCCCGTCGTTCAAATTGCGTGGCCCGATGCCGTGGCCTATGCAAAATGGGCAGGCAAGCGCCTTCCCACTGAGGCCGAGTGGGAGTTCGCCGCTCGTGGTGGCCGCGACCGGCAAGATTATCCCTGGGGCAATGAGCTCAATCCAAACGGTAAATGGATGGCCAATACGTTTCAGGGACATTTTCCCGACAAGAATACTTCTAAAGATGGCTATGCCGGCGTAGCGCCAGTCGCATCCTTTCCTGCCAACAATTTCGGCCTCTATGACATGGCGGGAAATGTTTGGCAGTGGGTTTCTGACTGGTATCGCCCCGACTACTACACGCAACTTCAACACGACGGATCGATCGCGCTCAACCCGCAGGGACCACGCGACAGCTTTGATCCGCAGGAACTCGGCGTTCCCAAGCGCGTGCAAAAAGGAGGATCGTATCTTTGCACCGACCAATATTGCGAGCGCTATATCTCCGGTGCGAGGGGCAAGGGAGATCCAGAGACGGGAACAAATCATTTAGGTTTTCGCTGCGTGCGGGGCAAGGAAATTAAGAAATCGTCTTGACAAGCTGATCTAAGTAAGTGCGTATCGAGCCGACTGCAGAGCATAAACTTTCGGGTTGCCGAACTTTGCTAACGGAATACGGTCCTAGTGATTCTCCGCTGCCTGCGTCGGTCTCAGCGCCGCGGCCCCGAAGTTAACGCTGAATCGCTTGCACCATATGGATACTGCGCGGTATTTGGCCAAGTCCAAGTCACCGCCAAGCGTGTAGTTTTGGTCTCCCACATTGCCCTTAATGACTCCCAGATCAATGAAACCGGCCTGTTGTACCGTTGCTGCGTCTTTTGCATCGTTAGATGCGACCATGTAGACGTGCACATCGGGACCGTTTGACGTGCTGAAGCCCGTGAATCGAAGAACACGAGTGCCGTCTCCCATCCGGTAGATGGTTGCGGTGCCGGCCGTTGGGTGCAAAATGCTGTAGAACTGTCCCGACTCAAGAGGCTGCAGCGACGAACCGCCTTGTGCGCTTGGCATCGCTTCCTCAACATGGCGATTGATCACAAGGCGTTCTGGCCGAAATGCATACCATGCGGCGAAAGCCGCAACAACGACAACAGGAATTGCGAGTTTCTTCAACTTTGTCATTTCTGTATCTCCTTGACTTCAGGTATTTTGGTCAAATCCGCACGCGCAGCTGGCGCGCTCGTTCAGCGTGACCTGGCTGGTTGTAGCTTTTTCCCGATGCTGAAACCTAGTTTGCCAAGCACTCTTACGGCGCCAGTCTTCCCACCTTCGAAGTCACCCGAGCCAAGCTTTTGCCCCATGGCGAACTCATAAGCTGCGCCCAAGACTGCCTTAGGAGGATACCGGTGTTTATCCCGAACCAACTCATAGGTCGTCGTAGGCGCGAAACCATGCTTAGCGAAGAACTGTTCTGGACCCAGCCGATCGTATTCATGTATCGCACGCAACACGTCACCACGGGTCACGCGATCCCATACCACCATGTATTCGTCCTCCCAGTGTTTCTTAGTTCGCCGCTCGATGCGGGAAATACGCTCCGCTCCTTTCGCGATGCGGACCTCAAGCAGAGAGAAACTGCTTGACGAGAACTGCGGTATCGTCGGAGTTCTCTTCTGGAAAAAAGTGACCGCCTTTCATCGCCTGACCCTGCGCGCGTAGCGCCCATTGCCGCCAAATGCCCAGCGGGCCCCCATCTTTCGCATAGAAAGTGTCGAGCGGACCACCCTCCGCCCATAGATGCAGCATCGGGCATTCGATTTTCTTCGACGCTTCTTTATCCGCTCGATCGTGTTCGACATCAATCGTCGCCGCCGCTCGATACTCCTCGCAGATTCCGTGCACGCGAGCCGGATCGCGATAGGTTTGAACATATTCTTCGAGAATCTCCGGACCGAAGGAACCTTGGCCGAAGGGGTTATGGAAAACGGCTTCGGGCGCACCGAGAAGATACTTCTCTGGGAGCGGTTCCTTCTGCGATAGCAAAATCCAGGGCCAGTAAGTCTGAGCAAAGCGCGCATCGGACCGGCTCCATGCTTCAAGGATCGGAATCACATCGAACACAGCGAGTCGCTCGACATTTTTTGGATGATCCAAAGCCATGCGATAGGAGACGCGCCCTCCACGATCGTGGCCGATCAGCGTGAAGGTCGGAAAGCCGAGCTTGTCCATTACTTCTACCAACTCCTTCGTCATGGCGCGCTTGGAATAAGGAAAGTGGTCGTCCGTAGAAGGAGGGATTCCGCTACCGCCGTAGGCACGCAGATCCACGCAGATCACGGTGTGATTTTCTGCAAGCTTGGGTGCGAGGAATCGCCACATCAGGCTTGTACGCGGGAAGCCGTGCACCATCAGAATTGCCGGCCCACTTCCATAGCGGCGCACGAAAATCGTGTTTCCTGAAACCTCGACTCGAGACGACTCGAAAGAATCCTGGCCTGCCATACTTCCTCCACTTTTATTTGAGCTCGGTGGTTGTGCCGGTTGGGCGAAAGAATTCTCCAGTAGGGCACCGAAAGATGCCGCGGTGAGGCCACTAAGAAAACTACGACGCTCCATTATTACCTCCTTAGATGCCCTTGATCTCACCGCCATCCATGCGAACGGAAGCGCCCGTCATCCACTTTGCCGCCGGTGATACCAGAAAACTCATCAGATCGGCAACTTCCTCCGGCTTGCCAAAGCGGGTAATGCCAGCCTGCTCCGGAAATTTCTGGATTGCCTCTTCCACTGTGAGATTGTGGGCGGGCGCCCAGGTTTCAAAGAAGGCCCTGCGGCGTCCCGTCATTACGGCCCCGGGCGATACGCTGTTCACCTGCACTCCGTCTTTGATTCCCTGCTCTGCGAATGCCTTCGCTAACGCGTTGATGGCCGCGTTGATCGTCGCGACTGCCGCATTTCCAGGCTTGGGAGCAAAGGACGCGCTTCCGGAAATCAACACGACAGATCCCTTCGAGGCCTTCAAAGCGTTCCAGGCCTCTGTCGTCAAGCGGCGCGCACCGTGAAACTTGAGCGCCATGCCGTCATCCCACTGCGCATCGGTCATCTGGAATAGATCGATTTGCGGCACAGCGCCTGCAATGTTAAGCAGCGCGTCGATTCTGCCAAAGCGTTCGAGAGTCTTCTCGACGATGGTCTTCGCCGATTGTGGCTGGCGCAAATCGAAGGCCAACACCATAGTTTCGGCTCCAAAGGGCTTTACTTCATTCGCAGTCTTCTCCAGGTTGTCCTTATCCCTCGCCACCAGCACAATAGCTGAAAAATCGCGCGCCAGCAGGATGGCCGTGGCTCGTCCGATCCCCTGACTTGCACCGGTGACAATGGCGACAGATTTTGTATTGCCCATGTCCCTTCCTCTTCCTATAAGAAATTGCGCGCTCGATGCAACACGAACCTAGGACGATAAGGTCTCCCGGGCCGCTTTCAGAATTATGTTGATCACAAGATTTGGCTCTGAATACATTGGGCTGTGGTCCACATGATGCGAATGAACCTTCGCCCGCATGCGATCGGCCATGAAATGCTGCGTCTTCGGATTGATCATGCGATCCTCTTCGGCGATCAGGAACCACGACGGTTTTGTTTTCCAACTCGGCGCTGGAGCAGGTTCTTGAATGCTCTGCACCGCGATAGGCCGTTGCACGGCAGTTGCAATTCTTGTTTGTTCGGCGGAAGCCTTGTGGGCAACTGCCTGGCGAAAGCCGCCGTCTGGAATCCATATAAAGCCGTGAGAATCGGGGGCCAACTTCGGCGATTCCGGCGGCTTTGGGTCGCGGTAGAAAACCTTGGCTACCGTCTCACCCTCGTCCGGCGCGAGCGCCGCGATGTAGACCAGAGACTTAACTCGATCTTCTCGCACCGCGGCGATCACGGCGCCAGAGTAGGCGTGCCCCACCAGGACCACGGGACCGGTCGTCCTCTCCAGCGTCTGACTTAAGAACGCAGTGTCGTTGGTTAAGGAGGTAAGCGGAATCGGCGCGCAAATGACATGAAGACCGTGCCGCTCTAGCGGAAGAATGACGTTGCGCCAGCATGAACCGTCCGCCCACGCACCATGCACTAAAACAATCGATGAGTCCGGCGGGAACGCACTCGCCTTCATCCCGGAAGGCTGCGAATACGTGGCAGCTTCCGCAGCGTATTGCGCAGACGCAAGTTTAGTAAGGGGGCTATCGAGCGCAACACCGAGGGATCCGGCCGCGATCGCACCCAGAAATCTTCGACGTTCCATATCCTCTCCTTGGCCGTTCTTAGGACGTTCGTTCCGCTTTCAGTCAACCGACGCCGTTCGCGGCGAAGAAGCTTTTCATCGCAGTTGCAATCTCTTCGACGTGAGTCTCTATCGCAAAATGACCGGTGTCCAGGAATTGGACCTGCGCGTTCGGCTGATCCTTTCGGAATGCCTCTGCTCCCGCTGGAATGAAGAAGGGATCGTTCTTGCCCCAAATCGCTAGCAACGCCGGTTTGGATTTACGAAAATATTCCTGAAATTTCGGATAAAGCCTTACGTTCGACGCATAATCCAAAAACAGATCGAGTTGGATTTCCTTGTTACCCGGCCGCTCGAACAGAGCCGTATCCAATGTGTAGGACTCAGGCGGAATTGACTCCGGATTCGCGACCCCGTGGGTATACTGCCAGCGCGTTCCTCCGGCTGTCAGAACGGTTTGGCGAATGATGTCCCTATTTTCTGCCGTGGGCACAGCCCAGTATTTTCTGATCGGTCCCCACGCGTCACCCAGGCCTTCTTCGTAAGCGTTTCCATTCTGCGAAACAATGGCTGTGACGCGCTCAGGATGTGCCATCGCCAAACGGAAGCCGGTGGGCGCGCCATAATCGAATACGTAGATTGCATAGCGGTCGATCTTGAGCGCCCGCGTGAAGGCGTCCATGGTGAGCGCCAGTTGATCGAAGGCGTACGAATATTGCCTCTCCGACGGAACCTCGGTGAATCCGAAACCCGGAAGGTCGGGCGCGATCACGCGGTAGTCATAAGCCAGCCGCGGAATGAGTTCGCGAAACATGAACGACGAGGTTGGGAAGCCATGAAGTAAGAGAACCACGGGTGCATCTGCCTCGCCGGCCTCGCGATAAAACATCTGCACGCCATCCGCTTCGATTCTGCGGATGGACGTAATAGGCACGAAGAATCGCGCATCGTTCTGAATCGGCGATGATCGCTTTGTGGCGGTTCGTAACGTCGCATCAGTCATGAGGTTCACTCCTATTTTTGATTTTCAGGTGCAGGTCGAATACCAAAAGAGTCACGGCTCACTCGAAGAGAGAAGCATTCAGCGCAAATCATTCTGGCAGTTGAAGTTTGTAAGTTAAGAAGGCGCGGGAAATCCCAAACCGTGGCTGGCAAGTCTTTGACGGACATCCGTCGCTGACGGATGTCCGTCGGATCCACTGCTAATGATGGGTGGCTACAACGCCTAGGAAAGTGAGCTCTCACTAGCAGCGTCGCTGGCCCTGCGTTTTTGTTGAGCCGCAGCAGGACGGCGAATGCGAAGCTTCTTCATCCTGTAGGTCAAAGACGTTCGCTTCATCCCTAAGCGCGCGGCCGCGCCACTGATCACCCAGTTGCTTGTTTCCAGCACACGAAGGATATGATCGCGCTCAACTTCCGCGAGACCATTCATCGGGACATTGCTTCTCTTATCGGGCTGGATCGGCTCCAGTTCGGAGGTTGGCGCGCGTAACACCGACTGTGGCGAGAGAATCACGGCACGTTCAATAAAGTTCTGCAATTCGCGGACGTTTCCCGGCCATGGGTATCGCACCAAGGCATCCATCGTATCCGGAGGAATTACGTCAATTCGTTTGTTCATGCGTTGAGAGTAGAGTGTGGTGAAATGCCGCACCAATGTTGGAATATCCTTCGCGCGCTGGCGCAGAGCGGGAACCTGAATCGGAAACACCTTCAGACGGTAATAAAGGTCTTCGCGAAATACCCCTTGCTTTACCATGGCGGGCAAATCCCGATGCGTAGCTGCGATTACGCGCACATCCACCTTATGTGTGCGGTTGCTGCCGAGCCTCTCGAACTCCTGCTCTTGCAAAACGCGGAGCAGCTTCGCTTGAAGTTCGAGAGGTATATCGCCGACCTCATCTAGAAAAAGCGTGCCTTTGTCGGCAAGTTCGAACCGTCCTGCTTTTTGGGCGATGGCGCCGGTAAATGCTCCTTTTTCGTGCCCGAACAGCTCGCTCTCAAGAAGTCCAAGAGGGATTGCAGCGCAGTTCAGTTTTACGAATGCTTTTTCGCTGCGATTGCCCAGCTTATGGATTGCACGCGCAACCAATTCTTTGCCGGTACCCGTCTCGCCCATGATCAGCACCCCGGAATCCGTAGGCGCCACTACAGACACCAGGCTTAACGCCGTCTTCAAAGCCGGGCTCCCTCCGACGATTTCTCCTAGTCCCGCGCGAATTTCCTCCTCGAGATAGAGCCTCTGTTTTGTTTCCTTATCTCGATCATGGGTCGCTTTTTCATACTCCAACGTGTTCTCAACTGCAATGGCTACCTGGCGAGCCACTTGCTCGAGCAATATGACGTCGTCGTCCGCAAAATCATTGTCCGAACGCCTACACAGCATCAGAACGCCAACCGCTCGATCGCGGCCGATGAGCGGAAGATAGCACCCCGTCCTGAGGCCTTCCTCCTTCACGCGCTCATAAAGAACCCGGCCGTCAGGATTTCCATAGATTTCGGGATCCTCGCGGACGTGTTCGAAGCTATCGATCCGAATGCTCTTCCCTGTTCGCAATACCTGACCAGCGATCGAACTATTCATCGGCACGAACGATCCCTCGCGGAATGGTCCTCTCGTGTCGGGATTGTGCAGAAGAGTGACACGTAACGTGCCGCTTTCGGAGTCGGGCAGCAGCAAAGCGGACACGTCGCATTGCATTACTGTGAATAGGTTCGTCGAAAGCGCCTCAACCATTTGTCGCAGGCCCAACCTTGATGTGACGCTGCTTGTGATTTCCAGAAGTAATCGCAACCGATCGCGTTCGCGCTGCAGTGCTTGTTCGTTCATGTGGCGCTCAATTGCGATCCCAGTGATGTGGCTGGCGTTCTCAATCAACTGGAGTTCGTTGGCGCCGGGGCTGCGCGGCTCGCGGGAAAGGATCGCGAAGGTGCCAAGTGTCTTTCCTTCACTCGTGATCAACGGACGCGACCAAACGGAGCGGATGCCATAAGGTTTGAATAGGTGACGATAATCATCCCAGAGGGGATCTGTGAGGATGTCGGTCACATACACCGGCTCTCTCCGATAAACAGCCGTGCCGCAGGATGCACCCTTCGCACAGACCGCCGTGCGCCCTACATGATCGATGAATCCGGGAAGACTGGGCGCGGCAGCACAATGGAGTTCCTTGCCGTCTTCGCCGGGAAGCCAAATCGTGCAAAACATGCCTTCGGCTTGCGATTCGACCAACTGAGCAATGTTCGCTAGAACTTCGAAGAGAGGAGAGCCAGCAAAAATCAATTTTTGCAGGTTGAGGACAGACTCGGTTGAAAACAGCCCCAACTCGTGTTCCGGCGATGAGTCCGGCGATAGGACTTTTGCGGGAAACTGGATTGTTCTCTCCATGAATTGTCCTTCCCGGTTCAGTTAGATTCGGCTAGTCGAGTTTTGGTACCAATACTACGGGAAAAGAGATCGTCGGCGAGAAGCTGGACGATCTTCCGCCGTTTCCGCAGCAAGTTGAGGCACGGCCATCGGAGGTCGATTTTATGCCGATTTCACTACTTTAAGACGGAACGGGCGAAACTGCCACTGTTTAGAGGGCGACCGAGGGGTTGGTGAGGAGTTTTGCATTTGGTTTCGGGTTGGATCAGTTTTGAGATCACTCATGATCGAAACGCAAATGAGGGAGATCACCGGGGCGCCTGTCACTGGCGGGCAAGCGGGAGTTCGCGCAGTCTAGCTCGGCTCTCCGAGACCTTCATCTTGGATTCGTGGTCATGGACGCGCGGTGGCCGGTTGTGGTCGCCCAATAGTCAACCCACCGCTGACGAATGCCATTCGCCCGCTCGACGAGCTCAGGACTTGGAATTTTCCCGTGCTCGACAACCACGACGATGCCCGTGTTGAACTTCTTTTGCGAGTGGTCCACGTCCGGCAAACGCGGCCCCTCGGCAGCGATCACATCCTGAATGGTCACCTTGGTTCGTCCGCTTTGAATATCGGGTGATCATTTGCGTCTTTCCCCGTTTGGACAATATTCTTCAGCAGGAAGAAGTCCGGCACTTCGGCGGCAGAGATCAAGCCCATCAAGTACAAGTCAAGATAGGAATATCCGGTCGCGGGCACGTAGTAGTCATCATCCAGTTGAGTGTAAGTACCATCGAAGTTGTCCTGCCAGACGCCTCCTCCCATTGCCGACGCCTCGGTTGGACGCTGATAGGGAAATGCCACTGGCGCTTGTAGACCGCGGGCCCAGTGGACCGGACCTAAGGGAAAAGTTTCGCCATTCACCTTCGCGGAAACTGAAGCTCCCCAGCGATGTCCGAGCTCGTGCCCAATCTGCGACATTGCGTAGTTGTAGGAAAGCATTTTGCCATCTGGCGAGCGTTCGCCGAGTTGATGGGCGTAAAAAGTTACATCGTGATCGCTGCCCACGGGTGCGCCTTCCGGCGGCCGTACCTGCATTTGGTTGGAGCCGACGTAAACCGGCTGGACGAAACCCCACTGAAAGCGGCCCGCAGTGCAGTAGCTCTCGAGATCGTGTTGAGTCTCGCCAATACCGGTTACATTGCCGCCTCGCGGCCCGTTGCTTGGAGTGCCTGCTTCCTGGTTGTCGATGCGAAAATCCGAGTAATACGCGAGGAAGTCGAACCTGTCGCCGAGCGTTTTGATGACGGTGCAGGCCAGGTCCTGCGCCTCTGGCAAAGCCAGGTAGTGGAAGGATTCGTAGATGGCCGTAAACGGGCCATCTCTTCCTGTGAGAGAGGACAAGTGGACCTCCGGATTGCGAACTCCAGAGAATCTCACAGCTGTATAAAGATCTATGTCGCATGAGTTCATAGGCACCCGCACGCTTGCTCTTGTCGCGATGGTCTTCACTGTTTATCGACGTTGACGTAATAGAGATCCGTGGCCACGCCGAAATCGTCCTTCTTCAGCGATGTTGGCATTGTCTGCCATTCCGTCGTAGGCCGGATAATCTGCCAGTTGTCTTTCTTGCCCACCCGCACCGGCATGGCAAAAGCCGGTTCATCCACCTTCCAGCGGTAAGAGACAGTTCCTTTTTCCTCGTCAAACTTTAGCTGCAGAACCGGAATCGCGGGGTGGCGAAGATATTGGTTGAAGATCGGTGTAAGGTCTGTTCTCGTGCGCTGGTTAAAAAATTGCGCGACGTCCTCAGTCATGATGTTTTTATATTTGAACTGCTGGAAGTAATCGTGGATCAGCTTGAACCAGCGGGGGTCGTCGTTGATCACGCTGCGAAGCGTGTTGAGGAAAAGCGAACTCTTAGGGTATTGGTCTCCCGGCGGAGTGGCATAGACATCGTGCGGCGAAATAATAGGCCGCTCATTTTTAATGTGTGGCTTCGCGGCATTGATGTACTTCAGCGCATCGGCCTTGCCCCAGTTATATTCGACGTACAGGGATTCAAGGTAGTTCGTCCAACCCTCGTGAATCCACATATCGGAGCGATCGGCGGCGCTGACCGCGTTGCCAAACCATTCGTGGCCGCTTTCGTGGATGATGATGAAATCGAACCTCTGACCTATTTCATTTCCACGCCCGAGATATCCGTTGGCAAAACCATTGCCGTAAGTAACTGCAGTCTGGTGCTCCATGCCGGAATAAGGCACCTCGATCAATTTGTAGCCGTCTTTCTTAAAGGGATATTCACCGAAATAATGCGTATAAGCCTCAATCATGCCCCTAGCTTGCACAAATTGATTTTTGGCTTTTTCCAGATCTTCGGGCAGCACGTAGAAATCGAGAGGCAACTTTTTATAGTGATCGCTGAAGTCCGCTCAAGAACTTCTTGTCGGGATCGACCCGCACATCGAGATGGTAGTAGAGCAGCTTGTTGTTGGCGCGATAGGGCCCCCAACCGCCGCGTAAAACATCGTCGCGCGTAGGAATCGGTTCAGCCTGCGGCGAGGACGTCTGGCCAGTCGACTGAGCTTGGGACGATTGAGCAGAAGACAAACTTTGGGCTTCGGCCGGCGCGAACACGAGAGAAAAAATCACGAAACAGAGAAAGAAGTGAGGACATGCGAAGCGGTGGGGCCATCTCATAGTGGTGGCTCAAAATTTCTTTGTAACTATGGTGTCGCGGTTGCGAAACAACTATCGTATACAATATCCAACGCTTGGTTGTCCACACAGTTTGCGCGTCTGCTGCAATGAGCAAGTGTGAATGCCCGCCATAGTATTGAGTGGTAGGAGGCTTGGTATCCACATCATGTGAGCCAGGATTTCCATACTGATGACGATTATGCAATCATCTCGTGTGCGTTTTATCCCCAGACGAATGAAATGACGATGTTGGTTAGCGGATGCGAGCAATACGGAACCCCGGCAGCGGCGGAATTAATTACCAATCCCAGTCTGCTGGCTAGAATTCTGCAGGGCGCACCCAAGGGCTGGCAAAAAAAGAACCTTCAGTCTGTGATACATGTAAGAGTAATCGCTAATTCTCCGGCCTCTCCTGAGGTCGTCGCCTCTTAACTACTGGTAGATAGAACTCCACCGTTTTGGACTTCATTTTTTGTGATACTGGTTGACTATCCTTATTTACTCCGGGCGCTGGTACGATCCCCTATGAAAAGAATCAGCGCCTTTTTGCGGTCTCTCGGGGTGCTCATGCTCGCCTCGTTGCTCTTCCAGGCCTGCAACGCCGTCAACCCATTGTGCGGAAGCGCTCGGCCAGCCCCGATCATTGGATCCCTCTCCACCAGCACGATTACGTTGGCAGAAGTGCAGCAAGGATTTGTTCTCAATGTGTATGGCGCTAAGTTTGTTTCGTCCTCCGTTGTAGTCATCAACGGAACCAATCTGAACACTCTGGTCACAAGTAGTACGCAGTTGCAGGCCACGATTACTACCGCTGTGATCTCCGCGCCCGGAACCTTCGGCGTGGCGGTCAATACTCCCCCCGGGAACACGGGAGATGTGGGCTGTAGCAGCGGTGGGACCAGCGGCGCGCTCGATTTGACGATTACCTAGGATCCATCTGAGCTAGAATTTCGGTATATACATAACTATGACCTTCCTGCACCGCATCGTAACGCTTGCTCGCAGCCGCAAGATTGCTTCTTCTCCATTTGACCCAAATCCAGCGGCCAGATGGACGAGTTCTATCCGTGGGGCGATTCAATCGTTCATAGTTTTGCTCGCGCTGTTGACGGTGATGCAATCATCGCTGGCGTTTGCGGCGAATCCTGATCTCGAGACCGTGCTGACGGGCTCGCGCCAGCGTATTGAGAAATTGGACTACCGCGTGACCGGGCGGCTCACACGGGTGGAAGACAATGGCAAACGCACGAACTACAAGTTCATCGCCAAGGCTCACTGGTTTCCCGATGGCCTGTACCTGCTGTGTGAGATCTCGGGGCCGGGTTCAGAGAAAACGACCCTTCTTCTGCATATGAGCGTGGGCGGGCAACTGACCATCAAGGCCGCACTCCCGGGCGAGAAAAGCGCCAAGATTTTGCCATTTGAACATTGGAACGACCCCCTCATGGGAACGGACTTTTCCTATGAAGACATGGTGGAGGGCCAGTTCTTTTGGAAAAATCAGGAACTCCTGGCGCCGGAGAAATACGGCGCGCGGGATTGTTTTGTTCTCAAGAGCAAGTCCGGCACGCAGGACCGCTCTTACTATGATTCGGTAACATCGTGGATTGACAAAAGCATTTTGTACCCAGTGCACGTGGTGAAGACGCTTCACGGTACGGGGCAGCAGAAGGAATTTATTTATTACGGGCTGCGCCAGGTCAGCGGCGTTTGGTCTGCGTCGCAAGTGGAGGCAAAGTCGCAGGGCAAGCCCGGCTCCTCGATGCTTGTAATCGAAACGGGATCACCAAACGCTAAGCTTGGACGCAAAGACTTTGAGATCGGAGCGGCAGGCGCGCAAGAGGATAACGCGAAATGAATCGAATCTCCTAAATATCGGCGTCATGGGGCGAGTTCTTTTTCAGTTGTCACCGTGGCCCCGCGTAAGCCCCAAGGCCACCAATTCCAGTCTCCGGCGAGTTGCAATAGTGCCGGCCCAACCACCATCCGCACCACGGTAGCGTCGATAAACACCGCCACCGCGAGCGTAAAGCCCAGCATTTGGACGACGAGAAAGCTTCCCACGGTGAATGCGGTGAAGACGGCAATCATGATCGCCGCGGCGCTCGTGATGAGCCCGGCTGTACGCGCCAGGCCCTCGATCACCGCCGATCTCTCGGATAGACCCCGCCGCCGTTCTTCGAGGACGCGGGCAACCAGGAAGACTTCATAGTCCATGCTTAATCCGAAGACGATGGCGAACGAGAGAATCGGGACGATCGGGTATACGCTGCCGGTTGGTCCGTCGAGCCCGAAGAGTTTGCTGCCGTGGCCTTCCTGAAAAACAACGACTAAGGCACCGAATGCAGCACCAACCGAGAGCAGATTGAGCAGAATTGCCTTGACAGCGGCACATAAAGAACGTAACCCGATCAGTAGCGCCAGCAAGCTCCCCAACACGACGCCCATGATTAGCTTCGGCAACTTCTCTTTTACGACGGCGTCATAATCTGCTTCGAGTGCAGGAACGCCGCCGACACGCAGCACGGCGCCGGGCATGCCTGTAATCGCCGCAGCATCGGAGGAACGGATATCTCGTACCCAGCGTATCTGTTCGTTGGGCGTAAGAGCGGTGGTGGGCAGCAACTCAATCAAGGTCGCCTGGCCGTCGCTGCGAAGAAAAGTTTTGCGGATTGGCTCGGGCACATCGTTGACGGCATCCGCTGTGTCAGACATTCCCGTAAGGGTCGGAAGAGATAATACCTCCTGCGCTCTCGAATCGCTTTGGAAGCGCTTCGTCAAGCGACCAACGGCAAGCCAACCCGCCGCCGAGAGCGGCGGTGACTGCGGCGGCAACTGCAGGACCACACGGAGCGACTGCACTATACCCGATCGCCCCATGCTTTGAAGGGTGTGCAGCGCTTGCACCGATTCGGCCGCGGCGGGGAGCGAGTGACGGTCAGGAACTCCGGGAGAGATTTTTCGCGCTTGGAATGCAAGGATCAGCAGCGGAATCCCCGCGGCAAGCAGAGCTATCCAGGGCCGTCGGGTTACGATGCCGCCCCACCACTCCCACCGTTTACTCCGGGAGCACAGACTGTCATCGTTTCTCGCTGCGAATTTTCTGCCGGGAAGACGCACTCGGGCGGCATTGATGCGATGCCCCAGCAGGCCCAGCACCCAGGGGAGAATGAATGTACACAACATTACACTGAATAACGTTACCAGCAAGCCGGCAACCCCTATGGAGCTCAGTTCGCTGATGGGCACAATCAGCAGTGCCGAGAATCCAATGGCAACCGTCGTGGCGGAAATCAGCAGCGTCCGCCCCGCTTGTCCGGCGGCAATATCGGCGGCGCATCCGGGATCACACCCTTCGCCCAATGCTTCGCGAAACCGGCTCACCATCAGCAATCCATAGTCGATGCCCAAGCCGAGGCCGAGCATCGTCGCCAGATTCTGCACCAGAATCGACAGCCGTAAATAATGCGCGAGCAGCGCCGCCGCACCCAGAGCCATCGAGATTGAGAGCACTCCAACGCCCAGCGGCAATAGCGCGGCCACGAGACTGCCGAAAGCCAGCAACAGCAGCACGAGCGTCACCGGCATCGCTCGTTCCTCGGCATGCGTGACGTCATCTGCACTGACCTTGCGAAGATCGAAGTTCAGCGGCGTTTCACCGGTGATCTCCAATTTGATTTTAGGGTATTGCGACCGAAGCTGGCCTTCCATCCAGTCTGCTTTTGCTCTCAGCGTGGGAACCAACGCCTCGACAGATTCATCGTGCGGATCCAAACCGACGATGATCAAGGCCCCGCCATTTTCCCCAGTGAACACAGGGTCTGGCCAATCCAGACTCGAGATGGCACCTGACACACCAGGCACACTACGGAGTGAACTGGTTAAGAAACCCAATGCATCCGCGCCTTTTGCTGAATCCGGATCGGGAATACCGCTGATCACCAAGACCAGGCGGTGGGCGTACGGGGACTGGAAGCGCTGCGCGAGTTCCAGGTCAACTTTTTCGGCTTCTCCACCCTTGATGTGAACAGCCGTCTCCAGGCGGCGTTCGACCTTGTAGGAAAAGGGCAGCAGCGCAAGCGCCATGACAAATCCCGACATCGCCAACCAAAATCGGTAGCGAGCGGCCCCCGGGCCAATCTTCGTGCCTGGCTCGATCTGAACGGTGGTCTGGGTCATTGGTATGCGCCAAGCCAAAAAACCTCACTCCAGTTACAAAACCCGGTGACGGACTTGCCCGCGCGGTTAGCTAACGGCATAGACGCCATTCCGGCAACTGTCACTTGTGCGAGTTACGGTCGTGCTCGTTAGTGTCTTGACCGGCACTGTTGGTTGCAGCGCACGTACAACCAAAACACGCACTAGGATCAAGGTGACTCCAAGAATGACCGCCGTCAAGAATCGAACACGCATTTAATCCCAGTAGATTGATGAGTATACTCGTTTCGAAACAGCTTCAAAATTACTGAAGTTGAGGCGCCTTTGACTGGAAGTTATGAAACTGAGACTTGGAAGTTCCAAAGTTGTAACAGGTCGGAACCTTCCGTCCGAAAAGGCCATATTTCGAGATAAGGAACGGTGCAATTTCTCTGGAGTAAGAAATGAATGGCGGAGAGAGAGGGATTCGATAATCCAGAACTCTTCCATCTCTCGTCCTATCAAGGAGATCGCTTGTATCAAATTGAATATTAAATGGTTACTCCTCATTGCTCCTTCTAATCGCCGTTGCTGCTGAATGCCTGTTTTTCGTGATTTTAGGTATCACTGGTATCACCCCCCAAATGCCCGATAGCATCCACACTTCGCTGGAATATATTCACACCATTTTAAGACGCGTAAGCGAACCGAGCGATGCAGCAATTCGCTCGAAGAAATCGCGTTCCTGACAAGCCCACCGGATGAAAAGACCTTGCCGGCAAGGCCCCGCGGCCCGGTCGAATCGCCTACTCATTTCCCGGATGCATGTCGGTTGACGGCACCGGTCATGCTCGCAGGTTCGCCCAGGCTGAAATAGAAGGTCGCTCCCTTGTTGATCTCTGCTTCGGCCCAGACGCGTCCACCGTGCTTTCGCACGATGCGCTGCACCGTGGCGAGTCCAACACCGGTGCCTTCAAACTCTTCGTCGCTGTGAAGGCGTTGAAACGTTCCGAAGAGCTTGTCAGAGTACTTCGGATTGAATCCGGCGCCGTTGTCCCGAACAAAGAGCACGCGTTGGCCCTTGACTGTTGACTGGTCAATCTCAATGACGGCTCGCTCACGTCGACGGGTATATTTGACGGCATTGGACAGAAGGTTCGCGAACACCTGTTGGATCAGTCCCGGATCGCAATTAACAGAAGGCAGCGATCCGACTCGCCAGTCAATCTTCCGGTCGTCGGTTTCGGATTCGAGGTCGTGGAGAACGTTTTCAACCACTGAATTCAACGGCGTCATTTGCAGAGTCATGCTACGACGATCCAGCCGGGCCAGATTGAGTAGATCGTCGATCATCCGGGCCATTCTCTGGGTACCTTCCTGAATGCGTTTCAGCTGGTGTTGAGCCTCGGGCTGCAATTGAGCGCTATGTTCCTCTATCAACGCGCCGGCAAATCCGTTGATATGGCGTAGAGGCGCTCGGAGGTCATGCGAAACTGAATAGGAGAAGGCTTCCAGTTCGTCGTTTGCAGCTGCAAGCTGTGCAGTACGCTGGTCCACGCGACGCTCCAGGTCTTCATTCAGTTTCTTGATCTGTTCTTCAGCCCGTTTGCGCTCGACCAGTTCAATCTGCAGGTGCTCGTTGGTTTGGGCGAGCTCGACTGTGCGCTCGGCTACCCTCACCTCCAGGGTCTCCTTCGCTTGCTGCAGTTCCTGCTGTTTGATTTCGAGTTCTTCGTTGATCTGGACGGCACCTTCATAAGTCGAGATCAGTAAATCCAGAATCTGTTGTTTCTCCGCTGTGATGAAATGCGAGTGGCCACCAAATTGGAGTTGTACGCCCACTTGCAATCGTTCAGTCTTTCTTAGTTGCACGTTCGTCAGGATGTATTCGACTCGTGCAAGCAAGTATTTGTCGTCGTACGGTTTCCGGATAAAACTGTCCGCACTGCACTCCAACCCCTTGACAATGTCCTGCGGCTTGGAAAGAGACGTTAGTAGGACGACTGGAACATCCTTGAAGGCTGGCAAAGACTTGATCTCCTTGCACAACGTATAACCGTCCATTTCTGGCATCACCACATCCGTGATGATCATCGCAGGCTTGCTTCGGAGTGCTGCAGCGAGCGCTTGCTTACCATCTCTGGCGACGGTTACGGTATAGCCCCGGTTCCTCAAGTAATGCGTCAACTGCTCGGCCTGGGTTTGGCTGTCTTCCGCGATAAGTATCTCGACTCCGTTGAAGAAATTCCCCTTGCGTTGGCCCATAGATCCCCTGACTCTTTTCTTAGGTCCCAGAAAGATCGTGTCCGGGAAAAACACCGTTGATCTCTGAGGCGCGATCTTGCCTGTTTGTCATTGCCCGCTCGTTGCCGTCGACAGTCCTGGTGGCGAGGCTTGCCAACGCCAAGCGAATCTTTTCCGGGGGGAGAACATAGGTTGCCCCGCCCAGTCTTATCGCCTCACCTGGCATTCCATGCACCACGGATGTCTCCTGGTCCTGGGCGATGGTCACCGCCCCTTGTTCCTTCATCAACTTCAGCTCCCACGCGCCGTCTTTGCCCATTCCCGTGAGCAGCACGCCGACTGCGCTCGCGCCATACGCTTTCGCGACCGAACGAAACAGACAAGCGACCGATGGCCGGAGTCCGTTCTCGGGTTCGTCTGATTTGAGTTGTACCCGGCCATCTGCGCCCACCGCCATGTGCAATCCGTCGGGGGCCACGTACACATGTCCTGGGAGAACGGATTGGCCGTGCGTAGGTATATGAACTGATAGACTTGACGATTGTGCCAACCACTCCACGAGACCTTGAGTAAAACCTGCCGCAATGTGCTGCACAATCAAAACCGGAATGGGAAAGTTCCTCGGCAGTGCCGCAAGAATCGTTTGGAGTACCGGCGGCCCACCGGTTGAGGCCCCAATGGCCACGATCCTGGGTTGCGATTGAGTTGTCTGGAGCGGGAATTCCTTGCAGAGCGAGGTCCCTGGAACAACGTCTGCGGGTCGATAGCGCGGCCACCGTCTCACAACCTTCACTTCCGACATCAGCTTCACGGTGCGGACTAACTCCGCGGTACTCTGCTGATGTTCCGGATGACCCACGCCCGCAGGCTTCGATAACACCGCAAGGGCTCCAGATTCTATCGCGCGGAAGGTTTTCGCCGTATCCGTAGCATCTGCCGCGCCGCTCACGATGATAATCGGCGTGGGGTGAGTTTCCATGATCCGTCGGGTTGCATCGAAGCCGTTCATCCTGGGCATGTGGATATCCATCGTGATGATGTCGGGTCTGAAGCGTTCCACCGCTTCGAGCGCTTCCTCGCCCGTCTCCGCTGTCGCAACAACCTCGATTGCGGGATCGGAGCAAAGAATCTGAAGCAGAAATTCCCGCACCGTTGGCGAATCCTCGACGACCAGCACTCGAATCATCCACTGCTCCTAAACCGCCATTCAGATCAGCCTTCTGACTACTTCCAATAGATTGCCTTGATCAAAACTGCTCTTCACGATGTACGCATTGGCCCCGACATCAACCCCGCGCTCCCGGTCCTCATGAGAGTCCAGCCCCGTGACCAGCACCACGGGCAACTGGGCAAGCCTTCTATCGGCCCTGATCCTCGCGGTCAGATCAAAACCACTCATCCTGGGCATCTCGACATCCGATACCACTAAGTCAAAAGTTTCGCTCGCGAGCACGGTCAAAGCCTCAGCGCCGTCGATCGCTGTTTTCACCTTGAATCCGGCGAATTCAAGGATGTTCTTCAGCAGTGTCCGTGAGGTGATCGAATCTTCCGCCACCAGGATGGACTTAGGAGCTTCCTCGGTCTCATGGGCCGCCCTAATGGGGGCCATTTTGACTGCGGAATGCATCAAATCCGCAACGTTTAGTACAGGCAACACCTTGCCATTTCCGAGAACCGTAGCGCCGGCAATATTGCGCACGTGCGGCAGCTGCTTCCCTAAGCTCTTCACCAGGACCTCTTGCTCGTCGAGAATCTCGTCGACAAAAAATCCGATTTGCTCACCCGACCAGACAAGAACAAGCACCGGTACTTTGCGTTTCGGATCGATGTCGGTGCTTGTCTGAGTAATTTCCAAGACATCACTCAAGCGAACCGCCGAAGCGGCGCGGCCGTTGATCTGAATGGTCTCTCGGTTTTCCGCACTCTTGATTTCGTCGCGGCTCACCCGAAGAACTCTTTGGACATAGCGAGTTGGAAGCACAAACAAACTCTCGCCCACACGAACCAGGACGCCTCGGAATCTGGCGAGAGTAAGCGGCAGAACGAGCCGGAAAGTCGTTCCAGTTCCGGGTTGGGTTTCGACCGACACCGTCCCGCCAACTTTTTCAACCTTCTCCCTCACTATGGCCAGTCCCAAACCGCGGCCTGAGACCTCGGTGATCATCGGGCTGGTGGAGAGCCCAGACTTGAAGATGAGCGCTGCGGTTTGCCGGTTATCCATTTTCTTTGCATCTTCCTCAGAGACTAGACCCAGCTTCAGAGACGCTGCTCGTACCTTCTGTTTGTCGATACCTGCGCCGTCGTCCGAAACGACAATCTCAACCTTGTCAGCGCTTTTGGGAAAGATGGCGATGCGGATGGTTGCGCGCGCCGGCTTCCCTGTCTCTTCCCGCCGTTTTGGAGTCTCGATGCCGTGATCGATGCAGTTTCTTACCAGGTGCATGAGAGGGTCTTTCATTTCTTCCAAGATCCGCCGGTCGGTTTCGATCTCACCTCCCACAATGGTCAGGTCGGCGTCCTTCCCGCAGTCCCGACAAAGGTCGCGCACAAGTTTGGGCAAGAATTCGAGCAACGCGGCAAATGGAAGCATGGATACTCGTTTCGTGTCTTCCACAAGATCGTCCACTCTTCGGTCGAGCGCCCTTCGGTCGTATTCGAGATGCTTAGTTAACGCCGCGACCTTCTGCTTGACTGAGTTTAAGGCGCCCTCATTCCGGTCAAGAAAAGCCGCGACCTTCATAGTCCGGGACCGGGTAGCTGCGTGTCCGTTTGACGGGTGACTGAGTCCATTGGACCGAAATTCTCCGTTAACCAACGAGGACAAGGCACGCGCGTGAGGCCGTATCTTCCTCCATTCGGTTTCCCAAGAAATTAGTGCTTGACTGATTTCACGCAATTCCGTTACCCGTTGGACGGCTGTCGCCTTGACCGGAATCAATTCTTCAGCTTGGCGAAGAAGCGCGTCGAGCTTGGCTGCTGGAACTCTCAGAGTCTCGGACAATCCCTGCTTCTGGTCCGCGAAGTGTCCCGGCCCCAGAGCGTTCTCGGGTTGGCGAATGGCCGATAGTCGGTTACTCGCACCTTCCGCGGACAGCAATGCTTGTGGGCTCGCCTGGCGCATGACAGTGATACTAGGGGGATCGGTAGTTCCCGGCCGCTGAACTGAGCGGGACTCATCGACTCGCTCGGTTTCGGTGCTCTCGGCGGAAAGCAGCACGCCCAGGTTGTCCACGACTTGATAAAACTGATCAAAGATCTCTGGTGAGAGTGCTATTTCCTTGGCTTTAAGTCGCGCAAATAAGCCTTCCAGGGATTGGCAGGCGCCTTCGATTTTGACCAGATTGACGGCGCGCGCCGCGCCCTTCAGGCTGTGCACTTCCCGGAACACGCTTTCGATCATCTCCATTTGTTGTTCAGGCGACGCCGCTTTCTCCAGTTCGACTAAGCCTGAAGAAAGGGCAGTGATGTGTTCCTCCGCCTCGACCCGAAAGGTCGCGAGAAGCCTTTTGAGAAGCTCTTTGTCTTTAGGTCCCATTTCCATTCTCACGAGGCATTGGCTGCCATGCTCCGTTCTTTCGCATTAACCTTATAGAGGGCCACGAGTTTCTCCAGTTTTCGCCCTAGTTCCCCAATGTTCCTGGACGCCGTTTCCGTCTGTTTCGTGCTGGCCACGTTTTGCGTGCTGGCCGTCTTGATATTCTCCATCGCCTGCACTACCTGGTCCATGCCCACCATCTGCTGCTGGCTTGAGGCGGCAATCTGGGTGGCGAGCCGCTGCTGCTGGTCGGGGTTGTCCGCGGTCAATTCCCGCACTTGTTTCAACTTCTGATCGGCCAGTTCACGCGCTCCCTGATAGGGTTCCAGATAGCGCGGCGTCCCCGTGATGAGGTACCCGCGCTGGCCGGTCTCGGCATCCTTCATTGCGGACAGAAACTCGTCAAGCCCGGTGACCACTTGATGCGAGTGCCGGACCCACTCGGCGGAGTCGATCAGCTTGGCCGTACTGTCATGGGACACCACACCGACCACCAGCAGCATCGCCAAAGCCACGCCAAAAGCGCTGGCAATCTTTCGCCCGATTGACCACCTCATTGGATACTCCCTTCCGGACGTCCAGGCTGCGTTTTACTAATGGGCCCGGGCCGCCATACTCCGATGGTTGACGTTGACCTTGTACAAAGCCACGAGTTCCTCCAGTTTCCGCCCCAGTTCTCCGATATTCCTGGCCGCCGTTTCCGTCTGTTTCGTGCTGGCCACGTTTTGCGTGCTTGCCGTCTTGATGTTCTCCATCGCCTGCACCACTTGGTCCATGCCCGCCATCTGCTGCTGGCTTGATGCGGCAATCTGAGTGGCGGCTTGGGCCGCTTCCGCGATGCTCTCGCCCAGTTTCTGCACCGACTCTCCAGCCTGCACCGACTGCTTTACACCGGCTTCTACTGCTTTGCTGCCTTGCTCGGTCACCATCACGGCAGCGTTGGTCGCCTTTTGAATGTCGCTTAGAATGCTTCGGACCTGCACCGTCGCTTGTTTTGATTGTTCCGCTAGATTCCGCACTTCTTGCGCAACCACGGCGAAGCCTTTGCCCTGTTCGCCCGCCTTCGCCGCTTCGATGGAGGCATTCACCGCCAGCAGGTTCGACTGTTCGGCGAGGTCGTTGACGGTCAGCATGATTTCTCCAATAGCCTGCCCCTGCTCGCTCAGTCGGACAATGCTTTCCGCGATGGATTCCATCTGCTCGCGGATTTGTTTCATCGCGTCAATGGACTCAGTAGCCGACTTTTTCCCCATCTCGGAAATCTGCGTTGCACGCTGGGCGCTCTCCGACACATATTTGGCTTTTTGGGTCGCGAGCTGCGCCGTCTGTTTCACCTCCTCAACCGTCGTGGTCGTCTCGGAAACCGCGGTCGCGGTCTCGGTCGCAGCGGAAGCCACTTGGGTCGTGGTGGAGACAATCTGCTGAGCGGAGGAAGAGAGAACGCCGATCGACTCCTGCATTTCTCCAGTAATCCGCCGGAGCTTCTCCACCATAATGGCAAAGGCCTTTCCTAGGACGTCCTTGTCAGACTTGGGTTTGACCTCGACCGTGAGATCGCCGTCAGAGATTTGTTCGGCTACGCGGGCCATTTGTCCCAGGGAATTTGTCATCTCCGCGAATGTCGAAGCCAAGATGCCGACCTCATCTCCCCGGTCGTTGGAAATAAGGCTGACCGACAAATCCCCGGAGGCGATCTTCTGTGCCGCAGCCGAAAGTTGGCCGAGCGGTACTGCGATATTCCGCGTGAGCAACACACCGACCAGACTCAGAAGCCCGAACGCGCAGAGGCTCCCCAGAATGATGGTCATCTCGGTCCGGTGCGCACGGTCTTTCTCCTCCGCAGACCGCCTGGCCAATAACCCGGTCTCTTCCTCCCGCATCTCGCCGACCAACTTCCGGATGGAATCCATTGCGTTCTTGCCCTTGTCTGTGACGACCACCTGCTCGGCTGGTCCGAAGCCTTTCGTTCTCCGTAGGTCGATGGTTTCCTGCAACTCAGCGAACTTGCTGGCAACCAGGGGCTCGATGATGGTCAGCCGCTGCTGCTGGACAGGGTTGTCGGTAGTTAATTCCCGCAGGGACTTCAGTTTTTGGTCGACCACGTCGCGCGCGCCCTGATACGGTTCCAGATAGCGAGCTTCGCCGGTGATGACGTAGCCGCGTTGTCCCGTCTCTGCATCCTTCATTCCGGACAACAAGTCGTCGAGTCCATTGAGTACCTCATGGGTGTGCCCGACCCACTCGGCGGAGTCGATAAGCTTGGCCGTGCTGTTATACGAGACCGCACCGACCACCATGAGCGCCACCAGGGCGAGCCCGAAGCCACTCCCAATCTTGCTACCGATTGACCACTTCATTGCGGTTCTCGCTTTCTCAACCGTGACGCTCAAGTCGCGGTGCTCACAAGTTCGTTCACCAGGATCTTCTCGTCCGAAAGGATCTTCTCCACGTCGAGAACCACCAACGGATCTTTCGTAATTCCTTTCAGATACTCCGCCCGGATGCCGGTCAGGGTTGGAAGAGCCGGGTGAAGTTCTTCCTGCGCGATGGACCGCACACCAAGAATGGCATCGGCAAGAATGCCTACTTCCATGTGATTGGCGTGGATAATAATGACTTTATTCAGGTCGGTGAGACCCTTTTCTGGCAAATCAAACAGTTTCTTGATGTTGATGATGGAGAGAATTTGTCCGCGCACATTGACCAGCCCCAGAACAAAAGGCGGGGTGCACGGTAGCGGCGTGAATTCGTTGAGTGGATGGATTTCGCGAATATGACACGATTCAATGCCGTACCGTTCAGGCCCCAGGAGGAACTCCACAACTTCCAAGAGCGAGTGTGAGGAAGTTGTTTCGGCTTTGCCACCTGTCGCCAGCAATCGGGCACGCGCGTGGAGGATTTTCTGCTTTTCTTCCGGGCTGGGAGTGAGTCTCCGTTTCAGCGCTGCCTGGGAGTCGTCGAGGCGGCGGTGAAGTTCAGCCCAGTTAAGCTCGCGCTTCTGCTCCACGCCAGGAGCTAGAGCGCTTAGCGACTCCGGAGTTGTGTCTTCTACACGCATAGCATTACCGTCTGCTCCGTTCAAGATTCCCGACTTGGCGTCGAACGCCGATACGTGGCTGTCTAGTCTGGGTCGCTGCAGTTTCTTGACTAGGGGGAAAGACGATCATTTCCCTCAGCCTGCCGGCAGAAAGGCCTTCGGATTCCGGCACAATATCTTCTGGTTGATATCGCGCCAAGAGCAACAGGACATTAGCGAAGTGCTTCTCGGATTCCTTTAGCCTTCGCTGGTTCAATGCCAGACTCCCCAGTGCAAAATGACCGAGCATGAATTCCGGTTCCGCGTACACGGTCTGCTTGAAAGCAAGGAGTGCCTCCGGCAGGCAACCTTGTTCCTGCAAAATTGTTGCCCGCAGATAGTACGCGCGAGCCGCCATCTTGTCGGCTGCAATTGCCTGGTCACACAGGACGAGCGCTGCGGCCAGCTTTCCTTGGTTGGCGTAAGCGCGCGCCAGCAAAAGCGTGGCTGATGCGTGATCCCCGCTGTCGGACAAGAGCGCGGGGATCACCCGCTCCATTTCCTCATAGCATCCTTGTTCATAAAGCGCCAAGGCTTGTTCGTAAGAAACTGCTGGTGCCGTTGAATTCTGTGAACGAACTTCGCTATGGGGATCTTTCCGAGTCGTCTGCCAGGATGAGGTTCGGGTTGGCTCCGGCGCCCCCACGATCCCCTCCGGCAACTGGACGCCTGACCCGCCTTCGGCATACACATGCGGAGCAAGCGTCGTTGGTGAGCGCTTGGGTGACTTCCTATACAAGGTGGCATCACCGAAACTCACACTTGCGAACTCGGAGAACAATTCCTGGGAAGTTTCTGTAGGGCTCACGATCAACCATCCATCCGTGGCCAAAGAGCGGTGGAGCTGCCGGACTACCTTCCTCATTCCTTCAGGAGTTAAGTACATGAGCACATTCCGACAGAAAATCACGTCGAGGCCGCTTGGACAGTTTGAAACTGGCGGATAGGCGTCATCCATCAAGTTGAGCTGAGCGAAGGTCACCATCTTCTTGATAGCTGGGGTAATGGCCCAACGGTCTTCCTCGACCTCCTCAAAATATGCGCTCCGAACCCACGGCGGAATCCCACGGAAGGACCACTCCCCGTAGATTCCCTGGGATGCCTTCAGCAGAGACTTGGAATTCAGGTCGGTCGCTAGTATCTCGATGTTCCGCGTCTTCAGGCCCGCCATCAACTTGCTGAGCACAATCGCGACCGAATACGATTCTTCGCCTGTGGCGCAACCTGCGCTCCAAATTCTGATTGCCCTGTCCGGACCTGCACGTGCCCGAATCAATTCCGGCACGATGTCTCGTTCAAGGACTTCCAGGCTGCGCTTCTCACGGAAGAAATAAGTCTCGCCGACTGTTAAGTGACTGGCCAATGCTTCTAGATGCATTCGAGTCAAGGCGGGTGACAACAGCCACTGGACATAGCGGTCCAAATCGTGCTGACAACCGCATTCCTGGGCCGCACCGCATACCCCGCGCTGAAGATCGAGCCAGCGCTCTTTCGGAAAGTGCAGTCCGAGATGGCGGCCGACAAGGTCGCCGAGCTGCAAGAGCTGCGCGCCCGAGATTGTTTTTGTCATTATCTTCCCACCGCTTGGGCCCGGAGTTCGTCCAGTTGCTGCTCTTCCTTCTTCGAAAGAAAGTGCTCAAGGTTATGAATGAATAAAATGCCGTCGTCTAGCCGAGTGATGCCTTCCACGTATTGACCGCCAGGTACGATCTTCTCGGTTTCCGTAACTGCCTCTGCGGTCCGTTCCAAAACTCCGATTACAGAGTTCACAACCAGCGCAACCCTCCGGGTAGCCGTGTCCGCGACGATGAGCTGGTCGCTCAAACTGGTTTCGGGTTCTGACAAGCCGAACCGCTTTCGCATGCTCATGACCGGAATGATGCTTCCCTGAAAGTCGATCACGCCGAACACAATCTCCGGTGCTTTCGGCAACGGAGTGACTTCCACCATACGCACGACCCGCTGGACAGCTGTCAAAGGGAGAGCATACTGCTGCTTACCGAGGATGAAGGCTACTAGTTGATTCAGCATGGTGGTCTTGCGTTCCGCTCCCTTCCCATCACTCCTGCCAAACCATGTGCGGATCGTGCAATGTCGGTAGCGCATTAGCTCTCATGAGGTCAAAGAAGAAAGGCAGACCAATTCCTAGCAGTGAATTCTGTCCTGTCTCACGGGCCGCTAGTAATGATTTAATCTGCAATTCGTTCACGATTCCATGCACGAACGGCCAAAGGATGACCATTCGTGCAGCCGCCAAGACCAAAAAGGGTGAGTTTCCCAAAACAGGAAACCCCTGCACCCAACGGCTCGATGGTTGCTCGGTGATGGTTGCCCCCAGCCCACCAGGAACTAAAACAATGCTGCGAGGAGTGGCTCGGTCATGTCGAAACGAGCGCAGTACGGCAGCGGGACGTGTAGTCGGTTGCACGCAGAGGTGCCGTCCTTTGCGGCCGACTAGCAGCTGCCCTAGGGGGACTGTGCCTGGGTCACGGGTTAGCCGGAAGTTGGAGGATTCATTCGGAGTTTCCCGATTCCGCAGGATCGCCGGATCACGGCATACAGAGGAATTTTGAACTGAGAATACTTCGGGTGGTGACTTTGTGCTCCCTGCCCCGACGACAGTTTTGCTTAGGCGCGGCGGTCGGCCAACGATGCGCTACGACGCCACTGGTTGCCCTCTTCGGGCCGAAACGCTGCTGGCTGTGCCTTTCGAAGCCAGTTCGCCAATTCATGAGGATCGAAACGGAACGACAGTATTGACTTAATTTAACTCATTGAAAACAAAGCGGTTGGAGTATATATTTGGCGGAGAGAGTGGGATTCGATAGTCCCGGAATCTCCATCTCTTGTCCTATCAGGGAGATAGCTACTAACAGATTGAATAATAAATGGTTACTCCTCGTTGCACCTCTTAATGCCCGTTGCATCCGTTGCTGCTGAATGTCTGTTTTTCGGTGTTTTAGGTATCACTGGGATCACCCCCTGAACGCCCGGCGCGAGCTCCGTCGGTTCCCAGAGGGGCAAGTCTATGGTCATTGGCAGATGATCCGAGATGCGATCCGTAACGGACTGGTTCAGCTCGCGCATGGTCACCGGGAAATGTGGAGCGAATTGGTAGCTCTGTTCCGTATTTCGTGGATTGTCGATGAACGGTTTGACAAAGATCCAGTCGAGTTTGAACCGGCCTACAAGACCACCGTAGTTACGGGCGAACGCGTAGGTCGGGGTGAAGCCTTTTCCGCCTCGTTGGTTGCTATCTGCGAGAGTGCGACGCCTTGACGGAAGCGTGCGATCCCGCTCGCCACGAAAATCGAAAGCATGGCCGTCAGCAAATCGGAACTTTTCGATAGTCTTGAACATCGGCTGCTCCCGGTTGTCCCATAGAATCGGAAGATGAAAGGCAGTCGGATCGTTGTACCCGTGAAAGTAACGAACCGGGACGAGTGTGTACTGGAACACTCCGAGCGGATGAAAATGGGAAACGACCTGGCCGGCCCAGAATTTGTAATCCGTGACGCGCGTCACGATTTCGTTGCGCACCGACGTGGGGGTGTTCTCACGGCTGGTTGTGTTTAGGTCTCCAGCGATCACCACTGGATTGTTGTCTGATCGTACGTCCGCCAGCAGCGCCTGCATCTGACGCCGGCGGCATCCCGGCGGACATTTATTCTCCAAGTGGGTTGCGACAATGGTTGCACGCCCGGTCGGCAAGTCGGGCACGGAGACGTCGGCAATCAGCGCCATGCGCCCGCCCTGGCGTAATTCACGCTCGACTCGCTCCCGGAACAACTTGTGCACGGACCATCGCCTTCCTTGTTCGAGTTTCGAGATGGCTTCGTATTCCTTGCCGTACCAGTCGTAGCAGACTGGCAGCCGAAGAATGCGAGCGTGCTCGATTGGATAGCGGCTTAGGATGGCTGTTCCGTGCAGACCGTGGTATCGCTGCCGGTCCACTTGTAAATCCTGCTGCAGACGTTGGTCTTGCTGCGCATCTGTCAAGTGCACCTGTTCCGTATCCAGATCAAACAGCGGGTCTACCTCCACAAACTCAACTCCGTATGCGTAGTTCATGCGCAGAGCGGACGCCAGTTCCCGAGCCACATCTCTATACTCGGTTCGTTTCATGCCCCAGTCGACTTCGTTCAGAACTAAGACGTCGACTCCTTGCAGCGTAGCCAACTGCGACTCGATGACTTCCTTTTGGTGAGAACTAATACGATCGGTTTTAGTCATGCGCAGAAACTCGCCTGGATCGGCGAGCGCAGCTCGAATCAGTTCGAAGTTCAGACCTCTCTCGATATTCCACTGGCCCACCCGAAGAATGGGGCCCAGACCCGTTACAGTCGGGCGGTGGGGCTGAATGTCCGCTGGCGTGCTTTCGGTTTGTACGAAAGGAGTGTTTAACAGAGCGTTAAGCCGCTCAGCCAGCGCGCCTTCGGGCTTAGCTGTTGAAGCGAGAACGACGAGATCCTCAAAAGAAAGGAGATCTGGATTCTGCGATCGTTCCGCCAAGGTATCTGCCTGTGACTCAGGTCGGGATTTCTCCTGTGCAACGCACGAGGACAATGCAATCCCGAGGACTAGGCCACAATGCAGAGCCATTTTCGACATCACCGCTCTTTTCACTTGTGTACCCTCCAATATTCTCCAGTGGATTCGCCGTGCCGCTTATCTTCGCGGCGATCTCCCTTATGACGATCCAGCCATGCAAGCCAGGTGATCAGGCCGAGCCTGTCGGCTACAGACGCCAGAGCGACAAGAGACAGAAAGACGATCAAGAGACCTGCCCAATGGTGGATTAGCGTCTGTATCATTGGAATGTCCTCGTCGACTCCCACAGAATTAACCGGCTATTGCTATCGAAATCCTATGCTTTGACTTCAACGAACCATGGGCGCACGCGCGAATTCACCGACTTAATTGCGCCAGGCTCGGGAACTTGTCGGCCGAGCCACGCAAACGTGCCGCGCACGATGAAAACGTTCAGTAATATCGACATTAGCGATGCGGCGATCGCTGTGCTGAAAACATTCTCAGCCACGATCCCCGACGATCGTGCGACCTGCACGACCACGAACGAGAGCTCGCCGATCTGTGTCAGCCCTGCTGCCACTAGAATTGCGGTCCGGAGCGGATAACGAAAGAGCCACACGACCGTCATCCAAACCAAAAACTTGCCGACCACAATGAGTAGGAGCATCAATCCAAGAAGCGGCAGGCTATTGAAAAGCACTTTGGGATCGATCAGAGTCCCGAGCGACACGAAAAAGAGCGCCACGAAGGCATCCCGAAGGGGCACGAGCTGAGTATGCGCATCGTGAAGATCCGGCAAACTGCTGATCGAGAGTCCGGCAAGGAACGCGCCAAGTGCGACGGAGAATCCAACCGCTTGCGCCAGTGCAGCGGTCCCGAGGCAAATTGCGATTGCGACCAGCAGAAGAAGCTCCGAATTACACGTCAACTTGACTCGCCGTAGGAGCTGCGGGATCACCTTTATCGCCAGGAAGACCAGCGGAACCAGCAGGATCAATGCCTTGCCGAGAGTCCACGCTGCCTTCGCGAAGCGGCCATCTCCCGAGCCCCCAAGTACGGGAAGGACCACCGTCATGCAGATGACAGCGAGGTCTTCAACAAGAGTGATGCCGATCATCACGCGACCGTAAGTTGTAGCCAGCTTTCCTGTGTCGGTGAGCAGGCGAGCGAGTACCATTGTGCTCGCCACCGAGATCGTCGCACCGATGACGACTCCTTCTGTCAAATTCCATCCCAAGAACTTTGCTGCCGCAGCCGCGATAGCCACCATCAAGAGAATTCCAATTGGAGCTCCAACGAGGGCAACCCATTTCACACGCAGCAAATCCGGGATGGAGAACTCGACGCCGATCGAGAACATCAGCAGAACAACGCCGACTTCGGCAAATACCTCGAAGGTATGCAAGTCAGAAAGGTGGGGACCCGGCGTGAACGGGCTAATTACGATCCCGCCAAAAATGAACCCCAGGATCAGAGGTAGCCGAAGGCGCCACGCCACCAGTCCCCCAAAGACGGCGGCCAAGAATATGTACGTCAGATCACGGAATAGAATCGGATTGGCTTCCATTGTCCTAACCTCCCAGGCAGACGTTTAATTCGCCTGCCTCGAAATCATGAGGATTACTCATGGTCCAATTCAGTTAACGGTGCAAGACCCGCGGATTGCCACGGGCCTTTCACCTATTTCGCAGCAGGTACCCAGACCGCGTCTGGTGCGGAGAACTCCACACCTGCAACTTCGGTACTGAGCGTTACGTATTGCAAGCCTGGCTTCGTACCCGGTTTGGCAGAAAAGATCAACCAATACCGGTTGTCGAGTACCTTCTGCAGATCGTCCAGGTAAGGTTTGAAGCTCACCGGGCTCTGCAGCCCAAGGAAGAATGACTCGCCTCCAGTTATGTCCGACAGCTTGGCGATGCCCATCTGCCCATTGGTGGCTTCCCAGTAGTTCCTGTGCAGGCGGTCCGAAGCGGGGGCATAGATCGTATGGATGATCGTGCCTGTCCGCATGGCGACTGCTGTTGCCGAATCTACGTCGGGGTTGTTGCTCAATCCACGCCAACGCGGGCCACCGCGCGCCCGGTTAATACCATCCGTGACCATCACCACCTCACGGCGGTTCTGGGTCTCGGGCCAGCGTTTCATGAGATCAATCGCCGACAGGTACGGGCTTCCGTATGCACTGGCACTGCCCAACGGAAGCCGGAGCGCTTTGGCCGCCGCTGCATGATCATTGGTGAAATTCTGGACAATCTGAACCGAGGCATTTCTCATGTATCCGACTCCGACTGAAGTCGTCGACGGCTGAGCATTAATAAATATGCGCAGCTCCTCGAGGTTTGCCCCCAAGAGTGGGCTGGAGGCGTCGTCGATCAAAATGAACAGATCAAGCCCGGCACGGTCTCCCTGGGCCGGAATCCATTCCGTCACTTGCAGGCGTTGCTTGCCCTGCTTGACGACGACATCTTCTGGGTTGATTTGAGGCATACGTTTGTCGCTGGTGACATTTGCCGTAACCGCGATCCTCACGGGCACGGTGGTAGTGGTGTTTGTTTGTTGTGCTAGCGATGATGGGGCAGTTACGAACATCGCCACAGTGGTTAATGCAGAACACAGCATGAGCATGATTCGTGTTTTCATGGTTAGTCTCCTTGTAGTTCTAGTTGTGATAGTCGCTAAAGGTTCCTGCTTCTCGGTCGCCGGGACGCACCCCGGCAACCGGTTCGGTTCGTACGTGTCTTTCTTATGCGGTCACGCGAATGGCTCTCAATCCCAGAAACGATCCGAGTGCTAGCACACCCAACAGGCCAAGCAAGGGAAGCGAGCTGCCCGTCTCAGGCAGCGATGCGGGAATCGCTTCCGCAAGGGTTGGTTGCGCGGGCGCCGCTACGAACATCGTGAAGAAGATTGGTTCGTTGGCTGCAAGGGTAATCGGCGCCGGCGCGATACCTGTCAGTTTGGTTTGCTGCGTAACCACGGCACCCGGAGCTTCGATCACCCGGGTCGCTGAGATCTTCATTCCCTTTTTCAGAGCCCAGGCGTCCACCAGCCGCCCATCGACAAACACTTTGTGGTCGTTGGGAAGATCGAACTTGTGGTTCGTTCCGTCCTCGAGAGTCAGGATTACGTAACGGGGTGGGCTTACATGCCACACCTTTCCAGTAACGGTCTGCACTGTAGTGACCGTGTGAGGAGTAGTGGTCGTAGTGATGGTGCGTTCCAGCTTCATGCCGGGTTCGAGGGCAGCGATCGCTACTTGCTTGCCGTCCACCGTGGCGGCATCGGACACATTCGCAAAGTGCACGATCGTGCCGTCATCTTTCTTGACGACCAGGTCGCTGCCCGAGGCATAGACAACCTCGCCGCGATCGACACTGACGGTTTTCGTTGCTGGTCCGTGGTTGGTATTCCTCTCTGTTTTCACCTGTGCATTCATTGCCACAGCAAGAGACATGCAAGCAATTCCGGCCATAACCAAGTGAGTGAGTTTCCGAGTGAGTTGAAGTGAGTTCATTGTGTTTTCTCCTTGTTTGTGTTTGCAAGAGTTAAACTGCCTTGTTCAGTTGAGTTGTACTTCTGTGGTCCAAAACCTGTACGCGATGCGTGAACGATGTAGCGTTGCGGAGCGCTGCCGATGAAATAAAACGGGTAGCAGGTGACGAGCGTGAGAGATGGTGTGGACCCTGGCTTTAGTACATCCACATCATTTGGGTCAACGACGTTAATCTGATCGACGTCGTACTTGTCCGTTCCCTCTGGTGTTCTTAGCTCGATCCTGTCACCGATACGAATGTTCTTGAGGCCACGAAAAAAGCCGTCTCGATGTCCGGCGATGCCAATGTTCCCCGGCTCTCCGGGCCGCGCCGTTCCGGAGATTCTTCCCACCGCGTGGTTCAGTGTCAGACCGTCCGTCCCGTCAAGAAGCGGAACCTCAAGCCCGATTTTCGCGATGTGGAGCACGGCCAGCGGAGCACTGGACTGTTTATTAAAGCTCTCTTTATAGGCGTGGACTCGATGCTCATCCCAGAGGCTCAAATCAACTCTGGATGGACCGACAACTTCCGCGACTTCATCACCGGCCGAAGTTGACAATGGTGCGATTGCCGCGAACCGGTTCAGAGCACTCCGCGAACTGAAGAAACTCTCCAATCGCGCCGCGCCGTAAACGACTAGCAGCGCGAGCCCGGACACCAGCAATGCGCGCTCGATCCAGGTTCGGATATTCTGCCGGCGCTTTGTGGCCGAGCGGAAAGCACTGAAGCCGTCTTCTTGCTTTTTCTGAACCAAGACGAAAAGGATCTCGCGGAATTCCTCGGAGCCTTCAGCCTCGGCTATCACGTTAGTAAGATTCGCGACCATGTCATATTCCTGTTCGGTGAAAAGCTGTGCCGCCGTTTCAATTCGTGACGCAACATACAATTGCAATCTCGCAGCCAATCAATACGGTTGTATTTACTGCGACTTACGATGAAAGAGGAAGCCGACGTTTCAGAAATGCCGAAGTCTCAGAAAATATCGCGGCATTTATCGATGAGAATATTTTTTTCGCAGGGAAGCGATGAGACACAAGCGGAGAAAAACAACTGTTGCGTGACCTCAGCGAGAAGAACGTGAGTTGAAGGAAGGGGTAACGAAACAGATGTAGTGGGAGAGCAACTTGCAATCTTCGTGTTGTGATCTGCTCAGCTGACCGATTGGGGCTTGAATCGGGTCTTGCTGATTTGCAGATTCGCAATTTTTGAGTCCAGCGTCTGTCGTGGAATCCCCAGCTTCGCAGCTGCGCCGGATGGACCCGATATGCGGCCCTGGGAGTCTGCCAATGCGGCTTCAATCACTTCCCTTTCCCGGTCGGCTAGTGTTGCGACCGGGGGCGCTGTAAAGCCGGACAGCCTGGTTGTCGTGCGCTTCAGCCAAGTCTCGCTGACCGAGAGCGTCTCGCCCGCGCACAGAATCACGGCGCGCTCAATAACGTTCTGCAGTTCGCGAATGTTCCCCGGCCACTCGTACGCTTGGAGCATTTCGATCGTGCCCTCTTTTATGCTGCCGACCTTTTTGCCAGCTTTCTTGGCGTAGCGCTCGATCAAGTAGTCCACCAGTAGCGGTATGTCGTCCGCCCGTTCGCGCAGCGCAGGCATCTGGATGGGAAAGACGTTTAGTCTATAAAACATGTCTTGGCGGAATGTGCCCGCTGTGACGGCCGCTTTCAGGTCGCGGTTTGTCGCCGCTATGATGCGAACATCCACGGAAATAGGCTGGCTGCTCCCCACGCGTTCAAATTCGCGCTCTTGAATCACTCGCAGCAACGCAATCTGTGTTTCCATGGGCAGTTCGCCGATCTCGTCCAAAAAGATTGTCCCGTGGTTGGCCGCTTCAAAACGGCCGAGGCGCCGCTGCAGCGCCCCAGTGAAGGCGCCTTTCTCATGGCCAAACAGTTCGGATGCGATCAGCGACGGCGGGATCGCCGCGCAATTCACGCGAATAAAGGGGCGCGTCGATCGCTTTGATTTAGCGTGAATGGCGCGGGCGATCAGTTCCTTGCCGGTCCCGGTTTCACCCAAAATAAGAACGGTGGAGTCAGTGGGCGCGACGAGCCGCACTTCCTCCAGCACCGTTTTCAATACAGCGCTCTCTCCCACGATTCCATCGAACGCAGTGGAGTACGACGGGTGTCCACCACCCTGGAAGATGACGCTATTGTCGTCTATCGTGCTGGGCATCTGCGCAGAAAGCATGTCGCGCCTCCTCAGTAGTTTGTTACGAGTGTTGATCAGTACCAGACTTCTCAAGTGCCGCGTGAATTTCCCTCAGCAACGTGTCGCTTCGTACTGGCTTGTTCAAGAAACCGGCGGCTCCGGCTTTCATCACCAGGTCGCGAAGGGACCCATCCCCGTGGGCGGTGACAAAAATGACTGGGACTTCGCAGTTTGCATCGACCAGCCGTCGCTGCAATTCGATGCCGCTCATCCCTGGCAAGCGCACGTCAAGGATCAAACACGTTGTGTTGCTCCGCTGGGGTGACTCAAGAAACTCTTCAGCAGAGGCGAAAGTATCTATCACAAAACCGGCGGCCTTCAATACGCTCCCCAGCGCCTCACGAAGGGGTTCATCATCGTCAACAATTGCGATAAGGCCGGTCTTGGGTAGAGTCTCGTTCAATTTGAATCGTCCAATCTCTCGCTCGATGAAGCGCCTTACAGATTGGAGGCTAACAATTCGGAGGCTTGAATACCATCCTGCTTTAGGAGGAGAGGGGTGATCCCTTTCGGAGCGAGGTCTTAAGCTTCTCAGACATTCGGACGAGATGCGCCAGAGAGTCGGCCTGTGTCTTCTCCATGACGTGTGCGCGATGCGTCTTGACGGTTAGCTCACTGGTCCCGAGTTCATAGGCTATCTGCTTGTTGAGCAGTCCAGCGACCACCAGGTTCAACACTTCCGTTTCGCGAGGCGTAAGTGAGTTGAAGCGTTCGCGAATTTCCGCCAACTCCGCACGCTCGCTCCGGAGTCCGCGATCGTGAGCGACGGCTTTCTGTACCGCATCCAGCAAGTCCTGGCCGCGAACCGGCTTGGTTAAGAACTCTAGCGCTCCTTCTTTCATCGCGCGCACAGACATCGGAATATCGCCGTGGCCGGTAATGAAAATGATTGGAATGTGGATGTTCGCATCACTCAATTTGCGCTGAAGATCAAGGCCGTTCAGACCCGGCATCCGCACGTCGAGGATAAGACAGGCCGGCGCATCCGGGCGCTTCGCAAGCATGAAGTCCTGTGCGGAAGCGAACGTCTCTACGCGAAGACCGATGGATTTGATAAGACTGTGGATGCCATCGCGTATCAAAGCGTCGTCATCGATCACGAATACAATCGGATCCGGTTCCTTCATGCGGCGGCATCGCCTCCCCGCGGCAGAGTGAATTGAAAGACCGACCCTTAGTTCACGGCTGATTCGGCCCATAACCTGCCGCCATGCGCCTCAATGATCGAACGACTGATGGGCAGCCCCATCCCTATGCCTTGCTGTCAGATACTCGATCGAGAAGATGAGCCGGTAATTACGTTCCCAGGTCTCTTCTGCAAGAAGGGCTCTGCCGGCAATGTTCGAGTCCGCGGAGTATCGACTCTATGGCGCGCTGGCGCATGCGGCGGTCTGGGATCACGCCACACCGGACCAGAGACCAAGGCATTTCGATTCTGTGCTGGACCCCACACTTGGAGCTGCCGGTGGTGCCTTGGTCGGCGCCGAGATCGCTCGCATCGAGGGCCGGGTGCTGGACGCTCAGGAGCTGTATGACGAGGCCATCCGCGCGGCTCACAAATACGGATTCGTGCACAACCAGGCAATTGCCAGCGAGATTGCCGGGCGTTTCTACGCAGAGCGCGGTTACGAGAAGATCGCGGCGACCTATTTGCGGAACGCGCGGGCCTGCTACCTGCGCTGGGGAGCCGACGGAAAGGTTCGCCAACTCGATGACCTTTATCCGCACCTCAGAATGGACAATTCGATCCCGGATTCCACGGCGACGATAGTGACACCCGTCGAGCAGCTCGATTTGGCTACGGTAATCAGAGTCTCGGAAGCAGTGTCAGGCGAGATCGTTTTCGAGAAGTTAATCACCACGCTCATGAGTTCGGCAATCGAACACGTGGGCGCCGAACACGCAAACGACGCGCTGCTCTACCAGATTGAAGAACAAGGCGCACCGAAGAGGCTCTCCAGGTAACGCGGACCGAACTTGCTCGCGTGGTTCGGATCACTACAATCGGCGAGCTCGCGGCATCCATTGCCCACGAGGTGAATCAGCCGCTGGCCGCGGTTGTGGCCAATGCTGACGCCTGCGTGGCGTGGCTCGCCCGCGACAATCCGGACCTTGTCGAGGCTCGGGCGGCAGCGGAGCGGACGACGCAAGGCGCGACGCGGGCATCCGAAGTGATCGGCCGAATTCGCTCGCTCATTAATAAGACGGCTCCGGAGAGAGCGCGGGTTCAAATTAACGAAATCATCGGGGAGGTTGTCGCTTTAGCCCATCGTCAAGCGTCGAAGAATAAGGTATCCGTCGAGACTGACCTTGCGCCGGACCTGCCGCCAGTTCTTGGCGATAGAATTCAGTTGCAGCAGGTAATTCTGAATCTAATGCTGAATGGAATCGAAGCGATGACCGGGATTAGCAACCGCTCGCGGCGCCTGGTAATTCGATCCCAAATGCAGAACTATGACCAGATTCGAGTTTCCGTCGAGGACACCGGAATCGGAGTGAAACCGGAAATCATGGGCCGGCTTTTTGAACCATTCTTTACCACTCGATCGCAGGTGAGCCTCGGCACGCAGCTCCTTCGGGATCAGCGAGTACGCGGCTTCCTGCACGCGGTCGTGCACGAAGCCGTAGGACAGGAAGCCGTAGAAATTGTCCGCACGGAAGATGAGGCCTGATCGCACAGCTTCCCAGAGATGGTCGTGCATGTCCTCGACCGAGCCCTGATACGCCATCCGCAGGCATCTCGAACTCCGCACTGTTGCCCATGCAGGCGAACTGCTGGAGTATTTTCTGGGTTTCTGGCGGAAGGCGCTTCAACTTCTCGACCATCAGCTCTACAACGTTGTCCGTGAAGCCTTTGGCACGGATGCGGAGCAGGTCCCATACCCAACGCCGCGCGCGGTAATCGAATGTCAGCAGGTGATCGTCCGCCAGAGTAGAAATGAACTGGATTGCGAAGAACGGGTTGCCCGTGGTCTTTTCGTGAATCAAGTCTGCCAGTGGGGCGGCGCGCTCCAGTTGGCAGTGAAGGGAGTCCACAAGCAGTTTTCCTAGATCGTCGCGACTGAGTGGTGTGAGAACGATGTCCCGCACTACCGCTCCGGCCTGACGGATCGCTGCTAGTCTAAGTACCAGCGGGTGGGTGGCATTGACCTCGTTGTCCCGATACGCACCAATGAGCAGTAAGTGCTGCAGATCGTTGCGGGTCAACAGCTCTTCGAGGAGGTCGAGTGTGGCGACATCCAGCCATTGCATGTCATCGAGGAAGAGCGCGAGTGGATGTTCAGGTCGCGCGAATACGCCGATGAACCGTCGAAATACCATGTGAAAACGTCTCTGCGCTTCCTGCGGCGGCAATTCGGGCACTGGCGGCTGCTCGCCGATGACATGACTCAATTCCGGGACGAGATTGACGATGAGCAGTCCGTTCGGATCCAGCGCCTCACGAAGTGCGTCCTGCCATTTGCGCAGGTCTTCCTCGTTCTGGCTGAGGAGCCGCCGGATGAGGCTCTGAAACGCCTGGGCCATCGTGGCATACGGAATGTCGCGCTTATACTGGTCGAACTTGCCTGACGCAAACAAGCCGCGTGGCGGCACGAGATGTTTGTGGAGCTCATTGACGACTGCGGATTTGCCGATGCCGGAGTATCCGGAGACCAGCACCAGTTCCGGTCGGCCACCGCCAACGATGCGGTCGAAGGCGGTGAGCAGAGTGTCAACCTCGCGGTCCCTCCCGTGCAGCTTCTCGGGGATCATGAGGCGATCCGGAGTGTCATCAGCGCCAGGAATGAAGTCATCGATGCATCCCTGGGACTCCCATTGGGACAGGCAGCGCCGAAGATCGCTCTCAACTCCCGCCGCTGTCTGATACCTCTCCTCCGCCGTCTTGGAGAGCAACTTCATCGTGATCGCGGAGAGCGAGGCCGGCACGGTTCCCAGTCGCTCGCTCGGTGCGGCTGGTTGTCTCGCGATGTGACAGTGCACCCATTCCATCGGATCGGAGGCCGTGAACGGAAGACTCCCGGTCAGCATTTCGTAAAACGTCACTCCAAGCGAGTAAAGGTCGCTCCGGGAATCGATCGAACGGTTCATTCGTCCCGTCTGCTCGGGTGCCATGTAGGCGAGCGTTCCCGCGATGAGCTCGGGAGGTTCGGGCGACTGGCGCTCGCGCGGAAGTTGGGACGCAATCCCGAACCCGGTGAGCCACGCGTTGCCGGTGTCGTCGACGAGGACATTCGCAGGCTTGATACCCTTATGTATGAGGCCCTGCTGATGGACTTGACCGAGTGTTCTTGTCAGCCCAATGGCGGTGCTAAGGAAGCGAGTCAGGTCGAGCGGTTGCCCCTGGTCACGTTCAAGAATCCGATCCAGCGGCTGACCGCCAGGGTCCTTGAGTACGAGGATCGTCCGCCCTTCGTGACGAGTAATGGCCAGAGGCTTTGCCGCCCACGCCGGATCGAGTTCGGCTGCTAACGAGTATTCATGCTCGAGCCGCCTGATACTCTGAGGCGACGGCTGTTCAGAGAGTGCGATCGCCAGGACTGGCGAGGGGTCGTCGCGCTTTCGGCCACGGTAAAGGGTATGCTTATGGGCAGAGCAATCAGGATACAGAGGTGGGAGTTACCCCGCATGAGAGCTTTAGTGGAGGGAACTTCGATGATGTCAGCTTGAACAACGGCAACCTTTTCGTTCACATCCCTCTCGTTGACTATGCGCAACGAGGCGGAAGACTAAAGCTGAGTTTCAGTCTTCAGGGAAACATAAAGGATTGGAAGACGTTCAAATGCCCTTCCTCCGGAGGTACTGTATGCACACCGCAGCAGGAAGAAAATGGGGACTACTATTACAGTGAGAGTCTTGGATCTTCCATCGTTGTCGCGGACGATCAACAATGGACAGGCGGGATACAAATTACGGGCGATTGCCATCACGATTTAGGAGTAGCCACACTACTGGCGTACAGCCCGGATGGCTCATCGCATACGGAAGCGGTGACATCCGGGACCGGTCCAGTTCAAGGGCTCTGTCAAAGCGGTGCGGCTGTTACTCTTGCCACTTCGGATGGTAGTGGAACGGTTTATTCCGGAACTAACAGCGGGGTAGGGACGCTAACAACTCGGGACGGCATACAGAATCTAACGCCGGGCACGTTACCTAGTGTTTTACGGACTGACTCTAATGGAAACGAGATTTCGGAAACCACAGCGACTGTAAATGGCGGCACTGGTTACTATTATCTAGACACCCTCGGCAGAACCATAGCATATCCACCGAACGGGCCTTTTTCGCCGCTTTTCGGTGGTCCAACCGGCACCCAGGATCAGAACACCACGAACTACACGGGCTGTACTGGACCACTGCCAACGACGTCTGCGACGATCTGGAGCATTCCTGGACCAAGCGGCGGCACCTCAAACTATAAGTTTTGCTATGCCACGATTACGCTTGCGACTTATTTTTATGGTGGGGCTAATAGCAATCTAGAAGGCAGCGGCACCTGCAAGTGTTTACAAAGCGTGGTTATTCCGAACGGAACCAGCTGGGAATTGGAGTATCAGGACGGCAAGGCCGCGGTGAGCGCGCTCGAACTGAAACACTTGCTGACGGGAAAGAAAGTCAACGCGCCGGAAACGCTAGTTGCAAACTATCCTCAGATGGGGGAATTCGCGACTTGTGTATCAGGTGATGAAGAAAGCAGAACATCGAGGACGTTATTCTAGCTCGCCGTGAGGGCATATGATGCAGGTGTTGCGCTTAGAAGGATCAAAATCTCGGCGGATCGGTAGCGTCACGTTTTACAAGTGTCCGTTGTGCGGTGATTATTACGATCTCCTGACGCCCGATCAAAAAGGGTTAGCCCAGTGCTTTGCTTGTAACAAATCCAGCCCCGAGACGACGTTCGCCCGTATCAAGAAAAAGACAGTGATCGCGCAATATGCGCACTGCGGTACCTGATCAAGCCCTTCCATAGTGAGAGCGTGTTCATCGGTGACGGAGAGGGTGGGGCCCGGTCACAGGTTCTCGACATTCACAATGCGATTTCACATCTGCACAGAAAGCCTGAATGGAAGGCTCTGAAAGAGCAGGGGGTGCGCCTCTACACGTGGGCGCCGGATGATCCTTTAGCGGATATTTTCCTGATGCAATTCGGGGACTATCCCAATCCCGACGAAATCCTAATTCACTACCGAGATCTTCTGCGGGAAGCCTCCGAAGCTACAGAGGTCAAGATTGATCCGGCGGCCGAACTTCCTGCTGATGTCTTCGACCATCCAAGTATCGCCTTTATGTCGCGCTGTGGCATTCAGCGTCACTATGCCGTGCGGGCAGGGTGGGATACTCCGGATTCTTCTCGGGCGATGCCAAGAATCTTGACGATCTTGTCTGTTGCTGGAACCTACGGGCCGCGGACATTCCTGTCCTCTTCGTCGACCTAAAACATCTCGATCGATACAAACAAGCAATGGCGTCGTGGGACAAGACCATGAGAGAGATGGTTTCGCACCGGCGTCATGAATTCGAGCGAAGACTAGCTGTGTGGGTACGGGAAGAGAGCCTGAAAGAGCGCACGCCTGAAACTCTGACTGAGGTTCTGAGGCCGTCTGGTAACCAGAGTTCAACCGTTTGCCCGGTGGGTGAGGGCTCATGGAATGGGTTGAACATCCGTCCTCCAACGATGCATTTTGGGCGGATCTCGACCCTCGGAGTCATGAATAGCGAATCTGGCAAGCCAAAGGTATCATTCGCGCTCAATGAAAAACCTTTCGATGGCGATAGTTGGTTTCACACGCAGCACTTGGTTGCGTCCGTGTCCTTCATTGGCGGTCTCTACGGAGACGAAGATCACACGCTGACACCGCCCTACATCCCCGAATTGAATGAGTTCTATGCACGGACAATGCATTTCCACTATGACAAACTGCGTAGTGAATCGGAAACCGTTGGTTTGGTTATCGACGCTGCTGATACGTCCTCCTTTGTCTATGCCATGCCTGTGGCCGACTTGGTCGAAAAATTGTTTGGGTTGGCGGGCTTCTCCGCGAAGCTGAGTGCGGGTGGCCTTATTGCGCGACAGCTCATCGCGCAGCTCGGTGGCGTGGATGGTGCCAGGGTTTTCAAGATCGCAGGCGTGCGCCGATTATTGAAAACGCATGGGCCCATGGCGGCGTTCACCAAAAAGAGTGCATTGGAACTCATTGGCGGCAAAGACCCAGAGAATCCCAGCAGCAGCTTCAAGGAGTTTGAAGGCCTTTTCATTGAGCCTCGGGACTGGAACAGCAAATTGAAACCAGAGGCTGTCTTTACATATTTGGTTGATAAAGGACTCTTCCGCATGGGCTCGGAATTAACGTGTCCCAATTGCCGGATGAGCAGTTGGACGGCCCTGGATGTGCTAAAGCAACGGATAGTTTGTGAACTATGCGGACGCGAATTCGATGCAACGAGACAGTTGGTGAATGGCGTATGGCACTATCGAAGATCTGGTGTCATGGGGGCGGAAAGGAACGCACAAGGGGCGATCCCAGTGGTGTTGACGCTTCAACAACTCAAGATCAACATGAGCGGATTGTTTCATAGCGCCATGTACTCTCCGTCACTGGATCTCGAACCGAAACCCGAAACGGATTTACCGAAATGCGAGGTGGACTTTGCATGGTTGATTCCAGAATCTTATCCGGATAAGACTGTGGTCGTAATCGGTGAATGCAAAGATCGTGGGGGGAAAGGTGAGAAAGGCAAGGACACTGGCACAATCGATGCGAAAGACATCGATCATCTGAAAAGAGTCGCGGATGCATTGCCGCGCAAGCGATTTGAGACCTACATAGTATTGGCCAAACTTTGCTCGTTTACGGCGGAAGAAATAGCTCTCGCCAAGACACTAAATGATAAATACCGGCGACGGGCAATCCTTTTGACCGCGAGGGAACTGGAGCCATATCATTTTTTCGAGCGTACAAAGCTTGGATTCCCGAACATCAACGAATATGCCAGTAGGCCAGAGGATCTAGCTGCCGCTACAGCGGAGATGTACTTTAAATAGGGCTGACCGCGCAGCAACAGCCAGTGCTGTTGCGATGGCAGGATAGCCAACGTATGGCAGCGCCTGGATGAGAACTTCCTCACATCAAACACCTCCAATTCACATTTACACTTTCAGTCACCTCGTTCACGCCAACGCTCCGCAGCGGGAAAGACTAATAAGACAGATCGAAGCAGGCAGGCAGAAAGCATACACACCATCCACCTGCGTTAGATATACGCCATACTCAGGATGCTCGTGGAACGGCGAAGGAAAGACCGTCAGGTCGTTGTTGTAAAACTCTTTGTTTGAAAAGCTAATCAATGACCCGTGCTCAGAACGATAGTGCCACTTCAAACGACGGGGTGGAAAGAATCGCGAAGCCGCAGCTTCGAGCACCGACTCTTGCTTGGTGTCTTCGACTTCTTCGTCATCATCCGTACTGTCGGTAGAAAGCTTCTGAAAGAAGAGTGTTGGCGGCAACTGCATCTGGTCGCCGACGATGACAACTTGGGCGGCACGAGCTATTGCTCCTAATGCCTCTTCTGGACGTATCTGCGACGCTTCGTCCATGAGCAGGAGATCGAAGTGAAGCTTCCCCGGCTCCAAGAACTGAGCTATGGACATCGGACTCATCATCCAGCAGGGCTTCAACCCTTGAATTGCGCGACCCGCTCTTAGGAAGAGTTCCCGGAGCGTGATTCGAGGTCTGGTTTGACCAGCAATCTGCCGAACGAGTGCCAGTTCAGTTAGGTCGCGAACTCTCCCGATGGAATTGCCTTCTGGTATTGGGCGGCTGCAAAGCTTGCTCGCGAGCAATTGTCGCCGCAATGCAAGAAACTCCCGGTCGAGGCGTTGAAACTGTTTGCGTAGATGCTCATGGTTGGTTCCCGAGTGGTTCCGTAGTTGCGGGTCGTTCTGCAAAAGTTTCTCCGCACAGGAACGAAAGAACACAAAATCCGCGGCACGTTCGAGGTCTCGATAGTCTTCTCCCGCCGCAGAAAACGCCGACAGCACTGGCCCTATTCCACAGTCGGCTGCTGAGTCTTGAGCGAGTAGGAAGTTGGTGTAGTCGTGCAATGCCTCGGGGTTATCGATCGCGTAAATGCACCGCTCGACAAGCTTAGAAATGGCACAGTCATTGAGGTTCGCCTGTCCGCACCATAATTCGGCGTCCATCTTCGCCAGCCCGAAAGCCAAATAGGACGCATCGGCCGCCGATCCCAACCGCAGTTTCAACTCCGCGAAAAACGCGCGCAGTGTCGGAACATAGGAGCTATCGGAAAAGATAAAATTCTCCAATCCAATAGGGTACTTTGCGTCGATAATCGTCTGCGCATATTCCAAAGTAACGGCGATGCCCTGCGTCTCACCACGAACATCCATCTGCGCAGGTAGCGGGATATCTAGTGAGTTTGCTCTTTCGTTTGCCCCTTCGATATCGTGCTCAATGGTGCTTCGCAATTGAGCCAGCGCTTGAACCGCAGACAATGGAAATGATTCTCGAATACCTACCCTGCGAATGAGCGAAAGTGCTGCATCCAATGATTCTTGTTTCGCAATCAGCCGTTCGTGTGCCTCGCGCAATGTGGTGACGGTACTTTTGCACTCTGGAAGGACTAGCTCTGTCAAAACTTGGGCAGAGCGTGGCTCTTCGAGAGTTAAAAGTTCCCGGAGTTTTGCTGCGCCACCCGTCAAAAGTACAGTCAGGACTGCGATCCCCTCCTGACCGTGCGCCCCAAGGCGAATTTGCGCCGTCTGTGCCCAATCACTCAGGGAGAGCAGGCGGTTGAAATCTGTGTCGATGCCGCCGTCCAGCGATCCGCAGACCGATTGAACCTTAACATCCGAAAGAAACGACTGCTCGTCATCAAGATATTGAGCGCATTGGAGTAGCTCTTCTGCCAAACGTGATTTCGGAATCGCGTTGCGGGCGGCGGCTTTGCTGAGCCTTTTGGCACGCTTGCAATCAGGATTTGTAAACCTCGAAATCCAGCCCGCCGCTCGTAGCGCCACAACGTATTGCCTCAAATCAGAACTTGAGGGCAACAGGGTGGAGTCCCACGCAGTTCGGAGGGTATCTCTTCGTGTCTTGAGAGCAGAGCACCTTGTTGCGGCATCATGGAGCGAAGCAGAATGTTCATCAGCGAGAACCTCATCAGACCGATGCTGCCATAGGTCTCGCGGAAGAAGCTTTAATTGCTCCAGTCCTACGCAAGCGGCACGAACCGCACCAATTGTAGGCTTGTCAAAACCAAACGACCGCGTCAGTGCAGCCGCAAAAGGCTCACAAGCCCCGACCTGATAGGAGAGGAGCGTCCAGCTTTTCAATATCTGCCGCGCAGTCACAATTGTTTCTGCCAATAGGTCGAGCGAGCGCAATACCCCGAAACAGTCCAAAAGCTCGGCACTTGTAACCTGAAGAACAACTTCGGATTCGGTGGTATAGGTTTGCAATTTGCCGAGATTGTTCAGCAGCCGAGTTAATGTCGAGTAGAGGCGGCGAAGAAATCCTGATAAGCAGTTTTGGTTTGACGCCGTCACCCGCTAGTGCGTCGCCATTCGGGCTGAAAAGCGAACCCACGGCGCTTATTGGGCTCGCGTGTGACCGCGCGCCTAGAGGGCAGCCACAAAACCGAACAGCTTCTCCGGTCAAGGCAACGACGCAGAAGCAGATTTGTAGCAATCGCGGGATTTTGTGCTCGTGATTTCTTCTGGCCTTGCAGCCGCCGTCACGCCTAGAAGCTGATTTTTACGGCCAACTGACACTGGCGCGGGCCGACCGCCAAATAGTTGATCACGCCAAAATCGCCATCACCGATACCCATATCCGGCGAGCCGAAGACCGGATGGTTGAATGCGTTTTGCGCTTCCAGGCGCAACTCCATCCGTATTCCTTCATGCGCGTTCGACAGCAGGAACTGCTTGGCGATCGACAAGTCGCTGGTGAACGAGAGCGGAGTGCGGATGTCTGCCGTGGTACGAGGGGCGTTCCCTAGTGTAAAAGGAGCGGGAGCCTGGATAGTGCTGGGCAAATTGTTACTCGCATTGGCGAAGAAATTATTTACCCAGACACTATCGGGGCCATAGTTCCGCTGCGGCTTGCCGACAAAATTGGGACGCTGCGGGCCGTAGGTCGGCAGCGGAATTCCGCCGTTGGATACAAAAAACTGCAACGGCCGGCCGGAGTGAATCTCCCAGATACCATTGGTCTTCCACCCGCCGATGACATAGTCCAACAATCGCGGCATGCCAGCCCAAAAAGACTTGCCGCGACCAAATGGCAGATCGTAGCTGTAGCTGAACTTCAGCATCGCGGGCACATCGAAGGTTGAGAGACTTCGTTCGGATTTCGGATTGTTCGGATCTTGCAACGCAAATCCAGATTCGGGACCATAGTTCCCCAACCACGCCACGTTGGTGTCATACATCGAGGAGTCGTCGATCGATTTCGACCACGTGAAGCTGGCTACAAGCTCCAGGCCATTGGTGTATGCCTTGTTTGCCGTAAGCTGCAGCGCGTGATAGGTCGAATTCGCAATCGGCGGCTCGTCGGTTGTAACGCTGGTGTACTGCGGGAAAGGCATTTGCAATTGAAACTCCTGAATCGTCGAACTGGAAAGCGTGCTGTTAGGATCGGAAATGGGACCGCCATTTTGAGACGAAAAGGGATTATTGACATAGGTCAATAGGTTGTTGACCAGATTCGGGTTGGTCTCCATGGCAGGTCCGAGAATGTCGCGATTGTTATCACCGGCGAAGTAGAGGTGTGTTCCTTTTTTCCCAATGTAATTTGCAGCCAGCACGACGTTCCAGGGCATCTGCCGTTCCATGCCAAAGGTCCAGCTCTGCTCGTACGGCGTCAAGGCCGCAGCATGGGTGCGGAGCGGGCCGATGGCGCCGTAGCCCACATCGTTCAGCTCGCCGAGAGCGTTCCCCGGGGGCTGAATCAAGCCATTGGCAAAGGGATTGCTCAAGTGCAGCCACGGCGAGTTGTTCTGGTTGAGATACGTCGTAATCGCACTGGTGTATTGGTTAAAGCCTTGCGAACCGTAACTGAGCAAGCCATTAGCACCCGAGCGAGTCTGGCTGTAGAAGATGCCGTAGCCGCCGCGCAAGACCGTTTTCGGAGCGAACTGATAGGCAAACCCGAAACGAGGCTGAATGTCGCTCCAGTCCGTTAGCCAGTCGGAGCGCACTTTGGGGCTGTTGAAGAACTCGCCGCCGTGCAGGGCAAGAGTTGTCGGGCCGTTGAATTGATCGTCGTACGAAAGACTTCCTCCATTCAGCGGGTTGGTCACATCCGGATTCCACCAGTTCATCCGGTTGAAGCGCTCGGTTCGGGGCAGGGAGACATCGTAGCGCAGTCCCAGGTTCAGAGTCAGTTTGCTGGTGGTCTTCCAGTTGTCCTGAAGGAATACAGCGTACTGGTAGTTTTCGCTAGCAGGCCGGAACTGAATCTCGTAGAAAGCGCCGCCCCCGCCCTCCATCTGGCCCATCAGGAAGCTGGCCATGTCATCTCCGCCGCCGGTATTGCCGTCGTTACAAGTCCCTGTGATCCCTGGAGCTGGACACAGAGCGCTGCCCCCATACGAGAAATTGAAGTAACCCAGTGGGGCGTTGGTCTGGATGTAATTTTGCTGGTGCAGACGGCCCTCGAACCCGAACTTGAGCTCGTGGGGACCGTGAATCTTGGTCAGCATCGCACTTAGCTGCCCAGTCTCCTGTCCCTGCTTGTAATTGCCATACGGGTTGTTCCCCAGGTTGGGAAAGCCCGCCGCGGAGTAATCTCCGATAAACATAGGAGGAACACCATTGAAGCCGTTCTCCTGCAAATAGGAAGGGAAACCCAGCGTGCTGAGGGGGTTGGGGTTCTGGCTGGAGTTGTAAGCAAAGATCAGCGTCGTTCCCCGAGTGAACCCAAAAGTGGTGGTCAGCAGCATCGTGGGACTGATGGTATAGACCTCGTTGAGGGCGACCAGGTGCGAGTTACCTTTGTTCGCTCCACTGCCACAGGGATCGACAAAATTTTTGAAGCAATTGTAAGGAGTCGTATCGCTCCACTGCTGGGAATACTTTCCGCTCAACAGATTCTTTTGGTTGAATCGATGGTCGATTCTGATATCGAATTCCTCGTTGTTACTGGGAGTTGCTCCGGAAGCGATCCAGTTCTGGTATGGGGTAGAACCGCCGAAGCCGGGGGTTGGATTGGGGAACAACTGGATCATCTTGGCAGCGACAGGGTCGATAAGATTGCCTGGGACACCAGGCGTGGGCTCGAACTGGGCTGGCGGGCATGCATTACCCGCAGGAAGAGCAGCCGGATTACAACCCGGGCTTATGTATCGGTCGACTCTGTTGTTCGGGATGGGGGTGGCGCGCACGGGTCCGCCATCATTGGAGTTATAGACGCCAGAATAAGGATCGTAAAGCTGCCCAGCGGGATTGTTACAAATTCCGTTCACGAAGGCCGCACCTGGCGCTGGCCCATTGGGACCATCGCCGCCGCAGAGTTCTGAGAAATCCCCCGTACGCTCAGCGATGCTGGGCACGCCGGCAAAATATGTACTCATCGAGCTTGCCAGGGTTCCGTCCCAGTCGAAGAAAACGAAGGTCTTGTTCTTGATGATCGGCCCGCCGAATGTACCGCCGAAATCATGGCGGTGAACCGGAGGAATCGGTTGTCCGGCCTCATCATTGAACCAGCTGTTTGCGTCCGTGATGGTATTACGAGCAAAGTCGTACACTTCACCATGAAAACTGTTCGTCCCGGAGCGCGTAATCATGTTGACGATGGACCCACCGGAGAAGCCATATTCCGCGCTGAAGTTCGACTGCTGTACTTTGAATTCTTCCACCGACTCCGGGTTGGGAACGTAGGTGGCGTAGGTAATGCCGCCGTTGGGCTCGAAGTTGGTGACGCTGGCGCCATCCATCAAAATGTCGGCGCTGGCTCCGCGGCTGCCGTTGGAAATAAAGTTCGTCCCGTTTGTATCCATCACGCTGTTGGCGTCACTTTGGTCGGTAACGCCGGGCGCGAGATAGATCAGGTCCTGCACGTTGCGATCGATCAGGGGCAGGTCGTTAATGAGCCTGCGATCGACGACCTGGCCGGTCACCGCATCCTGGGTGTCGATGCTCTCGCTTTGGGCCTTAACGTCAACACTTTGTGAAGTAGTCGCAACTTTCAGAGTCAGATTCGCAGTGGGGTTCTCACTGATACTCAATTTGATGTGGGTGCGTTCAGTCTTCTGAAAGCCTGGCTTCTCCGCCGTCACGGAGTACAATCCCGGCGGAATCGAGACGAATAGATATCGCCCCTCGCTATTCGACGTGGTCGTGAACTTGTATCCCTTCTCCTCATCGACAAGAGTGACTTTTGCGCCCTGGACAACAGCCGACGATGAGTCGGTCAGGACGCCGCTGACTGTTCCGAAGTAGCCTTGTGCGAAGAGTGATGCCGGCAGCAGGACGATGACGGCAGTGGTGAGAGTTCGTAAGATGCGCTGGCAATTTTCCCAAAGCGTTAAAGCAGAAAGATTCACGTTGCCCCCCTTGATCCGGATGAACAAACGAGGCCGGCACCCCCGATGTTGCCGGACTGCCCTCGAAGGAAACTTTCTCTCGGCACAGTGCCTGTTCGGGCGGTGTGAATCCGGCAAAGGCAGAGAACCCGCAATTAAAACGATTTATTATGCACCTGCCCAGCGGCTAAGAAAAGGACTAATTCTGGTGATAACCATGGCGGCATAATGGTCATCCCAGCGACCCGAACAATTTCGGCGTTACGGTCTGGCAGCTCAAGGACGGCGAGGACAAGATCATCGCGGACCGCCTGGTCGAGATCTTCAGCGCAGCCCCAAAGGCTTAGTCTCTCAAATGTCAGTCAACAAGCTCTGCGCCAGACCTGCGTACTAAATCGATTCAATCCCATAAAAGAGTTGACACGCCCGTTGCGACTGAGATAAATGCTCATGCCAAGAGGCCGAAAACTTTCCCAGCGACGAACGGTTTCGTGAGATGAAAGTACGACTTCTGGTTACGCAAGTCGCGACGAATTTTTGTTCTGATGCGACAGCCTGGAGGGCGTGCATGGAGGCAGCAATGGCACCGAGCATCAAAGGCCGAGTGATGGGGCTTTGTCTTGGGATCGGGATCGCTTCTTTGGCGGTGAATTGGGCAACAAACACGGCAATCGCCCAGACGATCACCGTTGACGCTGCACCCTCTCACGTTGCCAACACCTTCAGCCCGGTTCGCTCTTTGGGCGCCGCGATTGACCGGCTGCGGACGGGAACACCGGACCATTTGCTGACCGACCCCGTCCTCAAGGAGATTCTCGGCGCGGGATGGCAAACCGTGACCTATCGCCAGAACACAGAGCTGATGGTCGAGGCCTGGCATTGGAACCCGAGCGGCACCTGGAGCGATCCCAAGAAACAACAAGGCTACTTTGTGGGCAATGCGGAGCCGACCGCAGAGATGATCCGCCATTCGTGGGCGGCTCCGCTGCCGCATCGCGGGTTCAGCCGGGGCGACGGGAATGGATGGTCCCGGCTGACCGACGGCGATCCGAAATCATACTGGAAAAGCAACCCGTATCTCACGAAAGCTTTTACCGGAGAAGACGACTCGCTGCACCCGCAGTGGGTAATGATCGATCTGGGCAGCAAGGTCCCGCTCAACGCCATTCGGATTGCATGGGCCGAGCCCTACGCGAAACGCTATTCAGTTCAGTTCTGGACCGGCGAATTGGAACCCTTCTATGACGGGACAACCAAAGGCACGTGGCAGACTTTTCCTTTGGGCGCGATCACAGAAGGCAAGGGTGGCACGGTCACGCTGAAGCTGGTCTCCTGGATGATCCCCGTTCGCTATCTCCGCATCTGGATGACGGAATCTTCCAACACCTGTGACAGTCACGGTTCAGCCGACAACCGCAACTGCGTGGGATACGCGATCAATGAACTTTACGCTGGAGCGCTCTCGGTGGATGGCGAGTTCAACGATTACGTCACTCATTCCCCCAGCCGCGATCAGACTGTGACTTGGCCTTCGTCGGTTGACCCATGGCATGCGGCTTCTGACATGGACGAATCGAGAGGAGATCAAACCGGATTCGATTTCTTCTTCACCAGTGGCGTGACCCGGGGCCTTCCCACCATGGTTCCGATTGCCATGTTGTATTCCACGCCGGAGGATGCAGCGAACGAGATTGCCTATCTGTACAAACGCCACTATCCCATCTCCTGGATCGAGATGGGAGAAGAGGCCGACGGGCAGCACATGCTGCCCGAAGATTATGGCGCGTTATACGTGCAATTCGCAACGGCAATTCACCGCCTCGTTTCCCAAGCCAAGCTCGGAGGTCCACCCTTCGAAGGAACATTTGATGACGTCGAAGTGTGGCCGGACGCGGCCGGGAAAGTCTCATGGCTCGGTCGATTTGTTGACTACCTCAAGGCCCACGATCGCCTGAACGACTTCGCCTTCTTTTCTTTCGAACATTATCCCTACCAGGATAAGTCCACCTACTCCTGGGCCGATCTGTACCAGGAGCCGGAATTCGTCAGACACATCGTCCAGGTGTGGAAAGATAACGGATTGCCTCCGAACATTCCATTTTTCATGACCGAGGGCAACATCGGAGGTGGAGCCGGAGTTTCGACCGTGAAAGGCGCGCTATGGCTCGCCGATTACGTCGGATCTATGATGACTGCCGGCGCCGGAGCCACTTACTATTTCCACTACATGCCTTCGCCGGGCCACTGGGGCGCCTACCCCCTCCTCCTGCTTGACGAACAATACAACCTGATCGGCTATCCTCCTCAGTACATGGCTTCGCAGGTGATTACAAAAGAGTGGGTGCAGCCCGTGGACGCTCCGCACAAACTCTTCAGAGCTTCGAGCGACGTAACTGACGCTGCGGGAACGCTGCTGATCACAGCCTATGCCGTGAAGCGTCCCGACGGACAGTGGTCGGTAATGTTGGTCAACCGTGACCAATTCAACGATCACGGAGTGAAGGTTGTTTTCAGCGATCCTGAAACCGGGCGCGACCGCCACTTCACCGGGGAGGTTGATCGCGTCACTTTCGGATCTGCCGAATACAAGTGGCATGAAGCAGGAGGCAGCCGCGAGGATTCCGAGGGTCCGGCCTCCGGGTCGGGAGGCCGTGGCCACGCGGATCCCGACGGCCCACCCTCCAAGTCTAAGGTGAGTGGCGGGGCAGGAACCCTTTACCAGCTTCCGATGGCATCGATCACAGTGCTTCGCGGCTCCGTGGGAGGTCAGTAACCAAGCGGATCTGCGAACATTCATCGCAACATGCCTGCGAACCCCTTGCTCGGATTCGATAATTGTGAAGCATACCTTCTCTCGGGCGCCGTTCGAACAGGTCAATGCTCTAGCTGGATACAGCTTCGAGATCCAGAAGCCGCTTGTTGGACCCGGAAGATCGAGGATGTGGGTGGACAGTCGGCTATCGGGAGCTATCCAGAAATGGGATGCCGACAAAAAGTCAACTCGCTATGGCTAAATCTGCGGCTTCTGATCGTATTGCATTCGCCTTATGCCCCGCTTGAAACCGGACTGCACATCTGCCCTCCAGAGAAAAGCGGCGAAAGTACCCCGATTGGGCCTCAGCAGTTCCTTCTCTCCAGTCCGGTTTGCTGAGGAATTATTGCGAAATACGGGCATCTTTCACGCATTTCGGGGGAAAGGGCGGCGGCATTTCTCTGCAGTTAAGACTGGTTGGCGGAGAGAGAGGGATTCAATCAGCCTAAAAGGTGTTAAACGCGCATGAATACAGGGGTTTATGCATAACTCCATGTGGTTTCTACGTTTTAAGGCATCCAAGAGGCG
>Ga0209007_1000097_pt1 | contig 52052 bp, 50 predicted proteins | sample JacPinW_OM1H0_O2_FD_187961 | JGI IMG/M metagenome (GOLD analysis project Ga0209007, IMG submission 187961) | Forest soil microbial communities from Algoma, Ontario, Canada - Jack Pine, Ontario site 1_JW_OM1H0_O2 (SPAdes) (version 2) | ecosystem: Environmental > Terrestrial > Soil > Boreal... | reverse complement strand
GCGCGCCGAGATAGTAACGCGCAAAATCGCCCACCCCCTGGGGCAGGGGGTAGAACACGCCGCGCCGCTCGAGCAGCTGTTCGAAGTCATCCGGCTTCGGCGCCGGAGCGGACACATCCGGGGTGATTCCGCCCTGGCCATATACCTGGCGTCCCGTGTCGGTGAGTTTTACTTCCGGGGCCTGCGGCGGCTGCGGGTTGTAGTGATAATCGTAGAGGGTCTGGTTCTTGTAATCGCGCTGGATCAGGCGACCGCTCGGCGTGTAGTAACGCGCGGTGGTCAGCAACAGGGCGGTATCTTCGCTCAGCGGAAATTGCGTCTGCACGAGGCCTTTGCCGAAGCTCGTCTCGCCCACGATCAAGCCGCGGTCGTGGTCCTGGATTGCGCCGGAGACGATTTCCGAAGCCGATGCGCTTTGACCGTTGACCAGCACCACCAGCGGCACCTCGACTCCCTGATTTCCCTGAAGGGCGTAATAGGGCCGCTCCGCCGATGCGCGTCCGCGATGCGAAACCACGAGTTCGTTTTTGTCGAGGAACATGTCGCACATGCCCACGGCCTGATTCAGCAGACCGCCGCCGTTGTTGCGCAGGTCGATGATCAACCCGTCGAGCTTGGAGACATCGAGCTGTTTCAGTGCGTCTTTCAGATCGCTATCGGTCGTTTCGTTGAACGTGAAAACGCGCACATAGCCGATTCCGGGCTTCACCATCTCGGAATACTCCACGCCGGGGCGAGGAATTTCGTCGCGCACCACGGTGACTTCAATCGGCTTGTCCCAGCCTTCGCGGCCGAGCGAAATGTGAACCGGAGTTCCTTTCGCGCCTTTGAGCAGGTCCGCGACTTCGGTGGTAGTGAGGCCCGTGCAGGATTTTCCGTCCACTTTCAGAATCGTATCGCCGGGGCGAATTCCGGCTTTCGCGGCGGGGGAATTCGGGAATGGCGATTGCACTACCGTTTGATTCTCGCGCTGGGCCACGACCATGCCGACGCCGTAATACTTGCCCTCTTGTTCTTCACGAAAGAGCGCGTATTGCTTGGGATCGAAAAAGTTCGAGTGTGGATCGAGCACATGCAGCATTCCGGGAATCGCGCCGTCGTAAATCACCTTGTCGGTGTCAACGGGATCGGCGTAGTTGCGTTCAACCACCGAAAGGACGCGCGTAAAAGTCTTCACGGAGTCCTGCGTATCGTCCGAACTGGAAGCGGTGGCCGTGGGACCGGGTCCGAAAAGTCCGCCGAGCGCAGCCGAAACCGCCAATACCAGCATCAGCAGTAAAACGCCGCGCGCCGGTGAACCGGTCGATTCCGTTTTCGCCGCCCCGTTTTCGGACTTTCGATGTGTGGTCAGCATGGATCCTCTTTTCGCCCCGAAAATGGAGTATAACACACTGCTTTCCGGTCGTTTGACACGCTCGGAGCCCTCTTCTATGATTCGTTACGGCCCCAGCGACGGCCGCCGAGCTCGCGAATGTTAAGCGTCCCGCATCTCATTGTAATCTTTATCGTTGCGTTGGTCGTGTTCGGTCCGGAGAAGATACCGGAGCTGGCGCGGAACCTCGGCAAGATCATGGCGGAATTCCGCCGCGTTACCGGAGATCTGCGATCTACGTTTGAGGGTCACCTGCGCGATTTGGAGCGAGAGGCCGACCAGCGGCGCAGCACGGCGCCCGCGGCCGCCGCCCTTCCGGCAGTGCCTACCGTCACGACTGTGCCGGCCGCCGACGCCGGTGCCGTCGCGCCCGGAACCGTCCCATCGAATCCGCCGAACGCCGCCGCTGTGAACAATCCCGTGCCGCCCGGACCCGATCCTGCTCCGAAGGCAAACTCCAGCGTCGCATACACTCAGCCGGGCGATCCCATGCACGACCCCTACTTGATGAGCATGGATTTCCCCGAGCACGAATCCGAGCCCGCGAACGGGAACAAGCCCGCCGAACCCGCGCACGAATCCGAACGAGTAACCGATGGCGACGGCCGCAACTCCTGAAACGGCGCCGCGCCCGCGCGCCGAGGAGGAAGCCGGCGCGGCGATGTCGTTTTTCGACCACCTGGTCGAGCTGCGCAAGCGAATCATCAGTGCGCTGGCGGCAGTCGGCATTGGCATGGTCATCGGCCTGGCGATTTCCAAACGCATCATCAACTTTATCGTGCAGCCGATGCTGATCGCGCTGCGGGCGAATCATCTCGACCCCAAGCTCTACTACAACCATCCCGTCGGATTGGTTGGTCTTTACATCAATTTGGGTCTTTACGTCGGGCTGGTGATCGCGATGCCTTGGGTGCTGTATCAGATTTGGCTTTTCGTCGCGCCTGGGCTTTATCGACATGAGCGTCGCGCTACGGTGAGCTTCATCATCTCGGCGATGTTTCTGTTCTTGACCGGAATCTGTGTCGGCTACTTCGGTCTGCTGCCCCTGGTACTCACCAAGGTGATTGGCTTTTCCGATGGCGGCCCGATCAGTCCGTGGATCGACGTCAATGAATACTTCAATCTGATTCTCGTCGTGCTTGTGGGCCTGGGCGTGATTTTTGAAATGCCTGTGGTTGTTTTTATTCTTTCCATTTTCAACATCGTTACGCCGAAATTCCTGCTCAAGAATTTCCGCTACGCGATGCTCGTCATCACCGTGCTCGCTGCCATCGTCACTCCCTCGCCCGACGCGACGACGATGCTCATCTTCATGGCGCCAATGATCGTGCTGTACTTCATCAGCGTCCTGGTGTCGTATGCGGTCATCCGAAAGAAACGGAGGCAGGCGCTGATCGACGGGGGACAGCCGAGTTGATCGATCTCCGAAAGAGTGTCCTGTTGTTTGGGCCCGCAACGGTCATGCTGCTGGCGGCGGGTTGCAGCCATAGCGCGACGCAGCCGGTTGCATCCGTGGACGCTTCCTCCTCCGCCCGACCATCGGCACCCGCCCATATCGCCATCCCGGCGTCGGATGTGGCACCCCGAGCATCGCAAACGGGCGGATTTGACGGTGCGAAAGCCTACGATCAGGTCGCGAAGCTTGTCGCATTCGGCCCGCATCCCTCCGGCTCCGACGGGATCGCCAAAGTGCAGGAGTATCTTCACGCGGAACTTGCGAGCTACGGTTGCGCAGTAGAGGAGCAGGCGTTCAAGGCGCCTTCGCCGATGGGCGACCTCCCGATGAAGAACGTTGTTGCGAAAATTCCCGGCAGCGGTCCCGGAATCATCCTGCTCATGACGCATTTTGATACGAAGCGCGTGGATAATTTTGTGGGCGCGGAAGACGCTGGCTCCTCCACGGGCGTGATGCTGGAAATCGCGCGCGATCTCTGCGGCAAACCGAAGCACCCGAATTCCGTCTGGATCGCTTTCGTCGACGGCGAGGAAACCCAGGCCACGTTCGATTGGGTGACTTCCGACAGCGTCTACGGCAGCCGCGAGCTCGCCGCGCGCATGGCCTTGTCTGGCGATTTGAAGAGGGTTCGCGCGGTGATCCTGGCCGACATGGTCGGGCAGTACAAGCTGCACATCGAGCGCGACTATGATGCGCCGAAGTGGCTGAACGACATGATCTGGAATACCGCCGCGGGGCTCGGCTATCGGTCCGTGTTCGTCTCCCAGACGACGCGCACTGAAGACGACAATCTGCCGTTCCTCGACCGCAAGGTCCCCACGATCGACTTGATCGACCTTACCGATTACACAAGCCTCGGCTACTGGCACACCGCGCAGGACACACTGGACAAAATCAGCCCGCGCAATCTAGCCATCGTTGGCCACGTAATCCTGGAATCCGTCAACGAGCTGCAGAAACGATGAACGGCGGGCGGGCGCGAAAACCTTTCTACGCAATCCTCATCGGGTTGGTTGCCGCGTCTGCGACCTGCGCGCAGAAACGCCTCGTTCTGATCGATCAGGACGGCTCCGGTCCGGGCGGCTCGAACCAAATGGCAATGATGGTGCTGCTGCAGTCGCCGCGGGCGCAGGTGATGGGCATTACCATCGTCACAGGAAACGCCTGGCGCGACGAAGAAGTGCAGCACACGCTGCGGATGCTCGAGCTGATCGGCCGCACGGACGTGCCGGTGGTTCCGGGCGCGGTGTTTCCTCTGGTCCGCACACAGGAGGAGACGCGGCTGGCCGCGCAACTGGACGGCAAAGTCACTTGGCTGGGTGCCTGGGGGCAGGGACCTACGAACTTGGTGCAAACTCCGAACGGCGTCGTGGGGGTCGCTCCCGACCACCCGAATATTCATGGCCCGTGGGACGTGCCGCGGCTGCCGGAGGGCGCGCCGCACACGAGGCCGCTTGACGAAGACGCCGCGCATTTCCTTATCCGTCAGGTCCGTGCGCATCCGCATCAGGTGACCATCTACGCCGCCGGTCCGCTGACGAATATCGCGCTCGCATTGGCCATCGATCCGCATTTCGCCGAGCTGACGCAGGGCATCGTGATCATGGGAGGCAGCCTGAACCCGCGCACCGACGATTCCGAATTCGCCAACAACCCGCGTCACGAATTCAACTTCTGGTTCGACCCCGAAGCCACGCGCATCGTACTGCGCGCGCACTGGCCGCGGATCGATCTGACGACCGTGGATATTTCGATCAAGGCGATGTTCACCCAGGAAATGCTCGACGCAATCTCGAAATCGCAGAATCCCGCCGCACGCTATATCGCGAGCTGGTCGCAGGATCGCTACTACTTGTGGGATGAGCTAGCCGCCGCTGCGTGGCTTGATCCGAGTCTCATCACCAAGACCCGCGACGTGTACATGGATATCGACCTGAGCCACGGCCCGAGCTACGGCGACACCCTGACGTGGACGCCGGAACTGAAGCCGGCGATCGATCTACAGTTGGTGCACGCGCAGCTGGATCTCGATTTGCCGAAATTCACGAAAATGTTCGTGGATTTGATGTCGGCCCCCACGCCGAAGCCTTGACCTGCGTAGCGCGAGCATCCTGCTGGCGTTTTTCTGCGAGCGCGGCATACCCGCCATTTCGGGGCAATGGCGTGACCTGCGCGACCTGCTCACGCGTTCCATCCGCGGCGCCCTGACCCGACGCTCTGCCGTCACGCCCCTTAGGTCTGCACGCGCATCACGCCCGCCGCGGCCCTCGCAACACCCTCACAGGCAAGAAAATAACCGCCCGCACCAGTTCCAACGCCCCATCCACCGCGATCCCGACAATCCGAAACGGCAGCAACAGCAACCAAAGGATCGGATAGAGCACTAGGGCGAGCAAGGCCAGCGGCCAGCAGAAGAAAAGCAGGATGCACCATAGAATAAACGTGATCATCGTCGCCATCCGCCTCCGCAAATCAGTACGTACGTGCTCGCCGAAGTGTTTCGCGCGTCGCGCATATGCTACATTTTCAGTCCAGGCATGCCGACCGTTAAAGTCAAAAGCTCCTCCGGACCCTATTCGGTGATTTGCGCGCCCGGTTCGCTCGGGCAAGCCTCTCAGTTGATCGCCGGCCTCGGCGAGTCAACGGGCATATTCTTGGTTTCTTCCCCTAAAGTCTGGCGCCACTGGGGCCGCGCTATCGCGAAAGCGATTCCGTCCGCGAAAAATGCGCGCCGCCCGATCCTTTTTGACGACGCTGAATCGAAGAAACGCCTCGCGACGGTCGAAGATATCGCACGCCAACTTGTGCGCGGGGGCGCCGACCGCCGCACGACAATCGTTGCGATCGGTGGTGGCGTGGTTGGCGACGTTGCGGGTTTCGCGGCGGCTACCTATCTCCGCGGCGTACGGCTGGTTCACATTCCGACGACGGTGGTAGCGCAGGTCGATAGCGCCGTCGGCGGCAAGACCGCGGTCGATCTGCCTGAGGGGAAAAATCTTGTTGGCGCGTTTTACCCGCCGAAGCTGGTAATTATCGATTCGCACATGCTCCGTACGCTTCCGCACCGGGAGTTCCGTTCCGGGCTGTACGAGGTCGTGAAATACGGCGTGATCGCCGACCCGAAGCTCTTCGCATTTCTCGCAAAGCGCATGGACACGGTCCTGCGCCGCGATCCGGAAGCGCTCGACTACATCATTTCGCGCTCGATCGCGATCAAAGCCGACGTTGTCAGCAAAGACGAGCGCGAAGGCGGCCTGCGCCAGATTCTGAATTTCGGCCACACGCTCGGCCACGCGCTCGAAACCGCTACAAACTATCGCCGCTTCCTCCACGGCGAAGCCATCGGTTGGGGTATGCTCGCTGTAACGAGCATGGCGCTTCAGTTGAAAGAACTGCCGCAGGCTGATGCTATTCGTATCCTGGAACTGATCGTGAGCGTCGGGCCGCTGCCGCGGCTCGGGAATCTGAGTCCATCGCAGCTTCAGCGCATTATGGCAGGGGACAAGAAAGCGCGCGCCGGTCGCGTTCTGTGGGTGCTGCCACGCCGCATCGGCAAAACCGAGTGGGGGAGAGACGTACCCTGGCCGATGGTGGAACGCACAATGAACAACTTGCCGGCTCTTGGTGACGAGCTTTTCAAATAGGCCTCCTCTTCGAATGACCACGGGACAAAAACAGCCACATCTTCCCGGGACGCGGCCGCGCGGCATCGCGGACGAGCGCGAAGCCTCCGCGCACGTTCGCGAGATGTTCACACGGATCGCGCCGCGCTACGACTTCCTGAATCATCTACTGTCGTTCTCGCTGGACCGCGTCTGGCGGCGCCGCACTGCTGCGCGGTTTCGCCACATCCTCGAACACCCCCAAGCGCGCGTCCTGGATCTCTGCTGCGGCACGGGCGATCTCACGTTCGCGCTCGACCGCGTCCGTACCGCGAGCCTGGGTGATATCGATCGCAACGACAGCTCGCCGCGCCTCAGCAACTATCGTGAGCCGATCGTCGGCAGCGACTTCGTGGAAGGAATGCTGGTCCGCGCCTGCAAGAAGGCGGCCGCCGGCGATCGCGACGCAATTTTCGCGGCAGCCGACGCACTGAGTCTGCCCTTCGCCGACCAGAGCTTCGACCTGATCACCACAGCCTTCGGCTTCCGCAACCTGGCGAACTACGAGCTGGGCCTCGTGGAATTCGCGCGCGTCTTGCGCAAGGGCGGCGAACTCGGCATCCTCGAATTCACCGAGCCAGAAACGGGCCCGATGACCGGATTGTTTCGCTTCTACTTCAAGAATGTTTTGCCGCGCATAGGCGCGGCCATCTCCGGCGATCAGGAAGCCTACGCGTATTTACCCGGCTCGGTCTCGAAGTTCCCATCGCCGCCGGAACTCGCCGCGCTGATGGAACAACACGGTTTCACTGACATCCGCGTCTTTCCCTGGAATTTCGGCAGCGTAATCTTGCACACGGCCCGCCGCGGATTGCCGCCGTGAATTCTTCGCGAGCTCTGCGGTGGGACCTGTCCTTTCAATGCTCTCTGGGCGGACTCGATGTGTGGTAAGCCTTTGACTTAAGTTTTCAGGCGTCTATGATGTCGAAGCCATGTCCACAGCCGCCGCGCCGCAATCCATGATCGATCTTCGCAGCGACACGGTCACGCGCCCGACGCCCGCTATGCGCCGCGCGATGGCCGAAGCCGAAGTTGGCGACGATGTCTACGCTGAAGATCCGACGATCAACCGCCTCCAGGCCCGCGCCGCCGAAATCTTCGGCCGCGAAGCCGCCCTCTATTTCCCTTCGGGCTCGATGGCGAATCTCACAGCAATCAAGACCTGGACGCGCCCCGGCACAGAGGTCATCTGCGAAGCACAGGCGCATATTTATCTCTACGAAATGGCCGCCATGTGCGCGATCGCCGGCTGCATGCCCAACACGGTCCCGGCCGAAGACGGTACGCTTACCTGGGATCTGATCGAGCCGCTGATCCGCCCGCACATCTACTACCGCGCGCAGACGGCTTTGATCGAGCTCGAAAACACGCACAACATGCACGGTGGCACGGTCTATCCGCCTGCGATTTCCGACGACATCTGCGACCGCGCCCACGCCGCCGGGCTGCCCGTGCATCTCGACGGCGCGCGAATTTTCAATGCTGCCACCGCGCTCGAAAAACCCGTCGCCGAGATCACGAAGAAATTCGATTCGGTGATGTTCTGCCTCTCGAAAGGACTCGGCGCGCCGGTCGGATCGATGCTGGTGGGCTCGCGCGATTTCATCGACAAAGCCCGGATCACGCGCAAGCTGCTGGGGGGCGGAATGCGGCAGGCGGGAGTTCTCGCCGCCGCAGGCTTGGTCGCGCTTGAGGAAACGCCGAAGCGCCTGCATATCGACCACCAAAACGCGAAACATCTCGCCGAAGGCCTGGCAAAAATCCCAGGCGTCTCGATCGATCCGAAAAAGGTTGTCACCAATATTCTGATTTTCGACGTAGCGCCATCCGGCAAAACCGCCGCCCAAGTCGTCGGCGAACTCGGTAAAAATGGCGTTCTCAGCGGCGCCACAGGGAAAAGTACAATCCGCATGGTCACGCACTTCGACGTAGACCGCGTCGCCATCGACCGCGCCCTAGCCGTAATCGCCACGGTAGTCGCCGGCCGCCGGGCCTAAAGCGGCGGGTCCGTGCGCGAACCCACGCATGCTGCCGCCTCATTCACCGTCCTCGTCCTCGTCTTCGGGTATAATCCCGCGGGGCGGAGAGGGAGTCGCGTGTCAAAGCAATCCCGTTTCAGCTTTGCCGGTGATTGTTTTCGAATCGTTCTTCTTCTGTCCGTCGCGATGACAGCGTCCCTAAATCACGATCCGGCATCCGCCGCCGGCACGCCCGCATCGCAGAATTCTCCAACCGTCGAAGACGCCATCCAATTCACGGATGCCGCCGAGAAGCGCCTGGTCGAGCTGCGCAACAAAGCCTCGCGCGCCAATTGGGTCTACGAGACGTACATCACCGACGATACCGAGCAGATGTCGGCAGACGCCGAGCGCGAATACGCCTCCGGCGTGGCCGAAATGGCAGAGCAGGCGCACCGCTTCGAAGGCCTGAATCTGCCGCCCGAAGTCGCCCGTAAGCTGAAGCTGCTGCGGCTCTCCGTTTCGATCCCCGTCCCGCACGATCCCGCGCTCGCCGCCGAACTCAGCAAAATCAACGCGTCGATGTCGGGCGATTACGGCAAAGGCAAATGGTGCCCGGAGGGCCCGTCCGCGAAATGCCTCGACATCAACGACGTGACCCGCCTCTTCGCGACCAGCCGGGATCCGAACGAACTTCTACGCGCCTGGGAAGGCTGGCACGCCGTGGGGGCGCCGATGCGCGAGCGCTACGCACGCATGGCCGTGCTGGCGAACCAGGGCACGCGCGAGTTGGGCTTTCCCGATACCGGCGCCATGTGGCGCTCGCGTTACGACATGCCGGCGGATCAATTCACCGCCGAAGTCGATCGCCTCTGGCAGCAGGTCCGCCCGCTCTACCTCTCGCTCCACGCCTATGTCCGCTGGAAGCTCGCCGAAAAATACGGTTCCTCGATCGTCCGCGAAAATGAGCCCATCCCCGCACACCTATTGGGGAACATCTGGGCGCAGGACTGGACGAACGTTTATGAGCTCGTCGCTCCGGAAAATTCTGATCCCGGCTACGACCTCACGAAAATTCTCGTCTCGCGCAACATCGGTTCCGAAGACATGGCTCACTACGCCGAACATTTCTTCACGTCCCTCGGGTTTGCTCCACTCCCGCAGACGTTCTGGGAGCGCTCGATGTTCGTCAAGCCGCGCGACCGCGAAGTGGTTTGCCACGCTAGCGCCTGGGACGTCGACGACGTCGACGACCTTCGCGTGAAAGTGTGCCTCGAACCGAACGCTGACGATTTCGCGACTATCCACCACGAGGAAGGCCACAATTTCTACCAGCGCGCGTATTCCAAACAGCCGCCGTTATTCCGCGGCAGCGCCAACGACGGGTTCCACGAAGCCATCGGCGACACGATCGCGCTTTCCGTAACGCCCGAATACCTCAAGCAGATCGGATTTCTAGAAACGGTTCCGCCGGCGTCGGCCGACACCGGCCTGCTTCTCAATCGCGCGCTCGAAAAGGTCGCGTTTCTGCCTTTCGGCCTGATGATCGATAAATGGCGCTGGGGAGTTTTCTCCGGAAAGATCCCGCCCTCGGAATACAACAAAGCCTGGTGGGATCTGCGCCGCGAATATGAAGGCGTGGCGCCACCCGTCGAACGCAGTGAAGCCGATTTCGATCCCGGTGCGAAGTTTCACATCCCCGCCAACGTGCCCTACGCGCGCTATTTTCTCTCATTCGTTTTGCAATTCCAGTTTCATCGCGCCCTGTGCAGGGAAGCTGGCTACACCGGCCCTCTGCATCGCTGCTCGATCTATGGCAACAAAGCCGCCGGTGAAAAATTGGCCCGCATGCTCGAAATGGGCGCCAGCCGCCCCTGGCCCGAGGCCCTGGAAGCCATGACCGGCGAAAAAGACATCGACGCCACCGCCTTGCTCGACTATTTCGCGCCTCTCAAGCAATGGCTCGACGCCCAGAATAAAGGCCACAAAGTCGGCTGGTGACCCCTTTCTCCTGACTTGCTAAAATATTTTGAGTAAGGGAAAGGATTCGTCGCCCTTGAAATTTCGGCCTGTGGTTCTATCTCTCGCTTTCGTCCTGACCGTTGCCGGTTGCAGTCAAAAAGAGTCCGAAGAATCCTCTGAGCCACCGGCCCCCACAGCGATCGTCGACCGATCGACGGCAGGTGAAATCACCGGCACTGTAAAACTCGACGGCCCTGCTCCCGTATTCAAACCCATCGACATGTCCGCCGAAGCGGTCTGCGTGCAAGCGAATCCGGCTCCCGTGGTCCCGCCGATCGTCGTAACCGGCGCGCGCGGCGCGCTAACCAACACCGTCGTCTACGTAAAATCCGGCCTCGGCAGCTATCGGTTCGACACTCCGAGCACGCCAGTCGTACTTGACCAAAAAGGCTGCATGTACTCGCCGCGCGTCCTGGCCATGATGGTCAACCAGCCGTTCGAAGTGAACAACGAGGACCAAACCATCCACAACGTTCACCCGATGTCCCGCACCAACAAATCCTGGAACAAATCCGAGCCTGTAGGCGACCCGCCGATTCAGTCCACGTTCACCAAGCCCGAGCTCGCCATCCCCATCGCCTGCAACATTCACCCCTGGATGCGCGCGTTCCTGTTCGTTTTCGCGCATCCGTATTTCGACATCACCACGAGGTCAGGCGAATTTGCGCTGAAAAATCTGCCGCCGGGCACGTACACCATCGAAGCCTGGCAGGAACGCTTCGGCGTCCAGGACCAGACCGTCATCATCGGGCCCAAGGAAACGAAATCAATCTCCTTCACTTTCGTTTCCGCAAAGCGGAAATAAATGGCGGTCAGCTTCGACACCGTCCGCAAAATCGCCCTGGCGCTCGACGGCGTCGAGGATGGCACCTCCTACGGCACGGCCGCGCTGAAAGTCCGCGGCGCCCTGTTTCTGCGCCTGAAGGAAGGCGGCGACTCGCTCGTCGTCCGCACCGATTTCGATCATCGCGAAGCCCTGATCGCGGAGGATCCCGGCGTCTATTACATCACCGACCACTACCTGAAATATCCGTGGATCCTCGTCCGCCTCTCCCGCGTCCATCCGGACGCAATCCGAGACCTCATCCGCAGCGCGCACCGTGTCGCCGGCGCCTCGGCCAGGAACAAGCCGCGATCCAAACGCAAGACACGACGTTAGCCCCTCTCGATGGCCTGGTCGCTGATCCCCGCCTTCGTTTCAAATTGTGAAATGCGAATGTTTGCCTTCGGCAACTCGCCGCGCGGAACGCTCGACTCTCAAAATGTTACCGCGATAGAATTCAGCCGCTCCTGGGGGAGGGAATCGCAGCATGAAGAACGCTCGAGTTTTGCTCGTTGTCGTGTGTGCCATCGCGGCGACGTTCCTTGTCTCGTCTTTCGCAGCCCGCACGCGTGCACAAGCATCCGCGGCGCAGCGGCAAGTCCTCGACATGCAGAAAAAATTTCAGGATCTTACCGTCGCGGCTGATGCCGACGGAGTCGCCGCCCTCATGACGGATGACGCCATCTTCGTCCACGGCAACGGCGCCGCCCAGTCGAAATCTGAATTCGTCGGCGCCCTCAAGGCCGGCCAGATGGCTTTCTCGTTGTACGACCTGAAGGACCCGAAGGTGGTCACGTTCAACGGAGGCGCCATCGTCAGCGGCCTCGTCGATCTCGCGTTCAAATCGCCGCCGGGCTCGACCGCTCCGCCTCGGGTGCTGCACATGCGAGGCTCATCGGTCTGGCTCAGCACCTCGTCGGGATTAAAGCTCGCGCTTGACCAGGACACCACGCTCTCGGGGCCGCCCGCCGGCGCTCCGCCTCCGCCCGCGAGCCACTAGCCAAATCTCAGGGGGAAACGAATGATCGGTGTAACGGGAGCCAGCGGCCACCTCGGCGGGCTGGTCATTGAATCGTTGCTGCGGAGAGTGCCGGCGTCAGAGATTGTCGCCGTCGTCAGAAACCCGGAAAAGGCCGGTGATCTCGCATCGAAAGGCGTCGTGGTCCGCGCGGGCGACTACTCAAGGCCAGAAACTCTCGCTCCCGCATTCGCGGAGGTCGATAAACTTCTCCTGATTTCAGGCAACGAAGTCGGCAAGCGCGTCGCGCAGCACACAGCCGTAGCTACGGCCGCAAAGCAAGCGGGTGCGAAACTACTCGCGTACACCAGTCTGCTGCACGCCGACAGCTCGCCGCTTCTGCTCGGCGAAGAGCACCGCCAAAGCGAAGCCGCCATACGCGCCTCCGGAGTACCGTTCGTGCTCTTGCGCAACAGCTGGTACAACGAGAATTACACCAACGCAGTGAGGCAGTCGGTGAAGCTCGGCGTTCACTCGGGCTGCTCCGCGGAAGGGCGCATCTCCGCTGCAGCACGTGCCGACTACGCCGCAGCCTGTGCCGCCGTGCTCACCGCGAAGGACGATCCGTCGGGCCGCACCTACGAACTGGCCGGAGACGAAGGCTTCACCCTCGCGCAATTCGCCGCTGAAATCGCGAAGCTTTCGGGCAAACCAGTGCGCTGGGAGAATTTGTCGGAAGCAGATTACAAAGTGGTGCTGGCGAAAGCAGGACTTCCGGAGGCAGCCGCGGGCTTTTTCGCCAACACAGACACCGGCATTTCCAAAGGCGCCCTCTACGACGACAGCCGCCAGCTAAGCAAGCTGATCGGCCGCCCCACCACGCCCATCTCCGCCACGATTAAAGCCGCGCTCGCGTAGCCGGGCATCGCCTGGCAAATGGCTGACCTCACGGGCGGAAGAAACGCCATCCACGCACTAGCGCGTAAGCTGATAATTGGAAAAACTAAAGTCCACCGGCGCGTCGCCAGCCAGCTCCTTGTCCCGAACGGTCACCGTCTGCGGCAAATTAAATCCTTCAACCGTCTGATACGCGATCGCGACGTGCAATTCCACCTTGTCCGCTCCGGCGGCCTCGACGCTGCTGTCGATCACTACGGGCAGGAATCCTTTTTCGCCGCGCTTGAACTGCGGCCGCACGGACACCGTCGACTTCTGCGTCGCGACGATCATTTCCTCGAGCTCATGGTCTTTGTTCATCGTCTCGACGATTCTCACCTCGTCCGATCCGAACGTAATCCGAAAATGGTCGCCCTGCGCCTCAAGATGGTAGTCCCGGTCCGGCGGCAGGAGCGATCCGAAGAGAACCGACGACAACTCCTGCAACACGCCGTTTAACGACCGCTCGACGCCCACGCTCGCCGTGCGAAGCCGCGCCGCCATCTCGTCGCTCGGTACCGGCCCGTCAAACTGAAGTGAAACCCGCGGCGCGCCCGTCAGGCCGACCACGGCCTCGAAATGCGTCTGTTGCAGCACGGGCAGCAGCCCTGGGGACCCGCTTCTATCCACGTTCTGCGAGAGGAGCGCCGCGTTCCAATCGACGCGAACGCTGCAACGGAATCTCGTCAGGCCCAGATCGTGCAAGTTGTAATAAGCCGCCCGCGCCTCCTCGACCATAGGAGAGTCCGGCGAGGCCTGCCCGAACGCGCAAGCCACCGGGAAGCCGAGTAAACAGCACACCACAGCCGCTAACTGTCGCATCCGGGAATTTTGCATTTCGCCTCAATCGATAACGCAGGTTGGAAGTCGAAAAGCCATCGTGCAGCGGGATTGTACACCGCTTCGAAGGCGTGGGGTCTTTCGGCTCGCGTCAGTTCACGCTCGTCACTGAGTCAATTGGCAGCAACACAAACTCGCATCCCGACGACGGCCGGCAATCCAGCAACCCGCGCCTCACGATCCTGGCCGAGCTTCCGCTCGGAAATTCCAACGGATTCGTCGCAGAGCTGAAGATTTTCTCCGTCGGTCTTAATTCATCCGCGCCGTCCACTACATGCTTTCCACGTTGATCGCTGTAGAGCGGCGCAGCGCGCGTAATCTCCGAGTCGAGATCCTGGACGTTGTCCTCCGGCGTGACCACCGTCCTCCCGTCAGCTTTTACCACCCGCACGTACTCGATCTCAATCGTCTGTTCCGCCGCCCGGTAGGGGAACGAAAGCAGGCCCCAGCGTTGGACGCCCGAGTCGCTTTGCACCCGAACGGATGTCGTCTGCTCCGTGGTGCCCGTCCCGTCGTTGGCGAAGGACACGCGCTTGCACCCTCCCAATGCACAAAGCGGCAACCAGAAACAACAGCGGTCCAGCGACGATCCCTTTAGTCGTCGGTTTTATGTTCATATCCTCGACGCGTTCGAACAGCAAGCGAAGCGTGGCCGTGACGTGCACGAGTTCGCCTATCGGAGCCTGGTCGGCAGGCCCACTCGCTTCCGCAATTTTTCCCACCACCAAATCCCAGCCCACGCCTTCACCGGAAGCCGGTAACCCAGCTGATGCGCCAGCATCGTAACCTGTCCGCGGTGATGCGCCTCGTGCGAGAAAATATAAGCAAACATCGTCCCACCCGCCGGCCACGTCGGCGACCAGGCCCCGCGAGAAAATTTCGTCACCCGCCGCTTCGCATCACCGGAAAGCGCCTCTCGCAGCATCAACAGGCACTGCGCCGCGCTCTTTTCATGAGCGGTCGCGGCCTGCTTCATGGTGCAGCGGAACGGATCGAGCGGCGCGGGGCATTTCAAATGCGGAGCCGAATGTTTTAGCCACACCAGCCGGTTGTTATGCAGGTGCGCGAAAATCGCCGCAATCGTGCGCCCGCCTCTCTTTGCTCCGGGCAACATCGCGCGCCACGCCCGCGCATCGAGATTGGCAAGCAGCAGCTGGTTCATCGCATCGTTCACCGCATACGTCTCGACCAACCCATCCCGCATTTCTTCGAATCGCATTTTTTCTGGCGTTGAGTCCGGTTTCGCTGCCATGGGAACTCCGTGTGATTCGTTCCGCCGAATCGATTCCGTACAGCCCACACGTCCTTATACCTTTTTTGCCCTTTCGTACAGAGCCGCAAGAGTCCCGCTGCGCCCGATTCTGAAATCGTAGCGCCGATGTCGCGATGGAAAAGCCGTCTCTCTCCGGGCGAGAGCCGAAAGCCCTTTGACGATGGAACCTGAACTCGCAGCTTCGGTGGAACAGTGGCCTTTGACGCCCGCGGAACGCACTCCCCGCGGGAGCTCTGAGCGGAAACTCGGCGCGAGTCTCCGGTCGGCGCGCAGAATCTTTTGCGTTTTCGCCGGTCGCTCCGTACAATAAAAAGTCCCTTCGCGATTCTGATGTCTTCAGACCTAGCACACACGTCTCGCGGCCCGTACCGCTTCGCGGTAGCCACAGCCTGTTGCACGATCTTGCTGATGATGGCGGGCGCGATGGTCACCAGCAACGGCGCCGCCGACTCCGTTCCCGATTGGCCTCTGGCCTACGGCAAGCTCATTCCACCGCTCATCGGCGGGATCCGCTTTGAGTACACGCACCGCGTCCTCGCGGGCATCGTCTCGATCATGACGCTCGTGCTCGCAATCTGGATCCCGTTTGCGGAACGCCGGCCGTTGGCCAAGAAATTGGGCTGGACGGCGCTGGTCTTGGTAATCGCGCAAGCCGCGCTGGGCGGCTTCCGCGTTCTTGAGGGCTATCCGTCGATTTCGGCGACGGCCCACGCCACGCTCGCGCAGATTTTCTTCATCACTCTCGTCGGCTTGTCGCTCTATCTCAGCTCGTGGTGGCAAGGCAACCTTGCGCAGCTCGAAGATCGCGGTGCTCCGCGCCTCCGCGTGCTCGCATCGCTAATGACCGCATCGATTTTGGTGCAGCTTATTCTGGGCGCGGCTTTCCGCCACGGCGCGTTCGGCATCGTTCCGCACTTGATCGGCGCGGGCGTCGTTACGCTGTTCATCATCTGGGCCGGCGTTGCCGCCAAGAAGCGTTTCCGGGAGGTCCGTGACCTGCGCCGCGTGACGAAATTGCTGCACGCCTTCTTCGGCATTCAACTTCTGCTCGGCGGCGCGGCATATTGGGCCGTCGTACGCGCCGCCGACGAATCGCAGCCCACGGTCACGTACGCCACGCTGACCGTCGCCCACGTTCTGGGAGGCGCGCTCACACTGGCTGCCGCGGTACTTTTTACGCTTACCTGCTTCCGGCTGATTCCTTCCAGCGCTCGCGTTCCGGCGGATTCGCACGCCGTGAAGCATTCGCCCGAAAGGGCAGGGGCCTAACGCGATGAGCGAGTCCCGAACCACCACACTCTCGGCATTCGAAAGGCCGTGGGCTTACGTCGCGCTGACCAAGCCGGACGTTACGTTCCTGGTCGCGATGACCACCGTCGCGGGCTTTTATCTCGGCTCCCGCGGCCCGCTCGATTGGCCGCTGATGCTGCACACGTTGGGCGGCACGCTTCTGGTCGCGGCAGGCACGGCTGCACTGAATCAGTACGTCGAGCGCGAAATGGATTCGGTGATGCGCCGCACAGCCGCGCGCCCGCTGCCTTCAGGAACGCTCCAGCCTCGCGAAGTCCTGGTTCTCGGCGTCACGTCGATCGTCCTCGGCTCCCTGTGGCTGTTGCTTGCGGTGAACTGGCTTTCGGCGCTGGTCGCGGGGATCACTTCGGTTCTGTATCTCGGGCTTTACACGCCGCTGAAGACTCGCACCACGCTTTCAACCGCCGTGGGCGCGATTCCGGGTGCACTGCCTCCGCTGATCGGCTGGGCCGCCGCCCACGGGTCGCTTTCGCTTGGGGGATGGGTGCTTTTCGGGATTCTGTTCTTCTGGCAATTCCCGCATTTCATGGCGATCGCCTGGATGTATCGAGAAGATTACGCTCGCGCCGGAATTCAGATGCTCCCGGTCGTGGATAAAAAAGGTGACGCGACGTTCCGGCAGATCATCACCACGTCGGCGATCCTGGTTTGGGTCAGCGCGCTGCCGTCGGTTCTGGGCATGGCGGGCAAGGGCTACTTTTTCGGAGCGCTGCTGCTCGGCATGATCCTGCTTCAAGTCGGGCTTTGGGCCAACCGGTCGCGAACTAATGTCCGGGCCAAGTGGCTCATGCACGCGACCGTAGCGCACATCCCAATCCTGCTTGCGTGGCTGGTGCTCGATCGTTTGATTACGCGATGACCGCTGGCCCATTTCTCGATTCGGGTTTCCGATGCATCTGATTCCCCTTGCGTCGCTCCCGGCCGTCAACGCGTCGTTGAATGGTTCGTGCACCGTGCTGCTGCTCGCGGGATTTGCTTTCATTCGCAGCGGGAAAATTCGGTATCACCGATTTTGTATGGTCGCAGCGTTCCTCTGCTCCGCGGTGTTTCTGTGCTTCTACCTCTACTTTCATTTCAATGCAGGCGTCATTCGCTTCGGCGGGCACGGCGCAGCGCGCGCCATCTACCTGACGATCCTCATCACGCACACGACGCTCGCAGTCGTCATCGTGCCGCTGATACTGATCACGCTGTCGCGCGCGCTGCGCGAGCGATTTGCGGCCCATCGGGCGATTGCGAAGTGGACGTTTCCTCTCTGGCTCTACGTTTCCGTCACCGGCGTGATCGTGTACTGGATGCTGTACATTGCCTACACACCGATCTGGCCTGCGGGATTTAGATCGTAGAAGAAAAGGCAACCGCCTGAAAGCGGCCGATCGGAAAGCTGCTCAAGCTATTATTTATAGTTGACGACGGCTTGGCCGTTTTCGATGTGGATGTCGCTGATGTCGTTGGGCAGCTTCAGTTTTTCGCGGTTTTCCGGCGATTCCATCATTTTCTGTACGGCGGCGTCGAGCGTGGACTGCGGAAGCGGCAGCGAACCCAGTTTTCCGGCGACGGGCACGAACTTCAGGTAGCCGTCCTGCGAGCCAAGATGTCCATCGAGCTCGAGCGATAAATCCTTACCGTGAAAATCGAACACGACGTAGGCCTTCACTAAATCGCCGTCCATATCGACCTTCACGTCCTTGACGGCTGACTGCACCTGATCCAGTGTGACTGAGCCGTCCTCCGGCACGCCATTGCTGGAGAAGCCTCCGGGCTTCGCGTCACTCGAACCGCCAGCAACGGGAACTCCAGTTCCAGCCGGTGGGGGCGAACTGCTGGTCTGGAGATTCTGCTGCAGGTAGGAATTCAGCTCGGTGCGGTCGATCTGGACCTGCGCGGACTGTCCGGCAGCGTTCGCCTGATCGGCGGCCGCGAGTTTCTGTTCGACGCGCGCGGATGCGTTCGGGTCGTAGGCGACGTTGGGAGGTGGAGATTTGCGCAGCACCAGCACGATGATCGCCCCGAGCGCGATGAGCGCGCCCCATCGCAACACTCTGTAAACCGTTTTGAAGCGATCGGCGCTGGGCATGGACACTCCTTCTCCATTCAAGTCTAGCGCTTGATCCAAGGTCAGAGGTTGGCGGTCCGCGCGGCGTTCCGTATGAACCACTGGCCGGACGGACAGGTGGGCCGGCGATGCAACTCCTCGCCCGCCAGTTTTATTCCGTGATTAAGGTATAGGTGGTTCCACGTCGCTATTGACGTACTGGAATAACGAGGACGTGCTCAAGTTGATTCTTCCAGCCGCGCAATTGAAACTCGATATAAGCCAAGGCAATTTCGGCGCGCTGCTACTCCGAACGACCCAATAGGCACGGCTACGAATGTTGTCGGTATCTCTCGGTGCGACGAAATACGGCTGGTTGCGAGGGTTGCTGCTGGCCCTGGCGATCGCGCCCTCGGCATTTGCGCAGGGGCAGACGCAGGCTCAAACGGCCACGCAAACAGAGGCCCAGCTCCAGGGGCCACCGTTAGGCCAGGTGGATCCGAATAGTCCCGACGTGATCTTGCCGGCGGTGACGGCCGTGCCGGTTTTTTCGATGGGCGTGGGGATGATCACGGCGTGGCAGGGCGGGCAGCCGAATCTCGAACCGCTGATTTCCCCGGTGGGGCTCATTCCCATCGGGCAGAAATGGCTGGTGGAAGGGCGCGGCACCTTTGAGTCGGATCTGATACCCGATCCGAACGGAACGGGCTGGAAAGGATATCTCGAGAAAGAAGCCGACTACGTCCAGGTCGATTACATCGCCAACAAATACGTAACGTTATCCTTCGGGCGGTACCTCACGCCATTTGGAATATTCAACGAGCGGCTGTATCCGATCTGGATACGAAATCTGCAGAGCGACCCGCTGATCCTGCCGATTTCGACGGGGCCGAGCGGAGCGGGAACCGGCGCGATGCTGCGCGGTGGATTCAACGTAACGCCGAAGGCGGAGCTGAATTACGCGACATATTTTTCGACGAAGCTGACGACGAACCCGTTCGATTCGGATCGCGACTGGGGAATGCGAGCGGGAATTTATCTGCCGGGGCCACGCGTCGAATTCGGGGGGTCGTTCCAGCATTTGCTCCAAACCGACCACTCCAATGCATTCGGATTTCATTTCGCGTGGCAACCACCGCCGCTGCCTCTGGACATTCGCGCGGAATACGCGCGGTCAAGCAACGGCAGCGGATATTGGGTGGAGGGAGCGTATCGTCTGGGCCAAGCGCCGGTGTGGAAGGACGAGTTGCGCCACGTGCAGGTGGTGGGGCGGATGCAGGAATACTATGTCGGGAAATTCGAGGATGAAGACGACGATCTGCCCATGGTGAACACGAAGCTTTTCGAGTTCGGATTGAATTACTACTTTCGCGACGACATCCGGTTTGTGAGTAGCTACGGGCGGCAGTTTGCGGCCGGGGGCGGCAATGCCAACGTCTGGACGGTGGGCGTGACGTACCGGCTGGCCGTGCCGGTGGGACATGGAGACGCACGATGAACGTGGGGCGGGCCATGTCGATCGGAATTTTCGCGCTGGGGTGCCTCCCGTTCCTTTTGGGCCGGGCGACGGCAGCGCAACAGCCGGGCGGTAGGGTGGGCGCGCAGGAGTCCGCGCAGCAGAAATTGCTAGAGGAGGGCGAGAAGAGATTTCACGCGAATTGTGGGCGATGCCATCAGTCGCCGCACAAGTTTCCGCCCCGGATGGTGATGACCATCGAACGGCACATGCGGGTACGCGCCACGCTGACGGATGAGGATATGCGGGCCATCGTGGCGTATCTGACACAGTAAGCGTTGGCGGCGGTGAGGGAAGGGAAGATGCCGGAATATGATCGTGCTACGTCAAGTTGCGTTGCCCATCGCGTTCATGATGGCGTTGCTGGGCTGGCAAGCGCCGGTCGCGCAAGAGCCGCCCGCCGGGGCACCGGCGATGGTCGAGGTGCTGGCCGATCACGACAGCCGGTACAAGATCGCGGGCATGAAGGAGCCGGTGATCACGGTGCGCGCGGGGCAGCAGGTCATCGTGAAGATCACGGCGGTGAAGGCCAAGGATCACGCGCGCGACGGATCGATTCACGGATTTTCGCTGCTGCGGGCGAAAGACCGCTCGCATGTGCCGGGTTGGGATGTCCGGCTCAGGCCCGGTGTGCAAACTCTGATGCTGAAAGCGCCTGACGAGCCGGGCGAGTACGTGGTGGTTTGCACGGTGATTTGCAGCGCGGATCACGATGGCATGCACATGAAGTTTATGGTGCTGCCGTGACAGACAAGCGCCGGCAGCGGCAAAGCGGGCGGGGCGCAAGAGTTCGAAGGTGCCAAGGAGGAAAGATGTACGGAGCTAAGAGGGTTCGATTTGCAGTGCTGATGATTTCGTTCGCGGTGTTCGCGGTTTTCATAGCAGGGGCCGACAAGGAGCGCGTTTTCAAGGGCGAGGTCGGCGATTCGCAGTGCGCGCTGAACGTGCATTCGCTGAGCAGGTCGCATCAGGAAATGCTGGAGAGAAAAGCGATTGGCACCACTTCTGCGGATTGCGCGCGGTACTGTGTGAAGAATTTGGGAGGGGTATTTGTGCTGCAGGTAGGCGACAAGGTCTACAAGCTTGATAACCAGGAGCTGGCGAATCAGAATGCGGGGAAGAAAGTGAAAGTTACCGGCGTGCTGGATACCGCGACGAATACGATCGCGGTGCACGCGATGGAGCCGGTGAACTGAGGCGACAGTCTGCCACCGAGGTACAGAGAATTTACGGACTTTTCTTGATTCAGATTTCACTACACTCCGATCGCGGGCTAATGGCGTCGCCGCTCCGAGGCTTGGATCCTTGTTGCCTTGCATGGGACCAAAGCTGCATTGCAGCGTAGGCTCGCCAAGGTTGAAAATTCTGGAATACGCCCAAGAGCTGTTGAGGCGAAACAGCCTTCCCCCGTCCCGGCAGGGCGCGGCGGATACCAATATCGCCATGTGGAACAGCGTTCGGATCTCCGAGGCTGCGCATCGCGACATACGATAAGGCGGCTTCGCTAATGCCATGGAGGCTGCGAAGCAGCGCGAGCGACCGCTCGGGCCTGCAGTAACCGTCGAAACTGATCTTGCCTGCCAAGATTGCGCGCGCCAAGTCCCCAATCACATCGGCAAGCTGCTTGGGTATGCCCAGTGCTCTCACGTCGGCTACGGCCAGAATAGCGGGTGACGGGAAGATGTGCGACAGCCCCGCACGAGGGAGCTCGACAGCCCGGCCAAACTTTCGCACGATTCTTTCCACGAGCGCCGGTGAATCCACCACGGTCAACTGCTGCCCCAAGACGGCTCGAACGGCAATCTCGAACCCATCCCATGCGCCGGGCACCCTCAAGCCGGGGTGCGTTATTACGATTTCGGTAAGCGAGGGGTCGCGAGAGAGATGCCGCACGATTTGAAGCGTGTCTGTTTCCAGATCAAACAAGCGAGTGGCGCGCTGAACGATTTGCATCAAGCAATCGTATTTCGGCAATCGTACTCGCATCGCCAGACGGCCACTGTCAGGTTGGTCACGGACCTGGATCGTGCCAACGAGACCCGCGACTTCAACGGTACGAGAATAGGAACCATTTTCGACGCGCTCGACGCCGGGAATTACCCTCTCAGCGAGGAAGCGAATCAAGCTTGCCCAATCGAAAGGTCGGCGGTACGGCAGGTAGACGATGACTGCATCGCGGCTCTCCGCGGAGACCGGAGAAGTGCGAAGCCGGCGGATGATTCGAGGAGAGTGCCCGAACGCGGCCTTAACGGAGTGATGGAAGTGCCGGGTACTTGCGAAACCCGCGCAGGACGCGATTTCACGGATCGGCATGGTGGAGTTGGCGATCAGATTGCCAGCGAACTGGACGCGCTGGGAGCGCGCAATCCTCAGAGGCGACGCCCCTAGGTGCTGCTTGAAAAGGCGTCGCAAGTGCCGGGAGCCGATCCCGAGGCGCTCGGAGAGTTGTTCGACGTCGCCGTCGTTCAATGCGCCCTCGGAAATCAGTTTCACGGCGTGAGAGACGACAGCGGCCGTACCGAACCACGCCGGGCTCCCCGGGGAGATATCCGGCCGGCAGCGCTTGCACGGCCGGAATCCAGCGGCGGTTGCCGCCGCGGCGGAGCAAAACCAAACGATACGATCCGGCGCTCCGAAAGAAACCGGGCAAACAGGCCGGCAATAGATCCCCGTGGCGGCAATTCCGGCAAAGAAGCGGCCATCGAATCGCCTGTCACGGCTGTAGACGGCCTGACGGGAGAACGCAACGTTGAACTCGATGTCAGAATCTCCGCCGTGGATATGCGCGAGGCTACTCAAACGGATTCCTCGAATCACTCAGGCGAGGCAGAATCGTCCAGGCAAGGTCGACGACAAAAAGCGCGATCACAAGCTCGTCTAAGGTTTTAGACGTGGCGTTTGCCGGCAACAATTCCACGACGCCCCAAAGCAGGAACGTAGCAGCGAGCAACAGGTTTTTCAACAGTTGGGACCGCCGCTGACGCGCCATCGTCTGAACGACGAGAAATGAAATTCCGATCGCCAGCAATGGGAACGCGGGAAGGGAAGCAGCCCAAGCCGGCCGGGCGGCCGCCGGCACTACATCACGGGCAAACATGAGGACGCACGACGCCACAGCCAAAAGCGCCAATCCCCTGGCAAGCCGGAACCCGACCTGTTTATCGTTCGGCGTGGAATTTTCCATGCGCAGCGGATCACCAGCTTCTAGTGTAACCAATGCTCGTGGTGGTGTACCACGGTATGGTCACGATTTTGTTGAAACTCTCCTGAATCCAGAGGGAGTTGCGAAGGTTGAAGTGCACGATGGCGCCCAGCGATTCACCATTGTACAGGTGATTCGCGACGTGCTGGCCGCCGGTCAGGCTGGTGATGCCGAGCTGAATCCATGTATAACCCGTGACCACTTTCGTTTTCGGCAATCCGAAATTCTTCATCACGCCCCAGCTTTCCGTATCGGAGCCATAGTCGGAATGCCAGAAGCCGGGGCCGGCGTCTTCGTAGGTGTAGGAAAATGTGAGCTCATCGCCGCAAGGGTCTTTCTTGAGAAAACTGAAGGTGTGGCCGATGCCGATGTTGTAGTTCGCTTTGGGCAACAGACCGGGCCGGTCGAAATCGGAACCCAACATGATGTACAGGTCGGTGCTGGTGCTGGGTTCTTCATCCACGGTCATTGACGCTTGCGGCAGGGCCTGAGATTGAGCTTGGTCCTGTGCCTCGCAAACGGGCACGGACACCAGGGCTAGGGCCACAAGGATTAGGAAACCAGAGACGGTGCTCGAGAAGACGGGGTTCAGTTTCACGGATTGGCTCCTTGGAAATGAAATCGCCGCTCGCGCGGCGGTTTTTGCCAGCGCATCTTTGAGCGGCGAATTGCGCTTCCTTGAACTTACAGAGAGGGAATAAGAGAGTCATAAGGAACGCGGGAATAAGTTGCGATCAGGTCCGAAATTTGCGAAAGCTGGATGAACGAAAGCGAGGGCGCGGATCGCAGACGCGCACCACGGCGGAAGGCCCCGACCACGGCGGTAACAGCGGGGCAAGCGGCGCCGGCAGGCCCCTCCGATTGGCTCAAGATGGCCCGACGAAGCCCGCTTGTGGCGCTACCTGAGGGCGTGGATTACGGCTTCGGTGAATTCTTTTGTGGTGGCGGCGCCGCCAACGTCGCGAGTCAGGGATTTCCCCTCGCGATAGGCCTTGTGTAAAGCGGATTCGATTTGGGTCGCCGCTTTATCCTCGCCCAGGTGGCCGAGCATCAAGATGGCGCTCATCAGCAGGGCGGTGGGATTGGCGATTCCTTTTCCGGCGATATCAGGGGCGGTGCCGTGAACGGCTTCGAAGATGGCTACGTTTTCGCCGATATTGGCGCTAGGAACCACGCCGAGACCGCCGACCAAGCCTGCTGCGAGGTCGCTCATGATATCGCCGTAGAGATTGGTGAGCAGCAGCATGTCGTATTGCGTGGGCTTGAGGACCATCTGCATGCATGCGTTGTCGATGATCAGCTCTTTGTATTCGATGTCGGGATATTCGGCAGCTACTTTGCGGATCGACGTGAGGAAGAGGCCGTCGGACATTTTCATGATGTTGGCTTTGTGGATGCCGTGAATTTTCTTGCGCTTCCATTTACGCGCGTATTGGAAGGCGAAGCGGGCGATGCGCGTGGAGGCTCTCTCGGTGATGATTTTCAGGCTTTCGACAACGCCGGGAACGACTTCGTGCTCGAGTCCAGCATAGAGGTCCTCAGTGTTTTCGCGGATGAGGACCATGTCGACGTCTTCGAAGCGTGATGCGACTCCGGCGAGATTCTTAACCGGGCGGACGTTGGCGTAGAGATCGAGCGCTTTGCGGAGGCCGACGTTGATGCTGGGAGGACCGGAAGCAACACCGGTAGCGAGCGGCCCTTTCAGCGCGACGCGGCTTTTGCGGATGGCTTCGACCACGCCGGAATGCATGAAATCGACGCCGCGGCGTTCGAGCTCGCCGCGCGCGGCGGTAGCCTCCCACTCGATTTCGACGCCTGCTGCAGCGATGATATTCTGAACGGCTTCGGAAACCTCAGGTCCGATCCCGTCGCCGGGAATTAGCGTGACCAAGTGCTTCATGGGCCGAATCAGTTTATGGGTTTTGCGGGCGATTGTCTTGGGGGCGGGGCCAGAAAGTTGCTTGTCCAGTAACTGAGTGAAAACTCGGGGGTTCGCGGACGCTTGCAGGAGCATCAAATCTGGTATAATGGCTTTGGAATTCATGACGCGCTCGATGGGCTGATTGCGCGCAAACCTGGGAGGTCATGATGTCGGTTCAACTGACGCCGGTGGCAGTTACGAAGGTTAAGGAAATTCTGTCGTCGCAGACGCCGATGCCGACGGGTCTGCGCGTGGCTGTGGTTGGCGGCGGGTGCTCGGGCTTCAGCTACAAGATGGCGTTCGAGAACCAAGTGAACGAAGCCAGCGACAACGTGTACGAATTCGACGGATTGAAGGTGCTGGTTGACCAGATGAGCGAGATGTATCTGGACGGGATTTCGATCGATTACATTGAGACGCTTGAGGGCGCGGGGTTCAAGTTCAACAACCCGAACGTGAAGAGCACCTGCGGTTGCGGCAGTTCGTTCACGGTTTAATTGTCGCCCACAGGCTGGAAGTTTGTTGGCTCCCGGAGGCTTGGCCTTCGGGAGCTTTTGTTTTTTCTGCAGGAATCGAGCAAAAAGCGAGGGAGGCATTCGCGGGCGCTAGCAGGCCATGCCCTACCATGCCTTCTTGAATGCTGCCATGAGTGTAATGATTGAAAACGCGGCGCCTGGACCGTATTCTATTCCGTCCTTATGAAGATAGCCCTGGCTCAGTTCAACCCGACCGTCGGTGATTTTGAAGGGAATCGCACGCGGATTCTCGAGATGGCTCGCGAGGCCCAGTCCGGCGGGGCGGAGATCGCTGTCTTTTCGGAGCTTTGCATTTGCGGCTATCCACCGCAGGATTTGATCGAGCGGCCTTCGTTTGCCGAGCGCAACCAGCAGGAGCTGATCCGGCTGGCACAGGAGATCACGCTGCCGTCGCTGGTGGGCTTTGTCGGCAAGGCCCAGGACAATACCGGGAAGCCGGTGGCGAATTCGGCGGCGCTGATCGCGCACGGAAAGATACTGTTTGAGCAGCGCAAGATGCTGTTGCCAACATACGACGTCTTTGACGAGACGCGGTACTTCCAGCCTGCAACCATCCAGCATGCGTTTACATTTGGAGCGCACACTCTCGGGATCACGATTTGCGAAGATAGCTGGAACGACAAGAGCTTCTGGCCTGAGCGCCTCTACGACCGCGATCCGGTGGCGGAACTGGTCTCGAAAGGCAGCAATCTGGTGCTGAATATTTCGTCCTCGCCCTACACGTTGGGCAAGCGGGGGCTGCGGCACGACATGCTGGGAGCGGTGGCGCGAGACCGTGGCGTGCCGGTAGTCTACGTGAACCAGGTGGGCGGCAACGACAGCCTGATTTTCGACGGGTCGAGCGTCGCATTCACGCCGGACGGGCGCGTTGCCGCGATGGCAAAGTCATTCGACGAGGACCTCGTGTTTTTCGACAGCGTGACCGGGAAGGGCGATATCCGCGACGGGATGGACGATGAGTATGAGGCGGCGCACAAGGCGCTGGTAATCGGGACGCGGGATTACGTCCGGAAGTGCGGGTTCAAGAAAGTTGTAATCGGGCTGAGTGGCGGGATCGATTCGGCGTTGGTGGCGATGATCGCCGTGGATGCGCTGGGCAAGGAGAATGTACTGGGAGTAGCGATGCCGGGGCCGTATTCGTCCGATGCGAGCCTGCGCGACGCGAAGGCGCTGGCTGGAAATCTGGGGATTGAGCTGCGGGTGCTGCCGATTTCGGATACGTTCGGATGCTACGGAGCGAGTTTGCGGCAGACTTTTGCCGGCCTGCCTGAAGACACCACAGAGGAAAATTTGCAGGCGCGGATTCGCGGGAATCTGTTAATGGCGCTTTCGAATAAATTTGGGTCGTTGGTATTGAGCACGGGGAACAAATCGGAAATTGCGGTGGGTTATTGCACGCTTTACGGCGACATGGCCGGCGGCCTGTCGGTGATTTCCGACGTGCCCAAGACGATGGTGTACGACCTGGCGCGGCATGCGAACCGGGGGCGACGGCGGATTCCCGAGGAGATATTGGAGAGGGTGCCCACGGCCGAACTACGCCCGAATCAGACGGATCAGGATACTTTGCCGCCTTATGAAGACCTGGACCGGATTTTGAAGGGGTATGTGGAGGACCTGCAGGATCCGGAACAGATTGCGGAGGAGTGTTTGCTGCCGGTCGAGCTGGTGCGCGCTGTGGCGCTGCAGGTGGATCGAAGCGAGTACAAGCGCAAGCAGGCCCCCCCAGGTCTTAAGGTTACTTCCAAGGCGTTTAGCGTGGGGCGGAGGTTTCCGCTGGCGCAGAAGTTTTCGGCTTAGGATGCGGGCTGGCCGGTCGCGGCAAAGCACTGGCGTTTGCGTCTCCGGCTGGTCCAAGAGAGCATCACGCCCCGCCAGCGTACGGACCGTAGTGTCCGTGCCCCTAGACGCCCAGGACCGCTACGAGCTCGCGGACTGAAGCGGCGGATTTGTCCAGAGCGGCTTTATCTTCCGTTGAAAGCTTTACTTCAATAATTTGTTCCACGCCCTTGGCACCTAGTTTCACTGGGACACCAACGAACAGGCCTTCGATCCCGTATTCGCCCTCCAGGTAAACGGCGCAAGGCAGAATCTTCTTTTTGTCCTTAAGTATTGCTTCAACCATTTCTACCGCGGCAGCGGAGGGGGCATAGTAGGCCGAACCGGTCTTGAGTAGGGCGACAATTTCGGCGCCGCCTTTTCGAGTGCGGTTGAAGATGGCTTCGAGTTTTTCTTTCGGGAGCAATTCGGGGAGAGGGATCCCGGCGACGGTCGAATACTGAGCCAGCGGGACCATGTCGTCGCCGTGGCCTCCGAGAACGAAGGAATGGACGTTTTCGACTGAGACGTTGAGCTCGGCGGCGACGAAGGTGCTCATGCGCGCGGAGTCGAGCACGCCGGCCATGCCGAGGACGCGATTCTTCGGGAAGCCGCTGATGCGGAAGGCGGCCTGCGCCATCGCATCGAGTGGATTGGTGACGATAATCAGGATGGCATTGGGCGAGAGCTTGGCGAGGGGCTCGACGACGGCTTTCATTACGTCGTAGTTCGTCTTCAACAGGTCGTCGCGGCTCATCCCGGGTTTGCGGGCGATTCCGGCAGTGATGACGATCACATCGCTGTTGGCGGTGGCGCTGTAGTCGCCGTTCTTGGTCGAGATGCCGGCGGCGCGCGAGTCGGTGCCGAGGATGGGGCTGGACTCGGCCATGTCGAGCGCTTTGCCCGCGGGCATGTCTTCGACGAGATCGGTGATGACCACGTCGGCGAGACCGGCGTCATGTATTCGTTGAGCTGTCGTCGAGCCGACAAAACCACCGCCCACAACCGTGACCTTCTTGCGCATTCAAGGGTCTCCTGAGAGTTTTATTCGAGCTTGGCAAACAGGTCAGCTCAAGCAAACCTTAACGGGCGACCGGCACGTTCATATTGTCGATGATGGCCGTAGCGAAGTCGGCGGTGCCGAGCTTGGTGGCGCCGGCCATCAAGCGCTCGAGATCGTAGGTGACACGTTTTTGTTGCACGGTGCGCCGGATGCCTTCCTCGATTAGTTCCGCTACTTCGCTCCAACCCATGAAATCAAACATCATCGATCCAGACAGCATGACCGACGCCGGGTTGATGACGTCCTTGTCGGCATATTTTGGCGCGGTTCCGTGCGTGGCCTCGAAGCAGCCGAAGCCGTCACCGATATTCGCGCCCGGGGCCATGCCGAGGCCTCCGATTTGCGCTGCGCATGCGTCCGAAATGTAGTCGCCGTTCAGATTGGGTGTCGCGAAGACCTGATATTCGTCGGCACGGGTGAGAACCTGTTGGAAGACGGAGTCGGCGATGCGATCATTGATCAGAATTTTATTCTTCCACTGGCCATTGCCGTGGGTGACGGAGATCGTGCCGAGCACGCCTTTCACTTCGGCGTAGATCTGCTGCTTGAACGATGCGGTGGCTTGGTCGAGGCCAGGCTCGATCATCTCGGCGTTTTTCTCGACTGACAAACCCGGATCTTTATCTTTGTTGCCGAGGATCCAGCTTTCGCGCTCGGTCACGATTTGCGACCGGAATTCGTCTTTCGCCAGCTCGTAGCCCCAGTCGCGGAAAGCTCCTTCGGTGAACTTCATGATGTTGCCCTTGTGCACGATCGTGACGACGGTGCGGCCCTTTTCGATGGCGTGTTGGATCGCCCGGCGGACCAGGCGTTTCGTGCCGGTCGGAGAGATCGGCTTGATGCCGACGCCTGAATCGAGACGCACGGATTTCTTGGTGCCTTTGAGCATATCGTTGTTCAAGAAGTCGATGAGCTTCTCTACTTCGGGCGTGCCCGACTTCCACTCGATGCCGGCATACACGTCCTCGGTGTTCTCGCGGAACACGACGATGTTCATGCGCTCGGGATTACGGACCGGAGAGGGAACGCCGTCGATATAACGCACGGGACGGACGCAGGCGTAGAGATCGAGAAGCTGGCGCAGGGTAACGTTGAGCGAGCGGATGCCGCCCCCGACAGGCGTGGTGAGCGGGCCCTTGATCGCGACGCGAAAGTCACGGATGGCGTCGACGGTGTCCTGCGGCAGCCAGTCCTGAAATTGGTTATAGGATTTTTCGCCGGCAAAGACTTCCAGCCAGGCGATTTTCTTTTTTCCGCCAAACGCCTTCTCCACGGCAGCGTCGAATACGCGCCGCGAAGCTTTCCAGATGTCGCGCCCCGTGCCGTCGCCTTCGATGAAAGGAATAATGGGCTGGTCGGGAACTTGGAATTCTCCTCCCAGGTACTCGATCACCTGTCCGTGCGATGGAACCGGAACGCCATTGTAAGACGTCTTCATGGAACGCCGTCACCCCCAAGAACCCTAATGCCACCGGCGCAACTACGCCCGCTTACGTATGAAACGGAACTCAATACATTAGCACAGTCGTCGCCATCCTAGAGAGCGGACCGCACCGGTCGGTTCAAGAAAATTGCGTTTTCGGGGAATAAAACGGGCCGCGCGGCAGTCTGGACAAGTGTGAAGGAAGAGATCGCGCAGTGCGAACGGATCACCTGGAGGGACGACAATTTCGATGGGAGACATTATCAAAGAGAACTTGGATCCCGACGGCATCGACCGCCGCGGGTTCCTGAAGTGCATGGCGTGGGCGGGAACAGGAACGCTGTGCCTGATGCAGGGCGGAGTGCTGAAATCCTATGCATTCGAGCACGCGCATTCTGTGGATTCGGGTGCGATGAAGGGCGATTTCGCGTTCGCGCAGATCAGCGATTCGCATATCGGCTTTGACAAGGCGGCGAATCCGGATGTGACCGCGACGCTGCAGCAGGCGATCGCGAAAATCAACGGGCTGGCGGCAGCGCCCGACTTCGTGCTCCATACGGGCGATCTGACGCAGCTATCGAAGGCATCGGAGTTCGACACCCTCGATCAGTCGCTCAAGAGCGTGCGCACGGACAGAATCTTCTTCGTGCCTGGCGAGCACGACGTCTTAAACGACAACGGCGAGCAATACCGTGCTCGATACGGCAAGGGGACGATCGGGGACAGATGGCAGAGCTTCGATCACAAGGGCGTGCATTTCATCGGGCTTGTGAACGTGATGAACCTGAAAGCAGGAGGGCTCGGCAGTCTCGGCGCCGAGCAACTGGCATGGTTGAAGCAGGACTTGCAGCATCGGAAGCACAGTATGCCGATTGTGGTGTTCGCTCACATCCCGCTCTGGTCGGTGTACCCGCAGTGGGGTTGGGGAACGGACGACAGCGAGCAGGCGCTGGCGCTCCTGAAGAAATTCGGCTCGGTTTCGGTATTGAACGGACACATTCACCAAGTCATGCAGAAAGTCGAGGGGAATGTAACGTTCCACACGGCGATGTCGACTGCTTTTCCGCAGCCTGCACCGGGGCAGGCACCGTCGCCGGGACCCATGAAGGTCCCGGCGGACAAACTGCGAGCCGTACTCGGCGTTTCAGAGATCAATTTTGCGCGCGGACGGCACACACTGGCAGTTGTCGATACATCGCTCGAGGAAAACTCCGAACAGTCGATGCCCCCAGCGAAGGAGATGAAGTCATGAGATTCTCGTTTATCAGAGTAGCGGTTGGGCTTGCCCTGCTGGTGATCGCGATCGGCGCCGCGCCAGCTCCGGTGATGGTTGGCAAAGTAATTGTGCGGTAGCGCTCGAGATTTCTTGATCGCCGAAACCGCACAGTGCCGAAATTGCGATGTCGAACGCGGGCGTTTGAGGGTCTAATACGGCCATGCAGCCGGAATCCGGAGCCGCCTCTCAGGCCGAGATAGAGCGGGTTGTACTGCCGCATCTGGATGCGGCGTACAACCTGGCGCGCTGGCTCGTGCGGAACCCGCAGGATGCGGAGGACGTGGTCCAGGAAGCTTGTCTACGAGCCATGCGGTTCATCGGCGGTTACCGCGAAGGCGATGCGCGGGCGTGGTTGCTGCGCATCGTGCGGAACACGGCTTACACGTTTTTGGACAAGAACCGGCCCGCCGCACTCTCGGAACAATTTGATGAATCACTTCATGTGCCGTACGACGGCAAAGCCTCTGACGTGGAAGCTGAATTTGCCCGATCGACCGATCGTCGAATGCTTCAAGCGGCACTTGAGATGTTGCCTGTGCGGTTTCGAGAGGCCCTCATCTTGCGCGAGCTGGAAGGGTTGGCATACAAAGAGATCGCAGAGATCATGGAGATTCCCATCGGGACGGTGATGTCGAGTCTGGCGCGTGCACGAGAGCAGTTGCGTGAGAAGTTGCTGACGGCGCAATCAAAGGGGGCACACCGTGGCGTGCGAGAGTGACAAACTGCTGCTGCACGCGTATTTCGACGGGGAGCTAGATCTGGTCCGTAGCCTCAAGATTGAGGAGCACGTGAAATCGTGCTCCGATTGCAGCCAGGACTTGCGGCAGCAACAGACGTTGCGGACAGCGCTTGGGACCCCGGGGCTTTATCAGCGAGCTCCGCAATCTTTGAGAGAGAGAGTTCTGGCGGCGGCCGGAAGGGAGTCTGGCGGAGCGTCAAGTTCGGCGGCCTTGAAGAAAGCAGCGATGTTGCGTTCGGCGTGGCGACGGCCGGTGCTGGAATGGCTGGCAGTGGCTGCGTCGATTGCCGTCGTGATATTTGTGGGCTTGAGGCTTGTTCCGGGGATGCGGAATGAGCGGCAGACTGAACTATTCGCCCAGGAAATTGTCGCAAGCCACATTCGTTCGCTCCAGCCGGGCCATTTGTACGACGTGGAGTCGACCGACCAGCACACGGTGAAGCCGTGGTTTGACGGGAAGCTGGATTTTTCACCGCCCGTGCGAGACATGGCGGATCAGGGATTCCCGCTCGTGGGAGGGCGGCTCGATTACATCGGTAGCCGGGCTGTTGCCGCGCTGGTTTATCAGCGACGAAAACACATCATCAACGTCTTTGTGTGGCCCGAGAGTTCGGGCGATGTTGCAAACACAGAAGGATTCGAGAGACAAGAAATTCGAAATGGCTACAACCTGATCGAATGGCGGAAGGGCGAGATGCACTTCGCCGCGGTGTCGGACGTCAACGCTGACGATTTAAGGCAGTTCATTCAGTTGCTACAGAAGCCCTGAATTCACGCAGCGCCGATTCTCGTGCGATACCCGAAGGCGTTTCGAAGAATTACTTCAAATTTGCAACCTGGAATTCCGATGACAGGACAATTCAACTGTACCTCAAACTGTCGGCATGTCGACGGAAATGGCGCGACGAATCACTTCGCGCGATCCTTGAAGCCTTGAGCGATCATCTCGACCGTAAACCTGCGCCGCATTTGCGACTGCGCCGATGCAGTCCCACGGCTCGCCTTGAAATTTATCGGCTAGGGTTCTGTGGTCCGGCGCGAGTTCGACGATCGACGGATTCACGCCGCGTTCGTCGATAAACAGGGCGCCTTTCGTGTTCGTCGAAAGAGCGCCGCCCGTGTTCGTGCCGGTATAGACCACTGTGGCGTGGCCCCCCTGGTCGAGCTTCACTACAGCACTGCTGTCGTTCTGCGCGATCAGCAAGCCGCCGTCGCGTGAGGCGATGAATCCGTCGCCATTGTTGCCGAGCTGTTGCCGCACCAAGTTCCATGTCTGGCCTGCGGCGATGACGCCGGGGATCTCGGTGACTTTGTAATCGCGAGGCCCCGGCGCGGATAGGGCGCCCGGAGGCGGACCGGGAGGACGTTGCGGCGCCGGCGGCGGATTCTTGCAGGTCGCGAGGATTGGGGGTTCTCTTGGATCCGCCGTCGATTGGAGCGAATGAAGTGCGTCGGGCGGAAGGGGCGCGGCAGGCGGACCCTGCGTCTGAGCGGATGCGGACGGAACTGCAAAAAGGAAAAGTACGATTGATAGGATCGCTTGAGATTCCATAAATCCTCCCAGAAAGAAAATTTCTCCGGGAGGATACAACTCCGATTCGGCTCAAGCGTTAGTTGAAATGCGAGATTTGCGCGAATGGGGCCGCACGCGCGGGCATTACGTGTAGGCAGGCTGGCGATGGACGAGTTTCGTGAAGCCCGCAATCAGCACTCCCAGCAACAAACCTCCCACGTGGGCCCACCAGGCCACACCTCCCGAGTTCAGAACTCCGAGGGAACTGACGCCGCTCAGGAAATTCATCAGGAACCAGATGCCGATGAAAATGGCTGCAGGAATGCGTACGGTGAAGAATAGGATGAGCAAAGGAATGAGCGTGAGGATTTTGGCGCGCGGAAAAAAGACGATATACGCGCCGAGAACTCCCGAAATCGCGCCGCTGGCACCGAGCGACGGCACCTTCGATCCCCATGAGAAAGCCACCTGCGTGATGCCGGAGCCGAGGCCGCAGAAAATGTAAAATAGCAAGTAGCCGATTGGGCCGAACTGATCCTCGACGTTGTCGCCGAAAATCCAGAGAAACCACATGTTGCCGATGATGTGCAAGAATCCTCCGTGCAGAAACATGCAGGTGAAAAGCGGCAGAAACGCTTGAAGCGGCGTGTATCGGTGGCCTTCCAGCGCCAGTTTGATGTGCGACGGAGTGAGCGCCCAAGTCTTCACGAAGGCGTCGGCGGCTGCCGGCGGCAGCGTGATTTGATAGATAAAGACGATTACGTTGACGAGGATCAGCAGCAGCGTGATGACGGGGAAGCTGCGGCGGGGGTTGAGGTCCTTGAGCGGGATCATGCGTGGGAGCGAGTCGCCCGGGTCGTTGCCTTCTGCGCCGCGGCTTCGAGCGATTCCCCAGAGTAAGCGGTCTCGGAACGATCGGCCGACCTGCGGAAAGAGGCGATTTCGCCAAGAGTGGCGATGTAGCCTCTGGCTCCGGGAGCGGTGCAATTCAACGCCGCGGCTGCGCAGCTAAATTCAAGTACTTCTTTCAATGACCAATTCTTAATCAATCCGTATAAGAACGCGCCGTGGAAAATATCCCCTGCACCGGTTGTGTCGACGGCACTGACACGAAAGCCGGGAACCTGAAGGAATTTCTTGCCATCCCACGCGATCACGCCGAGGCGGCCTAGAGTGGCTGCCGTTAAGCGGCACCTGAAGCGACTAAAAATGGCGGGAAGAGATTTTAGGAGATCCGTTTCTCCCGTCAGCCTCCCAGGAAAATCCTTTGACGTAATCGGAATATCCACGAATTCAAGTAACACCTCAACTCCCGGATACTTATTGTCGAAGTCGCCGACGACGGGAATTTTTTCTTCGTGCGCCCAGCGCGCTGCCTGCGCTGCTGCGTCCGTGTCGTGTCCGTCGATCAGCAGAGCCGCGGTGCCGGCGAGCCACTCGCGACGAAGATCCTCGGGGCATAAAGCGATGCTTGAATCTCGTTTCCAGAGCACCGTGCGCTCGCCCGATTGTTCATCGACCAGGATGTATGACGATTGGCTCATGCAATCACGTGCGACAATCCAGTGCGCGTCCACGCCCTCGCGTTTCATCTCGTCAATTTGGAGCTGGCCTGCAGCGTCGTCGCCAATTTTTCCGGCGTAGCGTGCCGCGAGCCCCCAGCGCCGACAGGCAACGATCGCGCTGGCGACCTGTCCGCCCGGCCTTACATCAACCGAGAGCACCTCAACCTTTGAATCAAGCACGGGGAAGTAGGGCAGGCGCACAATCGTGTCCGTGGCGTTTATGCCTACGCCGACAACATCGGCGCGCGGAAGCTGATTCGCGGAGCTCATCGCGGAATTACTCTAGCCGACCTGCGCGAATTTTGAAACGATAGCGCCGAAAATTCGGGCGCGCACCGTTTGCGATTGCGCCGCCTGGCTCGCTGTGGTAGAAAAATTAGTCCCGCTGCGCGCGGCGCGCGCGGCCTGTTCGAGCTCCGATGGATTCGGAACGTCAGCCGCCCGCCGGTCGACACGCCGACACTTCAGATGCCACTTCATGAATCCGAGGCCATTGTTTTGCAGCGTTATCCGCTCGGCGAAGCGGACCGCCTGGTGAGTTTTCTCTCGCGCAGCATGGGGCGTGTCCGCGGAGTGGCCGCCGGGTCGCGCAAGACCAAGAGCCGCTTCGGTTCGACACTGGAAAAGCTCTCGTACGTTCGAATCTGGTTTTTCGAGCGTGAGTCCCGCGACTTGGTGCGGATCAGTCAGTGCGAAATGATTGAATCGTTTCTTGATGTTTTTCGTGATTACCCCTCGAGCGTCGCGCTCGCGCTGTTCAGCGAGATCACAGAGTCCGTCCTGCCCGAGCGGGAGGCCTGCGATGCGAATTTCCGGCTGCTGCTCCTTGCGACTCAGACAGTAAAGCAGACGGGGAAATCCGAACTGCCGCTGGCGTATTTCGCATTGTGGACCGTGAAACTTGGCGGCTGGCTGCCAGCGCTGGATCGGTGTGCGTTTTGCGGCAGCGCTTTGACCCATGACGCGGCGGCCTATATCGCGCCGGGAGCTTCGGCGACGGGGTGCTCCAGGTGCCGCAAGCCGGGCATGAGGACGCTTTCGCCTGGCGCTCTGGCAGCTGCGCGGCGCATGCTAGGCGACCGGCTTGACCGGCTGATGCGTGAAGAAGCGACCAACCCCATTCACGTGCGCGCAGCCCGCGACCTAACGAACGCTATGCTCGACATCATCGAACATCAGATCGATCGCAAGCTCAAATCGCGCGAATTGCTGGAGACACCCGCGTGACGCCAGGCCCCCGAAACGTGAAGGTAAAACATCAAGCAGCGATGAAGCCCCGCGGACTCACATTTCAAGATCTTCTACTGAAACTTGAACATTACTGGACCATGCGCGATTGCATTTTGCAGCAGCCCTACGACATTGAAGTTGGCGCCGGCACGATGCACCCGGAAACCTTTCTTCGCGTGCTGGGCCCTGATCCGTATCGCGTGGTCTACGCGCAACCCAGTCGCCGTCCAGCCGACGGACGCTACGGCGAAAACCCGAATCGCCTTTACAAGCACACCCAGCTTCAGGTGATACTCAAGCCCTCGCCTGCCGATATTCAGGACCTGTATCTTGCGAGCCTCACCGCGGTCGGCATCAATTTGAAGGAGCACGACATTCGCTTCGAGGAAGACAACTGGGAATCGCCGACGCTTGGCGCGTGGGGAATCGGCTGGCAGGTTTTGCTCGACGGACTTGAAATCACGCAGTTCACGTATTTTCAGCAGTGCGGCGGTATCGATTTGGATCCGATTTCTGTTGAGCTGACGTACGGACTCGACCGCATCGCGGCCTATCTGCAGGGCGTCGACAATGTATTCGACGTGCGCTGGTCCAAAAGCATGACCTACCGCCAGGTGCGCCTGGCGGAAGAGCAGCAATTTTCGGCGTACAGCTTTGATCACGCAGATACTGTTTCGACGCGGAAGCAGTTTGATCTGACCGAGGCCGAGGCTGCGCGCCTCCTGGCGGAATACGATGCACTTAAGGGTGCGGCAAAGAATCGTTTCCCGGTGCTCGAGGCGTACGATCTTTGCCTGAAGTGTTCGCACTTCTTTAACGTGCTCGACGCGCGCGGTGCAATTTCGGTAACGGAGCGCGCCGGGATGATTGCGCGCGTGCGCAAACTTGCGACGCATGTCGCGAGGGCCTGGCTCGATCAACGCTCCGCCGCACGGCAATCGGTCGAGGTCCCGGCATGAAGTCGCGCGGTGATCTCCTTTTCGAAATCGGCTGCGAGGAAATTCCCGCCGGAATGATCGCGAAGGCATCGCAGGAACTTAAAGCAATTCTTGTGACGCAACTTTCGACGCACGGATTGGTCGACCAGCCGACAGTTCAGGTGGCGATTGAAACTTTTGGCGCACCGCGCCGCCTCGTGGCGATTGCGAGAAATATTAAACTAAAACAAGAAGACGTCATCCGCGAAGTGAACGGTCCTCCGAAAGCGGTGGCGTTCGACGCTGCTGGCGAGCCGACTCGTGCGGCGTTCAGTTTTGCCGAGAAGCAGGGAATTCCGGTTTCGAAGCTTTCGATCGTCACCACACCGAAGGGCGAATACATTGTCGCGCGCCAGCTGGTGAAGGGGCAGCTCGCAATCGACGTACTTAAAGGAGTTCTTCCAGAAGCGATTCGCGAGATTGCATGGCCGAAATCAATGATCTGGACGGGCCCGCAGAGTCCCCGATTCATCCGGCCGATTCGTTGGATCGTCGCGCTGCTTGATGGCAAGATTGTGCCGTTCACCTACGCAGACGTGCGCGCAGGCAATGCGTCCGACGGCCACCGATTCCTAGGCAAACGAACGATTCCTGTGACCGGCCCGCGCGATTACGAATCTAAGCTGAAGAAAAACTTCGTGATGGTGCAGCCCGAGGCGCGCCGAAAAAAGATTGAAGCCGAACTTCACTCGCTCACATCGCGAAAATCGCTGAAGGTTCATCACGATTCTGGCCTGCTGGAAATGGTGACGTACCTGAATGAATGCCCCAGCGTGATCCTGGGTGATTTCGATCCCGCCTATCTGGCGCTTCCGGACGAAATTCTTATCACCGTGATGCGAGGACACCAGAAATACTTTGGCGTAGAGGCGCGCAATGGCGATCTGGCGCCACATTTCCTGGCTATCATTAATTTGCCGCACGATCCGAAGGGGCTGATTCGCGGCGGCCACGAGCGGGTGCTCCGCGCACGATTCGCCGACGCACAGTTCTTCTGGGAAAGCGACCAGAAGATCAAGCTCGGCGAATACTTGCCTAAGCTGTCAGCGGTTACGTATGAGAGACGCCTAGGCAGCTACGGCGATAAAGTGGAGCGCATGCGAGCGCTGGCACGCTGGGTTTCCGAGCAGTGGTTTTCAGGAGGCGTCACCGGCGCTGACGTGGCTGGTTCGGACCGGGCTGCGGAGCTTGCGAAGTGCGACTTAGTGACGGGAATGGTCGCCGAGTTTTCCGAGCTACAGGGCGTGGTCGGTGGGTTGTACGCACGCGTGCAGGGCGAGCCCGAGGAAATTGCCTGGGCTGTCTACGATCAGTATAAGCCAGCAGGGCTGGACGACCCGTTGCCGCGAAACCTGACCGGATGCGCCGTCTCGCTGGCTGATAAGCTCGATTCGCTCGTGGCATGTTTCGCAGTAGGCGCAATTCCGACAGGCTCGAGCGATCCTTTCGCTTTGCGGCGCGCCGCCCTGGGCATCGTAAAGATCATTCTCGAAAGGGACTTGCCGCTTTCTCTTTCGGCCGCCATCACCGCCGCGGCGAAATCGCTTAAGGAGCATGCGCCGCGAATTGGGGCGACCCCTGCGGTTGAAAAGCAGGTTCTTGATTTCCTTCTCGAACGCGCGCGTTACATCCTGCGTGAGCGGCGCGGCTACGCCTACGACGAAATCAACGCGGCATTCACCGCCGGAGCGGACGATCTGGGAGACGCGGTCGAGCGTGTAGACGCCGTGAAAGCGATCCGCGACACGAAGAATTTCGCCCCACTAGCGGCAAGCTTCAAGCGCATCCGGAATATTTTGGAGAAATCCGCCGGCAAGGGTGATCGCGAGCAGGGAACAGTGAAGCAGGACCTACTGAAGGAAGCAGCTGAACTTCAACTTCACACCGCGGCGCAGCGCATTGGCGACGAGGCGACGAAATTAAAGAAAGAGAAGAAGTATCGCCGGGCCCTGGAGAAGATCTCGGAGCTTCGTCCAGCGGTCGATTTCTTTTTCGATAAAGTTCTAGTGATGGTTGATGACGAAAGCGTTCGTCGAAATCGGATCGCGCTGCTCGGCGGTTTATTAAAGGAATTCTCGACGATCGCCGATTTCTCCGAATTGGGCAGCGAAGAAGCAAAATAGCGCGATTCATGTCTTGGTTGAACAATCGGCGCGCCGACAGTTTTCGGGATTCGCGTAGGGGATAAACTTAAAGGACGATTTCAGGGAGCGACATGAAACACGCATATTTCTTCGGGGCGGGCAAAGCGGACGGTACGGGCGACATGCGGGATGTGCTCGGCGGCAAGGGAGCGGGACTTGCGGAGATGACTCGCATCGGACTGCCGGTGCCCGCTGGATTCACGATCACCACCGAGACGTGCGATTACTATCTGAAACATTCTCACAAATATCCCGGGGAGCTGCGGGCGGAAGTGGCGAAAAACGTCGCGAAGCTCGAGAATCTGACGAAGAAAAAGCTCGGCGGCGCCGACGATCCGTTGCTGGTCAGCGTCCGATCCGGCTCTGCGCGCTCGATGCCGGGTATGATGGAGACAATCCTCAACCTCGGGCTCAATGAAAAGTCGGTCAACGGGCTCGCAAAAGTCACTGGCAACGAGCGGTTCGCCTGGGATGCCTATCGGCGTCTCGTGCAGATGTACTCGAGTGTAGTGATCGGTTTGCCGAAGGAAGAGCTCGAGCATCGCCTGCGGGCTTTGAAGACCAAGCTCAATATAAAGGACGACACGCAGGTCCCGGCCGAGGGCTGGCGCGAGCTGGTGGGAGATTATAAAGCCTACTTCAGGGAAAAGACGGGCAAGGATTTTCCAGAAGATCCGATCGAACAGCTTTGGGGCGCCATCGGCGCGGTATTTGAGTCGTGGATGGGCGAAAAGGCGGTTACCTACAGGCGCGTCGAGAAGATTACCGGTTTGCTCGGGACAGCTGTCAACGTCGTACAGATGGTATTTGGCAATACCGGCGACGATTCCGGAACCGGCGTCTGCTTTACCCGCGATCCTTCGACCGGCGAGAAGGTTTTCTTCGGGGATTTTCTCTTGAACGCCCAGGGGGAAGACGTCGTCGCGGGCATCCGCACCCCGCTGCACTTGACGGAACTCAAGAAGCTCATGCCCAAGGTTTATCAGCAGCTCGAGCGGGTTCGCGAAAAACTTGAACGCCACTATCGCGACATGCAAGACATGGAGTTCACCGTTGAGCGCGGAAAGCTCTACATGTTGCAGACGCGAACCGGGAAGCGTTCTCCGTCGGCGGCGTTTCGCATGGCTGTCGACATGACGAACGAGAAACTTATTAAAGTTGAAGAAGCACTTGAACGGATTAAGTCCGAGGACATCGAGCGATTGTTCTATCCGGTTCTCGATCCGAAGCTGGCGCGCAGCGAACTCGCCAACCGTAAGATCGCCGAGGGAATCAATGCAGTGCCGGGCGCAGCGGTCGGCAAGGCTGTATTCACCGCGGAGGAAGCCGAAGCCTGGGCGCTGAAGGGTGAGAAAGTAATTCTCGTGCGACGGGAGACGAGCCCGGAGGACGTGGGCGGGATGTATGTCGCGCAGGGAATTTTGACTGCAACCGGAGGTAAAACGAGCCATGCGGCCGTGGTCGCTCGCGGTTGGGGGAAGTGCTGCATCGTGGGCGCGGAGAAAATTGATATCGACGCCCGCGGCAAGAAGCTGACCGTGGGCGGCAAGACCGTCTGCGAAGGCGAGTGGATCACGCTTGACGGCGGCGATGGCTCCGTTTACTCCGGTCAAATCGACCTGATTCGTCCAGAACCGCCGAAAGCGTACGAAACGCTGCTTAAATGGGCGGACCATATCCGCAAGATCAACGTGCGCACGAACGCCGATACTCCGCGCGATGCCCGTGTCGCGCGCGAAATGGGCGCCGAAGGCATCGGACTCTGCCGCACGGAGCACATGTTCTTCAAGGATTTCGAACATCCCGAAAAGAGCATTGAGCGCCAGGATGCGATTCAGGAAATGATTATTGCGGATACTCCGGAGGCACGGCGTGCCGCATTGGCGAAATTGCTGCCGTTCCAGCGGCGCGACTTCATCGGTATTTTCGAAGCTATGGACGGGCTGCCTGTCACGATTCGCATGATCGATCCGCCGCTGCATGAATTCGTGCCGCACGAGCGCGCCAAGCAGGAGGAGCTTGCCAGGAAGATTGGCATCCCGGTAGAAGCTGTAGCCCGGCGCGTCGAGCAGTTGCACGAAGCGAACCCCATGCTCGGACATCGCGGATGCCGGCTTGCGATCACGTATCCGGAAATTCAGGAAATGCAGGTTCGAGCCATCATGGAAGCCGCGATCGACTGCCAGAAGCGGGGCATTAAAGTGTTACCTGAAATCATGATTCCTCTTACTCTCGACAAGAGAGAGATGCAAATCCTTGACGCGTTGACGCGACGCGTGGCGGGCGAGATTCTTTCGCAGGCTAAGGTGAAACTTGAATACCTGGTTGGTACGATGATCGAGCTTCCGCGCGCGGCGCTGCTTGCCGGCGAGATAGCGGAGGTAGCCGAGTTTTTCTCGTTCGGGACCAATGACCTGACGCAAACGACGATGGGCCTTTCGCGCGACGATGCCGGCCGCTTCCTTCCGGTGTACGTCGATCAGAGCAAGGCGGCGATTTTCAGGGAAGACCCGTTTCAGACTCTCGACACCGCCGGCGTCGGGATGCTGATCAAGTGGGCGATCGCGAATGGCCGCAAAACGCGTCCGAAGCTGAAGATCGGCATTTGCGGCGAGCATGGCGGGGATGCCGAAAGCGTGAAGTTCTGCAACGCCGTGGGCATGAACTACGTGAGCGCGTCGCCGTTCCGCGTGCCGATCGCGCGCCTGGCGGCGGCGCAGGCTGTGATCGAAGGGAAAAAACAGCCCCAGCGCAAGAATTAGCCCATGACGCTAGTGAGAGAGGCTCTCCCGGTCCCAGCTTTGGGAAAAGCCTCCGCTCTGCTGATGCGAGCGCGCCGGGAGTTGAGTCGCATCGCCGATGCGCATCGCGCAGCGGGTGCACAGGCTTACATGAAGTCCGTGATGCCCTATCACGGCGTCTCCACGCCGCTGCTGCGCGAGACCTGCACCAAAATCTTCGCTGGTCTCGAACTGCCATCCCGCACGATCTGGCGAGATCACGTGGTTTCGCTTTGGCGCGGCGCGAAATTCCGCGAAGAGCGTTATGTAGCCATTGCACTCACCGGGCACACGCTCGCGAAGCGGTTTCAGGCGCCGGCCGCCATGCCTCTTTACGAGGAAATCATCGTTACAGGCGCATGGTGGGACTACGTCGACGACGTTGCGTCGCACCGCGTGGGGCCAATTCTTCGCGACTATCCCGAGACGATGAAGCGGAAAATGCTCGCGTGGAGCAAGTCGGGCAACATGTGGAAGCGGAGAACCTCAATCATTTGTCAATTGGGATTCAAACAGCACACCGATCTTGGTTTACTCTACGCCTGCATTGATCCGTCAATGGATTCGAAGGAATTTTTCCTGCGCAAAGCGATCGGATGGGCGCTGCGGCAATACGCGTGGACCGATCCCACCGAGGTGAAGCGGTACGCGCGGCGGAATCGCGCGCGCCTAAGCGGTCTCAGCTATCGCGAAGCCCTCAAGAACGTCTAACAATCCGCGCTGTTCCGTGCGCTCTTGAGACTCCCATCGTGCAGGTATGAGAATTACGTGGGCATCTTCAAATAGAAGTAGATGCCGAGGAATCCGAAGATTGCGTCGGGGCCCCAGGCGGCCAGGATGGGGGGCAATTGGCCGGCCGATCCCATGGCCTCGAGCAGAGCTGCGGACGACCAGTAGATCACGCCGATGCCGACCGCGACGGCCAAGCCACCGACGGCACCTCGCGTGCCGACCAGGAATGCGAACGGGGCACCGAGAAAGACGATAATTGCGGCGATTAGAGGGAATGCGAATTTCTTGTGCCATTGCACCGAAAGCCGCGCTGTATCGAACCCGGCCTGGCCGAGGCTTTTGATGTATTCGCCGAGCTGGCGCCAATTCATCTGGAATGACTGGCGTACCTCGCGGCGGAAATAACTGGGAGGCTCGGTCAGCTCCGGAATCGTGGTGGCCTTGAACGGTTCGTAACGCACCACCTGGCCGTCGCTGCCGAAATCGCGAACCCAGCCTCCGGTAAGAATCCAGAGGTTTTCAGTGGGCTCCCAAGTGGCGCGCGTGGCAAAGATTCGCCGGCGCATCTGAAACGTCGTGGGATCGAGCTCGAAAACATTGAGGCCTCCGAAAAGCTGCCGGTCGGGATCGAAAAGCTTGTAGTTGTAGATTTTGGAATTCTCGCCGAAGATCCACTGGCGGGCGGGCTCGAAATAGGTTTGCGCGGGGCGGCCCTTGATCTCGTTGCGGAGTGCGTCCTGGCGCTGGTTGGCGTAGGGAAGATAGGTATCATCCAGCAAAAACAAGGCACCCGAAACGAGGAGCCCTGCAAGCAGAAGCGGAAGGACAAGCCGATAGAGGCTGATTCCACTGGCCTTCAGCGCGATCACTTCGTTGTTCTTCGCCAAGATGGCGAGGCTGACGAGCGTGGCGACGAGCGTCGCCAGCGGAGCGAGCTGATAAACCATCTGTGGAATCAGGTAGCGGAAATAGCTCAGCACCGTGAAAGTGGGAACATGGTTTCGCGCAATGTCGCCGAGCAGATCAAACAGCGTAAATGCGTCGAAAATCAGCACGAAACCCGCGAGCAGGACGAAAAAAAAGTAGAAGAACTGCTGTAGCAGGTACACGTCGACAAGCATCGGAAAGGCCATGGCCCGGCTGGCGGCCAGCGCCTGGCGAAGTCCCACAGCCGGCAGGGCTGCGGCTGGCGTGCCGTTTGGTAGGGTAGGATTCACAGCTTTCTTCGATCGAACCCAGACGGAATCGAGCCATGAAATGATGCGGCTGGGCCGGCGAATATTCTCCACGCGTGCCAGCATCACGATCCCGACGATGATCGCGACAATATTTCCGGCCCACACACCGATGAACGGCGATATGCGACCCTGCGCGGCCATGTGGTCGCCTGACACAAACAGGAGGTAATAAGCGCCGACGAGAACGAGGGTAAGAATCAATCCGCCGGCGCGACCTCCGCGTCGCGGCCGCACGCCGATGGGAACCCCCATCAGTGCGAACACGATGCAGGCCGCAGGGAACGCGATGCGGCGCTCGAATTCGATGCGCGAGGCAAGCCAGGTCGGTCCCTTGTCGGTTAGCAGCGCCGTGGCAGGCTCTTCCGCCCTCGAGAGCGCGGTACTTTTCAGAGGCGACGCGCCGCCCACGGCAATGTCGACGGGCAGGTCGGTCGCACCAAACGTGGTGACATTGTATTGATCCGGGGCGTACTGGTCGTATTCGTGCGTGCTGCCGCTGCCGAGGTGAATGTCGATCTGGTGCTGCGCGGGGTTCGCGACGATTTGCGCATCCTCGGCGATGGTCACCGACGATTGGCGCGTCTGGTTTGCCGACTGGGGAAACAGGCCGGCCGTCGCGCCGGCCTGGGACGCCAGGAACACTCCGCGCCAGCGCGTCGCAGCAGCTTCGACGTCTTGCACGTATAATATGAACTTCGGAAAGCGTTCATCGAAGACGCGGGGTTGCACGGCAAACGGCGCTTGAGAGGAAATCAACTGCTGCTCGAGCCGGGTCGCTGTGCGCAGCGCGAGCGGGCTTAGCCAGAACGTCGTCGCAAGAGTCGCGCCGGTCGTCAGCACGGCAACGAATCCGATCGGCAGCAGCAAGCGCCGGAGGCTGATTCCAGATGCGTGCAGCGCTACGATTTCACTGTCCGCCGAGAGGCGCCCAAGGCCGATCAGTACCCCGACCAGGACGCCGATTGGCAGGGTGAAGGCAAGCCCCGGCGGAATCGTGCAGAGGAAGAGCAGGGCGACCGTCCAAATGCTGCCGGAGTGGCGCACGACCAGATCCATGAGTCGCACGAGCTGCGGAACAAAAAAAACGAACGTGAAGACGGCGAGGCCGAGGATGCCGTGGGAAACTACTTCGCGGGCAATGTATCGATCGAGAAGGCGCATAGTCGCGCGACGATTATCTTAGCACCGGGGACTGCCGATTGAGCCGAGTAAACCTGGTCATTCTTTGGCACATGCATCAGCCGCAATATCGCGACCCATCCAACGGGCAGTACGTGCTGCCGTGGACGCGCTTGCACGCCCTCAAGGACTATTGGGGCATGGTCAAGATTATGGAGGAGTTCCCCACGGTCCACGCCACATTCAATATTGTCCCATTGCTTGGGGAGCAGATTGAGGAATATGCCAGTGGCCGATTCAAAGAGCCCTGGTTTGAGATCGCGTTTGCCCCGGTCGAATCGCTGAGGTCGGATCAGAAGCGGGAAGCGCTTGAGCGCGCGTTCCAGGTAAATGAAAATCTGGTACAGCGCTGGCCCCGGTTTTCGGAATTGCAGGCCGAGCTGCGATCCGGTGGCGCCGAGGCGTGCGTAGCGCATTGGGGACCGCGCGAGTGGCGCGATCTGCAGCTGCTGTCCCAGCTGGCGTGGATGGATGAAGAATATCTGGCCAACGACCCCGCCGTTCGCGGACTCTCCGAGAAAGGGAAAGACTTCACCGAAGAGGATAAAGTGTTGCTCCTCGACCGGCAGCGCGAGTTGCTTTCGAAGGTTCTGCCGGAATATCGGCTCGCAGCGTCCCGCGGCCAGATCGAAATCTCGACCACTCCGTATTACCATCCGATTCTTCCTCTGCTGTGCGACACCGACATCGCACGCGTTGCCAATCCGCATACGCCCCTGCCGCAGCCGCCGTTTCGCTACTCCGAGGACGCGCGCGAGCAGCTGGTACGCGCACGAAAATTCCACGAGCGTTGTTTTGGGAAGCCTCCGGCTGGACTGTGGCCCTCGGAGGGCTCCGTCTCCGACCAGGCTCTCGAAATCGCGGCTGATCTCGGATTTCGCTGGTTCGCCACAGACGAGGGCGTACTCGGACGTACTCGAAACATCGGGTTCTGGCGCGACGCGTCCGGTTATCCTGAAAACGGGCCGCAGCTCTACACCCCTTGGAAGTTGAGCCGCGGCACGCGCGAAATGACTGGATTCTTCCGCGATCACTATTTGTCGGATCTCGTCGGGTTCGTTTACAGCCGCATGGGTTCCGAGGCAGCGGCGGACGATCTCCATCGTCGCATTCGCGCGATCGGCGATCGCGAACCGCCCGGAAGCACAGCGACGGTCAGTCTGATTCTCGACGGCGAAAACGCCTGGGAGTATTATCCAGGCAATGGTCGGGAATTTCTGAGGCGCTTTTATGAACACATTTCAAACGACGGCGAGATCCAAGCGTTGACCATGAGCGAGGCCGCGGAATCTGCCGCCGAGCAGCCTCGCATGGAAGGAATTTTTCCGGCTTCGTGGATCAGCGCCAATTTCGACGTGTGGATCGGCCACGCCGAAGACGTCCGCGCTTGGGATCTGTTGCGCGACGCGCGCGACGCGTTCGAGCGGGCCCGCTCGCGGGGCGTACTGAGGGATCCCTTCGATCCCTCGAAACTCTCGCCGCTGGGCGAGCGTGCCTACGAGGCCGTCATGGCGGCGGAAGGTAGCGACTGGTGTTGGTGGTTCGGTCCCGAGCACGGCTCGGCAAACGACGCCGATTTCGACCGTCTCTACCGCAAGCACCTCACCGAAATCTACAACGCCATCGGGGAGCCTGCACCGGACGCATTGGCGAAGCCGATCAAATACGCCCCGGAGCGTGCGCGCCGCGAGATGCCGACAGCATTGCTCGACGTGCAAGTGGACGGACGCGAGAGCAGCTACTTCGAATGGCTCGGCGCCGGGTTATATGCCACGGACCGCCGAGGCGGCTCGATGCACGGAAAGCAATTCGTGCTGGGCGATGTTTACTACGGGTTCGGGCCAGACCATTTCTGGCTGCGTGTCGATCCGATTGAGGAAGCGATCGCCAAGTTTCCCGATTTCCAGCTAAGGCTGACGGTCTGGGATTCGCGCGAGACGCGCATCACGCTTCGCATCGAGGAAGGAAAGCTTCTAGGATCGGTGGTCGAGCACGATGGAATATGCCTGCTGCGGCCGGAAGCCGTGATGTCCGCGGCATTCGGGAAAATCATCGAGATCGGTTTGGCGCGCTTTCTTTTCGATCTGCGCGACCGGCGCGAGCTGCTGGTGAGCGTTGCGCTATGGCGAGGCGGTCTGCCGGTGGATGCCGTGCCGCTTGAAGGCATGCTCGAGATCGTGCTTGGGGAAGAGAACTTCGCCTGGAATCCAGAGCCACAAAACGGCCAGCAGCAATAACACGTATTGATTTTTCGAGGCCTCCGCGGGACAGTCTGCGCGTCCCACCGCAAGACGTCAGCTACACCGCGTTCTAGTCACGGCAACTTTGTCCGGCGCCAGCCAAGCAAACATCCAGACCCAGATCAGTTTCCCGCTCACAGTCGAGCGCACGAATTAAGTTTCAAGACCAACCGGAAGAAGCAGTTCAAAAACGGTGGTTGCGTTCGTCGCCAGGGGAGCGCTAGAAAACCTTAATGGCCAGATCGTGGGGCTGGGCGCCGGTCGGAATGAGCGTAATCAGACCGGATGTCTTCGCGCGGACAATAGCCAGTTCATCAGACGCGGTGTCAACAACCACGAGAAGATCGTCACCCGGCGTCATCTGGCCGGTGTGCGGATCCTGACCGACCGAGATCGGATGTGCGACCTGCCGGATGTTGATTGCCACCGGCACCACGTGGCCCGCAGCCGGATCTGAAACGTACAACGTCGAGGCGTCTGCGGTCAGCACCGCGGCCGCAGGAGACATTCCCAACAGCAAGAAATAAGTACCGACTTCATTCGTTTGTGTGTTCACGATCAGGAGGCCATGGGCGTTGCTGGAGGGAATGTAGAGCTCGCCGCCGTCGGGTTTCAGAACGAGCGAATCTGGAGTTCCGTCAAGCGCCAGATTCGCCAGGAGCGCGCTCCGCTTTAAGTCCACCACGGAGATTTCATCCTTCGAACCGGACGTCACAAACGCCTTCGAACTGTCGGGCAGGATCGCAATCTGCTCCGGATCAGGTGCCACGGGTATCGTGCCCCGAGATTGCAGTGTGGCAGCATCCAGGACCGAGACGGTTGCGTCGTCGCGGTTCGAAACAACCACCAGACTGCCGTCTGGGGAAACCCGAGCGATCCAGGGACGGCGTCCCGCCCGCCCGCGCCCGACGATCGTGCGCGAAGCACAGTCGATCGCTACTACGCTATCCGATCCCGAAGCGGCGACGTACGCCCGCGCACCATCGGGCGAAAAATCGAGCGCGTAAGGTGACGCACCCACGGGAATCCGGGCCACGATGCGATTCGAAGTCGCTTCGAGCACCCACGCAGAGCCGTCGGCCGAGCTGAGGCCCCAGATTTCCTTGCGCGTAGGATGCGCGCGGATCCCGGTCGGCCCCGTGCCCACCCAAATCGTCGCAGTCGGCGACAATTTTACGAGATCGACCGCTGTTACGGTGCCGTCGCCGCTATTCCCGACATACGCATAGAGATGGAGGCCCGGGCGCAGAAACGACGGCCGCAACTCGAGCGCCACTTCCCGGGCGGCCAGCCCGAGAAGAAGAACCAGTAGAAACATCAGCCGGTAATTAACGCGAAGCTTCAATTCAGTGTGCGGCCTAACACCGCCGCGATATCACGCGCCTCATGCATAAGCTGGGTGAATTCTTCGGGCAGGATCGATTGCGGGCCGTCGGAAAGCGCCTTCGCCGGGTCGTGATGCACTTCGACCAGGATTCCATCCGCCCCGACAGCAATGGACGCGCGCGAAAGCGGAAGCACCTTGTTTCGCCGCCCGGTTCCATGCGATGGATCCACTACAATCGGAAGGTGGCTTAGCCGCTGCACTGCAGGAACCACACTCAGGTCCAGTGTGTTGCGTGTGTGGTCCGTGAACGTCCGCACGCCGCGCTCGCAAAGGATCACGTTGTAGTTTCCTTCGGACATGATGTACTCGGCGGCCATCAGGAATTCATCGAGCGTAGCTGACATCCCCCGCTTCAGCAGCACCGGCTTGCGCGCACGTCCGGCCTTCTTGAGCAGCGAGAAATTCTGCATATTGCGCGCGCCGATCTGAATCACGTCGGCGTACTTTTCGACCAAGTCCAGCGACTCATTGTCGATCGCTTCGGTGATGATGCCCAAGCCGAATCGATCACGCGTCTCAGCTAGAATTTTCAGACCTTCTTCGCCAAGACCCTGAAAACTGTAGGGAGACGTTCGCGGTTTGTAAGCCCCGCCGCGAAAAAGCCGCGCTCCCGCCGCCCGAATCTTTTCCGCAATCGTAAATGTCTGCTCACGAGTCTCGATCGCGCACGGGCCGGCCACAATTCCGACCGCTCGACCGCCGAAAGTGACTTCTCCCGAGGGCGTAGGGATCCGAACCACCGAGTTTTCCGGTTTGAGATCCCGGCTGACCAGCTTGTAGGGCTTGCTGACGGCGATGCACTCAATCACGCCCGGCATCGAATCGAGCGACCCGGTCTCAATCGCGCCGCTGTTGCCGGTGATGCCAATCGCCGTGCGTCCGGCCCCTGGCATCGGGTGCGCGCGGTAACCGAGCGACTCGATACGCTCACAAACGGCGCGAACCTCTTCCTCGGTAGCGTTGGATTGCATCACCACAAGCATGGACGGCTCCTCGTGCAGAAGCGAACCCGCAAGTCTAGCGTACTCCGCGGCAGCGAGGCAAAGGAGCGCAGACGTATGTCGGGAAGGGCAGGCTACTATTTAAAAAATTGGAGGCGCGGGGCGGGATCGAACCGCCGATAAAGGTTTTGCAGACCTAAAAACGCGTGTAGGGTGGAATCCTATACAACGTCCCGGAAGCCAAGCCCTTCGTGGAGCACGGCGAATGTCGTAGGGGATTGCACCACGTGGTAGGGAGTCAACGGACGAAGTGATACAAAGGGTGATACGCGCGAAAATTCTCATCATTTTTCTTTCCGCCTCATACGTTATCCCGCTGACCTCGTCCTACGATCAGCGAGGCTGGCTCCTACAGCGATGGCGGCGGGGAATAGACGACTTTAGTCGGATGATCGGAAATGTCCTTTCCTAGTACTCCGATTAGGACAGCGTTTATCAGGCCAGCGTTCTTCTCGGATTTCGTCGTCCAACGACCGCTAGAGTTACGTATGTTACAAACATGATCGAAAGCGACGGAATCAAGATCGGCTACACGCAGGCCACGTTCTTCTTGAACGCCTTCAATCTCTCTAGTTGTGGTCCGAGGTGAGCCAATGGATCCGCTCGTCGTGGTGCTGTACTTGTTAATTCTGGGCATGGCGTGGGCGGACGGATTTTTCTGGAGCTCGGCGTTGCGCTCCGGGCAGAACCAAGAACGCACACCCTATACGTTTTCACTGATCGCCGGGCATACGATCAGCACGATTTGCCTGTTCGTATCGTTTTCAACCGTCGTGCTGAACAAATCGGTGTACGTCCGATTCGGTCCCCGCGGAACTGTGGGAGCAGCCAATCTCATCCTGTGCGTTATTCTGATCCTACTGACGGTGTTTCGGTTCAGGTCGCAACTTATTAGGCGAATATTTGGAGCAAGTCTATTTCTGATGTTTTTTTGGCTATTCTTGGCGCTGGCCCACTAGAAAACGCACGCCAGAAATTCAAGGTGTGAATGAGAATAACACGTTGATCTCACGCGGCACTGGCGGGCCAACTGCTTTAATCGGCGGCGGCGGCGAACCCTGAGTCGCTTGGACTGAAACTCATGTGCCTCGATAAAAAATGCGCGTCAGAGGAAAACTCTGAAGCGCGTTCGTACCGAGTGATGTTTTTAGCCTGGCTGGGTTCGAGCCACGGGCCTATTCTTTCGCACCGCCGACATTAACCCCAGTAAGCCTAGTCCCAACAGCAAAAGCACCCACGAGGACGGCTCGGGCGTTTCTGCTATTGTCAGCGCGCCGTTGCCGAAGAACTCGTCATATGTCCCCGGTGCAGTGGGAACCGTCAGGCCAGTGAATGTGGGACCGTCGACCCCTTCTGTTGCCACGATGAACAACTCGAGAGTGCACGGGGACGAACCGCCGCAATTATCAGATGGGCTGGGCGCGAAATACAAATATTCGATCGCGCCGAGGTCAATGGGCGCAGGCGAGGCGCAGCTGGGTTGCACACCGCCGAAAGCGAACTCATCCGTCGCACCCGCGTTGGGTGTGTAATCAGTACCCTCTACTGCCGGGGCGCCGTTTGTTGTAAAGCTAACCGAGGTTCCGGCGAAGTAGCAAGCGCCCGTGAAGGAATACGTGTACGAATCAGCCTGGGCCGTTGGGGCCACGACCACCGCGAGCAGAACGGCGACGAAGATCCATAGAGCCTTTCTCATCTCGGAGAACTCCTCTCGGAAGCGGTTCCTTCTACGTCCCGGGGAATGGCCCAAAACTTTGCAGATCCATCGGCAAAAGATCGCGGGAGCTTATGTTCGGTCTCCCTCGGTGTCAAGTGCAAAACCGAGTATGTCGCCGCAAAATGAGAATGTCCGGTTTGTGCAAAGTAGAAATGTCCGGTTTCATCCCGATGGGGGGGCGGGATGGAAACGGAGCGAATCGAGTTGAG
>Ga0209007_1000096_pt1 | contig 52073 bp, 42 predicted proteins | sample JacPinW_OM1H0_O2_FD_187961 | JGI IMG/M metagenome (GOLD analysis project Ga0209007, IMG submission 187961) | Forest soil microbial communities from Algoma, Ontario, Canada - Jack Pine, Ontario site 1_JW_OM1H0_O2 (SPAdes) (version 2) | ecosystem: Environmental > Terrestrial > Soil > Boreal... | reverse complement strand
CGATGAAATCGAAGTTACGCAGCAACAAAACAATTGATTGGCTCTACAGCAACGCCCGAATCGAAAAGACAGCCAAGAGCGAAAAGTGATTCGGATTCGGGTTTCCTCAAGCGCGCGAACAAATTCCAATGAGAAAAACTGAAGACACGATTCCGTTTGCCACCACCCTGGTTCCCATGGTGGTCGAGCAGACCAACCGGGGCGAGCGAGCCTACGATATCTACTCGCGACTGCTCAAGGACCACATCATTTTTCTTGGCACGCCGATCGATGACCACGTGGCCAACCTCGTTACGGCGCAATTGCTGTTTCTCGAATCCGAGGACCCGGAAAAAGACATTTCGATCTACATCAATTCCCCGGGCGGCTCGATTTCCGCGGGTATGGCCATCTACGACACAATGCAATTCGTGCGGCCCGACGTAGTCACCTACTGCATCGGCCAATCCGCGTCGATCGCGGCAGTACTGCTTGCATCCGGCACGCCGAAAAAGCGCTACGCACTGCCGAATTCCCGCGTGCTGATCCATCAGCCCTGGATGTCCGGACTTTCCGGACAGGCCACCGACATCGATATCCACGCCAAGGAAATTATTCGCACCCGCACCGCGTTGAATCAATTGCTCGCGACCCACACCGGCCAGCCGGTCGAGAAAATTGAGCGCGATGTCGAACGCGATTTCATCATGACCGCCGAACAGGCTAAGACCTATGGTCTGGTGGATGAAATTATTACCAAGCATCGCTAGCATCTCTGCCGTATGATGGTGCAAGCGGTTGGATTTGGTTCGGGTGGATGGGCGTTGCACCGTTTGGAGCCGCAGGGGTGACGTTCCAAATGGTTAGTAGTGAAAGCGGTGATTCCCTTCAGGACCGGGTGGCTTTCGTCCTACAATGGGGAAAGTTTCAGCAAGCGTGTGCTGTCGTGAGGGGCGCCATTCGTGAAGCGCTTTACCCCAGAAGAACCTTTGCGCTGTTCCTTCTGCCATAAGACGCAGGAGCAAGTGGAGAAGCTCATCAGCTCTCCATCGGACTATCCGCGCTCCTACATCTGCAACGAATGCGTCGGCGTCTGTCAGCAGATTCTCGAGGACGAGAAGCGCGAACAAGCAACGCCCGCGAATCGCCGCCTGCCGCGTCCGCCGGAAATTAAGGCATTTCTCGACGGCTACGTGATCGGCCAGGACAAAACCAAGAAGAAATTGGCCGTCGCCGTGTACAACCACTACAAGCGGATTTTCCTGAACCGCACGCCGGGCGATGTGGAGCTGACGAAATCAAACATTCTGCTGATCGGTCCGACCGGAACCGGCAAGACGCTGCTGGCGCAGACTCTGTCGCGCATGCTGGAAGTTCCCTTCGCGATCGTCGACGCCACCACGCTCACGGAAGCCGGCTACGTCGGTGAGGACGTCGAAAACATCATCCTGAAGCTGCTGCAAGCCGCCGACGGAGACGTCCAAAAGGCCCAGCAAGGCATCATATATATCGACGAGATCGACAAGATTTCAAAGAAGGACGAGAACCCCTCGATTACCCGCGACGTTTCGGGCGAGGGCGTGCAGCAGGCGCTGCTGAAGATTCTTGAAGGCACTGTCGCCAACGTCCCGCCCCAGGGCGGACGCAAGCACCCGCACCAGGAGTTCACGCCGGTCGATACGACGAACATCCTGTTCATTTGCGGGGGCGCCTTCGTGGGACTGGAAAAGATCATCGAGCGCCGCGTCGGCCAGAAATCGCTCGGCTTCCATGCCGACACCCAGCCGACCACGGCGACGCGCCGCAACATCGAGGTGCTTGAGCAAGCCCAGCCGACGGACCTGATTCGCTACGGCCTGATCCCGGAGTTCGTGGGCCGGCTGCCGGTGATGGGCGTTCTGAGCGATCTCGACAAGTCGGCGCTGGTGCGCATCCTGACGGAACCGAAAAACGCGCTGGTGCGTCAGTATCAAAGACTCTTCGAATTTGAAAACGTTCGCCTGCGATTTACCGACGATGCGCTGGAAACCGTCGCGGAACTCGCGCTGGCCCGCAAAGTAGGCGCCCGCGGCCTGCGCATGATTCTTGAGGATCTGATGCTCGAGATGATGTATCACCTGCCGGCGCAGCGGAAGCTTCGCGATTTCGTCGTCACCGCGGACATGGTCAAGGGCCGCGAGATCAACTGGAGCCTTCTCGAAAAGGCTGGATGATCGCGGCGCGGTTTGGAACCGTGCGTTTGAGTCCTTTGCGCCGTAGTGCAATCGAATGAACTTGGAGATGGATTGGTCTTAATGTTCAGCAAAGAAAAAGGCGACGTGAAGCGCGTACCGATGATGCCGGTGCGGGACATGGTCATCTTCCCGGAGATGATGCACCCATTCATCGTGGGCCGCGAAGCCTCCGTGCGCGCTCTGGAAGACGCGCTTGCCGGAGACAAGAAAATTTTCCTGGTCACGCAGCACGATGCCTCGGTCGATGACCCCAAGCCCGAAGAGATTTATCAGGTCGGAACGCTCGCCAATATCGTACAGAGCGTGAAGCTGCCCGATGGCAATATCAAAGTTCTCGTCGAAGGCACCGAGCGCGCCAAGATCGTTCAAGTCACCAGCGACGAAGGCTTCTTCCGTGCATCCGTCCGCCTCGTACCCGTAAAATCCGAGCCCGGCCCGCAGATCGAGCAGGCCTCCGCCCGCGTCACCACGCTCTTTGAGCAGTACGTGAAGCTTTCGCAGAGTCTGAACTACGACACCATGATCGCCGCCGTGCGCGTCGAGGATCCCGGCAAGCTTTCCGACGCCATCGCCGCCAACCTGCAGATCCCGGTCGAAGAAAAGCAGGAATTGCTCGAAATCTTCGAGCCCGCGGAGCGGCTGAACCGCATCGCCGACATCCTGGAAGTCGAAATCGAAAAGCTCAACGTCGATCGCTCCATCAACACCCGCGTGAAACGCCAGATGGAACGCGCCCAGAAAGAGTACTACCTCAACGAAAAGCTCAAGGCCATCCAGAAAGAGCTCGGGCGCGGCGAAGCGAACGAAATCGAGCAGTTGAAGAAAAAGATCGAAGCCTCCGGCATGCCCGAAGGACCGATGGAAAAGGCCATGCAGGAGCTGAAGCGGTTGGAAATGATGCCGCCGATGTCGGCTGAATCCACCGTCTCGCGCAATTATCTGGACTGGCTGCTCGCCGTGCCGTGGAAGAAGCGCTCCAAGGAAATCCGAGACATCAAGCGCGCCGAGCAGATTCTGAGCGAAGATCACTACGGCCTGGACAAAATCAAGGAACGCATCCTCGAATATCTGGCAGTTCGCCAGCTGGTGAAGAATCCGAAGGGCTCGATTCTCTGCTTCCTCGGGCCTCCGGGAGTCGGCAAGACTTCGCTCGCCACATCGATTGGCCGCGCCACGGGACGCAAATTCGTGCGCGTGTCGCTCGGCGGCGTGCGCGACGAAGCCGAAATCCGCGGCCACCGCCGTACTTACATCGGTGCCCTTCCCGGCCAGATTATCCAGATGATGCGCAAAGCCGGCACCACGAACCCGGTTTTTGTCCTCGACGAAGTCGACAAGATGTCCATGGATTTCCGCGGCGATCCATCGGCGGCGCTGATGGAAGTGCTCGATCCTGAGCTGAACCACGCCTTCACCGACCATTATCTCGACGTGGAATACGATCTCTCGAAGGTCATGTTCATCTGCACCGCCAACGTGCTCCATACGATTCCGCAGCCTCTACAGGATCGCATGGAGGTTTTGCGGCTGCCCGGCTACACCGAACAGGAAAAGCACCAGATCGCGCAGCGATACCTGGTGAACCGCCAGCTCGAAGGCACCGGCCTGACCAAGGACAATCTGAAGTTCACCGACGATTCGATCACGCACATCATCCGGCACTACACGCACGAAGCCGGCGTGCGCAATCTCGACCGCGAAATCGCCAACGTCTGCCGCAAGATCGCGCGCAAGGTCGTCGCTGAGGGCAAGAGCTTCACAGCGGAAGTGACGCCGAAGAACCTCAACGATTATCTGGGGATCTTGAAGTATCGCGACTTTCTCGCCGAGAAGCGCAATGAGATCGGCCTCACCACGGGCCTCGCATGGACCGAAGTCGGCGGTCAGGTGCTCACCACCGAAGCCACCCTGATGCAGGGCAAGGGCCGGCTGACGCTCACCGGCAAGTTGGGCGACGTGATGCAGGAATCGGCGCATGCGGGAATGAGCTACGTGCGCTCGCGCAGCCATCTCTTCGGCCTGCCCAAGGATTTCTATCGCCACATAGACATTCACATCCACGTGCCCGAAGGCGCAATTCCCAAGGATGGTCCGTCCGCCGGCGTCACGCTCTGCACGTCGATCGTCAGCGCGCTCACGTTGATCCCCGTTCGCTGCGACGTGGCCATGACCGGCGAGATCACGCTACGCGGAAAGGTGCTCCCCATCGGTGGCGTGAAGGAAAAGCTGCTCGCAGCCCATCGCTTGGGCCTGCGCACGATCATTCTCCCGAAGGACAATGAAAAAGATCTGGCGGACGTTCCGCCGGAAATTCTGGCGCAGATGGCCATCCACTTCGTCGAATCCATGGACCAGGTGTTGGAAATTGCGCTTGAAAGACCGCTGCCCATCTCTGGGCATCCCCCGGTTGGCGGTGTGGATTCCAAGTTTGGCGCGGATGTCACGCAGGATAATGAACTGACAAACTAAGGCCTTCGGCCCTCTCACTCTGCTCCCCGGCAGGTTCGGCGACCGAAGCGTAAGGATTTTCTGTTCGTTAGCCCATTTTCAATCTGGGATAGAGTGCCTCGTTTCGAACGCGCCCGCCCCGGATCGATCACCACAATCACAACTCAACATCGCGCCTGACGATCAGGCTTGAGAAGGAAAGAAATAAATGAGCATCAGCCTTGCAGAACTGAAAGACAAAAACATCACCGATCTCGCGAAGATCGCGAAGGAGCTCAACATTCCCGGCTCCTCCGGCATGCGTAAGCAGGAGCTGATCTTCCAGATCCTCCGCGCGCAGACCGAAAAGAACGGCCTGATTTTCTCCGAGGGCGTTCTGGAATGCCTGCCCGACGGCTTCGGTTTCCTCCGCGCGCCGGAATACAATTATCTGCCCGGCCCGGACGATATCTACGTCTCTCCCTCGCAGATCCGCAAGTTCGACTTGCGCACCGGGGACACCGTCTCCGGCCAGGTACGTCCGCCGAAGGACGGTGAACGCTATTTCGCGCTGATCAAGGTCGAAGCGGTCAACTTCGAAGACCCCGAGGTCACGCGCAACAAGATTTTCTTCGACAACCTGACGCCGCTCTATCCCTCTGAGCGCATTCGTCTGGAGACCACGAAGGAGAACCTCACCGGGCGCGTGCTCGATATGCTCTGTCCCGTCGGCAAGGGTCAGCGCGGCTTGATCGTCGCGCCGCCGCGCACTGGAAAGACGATGATGCTGCAGTCCATCGCCAATTCCATCACCACCAATCATCCGGAAATCGCGCTGATCGTGCTGCTGATCGACGAGCGGCCGGAAGAAGTCACCGACATGCAGCGTACGGTGAAGGGCGAGGTCATCAGCTCGACCTTCGACGAACCGCCCCAGCGCCACATTCAGGTCGCCGAAATGGTGCTCGAAAAGGCCAAGCGCCTGGTCGAACACAAGCGCGACGTCGTGATCCTGCTCGACTCTTTGACTCGCCTGGGGCGGGCCTACAACGCCGTCACGCCGCCATCAGGTAAAGTCCTCTCCGGCGGTATCGACGCGAACGCCTTGCAGCGCCCGCGCCGCTTTTTCGCCGCCGCGCGCCACATCGAGGAGGGCGGCTCGCTCACCATTATGGCCACGGCCTTGATCGACACCGGCAGCCGCATGGACGACGTCATCTTCGAGGAGTTTAAGGGTACCGGTAACATGGAGATTAACCTCGACCGCCGCCTCGTCGACAAACGCGTGTTCCCCACGATCGACATCAACCGCTCGGGCACTCGTAAAGACGAGCTCCTGCTGCCGGCCGACGAGCTGAACCGCATCTGGGTGCTGCGCAAGGTGCTCAGCCCGCTGTCGACGGTGGAAGCGATGGAACTCCTGCTCGGCCGCCTGTCCAAGACAAAGACGAACGGCGAGTTCCTGGCGTCAATGTCCAGCCCGGCATAGGTATTCAATTGCGTAGCTCGCCCCGTCTCGTTGGAGAGGAGCCCTTCGGCTCGGTTCGTAGTTGCCTTCGATTCGAGTGCTACAGAGACTCCGGGGAGTGCTCTTGCGATCTCCGCTCGTTAAGCGGCCTGCTCGCTGGAATCGATTCTCGGATCATCCGACCTGGCCTTTAAGGGGTCGGAGCTCCAGGTCCGACATAACCTCGACGACGGCGCCTTGCAACACCCAGCGTCCATTGATGCAAGGTTTCCCGACCCGGGTTCTGTCCGCCCGTGAAGGGCGATTCGTTTTGAATCGCGGCTCTCCGGGGGAAGGCGGTTTTCAGCCTAACCTGCTGAAAACAAACGGTGGGTACCCCAACGAAGTGACACACGATCTCGCTGTTTGCCAGGAATGCCCCGTCCTGGACGTAGGCTTCAAACGATCCTCAGTTCAGTCGCTCGAATTTCTAACGCGCGCGCTCGCTGGCTTGCTGTTTTGCCAGCATCGCCACCAGCCGGGCGACTTCCTCGGGCTCCATTGCGGTGCTATCAACGACCACCGCGTCTTTCGCCTTTACCAGCGGCGAAGTGGTGCGCTCGCGGTCGCGGCGGTCGCGCTCGATGATTTCGTCGAGCGTGCGCCCAAGGTCGATGGCGTCGCCTTTCTGCTGATGTTCGCGCCAGCGGCGCTCCGCGCGCACTTCGGGCGACGCCGTCAGAAAAATCTTCAACTGCGCGTCCGGGAATACCACGCTGCCGATGTCGCGGCCTTCCATCACCACGCCCCCACGCTCACCCGCGCGCCGCTGCTCCGCCACCAGCACCTTGCGCACTCCCGTCTCGAGCGCCACTTTCGACGCCGCCTGGGCCACCTCCGGCGTGCGGATTAACCTTGTCACGTCTTCGCCGTCGAGCAGCACCTGCTGCGCGCCGCCGCCGGCACCGTCCATCTGGCGCAAATCGATCCGCGTTTCACCCGCCAGCGCCGCTAGCGCGTCGCCCGAATCGAGCGGCACGCCGCGCCGCTGCGCCTTCAGCGCGACCGACCGGTACATCGCGCCCGTGTCGATATAGACGTAGCCCAGCAGCGCCGCCACGCGCCGCGCCAGCGTGCTCTTCCCCGAGCCCACCGGCCCGTCAATCGCGATGATCAACCCCTTCATATTCTGACGCCGAACAGTACAAAGCCTAGCAATGCCAAGAACAGGGCGGCGATGAAGAAGGCTTTGGCCCGATTCCGAACTCGGCTCTCGGGAAAAAGACGATGGTGCTCCCTCCATATTCGGCCATTGTCGATCGTGTCGAACAGGTTTCTCAGGCCCATAGCTCGCGAGGGCGCCAAACGCTTTACATCGTCCCGCATCCTAGAATTGAAACGGATTCCGATCCATCCCAGGGCTATACCAGTCGCAAAGATCCAAAAACCTAACCGGTCCACGTCAAATCCGTTTGAAGGCGCGCTCGATGTCGCGCACCGAATAGCGCAGCACGACCGGGCGGCCGTGCGGGCAGCTCATCGGATATTCGGTTTTCGCGAGCTCGCCGAGCAGCCATTCCATTTTCGTGATGTCGAGCGGTGTATTCACCTTGATCGCCGCGTGGCACGAGGTCGACGCCGCGATTTTTGCCCGCAGCGAATCGATCGAGATCGACTGGTTCTCGCGCCCGATCCCGTCGAGGATTTCAAACAGCAGCCTCTCGGCGTCGGTCGACGTGATTCCGGCCGGCGCGGCCTGGATGGCCACGCTGCGCGCGCCCATCAGCTCGGCCTCGAAGCCGTTCGCACGCAATTCGTCGGAAATCTGCTCGAACGTCACCAGCTGCCGCGGACTCAGCTCGACCATCACCGGCAGCAGCATGCGCTGACCACCCAGCTCGCCCTCGCGCCGCGCGCGCAGGTGCTGCTCGAACAGCACACGCTCGTGCGCCACGTGCTGATCGACGATCCAGAGGCCCTCGGCGTTGATCGCGACGATGAAGCTCGCGCTCACCTGTCCGAGCGGCTTGAGGTCGGCAATCTGCTCGACGCTCGGCAGCGCACCGGAATCCGACATCGGGACGGTGACAGCAGCGGATTCGCTTCCGGCACGATCGAGCCGCGGCATCGGGAAATTCATCGCCGGGTTCGCGTCGAATCCCAGACGTTGCGCGAATGGCCGGTCAGGGCCCAGGCTCAACTCAAACGCTTCGGCTGCGCCCGATGCCGGCGCAACGGGAATTTCCGCGCGCGGCGGTCCGGGCGGCAGAGCGACACCGCCTGCCGCTGCAAAGCCGGCAGGTGGCGCGTCAGCCGGATACGGACCGCCATTCGACGATCCGGGCGCTCCGGCGGCGGCACCCGCTCCCGCAGTCGCCGCGCGCGCAGCGGGAAATCCCGGGATCGGCCGCGCCATCGAGAGGGCGTGCCGCAGCGCATCGCGCGTGAAATCATGGACAAACGGCGGATGGCGGAACCGCACTTCGATCTTCGCCGGGTGCACGTTGACGTCGACTTCCTGGTACGGCAGATCGAGGAACAGGAGCACTATGGGAAAAACTCCCGGCGGCGTCACGTTGCGATACGCCTCGTGAATCGCATGCAGCAGCAGCCGGTCGCGCACCAGGCGCCGGTTAACGAAAATGTAGATGCCGTTGCGGTTCGTGCGCTGCACTTCGGGGCGCGACGCGAATCCCGTGACGCGCAGCGTGGCCGCCTGCTCGTCTGCCTCAATCTGCGGCTCGGTGATCGCGGAACGCACAGGGCTTTCGCTCGCGGGGATTTCAATCAGTTCGTCGAGCGCCTGCCGGCCGAAGAGCTGATAGACGCGTTCGGAGAGTTTTTCCACCGGCGCGCAATCCAGGATCAGCTGCGAGGAAGTCTTCAGAACGAAGTGCGTCTCGGGATGCGCCAGCGCGTAGTGGGTGACGAGCGAGGCGATGTGCCCCAACTCCGTCGTTTCCGATTTTAGGAATTTCCGCCGTGCCGGGACGCAGTAAAAAATATCCGCGACGCTGATCGATGTACCGGCCGGCAATCCCGTGGGCTTCACGCCCATGAGCTTGCCGCCCGCGAATTCGACGCGCGTCCCCTGCTCTTCCTCGGCCGTGCGCGATTCGAGCAGCAGCCGCGAAATCGACGCGATCGAAGGCAGCGCCTCTCCGCGAAATCCCAGCGTCGCGATTGACAGCAGGTCGTCCGCGGTGCGCAGCTTCGAGGTCGCATGCCGCTCAAACGCCAGCAGCGCGTCGTCGTGATTCATCCCGCTGCCGTCGTCGGTCACGCGGATCAGCCGCTTGCCGCCCGATTCCACCTCGATGCGGATCCCGCGCGCGCCCGCATCCAGCGCGTTTTCAAGCAGCTCCTTCACCACCGACGCCGGCCGCTCGACAACTTCGCCCGCAGCGATCTTGTTCGCGACGTTTTCGGCAAGTATGCGTATCCGCGACATCAACAGTCCTCGTCCGCCGGAAACTTCCTCGAAACGATCCGATTCACGAGCTTCAAGAGAAGCAGAAATCCGGCCGCGAGCAGCGCAACGCCCGCCGGCAAACCAACCCATCCGGGCAAAGAGATCGCAAGCCACAAAAACAGGCCGAACGAAGCCACCGCGACGGTGACACTTACAGGAACAGACCGATACCTATACTTCGCGTCTCGTTCTGCTGGTTCCATGACGGAGAACAAACTCATCGGCTACTCTACTCCCCTCTTGATCGCAATCCCCAGTTCGTCGAGCTGATTTTCGTCCACCGTCGACGGCGCTTCTGACATTAGATCCTGGGCTTTGGTTGTTTTCGGAAACGCGATTACGTCGCGCAGCGATTTTTCGCCGGCGAGGAGCATCACGATACGATCGATGCCGAGCGCGATCCCGCCGTGCGGCGGCGTGCCGTAGGTCAGTGCGTCGAGAAAGAATCCGAAGCGGTGCTTCGCCTGCTCGTCCGTTAGGCCGAGTGCCTTGAACATGCGCGCCTGCACGTCCTGGCGGTGAATTCGAATGCTGCCTGAGCCGAGCTCGTTGCCGTTGAGGACGATGTCGTAGCCTTTCGAGCGGCATTCCCACGGCGCGGTTTCGAGCTTGTCGATGTCCTCCTCGAAAATTCCGGTAAATGGATGCTGCGCGCTCACCCAGCGCTTGTCGCGCTCGCTCCATTCAAACAGCGCGAAGCCCGTGATCCACAAGAACTCCCATTTGCTGCGGTCGATCAGATTCAGCTTGTCGCCGAGGAAGAGACGAATCTGCCCGGCGACGCCGAGCGACGTATCGTTGTGTTGGATCTGATCCTTCGCCGCCGCGGCGACGATCAGATCGCCCGGCTTCGCGCCGACCGCTTCGGCCAGTCGTTCCAAGCCGTGGGCGCCGAGATTCTTCTCGAGCGGCGAGGTGATGCCCTCGGCGGTCACCTTCACCGTGTAAACCGCCCGCGCGCCGGCCGCTTTGGCGTGCTCGGAAAGCTCGTCAAGCTGCTTGCGCGACCAGGCCGCGGCACCCGGCGTGACGAGAGCCTGCACGTTGCCTTCGAAGTGCAGCGTGGCGCGCGCCGGCTCGAAATGCTCGGTCACGTTGTGAAGCTCCATTCCGAACCGCAGGTCGGGCTTGTCCGAGCCGTAGCGCCGCAGCGCTTCCTTGTACTCCATGTGGCGAAACGGCCGCTCGACCTTGACGCCGACCAGCGCGCACACGCGCTGCATCACTGCCTCGATCGCGTCGAACACGTCCTGCTGCCGCGGAAACGACATCTCGAGGTCGAGCTGCGTGAATTCGAGCTGCCGGTCGGCGCGAAAATCTTCGTCGCGGATGCATTTGCAGATCTGGAAGTAGCGGTCCATGCCCCCGATCATCAATATTTGCTTGAAAATCTGGGGTGACTGCGGCAGCGCGTAGAACTGTCCGTGATGGATGCGGCTGGGCACCAAGCAGTCGCGCGCGCCTTCCGGAGTTGAACGCGTCAGCAGCGGCGTTTCGATTTCGAAAAAGCCCAGCTCGTCGAGCGTCTTGCGGATTTCGAAGACGATTTTGTGCCGCAACTCGATGTTGCTGTGTAGCTTCGGCCGCCGCAAATCGAGATAGCGATGGCGCAGGCGCGTCTCCTCGTTCGCCGTCACTTCGTCTTCGATTTGGAAAGGCGGAGTCCTCGAATTGTTCAGGATGTGCAGCTTCGTGGCGACCACTTCGACTTCGCCGGACGCAATTTCCGGATTCGATTTCTGGCGGCGAATCACTCTGCCTTCAACCGCGACGACAAACTCCGAGCGCAGCTCTTCGGCCTTCGCGTGCGCCTCGGGATTCTGTTCCTTGTTCAAGACGATCTGCGCGATTCCAGCGCGGTCGCGCAGGTCGATAAATATGAGTTGCCCCAAATCGCGTCGGCGATGGACCCAGCCCATCAGCACAACGTCTTTTTCAGCGTCCGACGCGCGTAGCGCCCCGCAGTAATTCGTCCTCTTCAGACTCCCAAGAGTATCGAGCACTACCCTCTCCGTTCCGATTCGAGATATTCCAGCAGCGGCTCTTCTTTCAGTTTTTGTTGCTCTCCGTCCGACAATCGCTTCAACGTAAATGTGCCTGACGCCACCTCGTCCTCGCCAATAATCAGCGCATAGGTTGCGCCCAATTTATCGGCCAAGCCGAGAGATTTCTTGAATTTCATTTCTTCAGGCGGCAGCTCGACTGCGACGCCGCCAGCCCGCAGTTTCCGCGCGATCTCGACCGCTGCCGGATAGGTGGCCGGGCTCATCCACGCTACATACACTCCCAGGCCCGGCAGCTTCGGGGCCTGTCCGCCGTCCTGAATCGACAAAATCGCGCGGTCGTTGCCGATCGCGAAGCCGATGCCCTTGGCCGGATGCCCGCCGAGCAGCTCCACGAGCCCGTCGTAGCGTCCGCCGCCGCAAACTGCGTTCTGCGAGCCGAGGCCTTCGGCTGTTACCTCAAACGTGGTCCGTGTGTAGTAGTCGAGCCCGCGTACGAGCCGCCAGTTTTCCTGGTACGCGATGCCGCGCAGGTTTAGCTCGTCCTTGAGCTCGGAAAAATGCTGCCGGCAGGCCGCGCACAGATGATCGGAAATCCGTGGCAGCGTCTCAATCAGCGTCTGTTCATCAGGCAGCTTCGAATCGAGCACGCGCAACGGATTCGTCTCGATGCGCCGCTGGCTGTCCGCGCCCAGCTTGTCGCTTACTTTCCGCAATTCCTCGCGTAGCAGCTCGACATATTTCGGCCGGCAATCGCGGCAGCCGATCGAATTGATGTAGAGCGTCGTAAGCGCGAGCCCGGCGCGCTCGAACAGCACCATCAGCATCTCGAGCACTTCGGCGTCGATCGCCGGCGCGTCCGACTGACCCAGTACTTCCGCGCCGATCTGGTAAAACTGCCGGTAGCGTCCCTTCTGCGGCCGCTCGCGCCGGAACATCGGCCCGATGTAATAGAGCTTCACGTTGCCGGGCAGCGTGTGCATCCCGTGTTCGATATAGGCGCGCGCCACGCCCGCCGTCGCCTCCGGCCGCAAGCTGATCGACGACTCGTCACGGTCCGCGAACGTGTACATTTCCTTGCCGACGACGTCCGTATCCGCTCCAATCGAGCGCGCGAACAATTCAGTCTCCTCAAAAATCGGCAGACGAATCTCCCGAAAATTGTAGGCCTCGAAAACCTCGCGCGCAGCCTGCTCGAACCAATTCCACAACGCGGAATCCGGAGGCAGAATGTCGCGCGTGCCTTTGATGGCGCGAAACTGTCGTTTCTCGGTCATTTTCAGGAGCGCGGCAGCGCAAAATACATCCAAACATACTAACAGGCGCGTTGACTGATGCAAGCGCGCGGCCGCGCGGCACGCCACGCGGAATCTGCACATTCGGACGCACTTTTAAGCGAGACGCACGACGTGAAGAAAGCAGCGCGTCCCCTCGGGCGTCATGGCCAGTCGACCCCTGCACGAAAAAATCGGCGACCGAAACCGGCATCACATTCGTCGCCAGTGTTGCTGCGACTTCCCTCCGCCGCGCCAAGAGCTGCAACTCGCCGCGCCGCAGGCGGCGCGAACACGCAGGCGGCATTTGGCCGTTATATGGCAGAGTCCTAGAGCTTTACACACTCTCGTACACCATTTGAAACATCTATCCCGTCCATCGAAACGTTGCATTTTACGAAATCCATATTTCCGCGTAAGGTCCGGCCCTAAGTTTCCGTCTTTCCAAGAGGAGAGTACCTAAATGGCCGAGAAGACCACCGGAGAAATGCAGGCTACGTTAGGCTTGACCGGGTTGACGATGAACGCCATGGCGTTGATCGCACCCGGCGCGTTTTTGTGGCTCACGTTCTACGCCCAGGCGACGGAGGGCGCGACCTCGCCTTCGATGTGGATCGGGATCATCTTCGCACTCCTGCTGTGTCTGGCTACCGCGGTCTGTTATGCGGAAATGGCCAAGCTGTATCCCGGCACGGGGAGTTCGTATTACTTCGCAGAGCAGGCATTCTTGAATCATGACAAGGCGTGGAAGTACGCGCGCCTGATGAAGTTCATCGTCGGCTGGGGCTCGCATCTGTATTACTGGATCTACCCTGGCGTCATGGTGGCGGTAACGGGCGTATTCGTGGGCTACGTGGTGGGCACGCTGTGGCCGAATTTCATGAGCGCTTCGAATCCGGGCACGCTCTTCATGATGCTGGTCGCCATTGTCTTCACGTTCGGTGTGGCGTACATCGCTCATCGCGGCGTGAATGGGTCGACCGCCGTCAGCATTGCCATCAACGTCATTCAGATTTCGGCGCTGATCGTCTTCTCCGTGATGGCGATCGGCTATCGCATGAATCACCCCCCGGGCAGCGTGGCTCGTCAGTGGGATTCGACCACCAACGCCTCCTTCGATTGCGAGTTCGCGACCACCAGCCAGATGGTGAATGGCACCGCGACCGACGTGATCACCCGCGACGCCAACATGAACCCGGTGTGCAAGGTGGACGCTTCCGGCAAGCCGGTTCCGTTCCACGTGGATTACACACCCAACGATGCGAGCGGGAACTTCCTCGCACATCCGAACGCCAAGTCGGTAATCGGAATCCACAATTTTGGCTGGATGTTCGTACAGGCGACCGTCGCGATTCTGATCTTGGTCGGATTCGAATCGGTGACCTCGATGGGCGGTGAGGCGCGCAACGCGAAGCGTGACGTGCCCATCGCGGTGATCACCTCGCTGCTGGTGCAAGGAGCGTTCTGCTATCTGTTCGAGTATTTCGCCGCGAACTACGTCTTAAGTAACGGCTACTCGATGCAGAGCGCGGCGAACTCCGCCGCTCCGATCGGCGACCTGATGGTCATGGTCGGCGATTCGCTTTTCGGCGCCGGCCGGGGCCGCGTATTCATGCTCTGCGAAGCGATCACCGTGTTCCTGGCGCTCATCGGCACCACGCTCTCCTGCATCAACACCGGAGCGCGGGTCACTTACGCCATGGGCAAGGACAACGAAGTGCCGGAAAACTTCGGCCTGCTCCACGACAAGAACCTGAGCCCCCACCGTGCCATCTGGGCGCTGGCAATCATCACCGCAATCACTGGTTGCATCGCATTGCTGATGGTGTTCGGCGATGCGGGCGCGCCAACCGATGCGGCGATTCAAGCGCTTCCTCATGGCATTTGGTCGAGCTTCGGATATCTGACGCACGACAAAATGGTGGCTCTGCCCAATACGCTGGTAACGATCACGCTAGCATCGAACTTCGGGACGTTCCTGCTCTACGGGCTCAGCTGCATTACTTGCATCTTCTGCTTCTCCGGTCACCCGAATTTCAGCTTCCTCAAGCACATGCTGATTCCAATATTCGGCGTGGTCGCAAACCTGGTCTGCATGTCGTTCTACCTCATCGGACCATTCATGGGTTACGGCACGAAGATGGAACCGTACCTGGCCTTGGGTATTGCCGCGGTCTGGGCCATTTACGGCGGCATCTACTTCACGCTCAACAGTAAAAGGCAGGGGAAGACGACGCTTGTCACGACCCGTGCCTAGCATTCGCTTGGCGTGATCGGATCCACGTTCACGGGCGGGCTCGAAGAACTCGAGCCCGCCTTTCTTTTGCGCCGGGGACCCATTGCGAACATCTATGCGGTCCATCCAAATGTTGTATCCCGCGGCGCCGCCTGCAGGATTAATAATTCGTTTACGTCACGGAGTTCCGCGAGTCCGCGTTGCGGGGTGGTGACGTGAGCATCAGGCGTTGGCTGCGGTGCGTACGGTGCCAACCGGGATGATCTAATGTTCAGAGGCTTTCAAGCGGCGGCTGCAGCAGTCGGATTTGGCGGCGCTGCGGCGCGCGCGGCTGTGCCGCAAAACTCATCCATGGATTGCGAATTTGCGCAGATTTCCGACGTAGGGCGGGTTCGCCAGGGCAATGAGGATTATTTGGGCCACTACGCCCCGACGACGCCCGACGACGTGCGGGCGCGAGGTTATCTGTTCGCGGTCGCCGACGGAGTGGGCGGGCACGATCTCGGCGAAGTTGCGTCGCGCACGGCGATCGAAAGCCTTCAGACCGATTTCAAGGAATCCGGGGCGGGCGAGCCGCATGGCCCGCTGCTGACGCGCATCGTCCGGAATGCGAACACGAAGGTGATCGATGCGGGGCACGCCGCAATATCCGTGGGCGCGGGCATGGCGACCACGATTGTCGCCTGCGCGTTGCGCTACGATCGCGCCGCTGTCGCGCATGTGGGCGATTCACGCTGTTATCTCATCCGCCGGGGCGTGCCGAACCTCCTCACGCGCGACCATACCGTGGCAAACGAGCACCTGCGTCTGAAATTGATCTCCAAACAGGATGCTGCGGAGTCGGAAACCCGGCATATGCTGAGCCGCTCGCTCGGAGCCGAGCTGATGGTCAATGTCGAAGTCAACGAACACCAGGTCTTCGCCGGCGATGTGCTGCTGCTCTGTTCCGACGGTCTGCACGGTTCGGTGGAGGCAACCGAGATGGCCGCGCTCGTCTCGCATGGCGGCGACTTATCGACGGCTGCAAAACGTCTGGTGGAAATTGCCAACCAGCGTGACGGTAGTGATAATATCTCCCTGCAATTGATCCGCGTGAAAAGCGTCGAACGCGTGGGCATGTACCGCGGGCGACCTTACCGGCTCCCCTAGTCCTGGCACTGGCCTCGGGGTTATTCTCGACCCGGCCACCCGCGCGGCTCGCGCTGACGAGGAATCCCAGTCCATCCCGGCGAACAACTCGACCATTACCGCATCGACAGCGTCGTTGCTCGCAGCGGTATGGCGTCCATTTTCCGCGCCACGGATACGCGCACCGGAAAGCCTGTCGCAATCAAAGTTCCGCACCCGGAAATGGAAAGCGACCCGGTATTTTTCGACCGGTTCAATCGCGAGCGCGATATCGGCAAGTCCCTCGACCATCCTGCGGTGATGAAGGTTTTCCCCGACGACGACCGCAGCCAAATCTACATGGTGATGGAATGGGTCGACGGTCGCCTGTTGCGCAAAATCCTGGATGAAAAAAAGGTGCTGCCGCCGGAACGCGCCGTCAAAATCGCGATCGGCATCTGCGACGCACTCAGTTACATCCATTCTCACGGCGTGGTGCATCGCGACCTGAAGCCCGAAAATATCATGGTCGATGAAAACGACAGCGTGAAGCTGATCGATTTTGGCATCGCCGGCCAGGCTGGTGCGCGGCGGCTCACGTTTGCAAAGCTTTCGCAGGTGATGGGCACACCGGAATATATTTCGCCCGAGCAGGTGAAGGGCAAGCGGGGCGACGGACGCAGTGACGTGTATGCGCTCGGCGTCATGCTGTACGAAATGTTGACCGGCAAGGCCCCGTTTCGGGGACCGAATCCGTTCGCGATTATGAACGACCGGCTGCTGAACAATCCGATTCCGCCGCGGGAGATTAATCCCAACATCTCGCCGGAATTGCAGGAAATCATCTATCGCGCAATCGAGCGCGACCCCAAAAATCGTTACGCCAACGCGCACGAAATGAAGCTCGATCTCGAGCATCCGGAGAAAGTGGGAGTTTCCGAACGGCCCGAATTGCACGACTGGCGCAAGCGGCGCACTCCGTGGCTCCGGAGAATTCTTTTCTATATCTTCCTGGCGCTCATCCCCATCGTGATCTTCGGTCTGATGCTGTTCTTCGTGAAGAAATAGCCCTCTTTTAGAGTCTTTTTCTGCCCCGATTTGCTTCCCCAAGGATACGCATCGGCGCGGGTTCTGGTTTTTCACGGCTGAAGCACATAAAGATTTCATATGTGAGAGGCAATAATTCTCTTATTCAATCCATAGATTTAATGAGTTGGACGATTCCTGCGCCCGTCGGTATGGTGCCTTACCACTTTTTCAATGCAGAGCCGCGATCTCATTAGGCGCAACTATGAGCGCGGCAGGGAGGGAGAGGAAAACCACATGAATCGCAATACGAGGTGCCTTAGCAAATGGGCCGCGGGTCTGCTCGCCGCAATCCTGGCGATCGCCTGTTCGCCGGCGTCGAGAGCCGAAGACCAGCCGTCGCCAGCAGCGACCCAACCGGCTCCGGCATCGCAGCCGGCGGCTGCCACACAGCCCGCCGCCGCGACGCAACCGGCCGCGAGCGCACAGCCGACTGCGGATCAGCGATTGGAAGAATTGGAGAAGGAAGTGAACGCTCTCCAGGCGGAGATCGCGTCGCTGAAGACCGACACCGCCGCGAGCATGAAGACGGCAGCCTACGCCGAGCCAGGCCTGCAACCGGAAGCGGGTGTCTCTTTTACTCCCGGCGCAGCAGGCGATGATGCCCCGCCGAAAATCAGCATCGCCAGCCTGCTGGGGCCGGTCACGCTCAGCGGATTCGGCGATGTCTACTACGGCTACGACAACAATCACCCGTACGACAATCTCGCGGGCTTGCGATCCTTTGAAGCGCCGACGAACGGTTTCAATTTCAATATGGCCGAGCTGATCCTCGATAAAGCGGGCGACGCGACCTCGGCGGAAAGCCGGCTCGGGTATCACGCGTCGGTCGGCTATGGCTACGGCGCAAAGATCGTGAACGGGTCTGACGCGGCTTTCACGGATGGAAGCAATTTCTTCGTGAAGGAAGCGTATCTCGACTATTTGTTCCCGCTCGGCAAAGGTCTGACCGTAACCGTCGGAAAATTCGTCACGCCGATGGGTGCCGAAGTGATCGAAAGCAACGCGAACTGGAACTATTCGCGCGGCCTTCTGTTCAACTACGCGATTCCATTCTTCCACTTTGGAGCCAGTGCGAAGTATGCATTCAACCCCAAGATCGCGGTAACCGGCTATATGGTGAACGGCTGGAACAACACCATCATCAACAACGCCTACGGCTTCGAAACGGGCATCTTCGGTACGCCGTCGAATTTGACGTACGGGGTTAGCGTGGCGTACACGCCGAACGCGAAGTGGTCGCTGACTTCAAACTACTTTGCCGGTCCGGTAACCCAGGGTATTGGCGCCAACGGCGAAAACCTGAACGATTGGAAGCAAATCTCCGATACGGTTATTTCCTACACTCCGAACGCCAAGTGGGCCTTCCAGGTGAACGGAGATTACGGCTTCGGTCCGAAGATCTATGAGGAGGATTGCGACGACGCCGTTATCCGAAAGCCGGCAGCTCGCCCACTGCCGGAAGGAGGGATCGGGTTCAGCTGCAACCCGACCTCACCTGTAAACTGGGGCGGGATTGCAGGCTATGCTAAGTACACGATGAGCCCAAAGACGAACTTCGCTGTTCGTTACGAATGGTTCGACGATCCCTATTCGTATGAGGGATTGCTCGAGGTGCCCGGTACGCAGTTTTCCTCTGCCAGCTTCGAACCCGGCTGGGCCCAGGAGGTTACGGGAACCTATTCGTACAACCTGACGAGCGCTTTGCTGATACGCGGTGAATGGCGCTATGATTTCGCTAGCCAACCGATCTTCATTCAGAGCTTGTCAAGGGAGAACGTGGTGAAGGAACAGAACACGGCGACGATCAGTTTCGTCTACACGTTCAGTAGCGCGAACCTGAAGTAGGTTCGAAAACCGCGGCTCCGTCTCCATCTCGACGGAGCCGCGCTTTCCACCGAAGCGGCCGCCCGGTTTTCGATCTCCCGCCGGGCGGCCGTTCCATTTCTAGGTGAAATAATTTGAGGACGTGATGCGTTTGTTAGCGGGCCACAGGGATGACGTTGCCTCTGTGATCCTGCACGAACTCGACTCGCGATTTCTCCCGCAGGGCCGCCTGATTGTCGGCAGCTGCTTGCACCACCGTCCTGGCTGGCGCAGACTCGGCAATGCCCTCCTTCACGGCATTCTCAAACGTCATAAACGAGGAAGGCGCGAACGACGGATCGCCGCCGAAGGCCACGGTAGCGAACTCCGCCCGCGAATAGATGGGCAGGTGGCCCGCCTCGCCGGTAATGCCGCCGCCGCCCGCGGTGCCACTACTGAACGTCAGGGCCGCACTGGAGCTGCTGCCGGCCGCCGAGCCCGCGACACGCTGCGCGTGAGCTGGGATCGAACCGAAAAGAACAACCGCTGCAACTCCCAAGAATCTCTTCATGATCGTATACCTCACTTGCGCCGGGTCTGTCGGCGACACCGCGGTATGTGGCAATTGCGATGCCAGAGCGCAGGCTCCTACTACACAGATTTACAGGGACTTAGGGTCGACCTTCGAGAGAATTCAGCGGCGCGCAGCTCGGTCGCGGAATTCAGGCCCACTTTTGTGAAATTCCTCGGAGCTGCAAGAGGCGAAGAGTAATAGGACGTACGGCACCGGGTACTACAACGAGATCGGCGCGAGCTAGAGGCCTTTCCAGACCGCGTACGCCGCACCCTTGAGCGGGCATTCCTCATCGAGCACAACTTGCACCGGAACTTGGACGAGGAATTGGGTCATCTTTTCCTTGTGCTGCATTGCCGTAATGAAGCGACCGTCCCTCAGCAGCGGCAGAACTTTCAGGGCGATTCCGCCCGCGATGTAGAGGCCGCCACGCGCCACTGTGCGCACCACCAGATTCCCCGCCTCCGATCCGTAAATATCGATCCACAGGCTCATCGCCGCAATGCATACGGGACATTCCTTCGCGAGCGCCCGGCGCGTGATTTCAGCCGCGGGATCGACGGAAGCGTCATCAAAGCCCGGATGGCGAACCGTGGGATCGAGAAATTCGTGGAGAGTCTTAAATCCCCGGCCGGAAAGAATCATCTCCGCGCTGACGAATTCGCTGCGCGATTTGATGTACTTCCACAGATCGGCCTGTTGCGCGGTTTGGGGGGCGAAATCGGCGTGGCCGCCTTCGGTCGCCGTCGGAAGATGCTTCGTACCGTCCCAGAACAGTATCGCTTCACCCAACCCGGTGCCCGCGGCGATCACCGCGCGCGGCGCCTGCGGCGCGGAGACTCCGGCATGTAGTAAGTCCAAGTCGGCGGGGGTCATCACGCTGATTCCGAATGCCGCGGCCTCCAGATCGTTCAGCAAACGGACTCGTTCCAGGCCCAGAAGCTTTGCCATCGTCGCCCCGTCCACAATCCACGGCAAATTCCCGGTGCGCACTCGGTAATCCACCACCGGCCCGGCGATGCCGAACGATGCAGAATCCGGTTTCGCGCCGGTGACTTGCAAGAAATCGGCGACGATTTCTTCCAGACCCTTGTGTTCGTGGCTGGGATAACGCTTGTCGGAAACCTTGGTAAGTTTGTTCTGCTGGATGTCGAAAAGCCCGAGGTTGGTCTTCGTTCCGCCGATGTCGCCGGCAAGTATCAAGCGTACCTCCCAAGCGAAACCTGAAATTCGTGAATTCGATCGCGTTTGTACGGCGAGCCTGCAGCTCTAAATCGGGCGCCAGCGGCGTCCTTCGGACACCGTCAGGTCGTCCGCCGCGCGCGGCCCGTCGCTGCCCGCCGGATAATTCGGGAAGGGCGGCGCCGCCGCGTTCTGCCAAGCCTCGAGAATCGGATCGACCAAGCCCCACGCAGCCTCGACGCTATCGGCGCGATCAAACAGCGTGGCATCGCCGCGGATGCAGTCGTTGATCAGCGTGGCATATGCCTCGCGCGTTCCCGCGCCAAAAGCTTGTCGGTACCGGAAATCCATCGTGACCGGGCTGATGTGCATCTGCGATCCCGGCGATTTAGCGCCGAAGCTCAGGGAAATTCCCTCGTCGGGCTGAATATTCAGCACCATCGAATTCGGCTCGACGCTCTCGCCCTGAAAAACCATGTGCGGCGCTTTCTTGAAGCGGATCGCGATCTCCGTCATGGCCCTGGCCAAGCGTTTCCCGGAGCGCAAATAAAATGGCACGCCGCTCCAGCGCCAGTTATCGACCAACAGCTTCAGGGCCACGAAAGTTTCCGTGGCGGAATCCGCTTTCACGCCCGGCTCCTGCCGGTATCCCGGCACCGCCGCGCCTTTCAGCGTCCCCGGCCCGTATTGTCCCCGGATCACCGATTTCCAAACCGACTCAGTGCTAAACGGCCGGATCGACTGCAGGATCTTGATCTTCTCGTTGCGCACCGACGTGGCATCGAATCGCGCCGGCGCCTCCATCGCCACGAGCGAAGTCAACTGCAATACGTGGCTCTGAATCATGTCGCGCAGCGCGCCGGTCGATTCGTAAAACGCCGCGCGCTTTTCGACACCCAGGGCTTCGGCTGCGGTGATCTGCACGTGGTCCACGAAATTCCGATTCCAGATCGGCTCGAAAATTCCGTTGCCGAAGCGGAAGACCAACAAGTTCTGTACGGTCTCCTTGCCGAGGTAGTGGTCGATACGGTAGACCTGCGGTTCATCGAACACTTTCAGCACCTTCGCGTTCAGATCGCGCGCTGATGCACCATCGCGCCCGAAAGGTTTTTCGACAATGATGCGCGCCCACGAATCCCCGTTTTTCGGTTTCGCCAGGCCGGCCCGCCCCAGCTGCTCGATCACATGCTGGTAAACTTCCGGGGGCGTCGCCAGATAAAACAAACGATTGCCGCCGAGATTGTTCTCGCCGTCCACGGCATCGAGCCGCTCCGCCAGTTTCTTGTACGACTCCGGATCGTCGTAACTTCCGTGAAAATATTGAAGGTGATCGAGAAAACTCTTCCGCCGGTCGCCCTTTGAGCCGTTCTGGTCCACGTTCGACAAGAACTCCCCGGCGGATTTTCGGAACGCGTCGTCGCTCATCTCCGTACGCGCGAAGCCGATCAGCTTGAACCGAGGCGCCAGACAGCTATGCAACTCCAGATCGTAGAGTGCGGGCAAGAGTTTCCGACGCGCGAGATCGCCCGACGCGCCAAACATCACGATCAGACAGGGATCATTCGGAATTTCGCAGTAATAGGAATCGTTTCGCGGCGCTTCGGAGACTACGGCAGGATTGCTGCTCATGGGCGTGCTCCGTCGGGATTGTCGCGGATCGCTCGGCGAAGAAACGGCTTCGAAAAACCGCCTCCCGCACCAACAGGCTCCGCAAGCGAACAGCGTACCATACTCCGTATCGGCTCTTGTTACGTTCCCGTGAATCGAGCCGCGCGTTCGGCGACGAAATGGCATCCTGGGCTTTTAGCCCGGATCGGGATCGACTGCTCCGCGCTCCCTTACAACAGCGCGAAATACCGAATCAAATTCCCGTCTGTTTTTCGCTCGCCGACGCCGACAAAAACATGCCGCGTGAGCCAATCATGCTTTCCGACCGGCACCTCAAACGACGGAAACGCCCGCAAATAATATTCCGAAGGCTCAACCGCCGGCCCACCCTCAAACGCCATCGCCCGCAATCGCTGCATCGTATCGTCCTCATATCCCCACAAATACCCGCGGTTTTGAACCAGGATCAAGGTTCCATCGTCCTCTTGAAGCATGTAGCGCGCATCGAATTGCGCCGTGTCGTCCGGTCGGAACAGGGCGTAATCGCCGCCGCTATTCGGCACCGCTTTTCCCCGCAGCAGCGGTCCGGAAAATTGGCCGCTATCGAGATAGACTGCGCCGCGATTGGCACCGCTCGGCATGTTCAGGATCGTTTGCACGCGCGCGAAACGCAACCGCACCTCAAATGCGAATTCCAGCCGCGGCTCGGTAATCGTCGAAACGACGGCGCCGAACGGCCTCGTTTTGCCCATGGAATCGTTGCCTCTCGATAATCTGGTGATACAATCCCCCGGTTCTTGCAGCCTGTCAATCTCGGCCGTCGGGAGGTCTTTATAACGGTCGTCTTCAGGGGAGATTTATCATGAAAGTCGCTCTGATCGGCGCCAGTGGTTTCGTCGGATCTAAAATTCTGGCTGAAGCGCTCCAGCGCGGCCATCAGGTCACGGCGATCGTCCGCAATCCTGAGAAAATCCAGCCCGACAAGAATCTCAACACGAAAAAAGCCGACGTGCTCAATGTTGACGAGCTCTCGAAGTTGTTGGCCGGACACGACGTGATCGTCAGCGCGTTCAACCCCGCGCGCGGCGTCGCAGGCGCCCATGTGTACGACCTTCATGTCCAGGGACACAAAGGCATCCTCGCCGCAGCGAAAAAATCCGGTGTGAAGCGCTTCCTTGGCGTCGGCGGCGCGGCCAGTTTGAAGACTCCCGAGGGAATCGAGCTCATCGACTCGCCGCAGTTCCCCGCCGCTTACGAACAATTCAAGCCCGGTATTCGCGGCACCCGCGAGCTCTACTATCTGCTGAAACAGGAGCCAGCGCTCGATTGGGTTTTCATCGCGCCCTCAGTCGTGATCGCTCCCGGCGAACGAACCGGAAAATTCCGCATCGGCAAGGACCACGTGCTGTACAACGACAAAGGCGAAAGCAAGATTTCGCTCGAGGACTACGCCGTTGCGCTCGTAGACGAAATGGAGCGCCCCCAGCACCACAACGAGCGCATCACGATCGGCTACTAAATGCCGGCACTCACGACCGAAGACCGCCTCGCCGTCAACGATCTACTCGCGGCCTACGCCTGGGCGCTCGACACCGGGGACGTGGACGCTCTGGTGGCCTGTTTCACGCCCGACGCCGTCGTGATCGAGGAAGTATTCGAAGAGCCGGATCGATGGGAAGGCCGCGCCAACATCCGCCGCTTCGCCGAGCATTTCCGCAACGTTCCGAATTTTCCTGGCCGCCAGCACCACATTACGAACTCCGTCGTCACCGGCGATTCTGAGCGTTGCGCCGTGCGTTCCTTCGCACTGGTCACCGAATGCCGGGGCGAGCCGCCTTACGTGATCCGCTTCGCCGGGTATTGGGACGACAGGCTCGCTAAAATCGCCGACCGATGGCTTTTCACCGAGCGAGTCATCCGTCTCTGGGATGGCGAAGTCCTCTCGCACTTCCCTGGCCGCGGGCAACGGATACCGCGCAAGCGTCCTCCCGAGCTGATCGTGAAGCGTACCTCCTAGTTTTCAATTTCACGGGCGGCTCATGAACCGCTTCATGTAGAATGCGCCTGCTCCGGGGGATGCGAAGGTCGGCTCTGCCGTCAACAGCCCGGCCCAAAAGGACCATCACAATGAAGATTCGAATTTTCGGATTTGCCGCGGTCTTGTTCGCCTTTGCATTCGCGTTTGCCCACACGGCTCAGGCTCAGTCACCGAAACCGGTCCGCACCGACGCTGGCCCCGTGCAGGGAACCGTCGAAGACGGCCTCACGATTTATAGAGGAATCCCATTCGCCGCGCCTCCGCTGGGAGATTTGCGCTGGCGCACGCCGCAGCCGCACGCTCCGTGGACTGATGTTTTGAAGGCCGACAAATTCGCGCCTGCTTGCATGCAGGTGCCCATCGTGATGCCGGCGCTCGGCCTCGACGCGCTCACGGTCAATGAAGACTGCCTCTATCTCAACGTTTGGACTCCGGCGAAAACACCGAAAGACAAGCTTCCTGTGATGGTCTGGATCTACGGCGGCGGCTTCACCATTGGCGGGACGTCGCTTGGACAGTACGACGGCAAGAACCTCGCGAAAAAAGGCGTCATCCTCGTCAGCGTCGCGTATCGGCTCGGTCAGTTCGGATTTCTCGCCTCTCCCGAGCTGAGCAAGGAACAGGGCGGCCATTCCGGCAATTACGGTCTGCTCGACCAGATCGCCGGGCTCGAGTGGGTGACGAAAAATATCGCGGCGTTCGGCGGCGACCCGCATCGCGTCACCATCTTCGGGGAATCGGCCGGAGGAATTTCCGTCAGCATGCTGTCCGCTTCCCCGCTCGCGGGGGGTTTGTTCTCCGGCGCGATCTCGGAAAGCGGCGGCAATTTCGGGCCGGAAAAGCACGGCAACGATAACGAAGGCGGCGCGAACATGCTCTCGCTCGCCACGGCCGAAAAGAACGGCGCGGAATATCTCGCAAAGCTCGGCACTGCATCGATCGCCGATGCCCGCAAGAAAACCGCGGAAGAAGTGATGAAAGCTTCGAATCCGGGGCTTGGCGGATCGTGGCCGATTTTCGACGGTTACGTGTTGCTCGGCGACCAGGACAAGCTCTACGAAGAGGGAAAATACAACGACACGCCGATCCTGATCGGCTCCAACGCCGACGAGGGCGCGCTGTTCGTCGCGCAAACCACCGCCGCCGCGTATCAAGCCCAGATCAAAGCGGGCTACGGCGACTACGCGGACAAGATTTTCGCCGCCTATCCCGGCGACACGGATGCGCACGCGCTGCGCTCCGCCCGTGACATGTTTCGGGACGCGACCTTCGCATGGCCTACGTGGGCTTGGGCTCAGCTACAGTCGAAAACGGGCAAGGGGAAAGTGTACGTGTACTATTTCAGCCACCGCCCCGCCTACCCCAACGCGCCGAATTTCAAGGATTGGGGGGCGGCACACGGCGCCGAGATTTCCTACGTTTTCGGAAATTTCTCGCAGCAGATGCCCGCAAGCGACGCGGACAAGAAAGTCTCGGACGAGGTTTCGACCTACTGGACGAATTTCGCCAAGACCGGCGATCCCAACGGCAGCGGCCTACCGAACTGGCCCGCCTTCACCGACGCGAACCAACAGGTGATGAAGCTGAACGACCCGTCGCAAGCCGTGCCGGTCCCACACCTGGACCAGCTGAGGGTCCTCGACGGCTACTTCGCGTGGCGGCGCACGCCAGCTGGGTCGGACGGCAACTAAGTTCGCGCGCTAACGGAACTGGATCGTAGCCTTGTCCAGTTCCGCCATCACGCCGGCATCAATCTTCACATCCAGCGCCGCCAGCGTTGCGGCCAGCTGCTGCGGCTTGCTCGCTCCGATAATCGGACTCGTAATGACCGGATTGGCAAGCACCCAGGCGAGCGAAAGCGTAATCAGCGGAATGCCCGCGCGCGAAGCAACCCCCTGCAATTCGCCAACGGCCTTGAAAATATTCTCCTGCCAATACCGCCCCTTATAGAGTTCGCCGATGCGCCCTTCGTAAGCGAAGCGCGTTCCCTCGCTCGGCGGCTGCGAAAAATCGTGCTTCCCGGAAAGCATGCCGCCCCCAATTGGATTGAAAGGGATCACGCCGACGCCTTCCTCCGCGCACAGTGGCAGCATCTCGCGTTCGATTTCGCGATAAAGGAGGTTGTAACGCGGCTGCACGCAAACAAACCGCGCAAATCCGCGCACATCGCTGCGCCCCAGCGCCCGCGCAATCTGGTACGCCAGATAATTCGAGCAGCCGATGTAGCGCACCTTGCCCGCACGGACGAGATCGTCGAGCGCGCCGAGCGTTTCGTCCACCGTCACGTTTGGATCAAATCCGTGAAGCTGGTAGAGGTCGATGTAATCCGTGCCCAGCCGCCCGAGCGAATTGTCGATCGACTCCAAGATGTGACGGCGATTATTCCCCGCGTGAAACGGCTGCGGCCCCACCGGCCAGAAACATTTCGTCGCCACCACCCAGTCGTGCCGCTTTCCCTTGATCCATTTACCGATGATTTCCTCGGTGCGCCCGGCGCGCTCCAGCCCGCCGCCCAGCGGATACACATCCGAGGTGTCCATGAAAGTGATCCCGCCCGCCGCGGCGCGGTCCAGAATCGCGAACGAAGTCGCCTCATCGCACTGGTATCCAAACGTCATCGTTCCCAGACACAGCTTCGAAACCTTCAAACCCGTGGCTCCCAACCGAACGTGTTCCACAGCGCCTCCGCGCGACCCAGATTCAATTGCGCAAAATGACAGAACGATATTGTTGGCCGCCCGCGGCGAAGTCAAGCTGCGACACCCCGCGTAGGCCACCGCGAGTTGCGGCCACTGTGCATACGCGTTTAAGATGAATGCAGAATCTCAACGGAGGCTTCCCCGAAATGGCAGATGAAAAGCAGGGCGCGCAACAAGTCCGCATGGTGAAATGCGTGAAGCTGGGCAAAGAGCTGCCTGGCCTCGACCGCGCCCCCTGGAAGGGCACCCTCGGCCAGCGCGTCTACGAACATGTCTCCAAAGACGCCTGGAAAATGTGGGTCGACCACTCCAAGATGCTACTCAACGAGTTCCGCCTGAATCCGCTCGATCCGAACTCGCAAAAAATCATGGAGGATCAGATGGAGCAGTACTTCTTCGGCGAAGGTTCAAAACTGCCCGAAGGCTACGTGGCTCCGAAGCATTGATCGTGTTTTTTTCACCCGGCGCGAACGGGCCCGCATACAGGGCACTGTGTTAGACTTTGCGCTGTCAGATCGCTCGAAAGTCCTTGAGGGGGGACACTTCATGCAAATTCGAACTCTGCTCCTGATTCCCGCGCTGCTCGCGTTTTCTGCCGCAGCCGCGACGGCCGACACCGCTCCCAAATCCGCCCACGCCGACATCATGGACGCCAAAGGCGCCAAGGTCGGCACCGCGAAAATCAAAGCCGTGAAAGACGGCGTGCAGATCCAGGTGAAAGTGATGGGTCTGCCTGCCGGCGACCACGGCATTCACATCCACACGGTCGGCAAATGCGAAGGCCCGGCGTTCACCACGGCCGGCGGACATTTCAACCCGACCAGCGCCCACCACGGTATGAACAATACGATGGACCCTCATCCGCACCTCGGCGATCTGCCCAACCTCAACGTCGCAGCCGACGGAACGGGCAGCGCCACCTTTGTGGCCAAAGGCGTGTCGCTCGGCGACCAAGCAAGTTCGCTGTTCCAGGACGGCGGCACGTCGATCGTAATCCACGAAAAGGCCGACGATTTGATGTCCGATCCCTCCGGTAATTCGGGCAATCGCATCGCCTGCGGCGTCATCGAGAAGTAGGACCGAAATGCGCTGGCTGAGGTGCGCGGCGGCACCGAGTTCGATCGCCATCGTGCTCGCCGCGGCCCTCGCCACAGCGCAAACCGGTCCCGCGCAGACGAATTCTCCGCCGACCTTCGCGCAGGACATCGCGCCGATCGTCTACCGCTCCTGCTCTTCCTGCCATCGTCCCGGCGAATCCGGTCCGTTCCCGCTACTCAGCTATGATGACGCGAAAAAATTCGCGCCGCAAATTGCCGCCGCCGTCAGTTCGCGCGCGATGCCGCCCTGGCTCCCGGCACATGGGTATGGTGACTTCACAAACGATACCAGCCTGACGGACAGCGAGATTCACACCATCGTCGAATGGGCCAAGTACGGCGCGCCGCAGGGTCCGCCCGACCAAGGCCCGCCCGCGCCGAAATTCACGGAAGGCTGGGAGCTCGGCACGCCCGACATCATCCTCGATGCCACACGCGCGTATACCGTCCCGCCCTCGGGCCCCGACGTTTTCTGGAATTTCATTTTCTCGCCGCAGCTCTCGACCAAGCGTTATGTCCGCGCGATCGAAGTTCGCCCCGGAATTCCGCACGGCGTGCATCACGCCAATCTTCTCGTGGATCGCGCTGGCTCGGCGCGAAGCCGCCAAACCCAGCCCGGCGCCGGATTCCCGGGGATGGACCTGACCGTGCAGCACAGCGTCTTCGATTTCGACAGCCATTTTCTTTTCTGGAAGCCGGGCAGCGCACCGTGGGTCGAACCCGACGGCCTCTCCTGGGAACTCGATCCCGGCACCGACCTCATCCTCAACGCACACATCATGACCATGGGTATGCCGATGCAGGTGAAGCCTTCGATCGGCCTTTATTTCAGCGACAAGCCGCCCACAAAATTCCCGCTTCTCATCGAACTCGAGCGCGACGGCAAGCTCGACATACCCGCCGGAGCCCGCGATTTCACGCTGGCCGACGATCTGCGTCTTCCGCTCGACGTCGATGCGCTCGCCGTCTACCCGCACGCGCATTATCTGGGCCATCTGCTGGAGGCCTACGCGACCCTGCCCAACGGCCACCGCAAGTGGCTCATCAAAATTCCCGACTGGGACCCCAACTGGCAGGCTGTCTATCACTACCGCGAGCCTGTGTTTCTGCCGAAAGGCACGCTCATCTCGATGCGCTGGCACTTCGACAATTCAACCGCAAACCCACGCAATCCGCATAAGCCGCCGCAGCGCGTCGTCGGCGGGAACCAATCCACCGACGAAATGGCCCACCTCTGGCTACAGGTCCTGCCGCGCGGTGACGGCGACCGTCGCCGCGAGCTCGAACAAGCCGTGATGCAGCACAACGTGGAGAAAAATCCGGGCGACTTCTGGGCCCGTCTCTGGCTGGGCGCGCTCAGGCTCTCGCTCGCGAATCCTGCCGGCGCCGAAGCATCGCTCGAGACGGCCGTCCGCATCGATCCCAGTCAGCCCGAAGGCCATAATTGGCTTGGCCTGGCCCTCGGCGCGCTGGGCCGCTCCCAGGAGGCGATTTCGCAGTTCCGTACGGCGCTTGTCCTGAAGCCCGATTACGCCAATGCGAGCTTCAATCTCGCCCGTACTCTCGCCAGATTTGGCCGCTATGACGAAGCTGCTTCGGTTTTCACTGCCATGATCACCTCTTCGCCCAACGATCCGCAAATCCGCAACGCATTTGGCGAAGCTCTTTTAAAAATGCACAAGCCCGCTGACGCCCTAGCCCAATTCGACCGATCCCTCGCGCTCGATCCATCACAGCAAGTTGCCCAGGAAGATCGCGATATCGCCCAGCGGGAGCTTTCGGGTCCCTGACATCCTCACTACTATCGCGCAGGCACCAGCCGTTCGCTCCGTGGACATACGCCAGAAACATATACGATATAATTTGGATCCGATGCCCGGGTTCTTCTCCAACCTTGTCCAATCGCTTCAAGGCCGCCGCAAGGACATGCGATTCCTGTGCCATCGCCTGCTGTCTGAGCGCGGCGAGGCCTCGCAAACCGCCATCGCGCAGGAAATCATCTCTGCCTACAACTCGATGAAGCCTGAACAGCGCCCGGCATTCTTCGAAATTCTCACTCGCGAATTTTCGCCCGACCCCGCCAAAATCCGCGCCGCGGTCGGCGAATACGAACGCACCCCTGGCGACGAAACACTCGCCTCGCTCTCCGACGCTGTGGAAGCGCCGCGCCAGGAACTGATCCGCCGCATTAACACGGCCCTGCACGGCACGCAAACGCTAGTCAATTTGCGATCGGACCTGTTGTCGCTACCGAAGAACGGTGCGAATTTCGAAGCGCTCGATTCCGACCTGCGCCACCTGTTCCGCTCCTGGTTCAATCGCGGCTTCCTGCACCTGGAACGCATCAGCTGGGAAACCTCGGCGCGCATCCTCGAAAAATTGATCCGCTACGAATCGGTGCACGAAATCAACGGATGGCCCGATTTGCGCCGCCGCCTCGAGGCCGACCGCCGCTGCTTCGCGTTTTTTCATCCCGCGCTCACCGACGAACCGATCATCTTCGTCGAAGTCGCGCTCGCGAAGGGCCTCGCCGGCGATCTCGAGCCGCTGCTCGACGTAAACGCACCCGTCCTCGATCCCGACAAAGCCGACACTGCGATCTTTTATTCCATCAACAATTGCCTTACCGGCTTGCGTAACGTTCCCTTCGGAAACTTCCTGATCAAGCAGGTGGTCGCCGAACTCGCCGCCGAATTCCCGAACATTCGCACCTACAGCACGCTCTCGCCGCTACCCCTTTTCGCCCGCGCGCTGCATGACAACGAAAATCAGCTGGGATTTACGCGAGAACGCCTGTCGCGCTTGATGGAAGAGTATTCGCTTGAGCTCGGCGCGGCCGGTCGGCGGGACACGGTCGATGCTCTTTTCCGGCTGCTGGAGGATCCCATCGCGAACCGCAAACTTCTCGCCGAGCCTCTCGAACGGCTCGCGCTCGCCTATCTCACGCGAGCCCGCCGCCGCGGAAAACTCTACGACCCCGTCGCCACGTTTCATCTTTCCAACGGCGCGCGCCTGGAACGCATCAACGTGTTCGGGAATTTGCGGCCCTACGGATTGAAGGATTCCTACGGTGTGACGGTGAACTACCGCTACCTGCCCGACGAGCTCGAGGAAAATCACGAACGCTTCGTCCGCGGCGGCCAGATTCGCGTGCCGAGCAGCCTCTACCGCGAACACAAGGCAGTAGCCGCCGCCTGGGATACTCGGCCCGCCGTCGAAAAACCCGCGCGCGAAAAACGCCGGTCCTAGGCCGTTTTGCTCTTGTTCAGCAGCGCCGCGGCGTCCTCGGCATCTTCCTCGCGCACGCGCAGCTTCACGCCGCCAAGCGCGTTCGAAAGAAACCAATCCATGCGCACGATGTTCTGATCGCCCAAAAACGCTTCGATCCCCGCCGATTCAAGAATGCTTTTCGCCAGCAGCGCTTCCGGCAGGGTCATGTACTTGCGGAGGTTTACGATTCGGGAATGCGCTTTCGGCTCGGCTTCGGGCGCAGGCTCGGCAAGCTTCGTTCTCAGACCGCGGCGCGCCAGGTCCACCTTCAGCGCCCATTTCGCCGCGTCGGAAAGCGAGCCCGCATCGGCCGCCAGGCGCTCGACTTCAGCATTGCTCATGCTGCCGTACAATCGCGCCAGTCGCCAGCGCTCCCTGTCGATTTCAGGTGTAGCCATCCTCTATGAAATATACGCGAGCTGGAGCTTCAACCCAAGGGAATCACGGCGGTTCGTCCCTCGCAGCCTCCCACAGGTGCCCGCACGAATAGCAGACCCAAGCGACGTGTGTGACGGGAAAGGGAAAATTGAGCCAGAGCATGCCATACGGAAGGTGTTTCATTAATCCGCGGTAGGAGATTTCAAACGAATGGCAGTTGGGACAACGCGACTGCCTGTACTCTCCGACGCCTTCCACCTCCAACGACTCCAGATAGTCCTGCTGCTGCAATTCGCCCGCGTCGGCGTCCTTCGGCCTGACCCAGAGCTTGATACCTCGAGCAGATTCGACCACATCCAATCCATTCGATTCGTGATTGCATCGATCAGAAAACTTTCGATGCTCGCTGAATCGAGAATGCTCTTTGCCAGGAGCGCGTCGGGCAAATCTCTGAACCGGCGCAGTAGCACCGGCCCGGGAGGCTCTTCTGGTTCTGGCGGCGGGAAGGCGGCGGGATCCGGCAGCCGCGTGGCGGAAAGTCTTCGGGAAAGCTCAGATTGGAGCTCTTCCGGGGCTATGTCCGAAAGCGAGCTCCCGTCGGCGATTTCCTCCAACTCGCCGTCAACCAGGGCGCCATAAAGCTGCTTCAATCTCAGGCGCTCGTTGTCGGGATCTAAGCTGGCCACGGTGCGCGCAATATATGCGACTCGCGCCTGCGAATCCAATGGCGGTGCGCGATTGGACGGTAGTTTCCTCAGAACTTTTCAGAATATGATGGCAGCGTGAATCGAACCCTCATCGCGCTCGGAGCGCTCGCGTTTATGGCATTCTCCTGCGGCTGCAATGACGACAATTCGTCGAAGTCCGACGCGGAGCTCGGGCTGAACGCCCAGCAAGCGAGTGGCCGCCACATCTATCGGCAAACATGCGCCCCCTGTCACGACGCACACTCCGACCCGGGAGAAAACGGCCCCAGCCTCAAGCGCCTCTTCAAGAAAACGTTCCTGCCCAGCGGCCTGCCCGCCAACGAACGCTTCGTCCGCCAAACCATCCTCAACGGCCGCAACATGATGCCCGCCGCTGGCAGCGCCCTCACTCCGCAACAACTGGACGATCTCGTCGCCTATCTCCATGCCCTGTAAGCCATCCTCATTTCTGGCGGTCTATTTTCTGCCTCTGCCTCCGCCGCCTGCACTCCCACCCCCGCCTCCGCCAAAACCGCCGCCACGAGAATATCCACTTCCACCGCCCGAACGCCCACTGCTCCCGGAGATGCCTGCGTAAATGGCTTCATCAATTCTCCGTCCTGGCGCGCACTCCAAAATCTCCAAACCGCCTCACGCTTGACGAGAACTATGCCGCGCCTAACATGGATAGCGTGAAGTTGTCGGGAAATTGCAAAGCGGAAAGCGTCGCGGCCGGTTTCGTGTAGGCGGCGGGGATGCGCATTGACGCAATTGGGTGCCAATCCAGAAAATCGGGGGCGCCCACGCCCCGCGACTGCGCTAAACTGGTTTTGCTTCCACTACAGGAGAGACTGATTTCGTGAGCCTACCCGCCAAGAACTCCTTCGCCGCGCGCGCCACGCTCGGCGTCGGCAGCGACAAATTCGATATCTATCGCCTGGAAGCGCTCGAGCGCGCCGGCGTCGGCAACGTCGCCCGGCTTCCGTTCTCGCTCAAGGTCCTGCTCGAAAATCTGCTGCGCCACGAAGACGATCACTTCGTCCGCTACGACGACATCACCGCACTCGCCGGCTGGAACCCCTCGGGGGTAGGCGGCGCAACCGAAAGAGAAGTCTCCTTCATGCCCGCGCGCGTCCTGCTGCAGGATTTCACCGGCGTTCCGGCGGTCGTCGACCTCGCCGCGATGCGTGACGCGCTGAAGGCGCTCGGCGGCGACCCGAAAAAAATCAATCCGCTGATTCCCGCCGAGCTCGTCATCGATCATTCCGTGCAAGTCGACAAATTCGGAGCAGCGGGCGCCTTCGCCTTCAACGCCGATCTCGAAATGCAGCGCAATATCGAGCGCTATGCTTTCCTGCGCTGGGGCCAGAAGGGTTTCGAAAATTTCAAAGTCGTGCCGCCGGACACCGGCATCTGCCATCAGGTAAACCTCGAATACCTCGCGCGCGTGGTCTTCCGCGAACGGCAGGGCAGCGGCTGGGTCGCCTTCCCCGATTCGCTCGTCGGCACCGATTCACACACCACGATGGTCAACGGTCTCGGCGTTTTCGGCTGGGGCGTCGGCGGAATCGAAGCAGAGGCTGCCATGCTCGGCCAACCGCTCTCAATGTTGATTCCCGCGGTCGTCGGATTCAAGCTGCACGGACGCCTACCCGAAGGTGCCACCGCGACCGACCTCGTCCTCACCGTCACGCAGATGCTCCGCAAGAAGGGCGTCGTCGGAAAATTCGTCGAATTCTACGGCACGGGGCTTTCCAGCCTTACGCTTCCCGACCGCGCTACCATTGCCAACATGGCGCCCGAGTACGGCGCGACCATGGGCTTCTTCCCCGTCGACGCGGAAACCCTCTCGTATCTTCGATTCACCGCGCGCCCCGCGGATCAGGTCAAGCTCGCCGAGGCGTACACGAAAGAACAGGGGCTGTTCCGCACCGACCAGACTCCCGACCCGATTTTCTCAGACACGCTCGAACTCAATCTCGCGTCCGTTGTTCCCACGATGGCCGGTCCGAAGCGCCCGCAGGATAGCGTCCCACTGACCAATGCGAAAGCCGCGTTCGAAAAATCGCTCACCGAAGCGCCCAAACACACAAAGGTGCAAAACAACGGCGACAATTTTGATCTTGCGGACGGTTCCGTGGTTATCGCCGCGATCACGAGCTGCACCAACACCTCGAATCCGTCTCTGATGCTCGGCGCCGGGCTGCTGGCGAAAAAAGCCGTCGAGCGCGGCCTTACCGCTAAGCCATGGGTTAAGACCAGCTTCGCGCCCGGCTCGAAAGTCGTCACCGATTACATCGAAAAGGCCGGCCTGTGGCCCTCGCTCAATTCGCTGGGCTTCCATCTAGTCGGTTACGGCTGCACCACCTGCATTGGCAACAGCGGTCCGCTTTCGGAACCGATCGGCAAAGCGATCAAGGACCACAATCTCGTGGCCGTTTCGGTGCTCAGCGGCAATCGCAATTTTGAAGGCCGCGTCCATCCTCTCTGCCGCGCGAACTATCTCGCGTCGCCGCCGCTAGTCGTGGCCTACGCGCTTGCAGGCCGCATGGATTTTGATATCGTCAACGAGCCGCTAGCCAGCGACAAATCCGGTAGGCCCGTTTATCTGCGCGATATCTGGCCTTCGCCACAGGAGGTCGAATCCACGATGCGCAGCGCGGTGACCTCCGAAATGTTCTCCAAGGAGTACGCCGACGTGTTCACGGGCGATGAGCACTGGCGCGCGCTTCCCGTCCCCGATGGCGATCTCTACGCGTGGGACGACAAATCGACCTACATCAAGAATCCGCCGTATTTCGAGGGCATGCCGAAGCAGCCCGGCCAGATTTCCGACATGAGCGGACTGCGCGTGCTCGCCGTACTCGGCGACAGCATTACGACCGACCACATCTCACCGGCCGGGTCAATCCAGCCCGAAGGGCCCGCAGGAAAATACCTGGTCGCGCACGGAGTGCAGGCCAAGGATTTCAATTCCTACGGCGCGCGCCGCGGAAATCACGAGGTGATGATGCGCGGCACGTTCGCAAATATTCGCCTGCGTAATCACCTCGCGCCCGGCACCGAGGGCGGATGGACCATTCACCAGCCCGGCGGCGAACAAATGTCGATTTACGCAGCGGCCATGAAGTACCGCGACGAAAAAGTGCCGCTGATGATCGTGGCCGGAAAGGAATACGGCTCGGGATCGTCGCGCGACTGGGCCGCGAAAGGAACCATGCTGCTTGGCGTGCGCGTGGTGCTGGCCGAAACCTTCGAGCGTATTCACCGCAGCAACCTGGTGGGCATGGGCGTGCTGCCCCTGGAGTTTTTGCCCGGCGAAAACGCTAAATCGTTCGGCCTCACGGGTCTCGAAATATACGATTTCGAAGGACTCTCGCAATCCTTCGAGCCACGCAAAAGAATTCGAGTCACCGTGCGCGACGTCGACGGCAGCGTAACTCGCCATTTCCACGCTGTCGCGCGCGTGGACACCCCCTTCGAGGTTGCCTATTACAGGCACGGTGGAATCCTGCCCTACGTCCTCCGCCAAATGCTTTAGCTACCTAGGCTTAGAATTGCTTGAGGTGGTACTGGACGGCTCCTATCTGCATTGGCCACATGGGCGCCCGCGCAACGACGTCGTTGCGGCGGCGACACAAACGCTCAACTGGTTTGCTACCCCAGAGGCAATCATGCGAAACGAAACGTCTGTCCTCCGCGGCGTGGTTCTGGTGCTGATCGCCTGCGGCCTTCTCATCGTGGCATCCGTGCGGAGGCGGTGGTGGAGGAGGTGGCGGCGGACGAAGTGGCGGCGGGAACAGCAATCCCGGCACGCCTCCCGGACAATATAACAACAGCAGCGTCCGCTTGACGATCAACGGCGTGACCGTGAACGCGCAATAACACTGACGCCGAGCGTTCCCGGCCAGCCGCTAGTTTTTCTTCTTGCCGAACAGGCCGCCGAGCGCGCCTGAGGCGGCTTTGGCGGCTCCGGCCGGCGCTGCTACCGCGCCCTTGGCCATCGAGCCGGCCATTCCTGCAACGTCGGGCAGGAAGATGGGATTCGATGTTGTTCCCGTGACCGTGAACGGAACGCCATTTGAGTTCTTGTTACCCAGCGTCATCACCGACCCCATCGCGCCGGCGAGCTTCGCGGACATTTTACAATTCAGCTGGCCGGTGGAGCTGATGTTCGCGGTTCCTACGACCGTCCCGATCGACGGCACAACGACATTCAGGTTCGTCGCCTGCGTGCCGGTGGGATCAACGTGCACGTCCGCGGTCAGCAATTGAATCTCGGTGTCGGAATCTCCGCTGCCGCCTTTGCCGCCGAGCCCAGTGAACGAAGAAAGCGCGCCGAGCTTTTGTTTTAAATTGAAACCGCCCATTTTCCCGTCGGCGAGTTTCACGGGACCGTTGATGACGAGCTTGTCGACCGGTCCGTTGATTGTGAGATCGAGGTCGAGGCTGCCGCTCTTGAGCGATGCACCCGGCGGCAGCGTGATCGCCGCGGCCGGCAACATCCCCTCGAGATCCGCTATCGGCATTCCCGATCCGTTCATTTTCATATTGAGGCTGGGCGATGCGCCGGCGATGTCGTAACTGCCAGTCAGCTTGGCCAGCGCCTTGGCGATGTGCACGTCGCCCTGCTTCAGCGTGCCGGCTTGCTTCTTCAAGTCGTACGCGGTGTCGTAGTCCACATCCACCGGCACGGTAGCGGGCGAACCGCCGGGCTTCAGCCTGATCTTCACGGCTTTCAGGCTGCCCTTCGAGTTCATTTCCTTGCCGTCGGAGGAAAGATCGCCGGTGAAATCGATCACGCCGCCCAGTCCCATCGCCGGATCGACGACCCCGGTGGAGGCGATGTCGAAATTCTTGACCTCGACTTTGGCGTCGAGCGGAGTGAGCGCGGCGTCGGTGGCATCGATCGGGCCGGCTTTGCCTTCGAGCTTCACGGAGCCATCACCCGGCGTCTTGGCCGAGAACTTGAACGGAAACTGCGATGTATAGGAAAGATCGGAGGCTTCCAGATCCACATTCTGGTAAGTCTGCGTCTTCTGATGCGAGCCGGTGCTGCCGATCACCATGGTGCCGTTGGATATCGTAAGCTTTTCGACGGCGATGTTCGTGGGCGCGGCGGAGTTTTCGGATTTCTTGCCCTTGGCGCCGCCGGCGCCCATGGTGGAAAAATTCCATTGGCCGGAGGGCGAACGGAGCAGCGAAACCTGTGGGTCGGTCACGGTGAAGGAACTGACTTCCAGGCGCCGCGAAACAATCAGAGGGAACAGCGCCACGCCGACCTTCACTTCCTTCGCCTGGAGGAAGGGCGAGGGGCTGAAGGCGGGATCGTCGGCGATCACCAGGTTGTCGATCGCCACGCCGCCCGAAAAAATCGCGAGCTCGATATTCCCGATTTCGACCTTGCGGCCGAGCGCATCGGAAACCTGCGTTTGAATTTCGGGCTTGAAATGGTTGACGTCGATCAGATGCGGCAGGATGAGAGCGATCAAGAACAAAACGACGACGACGATACCGACGATGGTGAGGGGTTTCTTCACGTGAACCTCCGGCTAATTTCCTTCGAGCGGACGAGCGGGGTGATTCAGCGGGCGCTATGATACTCCCGCGCGCGGACCCCGGCGCAAATATTTCATCCGCGCGCGGGTGCAGTTATTTGCCGGACGATTGGTTCTGAGCATCCTGCGGCGCGGCTGGCTCAACAATGATCTGGCCATACACCCAGGGATACTCCTTGCAGATGTAGGTGTACGTGCCGGGCTTGTCGAATTTGACCGACGCGAAGTCGAGCGGATGCAGCGGGCCAGTGGTCCACGAACCGTCTTCGGCTACGATTGTGTGCACGAGCTTGCCGTTGTTTCTCCAGGTCACTCTCGCGCCGGCTTTGATCCGCGCGCGAAGCGGAGTGAACTCGTACTCGTCGATCATGTAGTGCGCGCCGGTGAGGCCGGCGTCGCGCACCATCGTAGAAGTTTCGACCAGCGTCGCGTCGACGACCGCGCCGCCGAACTCTTCGGGAGCGGCGATCACCGGCCCTGCCCGTTGCGGCAGAGCGCCACCAAGCTTGAACGCCCAGACGGCACCGCCGATGACGGTGGCGATGTACTCGTCGCCCGCGCTTTCGAAAGCAATCGGCGGGCTGCCGCTAGCGGTGCCCGTCTGGAATTGCCAGATCAGACTTCCGGTGGTCGCGTCATAGGCTTGCATGTTTCCGTCGCCCGCCATCTGGAAGATCAGCCCGCCGGCAGTGGCGAGGGCGCCGCTGGGACGGCCGCCGGGAAACTTTTTCTCCCACGCGATTTTGTCCGTTCGGGTGTCGATGGCGGCCAGCACGCCGTAGCTCAATTTGCTGATTCCCGGCACATGGCTGTTGAATCCCATGCCGAAGAAATCCGGATCGTCGCTGCGGCGGAACCATTGCAGGCCGGCGTTGCCGGTGGCGTAGAAGAATCGCGTCTGCGGGTCGAACGCCATCGGAGTGGCGCGCATGCCGTACACGGGCGCGATCACGTTTTCTTTTCCGATCGTGGCGGGCGTAAAAAAACAGCCGAGTTCGAAACCGCGCGGGAGCGTCTGTTTTTTCCAGTCGTCGCAGTCCGGCAGGACCGGATCAGCGCCCACGGGATAGGGCTGCGTGGCGGCCGTTTTCTGGAACGGATCCTGCGCGACGCGGCGATCTTCCACGCGGCCGAGCGGCTTACCCGTCGCGCGATCGAGCAGGAAGAGATATCCGTCGGTGCGCATCGCGGCGATAGCTTTGCGCGGCTGCCCACTGACCTGCGCGTCGAAGAGCACCGGCGCCTCGGCGATGTCCGCTTCCCAAATGTCGTGACGGATCACTTGATAGTGCCAGCGGAGCTTGCCGGTCTTGCTATCGAGCGCGAGGACCGAGCAAAGGTACAAGTTGTCGCCGGCGCGATTTTCGCCGCCGTACTGCGGCACGCCGTTGCCGGTGACGTAAAAGTCGAGGCCCATCGAAGGATCGGTCGCGCCGACGAGCCAGACGGCGCCGCCGCCGCGTTTCCAGGAATCGTTCTTAGGCCAAGTTTCCGAGCCGGGTTCTCCCGGCGCTGGAATGACGAAAAAGCGCCAAGTTTCCTTACCGGTTTTCGCGTCCAGAGCGACGATTTGGCCGCGATTTCCGTTATCGCCGTTTGTTCCGATTGAGACGAGGCCGTCCGCGTAAAGAGGGGCGCCCGAAGGGCCGCCGGTGTTGCTGCCCGCCGGATCGATGAGGGAGTGTTTCCAGACCAGTTCGCCGCTCTTTTCGTGCAGCGCAATGAGATTGGAATCCGAGAGGCCCACAAATACGAGGCCCTCGCCGACGGCGACGCCTTCGCGCGCGGGCGAGCCCGCGACGGGCGCTCCCGGCAGAGTGTCAGGCGCGAGCCGGTACTGCCACGCGATTTTACCGGTGACGATGTCGACCGCAGTAACGAACGGCGGCGCCGTGAGGAACAGGAGGCCGTCGTCGATCACGGGCATGGCGCGACTGGATGGCGGCGGGCCGACTTTTTCCGATATCCAGGCGGCGCCGAGCTTCGCGATATTCTGCGAATTAATCTGCGTGAGCGAAGAATAGCGCGTGTTGCCCTGGTCGCCGCCGACCGCGGACCATTGCGCGGAGCTGGGCAGCGCGACAGACGCCAGCGCCGCTAAGATCAAGAATGGAGCGAAGGGACGCGCTCCTACGGACGTTGGTGCGGGCTTACGGTTCGCCTTCGATTGCATGATCCCAAACCAATCTCCACCCCGGTCGAGTGCGCGGACGATGCCGCCGGCCCATTTTGATGGCGAGTACATCAAACTCTCGCGTGGGCGTCAAGGAAAGAGAGAGAAACTTCCGACGGAGGCGAGCAAAAGAATTTTGGCTGGGAGGCCTGGACTCGAACCAGGATGAGCAGAGTCAGAGTCTGCCATGCTACCAATTGCATCACCTCCCAGCCGACGGGAGACAACAAAAAAGGCCGCGAGCGCGACCTCTAAGTACTCTAACGGCCCGCGCGAATTTCGTCAACGGGTTGGAGGAACAGGCACGAGGCGTTTTTCGCGGACGTAGAATTCGCGATCGCGCCAGCGGATTCTTTGGGGGAAGAAGCTGGCGAGCCAGACGAGGAAAGCGAAGGCGTCGCGCACCGGGAGCATCCAGAGTTTGCGGCGGATCAACGGGTCGCGCATGCCGCGGGCGCCGGTGCCGAGCGCGACCTCGTAGCGCAGCAGCGCGTAAGCGCCGAGGAAGAAGAAAGTTCCCGCCCACGAATGCGCCAACGCAAGGCCAAGGATCGCCCACGGGAGGCCGTGCGTGAAGAGCAGGCCGAGATGCCCGGCGGGCCGCGAAAAACGAATGCTTAAATTCCAGCGAATCTGATGCTGGAAGGCCTCGCCGAGCGATTCGTGCGGGTAGACAATATCCACCGGTGTGCGGATAAGCTCGACACGGCGGCCGCGATCGGCGATGCGATGGCCGAGCTCGTAGTCGTCGCAGAAATAATCAACCAGCGATTCGAAGCCGCCGATTTCAGCGAGCTGTTTTTTCGTGGTGGCCATCACGGCGCCGAGCATGAAGTCCAGACGCTTTCCACAGAGCATCCACGCGACGACCACACCGGGCGCGAAATCGGCGCTGTTGCCGAGAGCTTCGAGATTCGCGGGCAAAGTATCGTCGGTGAGGCCGCGATACAAGCAGGTGACGCCGCCGACGGAGGGATTCGCGAACGCCGCGGCGACGGCGGCCAAAAATCCGGGCTCGACGCGGACGTCGCTATCGCTGACGATCAGAATTTCGTTTTGCGCTTCGCGGGCCATGCGGCAGAGCTTGTTCACCTTGTCGCTGGCGCCCAACGGATCGGCGCCCACGTACACTCGAATCTTACGCGTCGGAAAATCCCGGATGAGCTGGAGAAGCACAGGCATCGCCGGCTCCTGTGGATCGCTCACGCAGAAAAGGATTTCGAATTCAGGATAGTCCTGGCGGCAGAGGCTGGCGAAATTTTCATAGGCGTCGCGATCGAGGCCGCGGATGGGTTTCAAGATGCTGACTGGAGGGAAAAAATTTCCGGAGCGCTCCGTTCTGCGGCGGAAGAATTTGGTCGCGGCCGCGATCGCGAACACATAGTAGGCGAACGGCGCGGCCGCCAGCACCAAGAGCGTGTCGCGAAGCACCGACAAGGTAGCCATCGCCGAATCCTTCGCCTCGACTACTTATTGCCGAGGAAGACGAGTACCACGCCGAGACACACGAAGCCGACGCCGAGCCAGCGCTGGGGCGTTACGCGTTCGCCTAGAAACAACCTGCCGCCGATCGCGCCAGCGGCGTAGCTCAGCGCGGTCGAGGGGAACACGAAGCTCACCTTTGAAAGCGACAGCATGGCGAGGAGCGCAAAAAACGCAATGGCCATCAGCGTGATGCCCATCCACATGCGCTTGAGCAGCATGGCGCGCCCGACCACGCGGGCGATTGAGTGCGGGCGAAAATCCGTAACCTCGCCGATCGATTTCATGGCACGAGAAACGAACAGCTCGCCGCCGGTGCCGACGAACACAATCAGCATGTAAAAAATCGTCTGAGTCACGACCACGAGTGGTGCTCCGGAGTCTTCGGATGCGTGTGCCCGACAACGAAAACACCGGTACAGATCACGGCGACGCCGAGCCAGCGAACGGGAGAGATCGTCTCGTGCAAGACAAAATGCGCGAGAAGCGCAATGAGCACGTAGGACGCGGACGAGGCCGGTTGGACGTAGCTATAGTCCGCCCACGAGAGCACCAGTAGATAGGCAATGAAATAGCTCAGCAGCAGGCCGATGGCGATCCAGATGGTGCCGTTGGTGAAGGAGCGGAAGAAAAAATGCCACAGCTTGCCGGGAGCCCAGCCTTCCCAGCTCCCGACCTGTTTCATGCCCTTTCCGAGGAACGTGTCGCCCAGCGGGGCGACGGAGATCATGATCAGGATCAGGAACGAGGTTTTAAGGTGAAGGCTTTTTGCAGCCGTCATGCCCCTTGAGACTCGCCGAGCCCGGAGCGCGGATTCATCGGGGGCACAGCGACGATGGCTTTCTTGTCCACGCCCTGCTGCTTGCGCGAAACGCGTTTGCGGTCAGCGCGCAGCTTCAGGAAGTCGACGGCCTCGTGATAGAGGCGCTTGCGCTCATGGCCATCCCACAGCGCGTCGCGCACGATGCGCCAGGCGACCTTGGGACGGAAATAGTAGCTGTCGTAGAAGCGGTTGACGCTCTCGACCATGTATTCCTTCGAGAGGCCCGGATATTCAAGGTGCGGAAGCTGGTGGCCGCCGTCGTCGGTGATCGCTTCGCCAGCCAGGAAACCTTCGCGGACGCCCTGATCGTAGAGCTCGGTGCCAGGATAGGCGTGGGCCATCGAAACCTGGATCGTCTCGCAGTCAAGTTCCTTGGCGAAATTGATGGTCTTTTCGATGGTATCTTTCGTTTCGCCCGGAAGGCCGATGATGAAATCGCCATGGACGTGAATGCCGACCTTCTTGCAGTTCTTGACGAAGTTCCGACCCATGTCGAGTGTCTGGCCTTTTTTGATGTTCTTTAGGATCTGCGCGTCGCCGGATTCGAAGCCGACGATCAGCAAGCGGCAGCCGGCGTCGGCCATGGCTTTCAGCGTTTCGTAGTCGCCGTGGACGCGCGCCGTGCAGGACCAGCGGAAGCCCACGGGCTTGAATTCCTTGCAGAGCGCCAGGACGCGGTCCTTGCGGATGTTGAACGTATCGTCGTCAAAGAAAAATTCCTTGGCCTGCGGAAACATCTTGTGGGCCTGGCGGAATTCACGCGCCACGCTCTCAACCGAACGGGTGCGCCATGCGTGGCCGGAAAGCGTCTGCGGCCACAAGCAGAAAGTGCACAGGGCTGGACAACCGCGCGCCGTATAGAACGAGACGAACGGGTGCAGCAGGAACGGGACGTTGTATTTCTCGATTTCCAGATCCTTCTGGTAGACATCGGTGGCGAAGGGGAGCTCATCGAGCTCGGCCGTCTGCATTGGCGGCCGCGATGGATTGTGCACGACTTTGCCATCCACGACATAGCTCGCGTTCTGGATCTCGGAAAGCGGCTTGCCCTGCGCGTATTCGACTACGGCGTGGTCGAATTCCCCGCGGACCACGAAGTCCAAGTCGGAACTGGCTAGCAGGCTTTCGGCCGGCTTGATCTGGACCTGCGGGCCGACGAAGCAGATTTTCGTGTCGGGCTTTTGCTCTTTCATCGCCCGCGCCATGCGCAGGTCGCTCAGGAAGCCGACTGTCGAGGTGAACAGGACGACGAATTCGTAGTCCTTGGCGATCTTAACGACCTCCGTCGGCGTTATGTGGTGCGGGGGTCCGTCGAGCAGACGGCTGCCGGGCAGCATTCCGGCGGGATAGGACAGCCAGACCGGGTACCAGTAAGACTCGATCTCGCGCGTAGCCGGCCAGCGGGAGCCCGCGCCACCGTCAAATTTCTCGAAACTTGGCGGATTCAAGAACAGAGTCTTCATCACGGAAGGCATCTACAGGTGTCCCCCTCAGAATTTATGCCAAACTCAGCTATTCTACTTTATTTCGGGGGTCGGCCCAATAGGGGTTTTTGGATAGGTTCTATTGAAAGACCTTAGCCAGCTGGCCCGTGGCCTGAAGGAGGGTGAGCTGAGCCTGCTGGCGGGCGAAATCGGCGTCAAGGAAAGCCACCCATTTGGAGTTTTCGTCCAGCCGGGCCTGTTCCATCTCCTGCACGGTGATCCGGTTCTGGTCGAATTTCGCCTGCTCATCCTGGAGGGTCTCCTGGGCCAGCTGGAGGTCGAGACGTGCCACTTCCCTGCTGGCGTCCCACTCGCGCACGCTGCGGGCCTTCTGTTGGACGTCGAAGCGGACCTGCTGGCGCTTGTTGCTGAGCATGACCTCGGCTTCGCTGAGCTGGCTCTTGGCAAGAGCGACATTGGCATGGGTCTTCGCCGAAAAGACGGGTATCTGGATCTGAACGCCAACGTTGATGTTATTGCGTTCGAACTGCTTGTAAAACTCGAGGTAGTTATTGAATTTGCTCAGGATGCTGTACTGCCCGACGATGTCTACTGTGGGCCAGTAGCTTCCTTTCTCGCCTTTGAAAATGTGTTCGCGGGCGGCACGCTCGTTTTCGGCTTCCGCGAGGCTTTGGTCGTTCTGGATTGCCATCTCTTCGATGTCGCTTTCCGATTGCGCGGTGGCCAACTTCTCCGTGAAGGAGTCATCGGGAGGCTCGACCTGGAGAGACTGGCCTTCGGGAACACCGGTAAGATCGCGAAGCTGCGACTCGAGATAGTCGCCGCGGTCTTCGAGCTTGACGATGCTTTCGGCAACGCGGGCAGCGCTGAGCTGCGTGCGCGTGATTTCGATCGGGAGCTCTTGATTGGCGGCGACGCGGTCGCGGATGGCCTGGAGGATTTTTTCTCCGCTCACCTGTTCAGCGCGCAGCAGCTCCAGCGAGTGGCGGACCTTCGCAAGCTCGAGATATGTGGAAGCAGTGCGGACGGTGACATCGTCTTTAACGCGATCGAGCTCGAGCTTTTGACTTTTCGCGCGGTCCTCTGCGGCGTGCTGCTGGCCCTTCAGAAGAGGATTGAAGAAGGCCTCGGTGTACTGGAGTTCGAAGATCGAGGGCGGCTGGCCTCCGGGAAGCGCCGGAAAACCGTGGGTATAGGCGAGGCCCGATCCGGTGTAGAGATTGGGAAGAAATTCCGCTTTGGCAACGTGCACTTCGCCGAGCGCGACGTTGTACTGCACCTGCGCGAGCTTCACGTCGCGGCTGTTTTGCAGCGCGAGCGTGACAGCTTGGTGCAGGGAGAGCGAGTCGGTGTCCTGCGCGCGCGCGGGTGCCGCAACGAGCATTGTGCCAGCGGTCGCCAGCGCGCAGGCAAGCGCAACCATGCCGCGCCGGAACCGAGTCTCGTGATTTGAGCGCTGGCTCATGTCTATTCGTGTCGGAGAGCTTCCGTCGGCTCCAGCGCGGCCGCGCGATTAGCCGGCAGATAGCCGAAGATCAGGCCCGTCGAGCAGGATACTACGAACGCCAGCACGACCGAGACCCAGGATACGGGAACGGTAATTTCCGTCGCGCCGGGAATGAAGCGGATCAAAAGCCGCAGCACGATCGGGATGGCCGCGCCGATGGCGATTCCCGCCAGAGCACCGGTGCCGCTGATGGCCATTGCTTCCATCAAGAACTGGTAGCGGATCGCGTTCTGCGTGGCGCCGATTGCTTTGCGGATGCCGATCTCGCGCGTGCGTTCGGTAACCGTGACCAGCATGATGTTCATGATGCCCACGCCGCTGATCACGAGCGCGATCAGCGCCACCAGAATCAGCACGACCATCAGGGCGAAAGCGATCTCGCGCGCCGTTTCCAGAATGCCCGCGGAATTTTCGACGCGATAGCTCGCGCCGGCGCGATGGCGGCTGCGCAAAATCTCTGCCACTTCCCGCGTGACGGCCGGAATATCGTCGGGGCTATCGGCCATTACGTCTAGCGTGCGGAAATACGGAGTGCCGGTGTAATACTCCAGCAGCGAAAACGGAACGATTACGGATTCCTTCTTGATCTCGGAATCGCCGAACGACACAACGCGATCCTTTACCACGCCGATCACACTGAACTGGAGTTCGCCGACGCGAATATTCTTGCCGTAGGGATCGTCGAAGGGAAATGCGCGGCGCGCGAGGTCTTCGGTCAGCAGGCAGACTTTGCTGCGCGACTCCATGTCGTCGGAATCGAAATACCGCCCGCGCAAAATGGCGAGATTGCGGATGCGATCGAATCCCTGGGTCACGCCGACGAGCGTCACGGGCCGTTCCTGGCCGTTCACCACCACGGTCATGGGCAGCTCGTTGGTGCCGCCGGCTTCCGCGACCATTTGCGGCATTTCCTGCTTGACCGCCTGCAGGTCGCCGGGCGAAATCTGGTCCTCGACCGCGAGCGTGCCACCATCGCCGGGATTCACCACGCGTGCGGACACGAGATTCGCGCCGATTCCCTCGATCTGGGAGAGGACGTAGCGCTGGCCTCCGAGCGCGATGGTAACCACCAGAACGATCGACCCGCTGCCAATAATGACGCCGAGCATAGTGAGCACGGCGCGCATTTTATTGGCGCGCAGCGCCTGCATGGCCAGCGACCAGGTCTCGCTCCAGAAGGCGCCGGTGTTTTGAGCGGTGGACATTTCGAAATCTCGCGCCATCAGGTAAGCCTTCGCCCGTAGGAGCGGGTTTGAACTCGCCCCTACAATCCCTAATTTTTCTCCAGCTTTTCCAGGCGAGACTTCGCTTCCTTGCGCTTAGGATCGAGTTGCAAAGCCTCGCGATATTGTTCGGCGGCATCGGCGCGCTTGCCCTGAAGCTCGTAAAGCCGGCCCAACCATTCGCGCGCGCCCGCGTGGGAGGGCCAGTCGCTGCGATCGGGCGTGCTCGCAAGATAGGACTTCAGATCACGCTCGGCGTCGGGAAGATTGGCGTTGGACAGCACCCCGGCCACGCCGCGGTAGTAGGAGAGGCGCGGATCGCTGGCGCTGACGTGCGCGGCCTCGTCGAGCGCGGCCGCCATATCGGCAGGCTTGTTTAGTTGTCGGTAGAGGTCGGCGACTTCGAAATAAGGATCCGCGGATTTCGGATGCGCGGCGAGGACCAGCTTCAACTCGCTCTCTGCATCGTCGTTATTCTTTGTTCCTTCGTGATCGTAGAGCGCCTTCGCAAGATGCCCGGCGACGGGATCGACTGCGGCGATGCCGTTGACCTGCTCGAGAGCTTCGTCCTTGCTCCCGCCCGCGATCCACGGCGCGTCCAGGCAATACTCCTCCAGGTCGCGGCGCGCCACGATGTTGGACGAATCCAGCGCAACCGCCTGCTTGAACTCGGATTTCACTTTCTTGGCATCGGAAAAGCTGCGGTCGCGATCCGCCTCGCCGCCGTACTCGCGCCCAAGCCAGTCGTGGTAAAGCGAATTCTTGGCGTCGAGCGAAACCGATTTTTCGCCCTGCGCGACGGCGCTATCCCAGTCGCGAACTTCGTAGTATGCGCGCCCGAGCCAGTAGAAAAGCTCACCGCTCGAAGGATTCCCGGGAATCGCGGCTTGCAGGGTGGAAATTGCGGCCGTGTAATTCCCAGAGTTCATCTGCCGCTGCGCCGTTTGAATCGCGGACGACGCGTCCGCGCGCAGCGGGCGAGGCGATCCGAGCAACCCGGCGCACAAAATTCCCGTCGCGACTGCTGTGATGCGTTGCCCGCCACGAATCATCAATTGTTCTCCTCGGCGCGAACTTCCATTCCATCGCGCAACGCCCTGGCGCCGGGCTCGCCCACGGCTACGCGGTCGCCGTCGCTCAGCCCGGAGACAACCTCATATTTATACGTGCTGGCCACACCTACTGAGATGTCGCGCCGATGCACTTTGTCGTATCCAAAAACGAACACATAGTGCTGATTGGTATCGCCCAGCACGGCCGCACGGGGCACCACCAGGACGCCGTGGCGATCGCGAACCATGATCTGTACCTGCACATTGGTATTCGGCAGCAGCTCGAGGCGGTCGTTGTCGATCGAGCAGAGCACTTCGCCGACGCTACGCATCCCGCGAGCCACCACCTGCTTCGGCACTTCTTCGGTGTGTCCGGTCCAGGTGCGGCCGGGCTTTGCGTCCCACGTTACCGAGACGTTTTGACCGGGGTCCAGTGAGCCAATATCCGGCTCATCGACAAAGGCGCGGACCCGTACGCGGCTTAAGTCGGCCATTTCGGCGAGTGTGTCACCGACTTTCACATAATCGCCTGGGCGCACGGGCAGCGAATAAAGCGTGCCGTCCGTCGGCGCGGTAACGGTAGCCGAGGCGACCTTCTCCTCGAGCGATTGCACCTGCTCCTGCGCCTGGCTGACGCGGAGCTCGGCGCCTTGGACGATTGCGGCGTTGCGCAACGTCAAGTCTTGTTTTTTCGCCTGCAGCGCCTGGAGATTCGCGCGGGCTTTGGCGAGGCTTTCCTGGGCTTGGGCGAGCTCATCCTGCGTGGCGGCGTGCTTTGCCACCAATCCTTCGAGCGCCTGCTCGCTGGTTTCCAGGTTCTTTACCTGGAGTCCGGCGGTGCCAATATCACCATCGAGCTGCGCAACCTGGTCCGGCGGACCGCCAGCACGCGCATTGCGAAGATCGTTCTGCGCCGAAAGCAGGTCGGCGCGGGATTGCGCCAGCTGCGAGCGAACATCCGCGGCGTCCAGCGTGAGAATCACCTGGCCCCGATGGACGGCTTGGCCCTCCACGGCCGTAACTTTTTCGACGAACGTCGGGAATTCGGCGTGCGCCACGTCGGGAGAAATCGGCTCGACCTTGCCATTGCTGCTGATCGTCGCGCTCAAATCCTCCCGCGCCACATGTACCACGGTCACCTGCGGCGCCTGGCGTCGAAGGGCGAGAACCGAGACGATCGCGATCGCCAGCACCACGACGAGTGCTACGGTGACGATCAATTTTCGTTTGCTGTTTTCCGCCATGATCGGCCGCACTTCGCTGGCGGCGCGCCCCGAGAATCGCAAAATTGTAACAGACACATTCCACGCTTGCCTACGCATTCGCCGCGCCATTGCCGGAAACGCATGCCGCAAAGCCGCTTATCAATCGATGCGGCGCGCGACCGGCAGGATGCCGGTCGCTGCGCGGGATGCCCGAATGCCAATGTCGGAGGTTCGGGTGAGCGATGTCGCGCGCCCGGTGCTAAAATGCGCTCCCATGAGCAGTCAGTTGGCCCGACATTTCGCCGCGCTGATCCTGTTGGTCGGACTTTTCACGGTCTGCTGGACCGCGCGTGCGGCACAAAACGGCACCGACGCTCCGAAAGAAGCGGCGCCGGATCTCAAAACCTTCGTCGGCACGTGGAAAGCCAGCTTCAAGGGCGGGATTTTCGCCGTGCTGGTTCTCCGGGAAGAACGTGGCTCGCTGGCCGGCACCCTGAATAATTTCGACATCAGCGTGGACCAGGACGGAAACCTCAGCGACGGCACGCATAAGGATTCTGGCGACGCGCCGCTGCTCAACGCACACTTCAAGTCCGGTGCGCTGGAGTTCGTGGTCATGCAGAAAGATCAGTACGCCCCCTCGACGCAATGGAAATTCGTTCCGAAATCCGCCGACGAGGGCGAGCTAACTCCGCTGCTCGAACATCAGGTGAACGCCCCGAAGGACATGGTCGTCAAACCCATCCGTATGGTCCGCGAACGCCCGTCGAAGTGAAACAACGCTGGTCTTGACTGCGTAGTTATTCAAGAGGCGCTCATGCGTCGTCTTGTCTATATTGTGATTGCTCTTCTCGGGATCGCGGCCGTAGGATCTGCATACATCGGCAGCCAAATGGGTGCGGCGATGTTGCATCCCCCGCATCTGAGCTCACTGCGGCCCGGCGAGACTGCGCAAATGCTTTTCCGCACCGGCGCAACGAAGGAGGACTTCTCCGTGGGGGCGAAGGAGGGCACTGAGCTGCGCGGATGGAAAGTTCGCCCGCTCGCGCCGATCGGTGACTGGGTGCTGCTCTAGCACGGCGTCGGCGATAATCCCACCGGGATGCTCGGCTACGCGGAATTTTTGCTCCGCCACGGCTACAGCCTCGTGATGATGGATGTGCGCGCGCATGGCGAAAGCGGCGGAGACATGGCCACATACGGCTGGAAAGAGCGCTTCGACACGGTCGCAATTACCAACGCGCTGTATTCCAGCGAGAAAGTTGGCCGCTTGCATGCGCTGGGAGTCTCGATGGGCGCCGCGCTGGCGCTGCAGTCAGCGGGCGTCGAACCACGCATCGCGGGCGTGGTCGCCGAAGATCCATTCGCGAATCTGCGCGAAGTGAGCTACGACTACGGCGGGCTGCATTTCAGCCCACTGCTCGGCAAGACGCTACTTCGTCCGGCGACAATCGCGGGCATGCATGCCCTAGCAAAAGCGGGCGGGTTCGATCCCGATGAGGATTCTCCGGAAAATGCGGTGGCCCAGCGCCCGTTTCCCGTCCTTCTGATCTGCGGCACGCACGACAATGTCATTCCCTGCCGTCACGCCGAGCGGATCGACAGGGCGGCAAGCGGCCCGAAGGAACTTTGGATCGTGCCGGGAGCGCAGCATGCCTCCGCGATGGAAATTGCACCCACGGAATACGGAGAGCGCGTCATCCGCTTCCTCGGAGCCCATTAAAGTTTCCTCAGGCGGCGGCCACGGGCTCGATGCGCCTGCGCGATGTGGATCGCAGCGGCGGTTTCGCCAGCAAATACAGCCCCGCGCTGGCAAAGCAGATGACCGCGACGATCGTAAAAATCTGGCTGTAGGTGTGGAAATGGTCGTAGAAGCGCCCGGCCAGATACGGACCGATCGCGCCGAGCGTAGTGCCGAGCGGCGTGGTGATGCCGAGCAGGGATGGATACACCTTCGGGCCGTAGTAATTGCTCAGGATGGTGGCCATGCATGTGAACGCCATGCTGAATCCCCAGCCCATCAAGATCGCGTAGGCGTACATCACGGCCGGCGTCACCGCATGGATTGCCAGCAGCGTTCCCGCGCCGTACAAACAAACGGCGACCGCCGAAATCCGCCGCGGTTCCACTCGATCGCCGATCACCGCGACTGTGGCCTGCCCGATCATCGACGAAATCAGCACGATCGAAATCGACTCCGCGGCTTTTCCCGGCGAGTAGCCGAGGCCTTCCAGATGCAGCACGCCGTGCGCGATATAAATGAAGAAGCCCATGAAGAAACCAAGATAGGTAAAAATCAGCAGCCAGATCGTCGGCGTGCGGAAGGCTTCGCCGAGAGTCCAATCCTCCGTTGTTTTGTAAACCCCGTGACTTTCCACCACCACGCGCTCCTCGGGAAGCTCGGGCGCTATCGCGGCTGGGTCGCCATCGGGCAGCTGGCCCATTTGCGCCGGACTCTCGCGGATGAAAATTGCGGCGATCAGCGCCGCTAGGAGCGACATCCCCGACATCAGCCACCATGCCGCCCGCCAATCCCCGCCATCCCGCGCGATGGCTCGTTGCAGCGTGGGCACGGCGATGAACCCGCCGATTCCGGAGGCCGTGAGCAGCAATGACATTGCGCGTCCGCGCTTTTTGTGGAACCACCGCGCCACACCTACTTGTGGGCCGATCGTTCCCGCCAGAGCGACGCCGGAGCCGACGATGATCCCGAAAACGACGGTTGCCTGACGAACCGTGTTCACGCGAGTCGCCATCAGGAATGCACCCAGAGACGACAGCAGGGCGCCCGCGACAAGAGTCGGCCGGATGCCGACCTTTCGAATGGAAAACGCGACGAACGGCCCGGGCAATCCGGCCATCAGGCTGAAGGCCGTGAACGCGATACCCAACTGCGCGCGATTCAGGTGCATGGCCTTGGCCATGTACGTGTTCACGACGCTGGTGCCGAACGTGGGAAAGCAAAAATTCAGGACGATGACCAGCCAGAAAAAGACCACGAG
>Ga0209007_1000095_pt1 | contig 52148 bp, 46 predicted proteins | sample JacPinW_OM1H0_O2_FD_187961 | JGI IMG/M metagenome (GOLD analysis project Ga0209007, IMG submission 187961) | Forest soil microbial communities from Algoma, Ontario, Canada - Jack Pine, Ontario site 1_JW_OM1H0_O2 (SPAdes) (version 2) | ecosystem: Environmental > Terrestrial > Soil > Boreal... | reverse complement strand
CTCACCTTCAAGGAGGCTTAGCCCATGATCACAAAAAAACTCCGCGCCATTCTGACGATGCTAGGGCTACTGCTAGCGCGCCCAGCTGCATCCCAACTCGCGCCCGGCTCCATGAACGTCCACTGGAACGAAGGCGCGCCCGATTGCGCCAAGTCCACACAACCTCCAATCCAGGTCCATTCCTACAACGCGCAAACTTTCATCCTGCGCGAGAACCCTTGCTCCACCGCCGAAGCCCCGTTCATGTACTTGCTACTCGGCTCTACAAAAGCTCTTTTGATCGACACCGGCGACGTCGCCGACCCCAAGCAAATGCCGTTGGCCCAAACCGTGATGGCTCTGCTCCCAGAAGTGGCTCAGGCGAAGCTCCCGCTCCTCATCGTCCACACCCACGGTCACCTCGATCATCGCCTCGGCGACTCGCAATTTCAGCAGCTACCCAACGTCGAGATCGTTCCCACCGACCTCGCTCACGTCCAGAAATTCCTCGGCTTCCCCGACTGGCCCAACGGCATCTCTCAACTCGATCTCGGCAATCGCACCATCGACGTAATTCCCACCCCAGGCCACTACCCCTCCGAAGTTTCGTACTACGATCGCCAAACCGGACTGTTCTTCTCCGGCGATTTCTTCCTGCCCGGGCGCCTCATCATCGATGACGCCAAAGCCGATCTAGCCAGCGCCAATCGAGTCGTCGACTTCATCCGAAGCCGTCCCGTCACCTACGTCCTAGGCGGCCACATCGAACTCGACGCCAACAACCAGCAACTCCCTCTCGGCTCCCACTACCATCCCAACGAGCACGTCCTCCAACTCACCAAGCAAGATCTTCTCGCCCTGCCCGCGATCATCAGCAGCTTCAACGGCTTCTACAGCACCAACGGCATGTTCGTGCTCTACAGCCAGACACGGATTCTGTTGGCCATTGGATTTCTTTTGATTGTTGTCTTATTGGCGCTAGGAATGTTGCTCCGCAGCTATCTACGCCGTAGAAAACGCGCCCGCGCCGCTTGAGTTTTGGGTGGCGCAACGCTTCAGCGCTGCGAAAAGCGCGTCATCACCGGCGTCAGTAACACCGTGGAAGAGCGGCGCTTCAGCGCCGCGTCAAGCCCGAGATAAAGAATGGGCTTTAGCCCCCAGGCCCTTTACTTCATCTTCTGACTCTCAGCCGTCTCGCTCTGCGGCCCTTCCGCTTTTTGCCAACCGGCGTTGGGGTTATATTCCTTCAACACTTTCCCCATAACCTCAGTCTTCTTGCCAAGGTCCTTCTCGTACACCACTCCATCTTGGCCAACAATAAAAGTCATCACTCCAGAAGACCGATACTCCGCCGGATAGGCCACAAAGGCAAACCCAACGGTCATTTTGCCGTTTACGATGTACCCTTTCGCGCCACCAGGAGCATTCTTCCCCTGGCGTGTAAGCACATGGAAAAGATACCCGCGATAAGGAGTCGGCGGGCCGGCTTGCCCTTTGGTGTAGCCCTCAGTCACCGCCGCTGCCACCAGCGGTCCAATCGGGCTCTGAGCCTGGCCGTCGCCACCCTTCCAATAGAGGCCATCGTGTTGCCCGTCGTCACTGAAAATTTTCTGTGCGTACTCGTTGTGCTGCGCGCCGTAGTACTCCTTCTGCGCGGCCACAAGCTCTTCGCAAACTCGAATGGCCGACATCTCATTCCGGCCAACTCGCCGGTATAAAATTTCCTTCTTGCCCGCCTCGGTATCGAAATACCACGAGTTGCCTTTATTCACCAGCGGTATGGGCGTAGGCCAATTTTTCGCGCCAATATATAAAGATGTGCTGCCATCCGCCTCTTTCACCAGACGGTGCATTTCCTTATATTTCTCCACGAAATTGGCGCGGCTCTGCGCATCCTCAACATCGTCTCCCGACGAAACGATTTCCTTTCCGTCCGCTCCCAGGATTTCCAGCATCCCCTTTTCATCGTTATTTTGCGCGGCCGTAACAAACGCATTGCTCGCCGCTTCCGCCGATGAAAATGTTTTCTGCCCCGGCTGCTGCGCCACAGCACTTCCGGCAAAAAGCCCCGTCAAAAAAACAAACACCAGCGCTGCGGGACGATTCACTCGATGAGATATGTCGATTTTCATTTTTGCTTGCCGCATACGGCCTCTCTCCGTTCAAGAATTCGCAATCACCGAACTAATTTGCTTTTTCATCCCGAGCAAGCGTTCTTTGCGCCGCGAAGGATCTGGGCGAGCCGCGCGCTTCTCGGAGCCTGCCCTGAGAGAGCGACAGCGACCGAAGGGCGCGTTTGGCTCGCTTCCTTATCACCGCCGTCCGCCACCGCCTCCGTGCCCTCCGCCGCCGCCGTGGAACCCTCCTCCACCGAAGCTCGCGCTTCCGCGTGAGGAATAACTGCGGGTCTGTCCACCATGGTCATAGCCGCTGAAGGCGCCCGACCGCACGCCGCTCTGGCCGTGCGTTGCGCCGAATCCTCGAGCCGCCTGCCGGTCTCCGTCGAAAGGCCGTGCGCCGCCCCCGCGCGCGAAACCGCCGCCCCGGGCAAATCCGCCACGAGCATAGGCGCCACGGTTATAAAACGTCCTGCTTCCGGAGTAATACCTCCCATGATCAAACACGGCGTAATGGTTGTGCCAGTCAAATCCCCAATGACCCCATCCCCATCCAAATCCGCCCCACCAACCAATTCCAAAGCCGAGCCCGAATGAGAGATACGGTCCACCAAACCAAATCCCAGGGTAGGCATACCATCCCGGCCACGCCACCACGGGATATCCGTAAACCGCCCACGGATCGTAAGCTGGAACATAAACTACATCCGGATCGGCCGGCGCAATCTCAATGTCCGAGTCTTGATCCTTAACCACTTGCTGCGGCGTGGTCTTCAGATTGCCCGCGGCCTGCGCCTTCTGGCGCATCACCTGCACCGCGTTCATCACGTCCTGTTGCTGGTTGTAATATGCATCGCCGAGTGACGACGTCCAGGAAAGATTCTTGTCCATATTTCCCAGCACGGATGGAAATGCCGTCAGCGCCTTCACGCTCGGGTCCCACGGTTGCTGGTCCACAGCATTACCCAAATCCGTGCCCTTCAAATCAGGATGCGCCTGCACCCATCGGTCCGCCTCCACCACCTGCTCCGGAAACGTGGACGCCGCTAGAACCTGCGCCACCAGAGAATCCGGATACAGCGAAATCGGCGCCACCAGCCGCTGCAACTCATCAGGAGTTTGCTGCATGTAAGGCGGAGCCGCCGCACCTTGCGGCGGCGCGCTCTGGTCCGGCGTACCTTGATCCGGAGCAGCTTGATTGGGCGCAGCTTGGTCTTGTTCCGCCCACAGATTTTGAGGCAAAGTCGCGAACACCAGAGCCAGCGACAACGTGCATCCTAAAATCGCTTTGCCCCACCCAGTTCCCGAAAACCCTCCGCCACGCTTCAAAATGTTCATATCCAGCCTCGTTCCTAAAACCCTTGCCAGTTTGATAGATGCCCCAGCCGCAATTGAGGTTTCATAAGAAACGAACCCCACTATACAAACAAAGTTTCACGAGGGCGAATCTCGATTTACAAACAAAACTTTACAAACAAAATAGAGAAGCGAGCTTCGAGCGTATCACCACCGGCGCAGAAGCACACCGTGGAAGAGCGGCGCTTCAGAGCCGCGTAAAACGAAAATAAAAACCGGCGCTTTAGCCCCCAGCCTTTCGTTCGATTGGGCCTACGCAATCCTCTTCAAAACGACTAAAATTATAAGTTCCGTCATCTTGCGTGGGGTGCCCCACGTCTCGCTTCTTTCGCGAGACGTGGGATTCGCGGCCCGAAAAGGAAATCATGTCCTTAAACAGCTTCAATTCCCGCTCACTCCTTAAAGTAGGCAACAAAGAATACGAAATCTACCGCCTCGACGCCCTCGACCAACAAGGCATCTCCACTAAACATCTCCCCTACTCCCTCCGCATCCTGCTCGAAAATCTTCTGCGCACCGAAGACGGCCGCAATGTCAAAAAAGAAGACATCCACTCCATGGCCGGTTGGAATAAAAATTCCAAGCCCGACAAAGAAATCGCCTTCACCCCCAGCCGCGTCCTTCTTCAGGATTTTACCGGCGTCCCCTGCGTAGTCGATCTAGCCGCCATGCGCGACGCCATGAAACAACTGGGCGGCGATCCCGCTCTCATCAATCCTCTACAGCCCGTAGAACTAGTAATCGATCACTCCGTGCAGGTAGACGAATTCGGCAACTCAAACGCTTTCGACGTAAATGCCCTGCTCGAATTCCAACGCAACAAAGAACGCTATTCTTTCCTGCGCTGGGGACAAACCGGCTTCCACAATCTCGCCATCGTCCCTCCCGACACCGGCATCGTCCACCAGGTCAACCTCGAATACCTCGCCCGCGTAGTCTTCGTACAAGAAGTAAACGATAAACGTATAGCCAGCCCTGACACCCTAGTAGGCACCGACAGCCATTCAACAATGATTAATGGGCTTGGGGTGTTGGGATGGGGTGTGGGGGGGATTGAGGCTGAGGCTGCGATGCTTGGGCAGCCTGTGTCAATGCTGATTCCGCTGGTTGTTGGGGTAAAGCTTACTGGACGGTTGCGTGAAGGAGCTACTGCTACTGATCTTGTTTTGACTATCACTGAGATGTTGCGCAAGCATGGAGTGGTTGGAAAATTTGTCGAGTACTTCGGTCCGGGATTGCACGATCTCCCGCTTGCTGATCGCGCAACGATTGCGAATATGTCTCCGGAATATGGCGCTACTTGCGGCATCTTTCCCGTCGATAAAGAAAGTTTGAAGTACTTAAAGCTCAGCGGTCGCAGCGCAGAGCAGATTGCTCTTGTCGAAGCTTACTGCCGCGAGCAGGGACTCTTTCACGACGAAAAAACTCTGGAAGCGGAATACTCAGAATTACTTTCTCTCGATCTCGCTACTGTTGAGCCGAGTCTCGCTGGACCGAAGCGTCCGCAGGATCGCGTGGTGCTCTCGCAAGCTGGAGAATCGTTCAACAAGGCTTTACCATCGCTGATCAAACCGAAATCATCTGCAAAGACGGCCGCTCCTATTGATCTCCAACTCCCAGGTCTCGCAAAAGAAGCGAGACCTGGGGCACCCACAAGTAATACGAAGACTTGGGAGGCTGAAGGTGGCAGTCCCAGCGCCATCGGCGTGGAAGATCCTAACGTTCATGAGCATGTTGCTGCGAACGTGAAAGATTCGCTCAAGCATGGCAGCGTAGTCATCGCAGCCATTACTTCTTGTACGAATACTTCGAACCCTTCTGTCATGATCGGCGCCGGCCTGTTGGCGAAAAAAGCTGTCGAAAAAGGTTTACAGGTTCCGCCCTGGGTCAAGACTTCGCTCGCTCCCGGATCGAAAGTCGTCCGCGACTATCTCGAGAACGCCGGCCTCACACCTTATCTCGAAAAACTAAAATTCCATATCGTCGGCTACGGATGCACCACGTGCATCGGCAACTCCGGGCCTCTGCCGGAAGAAGTCTCCAAAGCGATCGATGAAAAAGATTTGGTCGTCGCCAGCGTTCTCTCCGGTAATCGCAACTTCGAAGGCCGCATCAACTCTGAAGTTCGCGCCAACTATTTAATGTCGCCGCCACTGGTTGTCGCCTTCGCGCTTGCCGGACGCATCGACACCGATCTGCGCAAAGATGCTCTTGGCAAAGGCAAAGACGGCCAGCCGGTTTACCTCGCCGACATCTGGCCCACGCAACGCGAAGTCGAAGAAGCGGTCGAGCACTCCGTCACGGCGGAAATGTTTTCGAAAAGCTACGCTGAAGTTTTCGCCGGAGACGAGCACTGGCGCGGCCTCAACGTTCCCAAAGGCCAAACCTATGCCTGGGAAAAAGATTCAACCTACATTCGTCGCGCTCCGTACTTCGATGACATGAAGCTTCAGCCCTCGCCCGTCGTAGACATTCACTCTGCCCGCGTACTGGCGGTATTGGGAGACAGCGTTACTACTGACCACATTTCTCCTGCGGGGTCGATCAAAAAAGGTGGCCCGGCAGGAAAATATTTGCAGGAGCACGGCGTCAAGCCCGGCGACTTTAATTCCTACGGCTCGCGGCGCGGCAATCATGAAGTGATGGTGCGCGGGACCTTCGCCAACGTCCGCTTACGCAACAAGTTGGTCGCAACCGAAGGCGGCTTCACGCGGCATCTGCCTTCAAACAGCGAGATGTCGATCTTCGACGCTTCGCAAAAGTACATCGCCGAAGGAACACCGCTAATTATTCTTGCCGGAAAAGAATACGGCTCCGGTTCGTCGCGCGACTGGGCGGCGAAAGGCCCGCGGCTGCTGGGAGTGCAGGCCGTTATTGCCGAGAGCTACGAGCGTATTCATCGTTCGAATCTGGTCGGCATGGGAATTTTGCCGCTGCAATTTCCTGCGGGACAGAATGCTGAGGCGCTTAAGCTGACCGGCGAGGAAGTGTTTGAGATTTCCGGCATCCGCAATCTAATCGAGCATTATTCCGCTGGGCAGAAAGTTAGAGTCCGCGCTGCGGGCAAAGGTAGCCCGGTTGAGTTCGACGCTTTGGTGCGCATCGATACGCCGCAGGAGGCGCTTTACTACGCTAACGGCGGGATTTTGCAGTATGTGTTGCGGGGGTTGTTGGCGGGGAAGCCGGAGGCGGTGGGAGCGTAGGCATCCGCCTTACCGCAGCTGAGCAGGCGTAATGAGTTCGGCGTTCGGTTCTAAATCCTAGTGACAGAGAGTATTGCGGAATATGTTCCGGTGGCGGTGGTAGCCGACGCGGCCCCGTCCCGAAGGCGTGGCGAGAAATTCTTAAGACCGTCGGCGAAGGATGCATTCATGAACGCCTTGGGCATGCCTTCACCGTTTCTCGAGAGCTCGCTCCTAACTTCCTCACATGCCTTCGGTTCGAGACAGCCGTTCTGATAACAAAATGCCAGCAAGTCAAAACCGCGGAGAACGGGCGAGGGCAACGTGAGTAAATTGGCCTCCAAGGTTCGTATAGCGCTAAAATCGTTGCTCAGAGCAGGCAGGCCTAGCGTCACAGCGGCTGCGAAGGTATACGCTTCGCCGCGATGAATACGTCCTTACGTATTGCGCTCCTAGGCTCTGAAACCCGGCCCACGACGTTCCCGCCGGAGCGGTGCTTAGGAAGGATTGAAAATATGCCGGGTCGAGTACTCGGAGCACCTCCGATTTCAAACTCTTTTCTAGCTGATGGACAAACTTATCCTTGTGCCTTCCAACGAATCGAAGTTCCAAGTCCACTTCCTGGACGATCACTGGTTGAATACCATAGATGTCCTTCAACTGCCTGAATGGTCTGATTTCATTGGCGAGGAAGAACTGCACTAGAACGTCGGAATCGCAGATGAGTAGGGCAGGGTTTGGCATGCCCGCGGCCGCCTATTCCTCAACTCCCGCATAGATATCCCCGAACCGCCGCACAAATTCGGGTTCATCAACCATGAGATATTCCGCTGCTTTTCCTAAGCTTATTTGGCAGCTTTGGTAGGCATCAACGACCATTGTGATGTAACCAACCGGCAGTCGCAGAGGCCTAGGGGTCAGAGTCGTGGTGCGCTTTCCTAGCCATCCCTTCGCCTTGTCCGGGCCAATCGATTCCAGATACTCATCGGTCATTAGTGCATGCGGAGATACGTCATGCAGTTCACTGCTAATGTCAGCGCGCTTTAGTTCCTCAGCTGCTTCCGGGGCTATCAGCCCAGCTTCGAGGCCAGCATTGACAACAGTACGTTGCTCAACGAGCGTGCCAGCGACAAGCCGTGCCAACGAGCGTGTCGAAAGGTTTGTCCACTTAATGCCGTTGGTCTGGGCCACATGAACAAGGACTGATTTCGGCACGAGACATTCTTGTGCAAAAGCTTGGGCCCGCATCTCCAATGGGTCTGTCGTGTCGTCGCGGTCGAGAAAATCCAGAGACGCACCCACATAGGTCGACTCGAATATGGCGTGGCCAACCTCGTGCATTAACACCATGTTGCGCCGAAACCAAGTGACGTGATGTGTATTTGCAAACACACATGGCCGAGGCGCGGACTGGGTGCCGACTGAAAAGCTGCACCCCTCCAAGCGCGACTCCTTCAAAGGGGTCTCAAAAACCAGCACCCCCAGAGAGCGGAGTAGGCCGCGTAAAACTTCGCCGCTGCCTTTCTGCCCATGGCCAAGGCTCGTTCCCTCCCGAAACATCCGTGCGGCGGAGCGACCTTGTTCGCGAGGAGCCGCCTGCAGATCAGTCGAGTTGCGGATCGAGTCAAAAAGCGTTTTCCACTGAACTGATCGATTGCGTGTTACCGCTTCTAACTCGTTTAGGTAGTGACCGAGCTGTCGGATTAGAACCACGCATTCCCGGTCGGCATCGACTAGTTCAGGCCCGCGAAATTTGAACCAAATCGCTGGTGTCAAATCTTCTTCCTTGACTCCCTTGGTCGCCTTGGAAGAAGCGCGCAGGACCGATAGAGGCACACTGAACACCGCTGACAGAAGAGGGAGCACAGATTCCGGAATAGGCCGTCGGCCCGCCGACCAGTCCGCGAATACAGTAGGACTTATCCCGAGCAACCCAGCGCAGGTGTGGGCGTCCAATCCCGCTGAATCAAGCACGACTTGTAGCATTATCGAGAACTCCGTTCGCTTTGGTTGAAGTCGAACGTGACTGAAGGCGCGCAGATCAGCGGTCTAACAGTCGTGTTCAGTTTGGTGGAATCCAATTGGATAAGGACAACAGCAAAGCATACATCAGTACGGTAAACCGTCAAGTGCTTCTTTCCTGGCGTAGCCTGGGGCCCTTTAACCTTGCAGTCTAACGTATGGATAGGATCCATCTTCGATTACCCTGGTAACGATAAGTATAGACGCGCGTGGCCGATCCGAGGTTGCACTTTTGGCCAGACCGGACAGAACAGGGTCGGTCAGACTCCGGTAATCGCGGCCTTCCCGTTAGCGCATGACGCTGCAGAGGCTGCTCTTCCACAGTTCTTCTAGTGCTACTAGTGGTGACTGAAGCGCTGCGCCACCCAAAAGCTTGTTCTGTCGTCCCTACGGGACTTGGTTTTAATTTTGGTTACGTCTACCCAGCACTGACGTGCCGGGCTATCCTAATGCCGTCCCTAGGGCCTTGGTCGGTATGCTTCATCCCCCCAGCGCTTGCGCGCTGGGCTGCATTCTTGCACCGCTTCGCGGCTTGGTTAGCGGTGCTTGGTGCGTTCTACTAATGCTCGGCGGCTTTTGTAGAGTAGCGGCCAGGCTTCTTTGTAGGCTTCGTAGCTGTAGCGATCTTTTTTGAGCAGTTCGACGGGATAGAGCATGATTCCCTGTTTGCGTTCGGCGCCCAGGAGCAGGGCGGCGGGGATGATGTACCAGGTTTCTACGGGGATTACGTAGGCGGCGAAGAGGTCGAGTTGGGTTAGGGTGTAGTCCTGTTTTTTGAGGTAGTGGGGCTTGAACTGGCAGAAGTATCCGGTGCCGGTGCGGCAGGTGGTGGATTTGACTTGTACGCGCAGGAAGTTGGGGCCGTAGTCGATGCCGATATCGTAAGGGCGCGTGTCTCCCCAGGGCTTGACGACGTGGAAGCCACGCTCGGCGGCGGTGGCCATGAAGCGGAGTTCGACCCACTCTCCGCGCTCCTTGAAGCTTTTGAATTTTTCCCAGTGATCCATTGTGTTTGATCGTTGTCCCCAGACGCAAAAAGGCGCAGCCTGTGGGCTGCGCCTTCGTTATCTTTAAGTTTTATCTTATGCAACCATTATATCACATTGAGATGGGCTATTGTGACATTTTTGGGAAAATATTTGCGTAATGTTTTGAATGGGTTGAGTTCGACGGAGGGTCACGGAGGGCTTGACAAGATTTTCGTCGAAGGACATTTTGGGGCTTCGGGCTCGGGTATGAGGCGAGCCGTGAACTGCCGCCGCGCCCACCTTGCTGCAAAATACAGCAACAATCCCACGCACAGAACTACCAGCGCCATCCGAAGATACACAGCGGTCGATAGCGAGATCCCGATCCCGCCGGCAATCGCAAAATAAGCAACGATGCATGCGGGGCATTTGGGCAGCAGCGCCAGAATGCCGCTGGGAACAATCCATCCCGCGGTCTGACGCCAACGCCGCGGCGGCTGCGGATGCGGACCGTTGTTAACGGTCCGCACTCCGCTCGGTTTCCGACTCGATCCGGCCGAAAGAATTGCGCAGCAATTCACAGCGCGTACTCCGAGCAGCAAGAAGATGCCACCTTCTTAGGCTCCGCATACTGCGCCTTGGGATCGACAACATAGCCATCCGCATATCGATCATGGTGCCGGACCCATGCCATGCTGAAGGCCAATCCATCCTCGTCTCGTCCTTTCGGAGCGAAATCGAGAATGTTATAAGCACCCACCAGAATGTCGAGCCCGCGCGCGTAGGAAGAATAGGTGTGAAAGATCTCGCCTTTCTCATTTTTGTAGAACACGCTCAATCCGGGCGCTTCTTCGCTGGGGAATTCCGTCATTTCGTAGTTGTATTCGACTTTACCCTTCGCCATTTCGTCTTTCGTGAACGACACGTGGTAATCATGGTTGAAGTCGTTCGCGAACGCTGACACCCACGGGAACTGCCAGCCCATGCGCTTTTTGAAGGCCTCGATCTGCGCGGTCGGTGCGCGCGAAATCACGGCCAGCGTGACGTCGCGATTCGCGAGATGAACCAGACTTCCGCCGAAATGATCAGCCACGTAAGAGCAGCTCTGGCAACCCGCCTCCCACCCCGGACCGAACATAAAGTGATACACAATCAACTGGCTTTTACCGCCGAAGAGGTCGGCAAGCGCCACCTTGCCATTCGGCCCATCGAACACATAGTTTTTTCCCACTTTCTCCCAGGGAAGTTCGCGGCGCTTTCGGCTCAACTCGTCGCGCAACCTGGTGAACTCTTTTTCTTTTTGCAGCAACTCTTTCCGGCTTGCAATCCATTCTTTCGGCAAAACCACTTCGTGGTCTTGAATTCCAGTGCTTGTAGCTAGAGTAGTCATGAGCATTCTCCTATTTACTATTTCTTTTAATCTCTGTCGTGCTGGTTTTATGTTGCAGGCCGTCGCTTAACGGTCTAATGCTTTTTTGCTTTGCGCGTACTTTTCTTTGCTGGCGGTCCGTCTGATTCGGCAAGGTCTTTGATCCGCAGCAACTCGCCCGTCCAAAGCTCCTGAAACGGCCCCACCCACCGTTCATAAATCTGGCGGATCGGAACCACGTTCAGCGAGTTGAATCTTTGCCGTCCGGCCTCGCGCGTCTGCACCAGTTGCGCCTGTCGCAGGACTTCGAGATGTTTCATCACCCCGAAGCGGCTCAGATGCGGAAACTCTTCTACGATTTCCGTAGTGGTACGCGGACGAGCTCGCAGGAAATCCAGAATCGCGCGCCGGGTCGCATCCGAGAGCGCCTTCCATACTCCGTCGAGTTCGTCCGCACGGCCAGCGATTTCTTCCACGCTTTACTCGCAATCCTTCTTTACGCCGTCGAGCATGTGACCCCAGCCTTTGCCAACGTTTTTGCGGTGCTCCGGGTCGATCATCCCAATGGCGCGATGCCGCAAAGAAACCCGGCTGCCTCCTGACACTGCTTCAACCTTCATTTCTATATGATTCGTCGCCGGGTACGACATGAACATCGGCCCGCTCAGCTCCAACAGAGTCGGAGCCTTGATCACCTGCACGAAACCCCATAAGTGCCCGACGCCGTTGCCCCGATCCCTGAACCATCGTCCGCCCGGCTTTTCTTCCAGTTGTAATTGCAGGGACTGGTTTTCAAGATTGGTGTTCCCTTTGCCCAGGCGATGCAGAATCGCCGCAAATGCCTTCTCTGGCGTGGCTTTGACGTCTACGTGTTGCTCAACTTCGAGTATCAAGTCTTCCACTTTCATTGTGTTTCTCCTTTATTAACATCTTATGTGAGTTAACAGTAACGTAACTTTATGCTCACGTCAAGGGATATTTTCTTGTAATTCTCGTGCTCGCAGTTCTGCAGAGTAGCGGCCGCGTCTGCCCTCATCGCATACTTAGAGTTATGGAATCAGGGTTCCCGACGCTTTCCGGCAGGCACCTCCGCCTCGAACTTCTCGACCACCGGCATGCTGACGGCCTCGCAGCCTCATCTGCTGACGACGTGTCCCTCTACCAATGGAGTCCAGTCCCGCAAGGCAAACTCGAAGCCGCTGCATATATCAATACTGCCCTCGCGTGGCGCGATGCTGGCACCGCCGTCCCTTTCGCAATCGTCAAACTAAACGATGCGAGCGTCATCGGTTCCACGCGCTTCTGGAACATCGAGCGCTGGTCGTGGCCGCCAGGCCACCCGCGTTACGGCCGCGCCCACCCCGACGCCTGCGAGATCGGCTATACCTGGTTCGCGCGCTGCGCGATCCGCACCGGTGCCAACACCGAGGCCAAGTTGCTCATGCTCACCCACGCCTTCGAAAGCTGGCAGGTGCTTCGCGTCTGCTTTCACACCGATGCCCGCAATCACCGCTCGCGCACTGCACTGGAACGCATCGGCGCAAAGTTCGAAGGCATCCTCCGCGCCCACCGCATGGCGCCGACTCCATCCCCCGCGACTCGGTCCGGTATTCCATCGTGGCTGCTGAGTGGCCGGAGGTGAAACAGCAGTTAATGAGCCGGCTGCGCAGCTCTTAACCGCCTGTTGAGCGGACACTTTTGCGCGCTGCCGAATCCGACTTCCTCCGCTGCTATAATCAAGGATTGTGCCCATGTCTACGAAACGCCTGATTCGCTCCACCACAGTTTTATCCATCCGCCGCAACGGGAGCGTGGTTCTTGCCGGAGACGGCCAGGTTACGCTCGGCGAGTCCGTTATTAAACACTCAGCGCGGAAGATTCGCCGCCTTTACAACGATAAAATCCTCGCCGGATTCGCCGGTTCCACCGCCGACGCCTTCACTCTTTTCAGCCGCTTCGAATCGAAATTGGAGCAATACCACGGCAACCTGGGACGCGGCGCCGTGGAGCTGGCAAAAGATTGGCGCACCGATAAATTTCTTCGTCATCTCGAGGCCCTGCTTTTGGTGTGCGACAAAGAGCAGACGTTCCTGCTTAGTGGACAAGGCGACGTGATCGAGCCCGACGGCGGCGTAGCGGCCATCGGCAGTGGAGGCCCCTACGCGCAAGCTGCCGCTGAAGCGCTAGCCCGACATACTGAACTCTCCGCCCGCAAGATTGCCGAAGAAGCGATGAAGATTGCAGGCAAGATGTGCATCTATACGAATGATGCGGTAACGATTGAGGAACTGTAAAAGTCGTTCGTCGATAGTCGTTAGTCGTTGGCTCAAAACCACACGGCGAACGGCTAACGACCAACGACTAACGACGAATTTATGGCCATCTATTTGCCCAGCACCTCCGAAGAAGAACAACTCGCACTCGACGAACTTACGCCGCGTGAAATCGTCGTCGAACTCGACAAACATGTCATCGGCCAGAAAGATGCGAAACGCGCCGTGGCTATCGCCCTGCGCAACCGCACCCGCCGCCAGAAGCTCACTCCTGAACTGGCCGAAGAAATCATTCCGAAGAACATCATTATGATTGGGCCCACCGGCGTGGGAAAGACGGAGATTGCTCGGCGGCTGGCGAAGCTGGCGAACTCACCGTTTTTGAAAGTGGAGGCTTCGAAGTTTACTGAGGTCGGCTATGTGGGGCGCGATGTGGAGTCGATGGTGCGCGATCTGGTGGAGATTGCGATCGACAATGTGCGCGAAGAAAAACTTGAGGATGTTGCCGATAAAGCTGAACTGAATGCGGAGGAGCGGCTGCTCGATATTCTTCTGCCGCCATCTCCGCCGGCGAAGCCCGCTGAGCCTACTACCGCGGGCGGAGTGGTGATCGATGGCAGCACGGCCTTGACTGAATCTTCAACGCGCACACGCGAAAAGCTGCGGCAGCAATTGCGCGAAGGGAAACTCGATGAGCGGCAGGTTGAGATCGACGTGCGGGAACGGAACTTCCCATCTTTTGAAATTATGACCAACCAGGGTGTTGAGGAGATGGACATCAACATCAAGGACATGCTGCCGAACATCTTCGGCGCGCGTACCAAGAAGCGGAAGATGAAGGTCAACGAGGCATTCGAATATTTGATTCAGGAAGAAGAGCAGCGGCTGATTGATATGGACCAGGTTACGCGGATGGCGATCGATCGCGTGGAGAACTCCGGGATCGTATTTCTGGATGAGATCGACAAGATCGCCGGCCGCGAAGGCGGACATGGTCCGGATGTTTCACGCGAGGGCGTGCAGCGCGACATTCTGCCGATTGTGGAAGGCACGACCGTGAATACCCGCTACGGCATGGTGCGGACGGATCATATTTTATTTATTGCTGCGGGAGCGTTTCACGTTTCAAAGCCGAGCGATCTGATTCCGGAGTTGCAAGGGCGGTTTCCGATTCGGGTGGAGTTGCAGTCGCTCACAATGGAAGATTTCGTGCGCATACTTACCGAGCCGAAATCTTCGCTGGTGAAGCAGTACACGGCGCTGCTTGAAACCGAAGGCGTGAAGTTGGAGTTCACTCCCGAAGCGCTGCAGGAGATTGCGCACTTCGCATTTCGTGTGAATGAGAGCACCGAGAACATTGGCGCGCGGCGACTGCACACCATCATGGAGCGCGTGCTGGATGAATTAAGCTTTGATGCTCCGGAGAGAAAAGGCGAGCATGTGAACATCGACGCGGATTACGTGCGAAAGATGTTGACGGATATTGTGAAGGATCAGGATTTGAGCCGATATATCCTCTAGATCTGTACCGAAGGGGGCGACTCGTTGATTCTTAGCATCGTCGGTTCGCAACATCGTCGTTCCGCAACACCGTGCTTCAATGTAAGTTCGCGTACTCCGTTTTGGCCTGTTTGAGCACCGGCACATCGGCATCAGCGTCTTTCCACAGCGCAAAGAAATCCTGGTAAGACTGCCGCGCGCTATCTACATTTTTCAGCGAACGATAGGCACGGGCCAATCCCAAACGTGCTAGCGCTCCAAGCGGAAAATTTAATACCGATCCCCGATGATCAATCAGCTTTTTGAATTCAGTAACGGCATTCTGTCCATCTCCCATCGCCAGATAGGCTTGCCCTCGCACATACGCGGGGTACACCGGCACGACCGAAACCGATCCAGGATTGCAATACTCCAACTGCGTGGGAACGCCGAGATGATCCACCGCTTTTTCTGGATGCCGCTGTTGCAGATCGATTTCGGCGCGGATCACCGGCAGCCAATATTTTTGTACATACGTGCCTTCAGGCCACTCCTTGTCGAGTTCGTGGCTTAGGGCTTGCGCCTGCGCAACATTTCCGGCTTCCGCCGATACCAAAGCCGCCAGCGTGCGCACTTCTTCCGCTTGCGAGAGCATTTGCGCATCGCCGATGTAGCCACGGGTGCGCGAAAAATCTCCTGATTCGGCTTCGCGCACAGCCTGCTGCATCAAAAAGATTGCGGCTGTTTCTTTGTCGCCGTTGCGTTCGAGCAGATTTTCTGCGGCGTGAGAAAACTCGCGTGCCTTACCCAGGCGGCCGTGAAATCCCTCAGTTTGCGCCTGCTCGGAAAGAATCGGAGTTTGCGCTCCGCGCACATCGAGCGATTCCTTTACGATACGGTCCATTTCTTTTTCATCGCCGCGAAGAAACGCGACCCAATATTCGCCAAGCAACACGACGTCAGTCTTCAAGCCGCGTTTCGCCGCATCCTCCAGAACGGACGAAGCTTCATCCACGCGATTTAACGCCAGCAACGCGATGGCGTAATTGCCGTAAGTGCTGGCACGCGAGGGATCGAGCTGCAGCGCGCGCCGAAACGGTGGAATCGCCTCAGCATCGCGTCCAAGCTCCGAATAGGAGATGGCAAGATGGGTGAAATTGCCCGCGGACTCGGAATAATTTTGCGCTGCGAGCGCGTAAACTTGTGTCGATTTTTCTAGGTCACCGGTGACATAAGAGTAATAGCGCGCATCAATCGTTTCGCGCTCCGGTTCGGTGACTCGATCGCGTAGCTCATACGATTTCGCCGCGGCTTCGCGCGCCAGTTCGGATTCTCCAACATTGTGATAGATCGTCGCAAGCCCACCGTACGCCATGGCAAAATTGGGATCAAGTTCAATCGCTTTTTTGAAAATGGGCAGCGAATCCTGGTCGCCTTTTTTGTCCCACGTAGCCAGCGCCAAATCAAAAGTATTCAGCGCATCGAGCGACGCCGTCGTCGCCTGTTCCAGCGGAACATCAAACTTCTGCACGGTAGCGAGAGATTCGCCGAGTTCACCACGTAATTTCGCGGCGGCTTCTCCGAGCGCGTCCAAAACTTTCTCTTTCGATTTGGCCGTGACCTGTTCTTCGGCCAGCGTGTTTCCGTTCTGGCAATTCACCGCTTTCAATCCCAAAACATATTCGCTGCCCAGGTTGGCGATGCTGCTCGCAAGGTAGGCCTTGCTGCCCACGCGCTGGCACACTTCGCGCGCCACCGATGGCGTCAGCTTCGCATCCGGCGCAAGCGTCATCAGGCGTAGCGTTCGCGTGACGCGAGCTTCTGAAAGCACGTTCAGGAACGGCGATTGCCGAAGAGAAACGTTCAGTGCTGTTTTCAGTGTGTCATCGAAAATAGGATCGCCGGTGCTGTTTGCGAAATCAGCCAGAACTACCGTATCTTTCACGGTCAGGGGGACGTTGCGATGCGAGCGATAGTAAAAGCCGCCGGCTGCCAGTGCGGCCACAAGCAGGGAGACAATCGCAATCTTCAAAGCTCCTGATACAGCCGGGTTCCACGCCGACGAGCTTGCATTGGACGAACCGGAATAGCCGCCGCTCTCGAAGTCTCTTTTCAGGCGCTGCAAGTCGGTCCGGATGTCGGCCGCGTGCTGGTAGCGTAGATTGCGATCTTTCTCCAATGCTTTGGTGATGACGGTCGCTACTTCGACCGGAAGCTGAGGATTGAATTGCACCGCGGGCCGTGGCGCTTCATGCAAAATCGCCGCGCAAATTTCTCCCGAGCTCGAACCTTCGAACGGCGCTTTGCCCGTCGCCATTTCGTACAGGACCGTGCCGAAGGAAAATAAATCGGTACGCGCATCCAATTCCCTGGTCCGCACCTGCTCCGGAGACATGTAGGCCACGGTGCCGATCATGGCTCCCGGCGACGTCAGATCCGCTTCTTCGGATGTAATCGACATCGTCTTGGTTTCACTGCCGGCTCTTCCCGATGAAGTCTCCAGCTTCGCCAAACCAAAATCCAGAATCTTCGCGTGCCCTCGCTTGGTGACAAAAATATTCGCCGGTTTAATATCACGATGAATAATTCCCTCGGCGTGCGCGGCATCGAGGCCGTCGGCAATATCGATGGCGATCCGCAAGAGGCTTTCCAGTCCCAGCGGACGCCCGCCGATGCGGTGCTTGAGCGTCATGCCATCCAGAAACTCCATGGCGATGAAAGACTGGCCGTCTTGCTCGCCGATGTCATGAATCGTGCAAATATTAGGATGGTTCAGCGCCGATGTGGCTCGCGCTTCCCGCTCGAAGCGGGAGAGTGCTTGTGGGTCGCAGGCAATCTGTTCGGAGAGAAATTTCAGCGCGACAAAACGGTGCAGGCGCACGTCCTCGGCTTTATAGACCACACCCATCCCTCCTCCGCCGAGTTTCTCAAGGATGTGGTAGTGGGAGATGGTTTGCCCGATCAAGCTTGGCCCCGTTTTCCGCGAATTATAGCAGCCGACCGGCTAATCACCTCCACGCAAGTCTGCCTATTTTTATTGTGCATTTCGTAATTCAGGCGTTTCACGGCTGATGTACCCTTGTATTTCCGCATGAAGATTCCGCTTAGGAAATTACTACCGGTCCTAGGAGCATTGGTATGGGCAAGCGGGTGCGCTTCGATTGGCGCGCCGCTGCCGCCATCGCTTGAGTTGCCGAAGCCGCCTACGGACCTGCACGCGTCGCGCAAAGGCGACAGAGTCACGCTTACCTGGACGATTCCCGCGCGGACCACGGATCGACAGAGCGTGCGGTATTTGGGAAAGACGCGCATCTGCAGAAGCGTAGGCGCAGGATTTGCTTCTGCTGTGCCGATTTCTTCCGCCCCGGCTTCTGGCGCGACATCGACTTCCGCAACGACTGCTTCCGTAGGATCTGGCGACGCCGCTGGGCCGAAGAAATGTGGAACGCCGGTGGGAGATGTAGCGCCCCCAGCGAATTTCACGGCTTCGCGAAAATCTTCCGCGAAGAAGCCCACCGCAAGTTTCACCAATATTCTTTCTCCGGCAATCCAACAGGCAAACGTTACGGGCTTCGCTACTTATGCAATCGAAGTGTTGAACGAGGCCGACCGCGGTGCGGGGATCTCGAATCAGGTGCGAATACCGCTGGTTCCAACCATTCCGCCGTTTCCCGATTTTGCGGCTCAACCCACGGCTCCGGGAGTGCTGATCTCCTGGCAATGTCCGCCGACTCCGGAAAAAAAGATTGACGTTAAATATTTATTTCGTATCTACCGGCGTGCAGCGTCCAGTCCAAACGCGACTAAGATTACCGAGATGGATGCGACAGAGTGCGCGGCTGGGGAGCATGACAAGGCCATCACGTCATTTCTCGACCAGACTTTTGAGTGGGAGAGCACGTACTTCTACCACGGGGCGGTCGTGAGCGTGCTCGAAGTGGCGGGAAAGCCCGCGGTGGAAGTGGAGGGCGATGACACTGCCGAGGTGAAAGTATTCGCGCACGACGTATTTCCCCCGGCTGTGCCATCGGGATTGCAGGCGGTATTTTCCGGTCCCGGACAACAACCGTTCATCGATCTGATCTGGGCGCCGGTCACGGACGCTGATCTGGATGGCTATAACATTTATCGTCACGAAGACGGCGCGACGGCGGTGAGATTGAATTTGGAACTAGTAAAGACCCCGGCCTTTCGCGATGCAAAGGTCGAGGCGGGAAAGAAATATTTTTATTCCGTGTCGTCCGTGGATCAGCGCGGCAACGAGAGCGCTCGGTCGGAAGAGGCCAGCGAGAGCATGCCGTGAGTTTCGCCATGCTGGCTCGATCTGCTAACCTGCCTTTGCTATGGATTACATCTGGACCCCGTGGCGCTATGCCTACGTTACGACGGCCGAGAAAGTGCTTAAGTGCGTGTTCTGCAACGCCGTGAACGCCGGCGACGACGCCAAAACCCTCATCGTGCATCGCGGTCAGCACTGTTTCGTCATCTTGAATGCTTATCCATACACCCCCGGTCACGTGATGGTCGTTCCCTATGCGCACGTTGACGAACTGCGGAAGTTGCCGCCGGAAGCGGCAAGCGAAATGATCGCATTGTCCCAGCGGATGGAGACGGTTCTGCGCGAACTCTACCAGCCTGACGGCATCAACCTGGGCATGAACATCGGCAAGGCCGCGGGCGCGGGCATTGCGGGACACATTCACATGCACGTTCTGCCGCGCTGGGTAGCGGATGCGAATTTTGTGTCGGTGGTGTGCGAGACGAGGATTCTGCCGGAAACGCTGGATGTGACGTGGGAACGAATGACGGCGGCTTTGAAAAGCGTAACTCGCTAGCCGTCGACTACACTTTTCATTTCCTTCTCATCGATAACCGTCACACCCAGTTCCTTCGCCTTATCCAGCTTCGATCCCGCATCCGTACCTGCGACGACATAATCTGTTTTTTTACTGACGGAGCCGGTTACTTTTCCTCCGGCATCCTCGATCATTTTTTTGGTTTCGTCGCGGGTGAAATGCGCAAGGGTTCCGGTCAGCACGAACGTCTTGCCAGTGAGTTTCGTGCCGCGCTGCTTCTTCTTGCCGGTTAATGTGAGTTCTGCTTCGCGCAAGCGCTCGACCAGTTTGCGATTGGCGGCGATGCTGAAGAATTCCACAATGCTTTCGGCGATGCGGGGGCCGACTTCGTTTACATTTTGCAGTTCTTCGGCGCCGGCGGTTTCGAGTTCTTCCATCGATCCAAAATGCTCGGCGAGGAATTGTGCTGTGCGCTCGCCGACCATGCGAATTCCCAGACCGTAGATGACGCGCTCCAAAGGCAGGTCTTTCGATTTCTTAACCTCTTTGAGAATGTTCTCTGCGGATTTGTCGCCCATGCGCTCCAGGCTGAGCAGATCGGCTTTTGTCAGTTTGTAGATATCGGCGACGTTCTTAACCAAGCCACGATCGGTAAGCTGGGTCACCAGAGCGTCGCCCATGCCGTCGATATTCATGACTCCGCGCGAAGCAAAGTGCAGAATGGTTTCCCGCAGCTTCGCCGGACAGTTCGCGTTCACACAGCGGTAGTCGACTTCGCCTTCGGTGCGAACGACTTTCGTCCCGCACACGGGACATTTTTCCGGCATTTCAAACACACGCGTGCCGCGTGGATGGTCTTTATCGTCGATGACCTTGGCGACTTTTGGAATCACGTCGCCGCCACGTTCCACCTGCACCCAGTCGCCGATCTTCACGCCCAGGCGTTCGATTTCATCCATGTTGTGCAGGGTGGCGTTTCTTACGGTCGTTCCGCCGATCAAGACCGGAGCGAGCATCGCAACCGGCGTGAGTTTGCCGGTGCGTCCGACTTGCACGCGAATGTCTTCGAGCTTGGTGATTCCGGCGCGTGCGGCATACTTATATGCGATCGCCCAACGGGGAGCTTTGCCGGTGAATCCCAGTTCATCCTGCAGCGCGGTGCGGTCCACTTTGATGACGATGCCGTCAATTTCATAAGGCAACGAATCGCGCTTCGCTTCCCACTGCCGGATGAACGCCCAGGCTTCCTCCATGTTATGAGCCAGTTTGCGATTCTGGTTGACCTTGAACCCTGCAGCGACAAGCGCATCCAGTGTCTTTGAGTGCCGATCAAAATAGGTACGCCCGTTCTCCAGCAAGATATAAGGGAAGTAGTCCATGCGTCGTTCCGCCGTAATATTTGCGTCCAACTGCCGCACCGTACCCGCCGTAAAGTTGCGTGGATTGGCAAATGTCGCGAGCCCTTTGCGTTCCCGTTCTTCATTCACCTTCTTGAACGCCGCCAGTGGCATGAGCAGCTCGCCGCGCACTTCGAAATTCGCGGGGATGCCGGCCTTCTTCAACTTTTCTTTTGGAATAGAAAGCGGCACAGAGCGGACCGTACGCACGTTGAGCGTGACGTCTTCCCCTATACTTCCGTCGCCGCGCGTAATGCCGCGCACGAGCTTGCCGTCTTTATATATCAGCGCCAGCGACATGCCATCGAGTTTCAGCTCGCAAACGTAGTCCACATCGCTGCGACCACTGAGCTCATGGACACGGCGCTCCCAGTCGCGCAGTTCGTCTTCGTTATAAGTGTTGTCGAGCGACAACATGGGCGAAGAGTGCGGCACCTTGACGAAACCCTCGCGCGGCTTGCCGCCTACACGCTGTGTCGGCGAATCCGGAGTGATCAGGTCTGGATGTGCCGCTTCCAAATCCTTCAGCTGCTGCATCAGCTTGTCGAATTCGGCGTCGCTGATTTCGGGATTGTCGACGACGTAGTACAAGTATTCGTGATGGCTGATCTTTGCGCGCAGAGATTCCAGCTTTTTTTCAACGTCTTTGTTGGAGGAAGGCATCGGGCAAATTATAGTCGGAGACGGGATTGCGGAAGGAACTTGCAAAGAACATGGCAGAAGAGAAAAAGGCTAATCCGAGACGAATCCTCGAGACGCCACGGCTCATTCTGCGCGAGTTCTGCGCTGAGGATGTAGATGCTCTTGCGTGCGTGATTTCCGACCCTGAAACCATGCGCTTCTACACCGCGCCGTTTGATCGGAGCGAAGTGAAAGAATGGATTGAGCGCAACCGGCGACGGTACTCCAAAGACGGGCATGGACTGTGGGCCGTGATTTTGAAGACGAGTGCTGAACTAATCGGCGACTGCGGGTTGGTGGTTCAGGACGTCGAGAGTGCGAACGAAATCGAGGTCGCCTACCACGTGCGCCGCGATCTCTGGGGGCAGGGATTGGCTACGGAAGCAGTCCGCGCTTGTTGTGATTTCGGATTCGCTCATCTTCCGGTCGAGCGGCTCATTTCGCTGATTCGTCCAGAGAACCTGGCGTCGCGGCGGGTCGCGGAAAAGAACGGCATGACTGTGTGGAAAGAAGTTGTCAGATTTGGCTTTCCGCATCTGGTCTATTCGATCGTCGAGTGCAAGCTCGCGAAGCATGAAGACGGCTTGCATGCGGCGCTGGCTTGTGACAAATGTTGAGGCGTCTTCGCACGCAGAAGGTTGTGTTTGGGGTGTGGGAGTGGGAACGCGCTGAATCATCTAGTAATCCGTGTCAGGGTACAATCCATCTTCGATCCCTCCATGCGTAAGGCAGCCTTGCTCTATAACCCCGATTCCGGTGGCAGCCGCGCACGGCGGCGGCAGGCCGAGTTGGAATCCGTGCTGGCGTTGCTTCGCAAAGCGAACGTGGAGGCGCAACTCATTCTCTCCGACTCGCGCGCGCACGCGGTTGAAAATGCGCGGCAAGCGGTTCTCACCGGCTGTGACACGGTCTTCGCCTGTGGCGGCGATGGGACCATTCACAATATTATTCAGGTGCTGGCCAACACCCAGGTCGCGCTCGCGATTCTTCCTATGGGGACGGCCAACGCTCTGGCTCACGACCTAGGCATTCCCGGCAATCTGGAAGCTGCAGGACAAGCCGCTTTGCAGGCCGCGCCCAGGCGGGTTGCGCTGGGCCAGATAAAGTATGTGGATCTCGAAGGCAAACCTGGCACGCGCTTCTTCATCGTCGCAGCGGGCGCGGGAGTGGATGCGCACCTCTTTTACAAGCTCCACGCCGGGCAAAAGCAACGCATGGGCATGGCGGCCTACTACATGAAGGCGTGGCAGCTTTGGGTTACGTATCCTATGACGCGCTTTGGAGTTGAGTTTAGCGAGAATGGATCGGATCAGCGGCAGCGAGCCGATGTCACGGAGTTGATGGCGGTGCGTATCCGCAATTTTGGTGGAGTGTTGCAGGAATTGGCTCCCGGAGCTTCTCTGGACCGCGACGATCTGCGGCTGGTGTTATGCCGCACTGCCAGCCGGATGGCTTATCTGCTTTACGTGACGCGTGGGCTGCTGCGGCGGAATTGGAAGGTGCCGGGCATTGACCTTGCGTATAGCAGCGAAGTTTCGTGCCATCTCGCCGCGGATTCCGACGACGATACGAATCATGGGCAGGCGAAGGTTTACGTTGAAGCCGACGGCGAATTGGCTGGCACTCTGCCCGCGGAAATCACCATGGCGCCGGACACGCTCACGCTACTAGCGCCGGCCAACTAGATTCACCAGTTGGCATTTACAGCTCAGACAAATAGAATCCCTAGACCTTGGAACCCATCACCCATTTCCTGACCGGCGCCTGCATGGGGCGCGCCGGCCTCAATCGCAAGACAGCGCTGGCCACTCTCACGCTGACGCTCGCCGCCGAAGCTCCCGACCTTGACGTGCTCGGCCGTTTACGCGGACCGGCCTTCGGCTTCGCCCATCATCGCGGCTTCACACATTCGTTCCTCGGCATTGTGCTTATGGCAGCGGTGGTCGTGGGGTTCGTGTATCTGGTCTGGCGTTTGCGCCGCCGGAAGCTTACGAACCCTAACCTGCCTCCGCGATGGGGATTGCTTTTCTTCTATGCCTGCCTTGCCGGGCTCAGCCACATTCTGCTCGACTTCACCAATAACTATGGCGTTCGGCCGTTCTGGCCGTTCTCGGAGAGGTGGTATTCGTGGGACATCGTTTTCATCTTCGAACCGGTCATGTTTACCTGCCTGCTGCTGGGATTAATCGCCCCGTCTTTTTTTGCTCTGATTGACAAGGAAATTGGAGCTCGCCAGCGTGGGCCGCGTGGCCGTATCTCCGCTGCGCTCGCTCTGATTGCGGTCGTATTTTTGTGGACCGTGCGCGACTTCGAACATCGCCGCGCCGTCAATGCGCTCGCAGCCCGTACCTACCAGGGCGCCGAACCCGCAAGAGTTTCCGCCTATCCCTCGCTCTCTGATCCGTTCCATTGGTACGGTGTCGTGGAAACCTCGGACTTTTTTGTCCTCGCCCCCGTCGATTCGCTACGCCCGGAAGTGGATCCCGGAGCGGCTGAAGACGACAGGCTCGAGATCCGCTACAAGCCGGAGGAAACTCCCATCACCCTGGCCGCGAAGCGCTCCTATCTCGGACGTGTCTACCTCGACTGGGCGCAGTATCCCATCACGCAAACCGAAACCCTCGAATCGCCCGCGCAAGGCTACATCGTGAACTTCCAGGACCTTCGTTTCGTGCAGACGCCGGGCCTGCTGACCCGGGTTGTGAACATGCTCAGACGCTTGTTCGGACGTCCTCCCAGCGAGTCCTCCAAGATTCTTGCTGCTGGTGTCGAACTCGATCGCAACCTTCACGTCGTCGGCGATGTCTACGGCTCCGGTGCGAACCGTGTCACATTCCCCGAACCCGGCCAGCAGAAAAAGTAGCCGCGCTCTAGCCATCAACAGACCGTAGCAGATTCATCTTTCATCTTCTCTTGACGTACACGCCTTCGCACGCCGACAATAACATTTGCTGCTTCTGAGGTGCTGATGCTGCCCTATCTGTTTGTTCTATTAGCGATCGCCGTGCGCTTTCTGCCGTTTATGGGTCCGTTGAATTTTCTGCCGCATGCCTGGCACTTCACGCCGGTAGCCGCATCGCTGTTGTTTTTCGGGGCGCGCGGTTCGCGACGGCAGATGTGGATTCCTCTGGTGCTGTTCTGTGCGGCGGACGTTGTCCTGACGAAGTTCATCTACTCCTACACTCTGTCCTGGGATCAGCTCGTTACCTGGGCCTGGTATGCGGCGATCCTGTGGCTGGGGACCAATCTGCGCGAGAAGTCGGGCCCCGTGCGCGTAGTGGCCGCCGCGCTCACCAGTTCAATCTCGTTCTTCCTGATCAGCAATTTTGCAGTGTGGGCCGCATCGCCGCAGATGTATCCGCGAACATTCGAGGGGCTGATGATGTCCTACACAGCGGGGATTCCGTTTTTCCGCGGCACGGTAGAGAGTGATCTGTTTTTCTCTATCGCCATGTTTGGAACGCCGGTGTTTCTGCTGGCGCTCTCCCGCTGGATGCACAAGAATTCCAGCGGTGACATCGCCGCAGCGTAAGAACAGCTCCTGTGGGGACGCCACCTCGGCTCCTACCCTGAGGCTACGGAGGATCCACCGAGTGTAGCGAAGCGAGGACGACCAGATATCATCCAACCCGCGCCTCGCGGCCTTTCCGCCGCCACAACACCAGCCCCGCCAAAACTCCCAGGACAACGACTCCCAGCACCCAATAAATATGCTGGCGGAGGACCGTCCCGATCAGATCGACAATCCGCGGCCCGAACCACAGCGTCAGCAACGCCAGAACCAGAAAGCGCACAAACCGCCCCGCAAAAACAGCGGCCAAAAAATCGCGGAAGCGCATCTCGAACACCGCCGCGCCCAGGACAAAAATCTTGAACGGCATGGGCGGAGGCAGCATCGCCGGAAACATCAGCGCCCAGAATTCATGCCGCTCAAACGACTGATGAATCCGCAGAAAGCGCTCTTCTGAAATGCGCTTGCGCAGCACCTTTTCGCCACCCAGATAGCCAATGATGTAAAGCGGAATGCTCCCCAGCGCAGACCCCGCCGACGCCATCACGACATAAAACAGCAGCCGCCGGTGATCCTGGAAGACATAGACGGCCACGATCGCGTCCACCGGCATGCCCAGAAGAGCGGAATCCGCAAAAGCAATGGCGAATGCTCCCCACATTCCAAGCGGTAGGAGCAGATGCAAAATCCACGTCGTGTAGCGCGCCAGAATGTGTCCGATCGTTTTCAAAGGGAATTTAGTGTACGTGAGCGGTAATCGGAATGCGTCGCAGTAACTGGAGAAAAGCTGCCGTAGGTTCGGCAGCCGCTTAAGTGTGCTCCGTCTTCCCTTCCAGCAAACTCAGCGCATGAGGAATCAAATTCAATACAGCTTCCAAAGATTCCACGGCCCCGCTGGGACTGCCTGGCACATTCAGGATCAGCGTTTTGCCGCGAACCCCGCACACACCGCGGCTTAGAGCCGCGAACGGAGTTTGCTTCAAACCCTCGCTGCGCATGCGCTCGCCCACGCCGTCGATCAGGCGTTCGCAAATTGCCTCGGTCGCTTCCGGAGTAACATCGCGCAGGCCAATTCCGGTTCCGCCGGTAGTGACGATGAATTGCGCTTCCAGGGCGAAGTGGACGAGGGCATTCTGAATCTGCATGGAATCGTCTTGCACGATTCGCGTAGCCACTACTCGAAAGCCCGACTTCTTTAATAGTTCGGCAACCGCCGGCCCCGAAACATCCACGCGTTCTCCGCGAGAGCACGAATCGCTGACTGTTACTACGGCTGCAGTGAATAGCTGCGGAGTACCCGGGTCAATTGTCGAGGAGGACATCTTCCTCCTCTTCCATCTTGCCGCTGCTGCTTCCGCTTGTGCCAGCGCTGCTGGGGGGCGCGCTACTTGCACTCGGATCGGCCGCGCTCCCTTCTGAAGTCCCGCCATCGCGCTGCGCTTCATCGAGCAGGCGCAGGCCCTCCATGAGTAGGCCCTGCGTATTGAGTTTTGTGGTTTCCTGATCGGTCTTGCCTTCGAAGTTCAATTCGAAGTTGCCGCCGGTCCAGCGCAGAACTTTGAAGACAGCTTCATCGCCCAGCAAAGTTCCGTAAGTGGCGTGCTTCACCTGGCCTTCGACGAAGAACACTTCGCACTTATCGCCCTCGTTGTTCAGCTTGAGCTGGCAACTTTTGCGCCCCATTTCGAGCGACTGCATGAGGTCGATCACATTCATCTGCGAGAGGTTGCCACGAACGACTCCGTCCGATGGCGCAGTCTTCGCCATTTTTTCCAGCGCGATGCGATCGACCGTTCGTTTGATGCGGCGCGTGGCTTCTTTCAGGAAGAAAGGCTTGGCCAGGTAGTCGTCGGCGGCATCTATCGGCGAAAGACGTTCGTCGATATCCGCGCGGCTGGCCATCAACACTGCGGAAAAATTCGCGGTCGCGGGACGGCTCTTCAGCTTCTCCACCAACTGCCGGCCATCCATGCCGGGCATGCGATAGTCGCACACCACCAACTCGGGAGGATCGTCGACCGCCTTGAGTAATGCGTCAGCCGCATCGCCGGCGGTTACCACGCGCGCGAAGGGAGTCAGTGCATGCTGCAGCATCCCCAAGACCATGGGGTTGTCATCGACCAACAGTAGTTTGACATCGTTTGCCATCGATTTCACTTCACCCGCCGATACTCGCCGCTCTTGCCACCACTCTTGCGTTGCAGCACGATCTCTCGAATCTCAATCCTCTTATCCAGAGCCTTGGTCATATCATAAATTGTGAGGGCGGAAATGGTGGCGGCTACGAGCGCCTCCATCTCGACTCCGGTCTGAGCGGTGGTGGAAACTTTGGTGGTGATGGCGACGCCATTCTCGCATAGGCTCATCTCGACATCAACGTGGGAGAGCGGCAGGGCGTGGCACATGGGGATTAGCTCGGACGTGCGTTTGGCGGCCATGATTCCGGCGATGCGGGCGACTTCGAGCGGATTGCCTTTGGGATTTTTCGGGAGCGATTGCAACACAGAAGGTTTCATGTGCACGAAGGCGCTGGCTTCGGCTTCGCGCTTAGTGGCTGATTTGCCGGAGACATCCACCATTCGGGCGCGGCCGGACGCATCGTAGTGGGAGAGCTTTTTCGCCATGCGGCAGGTTATATCTTACATGGGAGAGCGCACCGCGGCGGCTAAAGTCGCTTTTCGTTTTGTGCCGTTATCGCAGCGCTGAAGCGCTGCGCCACCCAAAATCATCGCGGCATTATGGCGACCCATTCGCCGGCGGGGATTTGCTCGCGATCGGGTGGGATGACGATGTAGCAATTCGCGCGGGCTTGGGCAGTGATGTCGCCAGAGCCCTGCCAGGGGACGAGTTCCACGTGCGAGGCGTCGTAGGCACCGGAAAGAATGCCGGGGAGGAAGCGGGTCAGTCCGGTCTTCGTGTGAATTTCGGATTTCAGGCGAGCGTGGAGGAATGAGAGCTGGCGCGGGGACATTCCGGCGAGGGCTTCGAGCATGGGGCGGGCGAATAGTTCGAAGGTGACCATGGTGGAGACTGGGTTGCCGGGCAGGCCGAAGAAATATTCGTGCTTCACCGGGGCTGAAGCCCCTTCGCGGGCGGGGGCGCCCGCGCCACACAAGCTCAAGCCACACGAGACTCGGCCGAATACTACTGGGCGACCGGGCTGAATTTTTGCTCCGGTGAAGAAGAACTCGGCTTGTAGTTCCGCGAGGACTTGCTCGACCAGGTCGTAGCGTCCCATGGAGACGCCGCCGGTCATCAGGAGCAGGTCGGACTGCAGGCCTTGTTCGATCTGTTGGCGCAAGCGGCGCGACTCGTCGGGAGCGATCGGAAGAAGTACGGGGTCGCCACCGGCTTGCTGGATTTGCGCGGCTAGCGAATAGCTGTTGGAGTTGCGAATCTGCGTGGGACCGGGTTGGGCATCGATGTCGACGATCTCATCGCCGGTGGTGAGGACGGCAACACGTGGACGAGCAAAGACCTGCAACATCGACTTGCCGACCGAAGCTGCGAGTGCGATGGCGGATTCGTTGAGGCGTGTGCCGCGATCGAGCAGCAGGGCACCGCGTTTGGCTTCGGCTCCCTGGGGAACGATGTTTTCGCCTAGGGTGACGCCTCTCGTAATTTCGACAGAATTTTCTTGCTGCGAGGTGTATTCGACCATCACCACGGAATCCGCGCCCTGCGGCATTGGTGCGCCGGTCATGATCGAGAATGCTTGGCCTTGGTTCAACGCGGAGGGAATTTGCAGGGGCCCGGCTTTTATTTCTCCGATAACTGTCAGCTTGGCCGGTAATTTTGCCAGATCGGTGGCGCGGACGGCGTACCCGTCACGAGTGGAACGGGGGAAGGGAGGGATGTCGCGATCGGCGGTGATGGGTTCGGCTAGGATTCGTCCGGCGGCATGGAAGAGGGCTACGGTCTCTTCAGGACCTGGGTTAACAAGTGCAGCTTGGGTTTCGACTGCGCGCCGAGCATCTTCGAAGGTTAGGACCAGCGATTGGGGTGGAGCGGGCATGGGGAGATGATAGTGGAAAGATACCCACGTCTCGCAAAAGAAGCGAGACGTGGGGCACCCGGCTGTCCCCACATGAGCTTGCGGCGCGGCTGAAGCCGCACCCTTTCAAAACAGCTATCGGGCGAGTTCCTGGCCCAGGATTGCGGGATTGCTGGCGAAGGAGATGCCGGTTTCGAGATCGACTACGCGGTCGCGGACGAGCTGCGCGATTTCGCCGTCGAAGTGTTGCATGCCTTCAGCAGCGCCGGCTTTCATGGCGTCGAGTAAAGTTTTACCTTCGCGCTCACCTTTCTCGATGCACTCGCGGGTGCGGGGAGTGGCTTTCAGAATTTCGGCGACGGGAACGCGGCCGCTGCGGTCGGTCTTGGGCAAGAGGCGCTGGCAGATGATGTAGCGAAACGTTTTGGCGAAGCGCTCGCGCACGCTTTGCTGTTCGTTGGGCGCGAAGGAGCTGACGATGCGCTCGACGGTTTTGGGCGCGTCCATGGTGTTGAGGCTGGAGAGAACGAGGTGTCCGGTTTCGGCGGCTTCGAGGACGATCTCGATGGTCTCGCGGTCGCGCATTTCGCCGACCAGAATGACTTTGGGGGCCTGACGCAGCGCTGAGCGCAGAGCGTGAGCGAAGCTCGGCGTATCGCTATGCAGTTCGCGCTGATGGATGGTGGAGCATTTGTGGCTGTGCAGGAACTCGATAGGATCTTCGATGGTGATGATGTGGTAGTACTTCTCGCGGTTGATGCAGTCGAGGAGCACAGCGAGCGTGGAGGATTTGCCCGATCCGGCGGGTCCGGTGACGAGAACGATGCCGTCGCGCAGCTTGGCGACATCGGCGAGGTGGGCGGGCAGGCGAAGCGATACGAGATCAGGAATAGCAGTGGAGATGACGCGCATCACGACGGCGCAACTGCCGCGCTGGATGAAGATGTTGACTCGAAAACGCGCAACACCGGCGAGGCCATAGGAAATGTCGCACGATCCGGCTTCGCGCAGGGTTGCGACTGCCTGTTTGTTATCGCCGATGAGATCGGCAGCGATGTGGCGGGTATCATCGGCGGTTAAAATCGACAGCCCCGGCACCTGTACAGGAATCAGCTGGCCGTAAACCTGAACTTGGGGTGGGCGTCCGGGAGAAAAAATCAGATCGCTGATTTTTTCCGCGGCGCGCAACATGGCGGCAAGCAAAGCAGGCGTAGCTACTTTGCCGCTGCCGGAATAACCTTCCAGAGACACGGAGATTGCAGAGATGCCGGGCGCTGCCATTTAATCCTCGATTAGGGAATTGCACGCACCACTGAAGGGGGAGGAGCGGGCCAATGTCGCCGGCCTGATACCTACACTTTACAGCGCTTGGCCAACGAAGCGTAAGGACAGTAAGTACATAGTCCTTGGTAATGTGGGGATGGAAAAAGGGCGGCTAAGAGCCGCCCTTGGTTGCTTGCGAATTGTTGGTTCAAGCCCCTAGTTTGACTTCTTGGCTGGCGCCTTCTTTTTGCCGAAGCCGGTTTCCACGGGAGCGCCGATGCTGGCAAGCATGGCTTTCGCTTCCTCGGAATGCCCACCAGTAGGCACCAACTCCAAGTACTTCTGGAAGGCTTCGGCGGTGCCGGGAGCGGCGACCATCTTGTCACCCTGGAGGGTTGCCTTACCGAGAAGGTTGACGCCTTTCTGGTAGTAGGCTTCGGCCCGAGCAGGATCGGCGGCAATGCATTTATCGAAAGCGTCGATGGCCTTATCGGCTTGGCCGGCGTTGGTAAGGACTGCTCCCATGTTGAAATAGTATTGTGCCGCCTGGGTGGGGTCGGACGCGATGGCCTGCTGGTAGGTCTTTATGGCGTCATCCACTTTGCCAGCCCTGCTGTAGGCCTCGGCGAGATTGTTGTAGTAAGCTGCCAGGGTTTTGGCGGCGTTGGGATCTTTATCATTGGTGACGGCCTGCTTGAGTTGCAGGGCCTTCTGGTAGGCATCGACGGCCGAGTTGAGACGCTTTTGTTTTTCCGCGGGATCGGTCTGCTTGGGAGCCGACATGCGATAGGCGTCACCGAGCTTGAACCAGATGAGATCGCGAGTCGCATCGATCTGGTTGGCCGCAGTAAGATTGGTGATAGCGGTATCGAAGTCTCCGGCATCAGAGGCGACTTTTGCCGCCGCCAGCTTTTCGTTCAGCTGTCCTACCGTGTTGTTTTCCTTCTTGGCTTTCTCAGCGGCTTCCTGCTGAGCCTTGAGCTGTTCCGGAGTTATACCCTGACCCTTGGCAGCGTCCTGGGCCTGCTTTTTCATGTCGAAATCAAGCGTGTTTTCGTCGAGGGTAACCTGGAATTTGTTGAAGTGGAAGATCGGATTTGCATTCGCTTTGGCGTCGTCGGCATTCTTGTAGAGAGTGACGGTATAACTGCCGGCTCCGATGCCCAGCGAGAAATACTCGCCCTTCTTGTTGGTCTTGAGGGTATATTTCTGACCATTATCCTGGTTCGCCCAAACCAGCACGCCGTCGACAATTGGATTACCCTGGGCATCTTTGCAAACGCCCTTGACCGTTCCAGATGCACCTTGAGCGAAGACCGGGAGTGTGCACAGTCCCAGCATTAAGATAACGAGAGAAAATACTGCTAAAGGCTTTTTCATTTTGGCCTCCCGGCACAAAACTACGTTGTTTTGAGTGCTAACTCCAAATCATTGACTGAGAAAAGCAGAGCTTGAAGGTCTGCGTCTTTCGCTCAACAATCAGAGTCGCACAGTGCAGTTCGCAAACCTAATCGCTGCCAGCATAGGGGATCGGATCCTCGGCCCCGGCAGCGGCGAATGCTTGCAAGCGCAACCGGCAACTATCACATACACCACAGGCTCGGTCCTCACGGCTGTAGCATGACCAAGTTAAATCGAATGGCGCATTCAGTTCAAGGCCGAGGCGGATAATTTCCGCCTTGCGCATGGCGATGAGCGGAGTGACGATTTCGATATTGCCTTCTTTCGTTCCGGCTTTGATGACCCGGTTGAACGCTTCATAATACGCCGGACGGCAATCGGGATAGCCCGAACTGTCTTGTTCCACGGCACCGATGTAGATTTTGGAGGCGCCGAGGACCTCGGCCCAGCTTACGGCGACGGAGAGGAAATGCGCGTTACGAAAGGGGACGTAGGTGACGGGAATGTCATGGGCATCGCCTTGGATCGAAGTGGGCGCGTTGGGGACGGCGATGTTTTCGTCGGTGAGGGCGGAGCCTCCGATGGCGCGCAGGGATTCGTTGCGAACGACGAGTTTCCCCTGAATGTTGAGGCGCTGGCAGATTGCGAGGAAGGATTCGCGCTCGCGTTGCTCGGTGCGCTGACCATAACTGACGTGCAAGGCCGCAGTCGGATAGTCGCGTGCGGCGAGGGCCGCGCAGACACAGGAATCCATGCCTCCGCTGAGCAGGACTACGGCGCGGCAGTTTGCTGGGAGGGCCATTTCGCGGAAGAGATTACCGATTGTGTTGTCGATTCATGATAATTCACCGAATCGATGACTTCCTCAGACCCCCTTCACCGCGGGATCCCAGATGAACTTGTGCAATTGCAATCCCAGGCGCGCCGGAACATCATCCGCGAGCATCCACTCCGCTAGTTCCTGGGGATCGAGCAGGCAGTGGGAGCTATCCCGCGCTCCGGTTGCGTCTTTGCGGAAGGCGGGCGAGAACAGGACTGCATTCACGCGCTCCACCAAGCGATGCCGATGGGTGAAGTCGCGGGCGAAGTCGTAATCGACGCGGCTGCTCAGTACGAACTTGACTTCATCATGCGCAGTCAGGGTCTCGATATTCTCGATATGAAATGTATCAGCCTCGCCGGAATCCGGGCACTTCACATCTACGATTTTGATGACTTCCGCTGGTACCTGCTGCAAGGGGCGCTCTCCACTAGTCTCAAGCAGGACACGATATTGAGCCTCCAGCAACTGCAGCATGAGAGGGACGAGTTCGCGCTCCTGCAGCATGGGCTCGCCGCCGGTAATCTCAACCAAACCTCCGCTGGGGCTGAGTCGAGTTACCTTGTTCCACACTTCTTCGGAGCTCATCTTGCGGCCGCCCTGGAAGGTGTATTCGCTGTCGCACCACACGCAACGCAGATTGCAACCCGTGAGCCGCACAAATACGCATGGCAAGCCAGCGTGCGTGGATTCTCCTTGCAGCGATTTGTAGATTTCGGTTATCTGCATTTGCGAGTAGCGCCGGCGTCTCGCCGTCCGGGTTGCGGGCGGGACGCCCCGCTGGACAGCCGCCGGGACGGCGGCGCTACGACTCCGAATATTTCGCTGTGGTCGTGTCGGTTTCGAACACGGTTACGTCTTTTACCCGCACGCGGCCGTTGGTTACGCTTTTCAGCCGCGCGTTCGATTCGTCGTAAAAATATTTCGCCAGGTTCTCGGCCGAGGGATTGATTATGGTAAAGGGCTCGATTTCGTTGATCATCTGGTGATCGAGGCGTTCGATCACGTGCTTCATGACCTCGCGCAAGTCTTTGAAGTCGAGCAGAAGTCCGGCCTTGTCGAGCTCGGCACCGGCCAGAGTTACTCGAATCTTATAGTTATGGCCGTGCGGATTTTCGCACTTGCCTTTGTAATTGCGCAGGTAATGGCCTGCGGCAAAAGTATCGTCAACCGTGACTTCGAACATGCATTCCTCAGCGGCTCCGCGCGACCACGGCAGGGCCGCGGTTGATGGCGAAACATCTTATTATACGGTGCTTCGCAGCCATTCCGCTTGACTGTCTCTGTCTCCAAAATGTAGCTTGCATATTCGGCTTCATCCGCAAAAAGGGAGCTTCCATGCAGCGTCGCAACTTGCCCGCCATGATTTTTATCACTCTGTTTTTCGCCGCACTGATTTTTGCTTCGCGTCTTACTGCGCAGAGCAAGCCCGATGCGCCGGAGTTCGACGTTAGGGAGCATTACACGAAGTACGAATATAGAATCCCGATGCGCGACGGCGTACACCTGTTCACCGTGGTGTACGTGCCCAAGGACAATTCGCGTGCTTACCCGTTTCTGATTAACCGGACTCCCTACAATGTGGGGCCGTATGGAGTAGATCAGTATCGCAAGCAGCTAGGGCCTTCGGCGGATTTCGATAAGGCGGGGTACATCTTCGTCAATCAGGATGTGCGCGGCCGGTATATGTCGGAGGGGACGTTCGTCGAGATGCGGCCGCACATCGACAATAAAAAATCCAAACAAGATGTGGATGACAGCAGCGATCTCTACGACACCATCGACTGGCTCCTAAAAAATGTTCCTAACAACAATGGAAATGCAGGAATCTGGGGCATTTCTTATCCGGGATTTTATACCTCTGCCAGCATTATTGATTCGCATCCGGCGCTGAAGGCGGCTTCGCCGCAAGCGCCGATGACCGATCTGTTTATGGGCGACGACGCCTACCATGGCGGCGCGTTCATGTTGAACGCGAATTTTGGTTTCTATGCTTTTTTCAAGCCGCAGGAAAATCCGCAGTTGCCACCGAAGACGCCGGTTTCGTTCGATTACGGAACGAAAGACGGTTACGAGTTTTATCTGAATGCGGGTCCAACCGTAAATTTTTCCAAGTATCTGGAAGGTAAGAGCGCTCTGTTCGACGACCAACTGCATCACGACACCTACGACGATTACTGGAAGGCGCGCAATCTTGCGCCGCACATGAAGAATATTCATTGCGCCGTGCTGACAGTGGGAGGATGGTTCGACGCAGAAGATCTGCAGGGTCCATTCAGCACCTTTCACGCCATCGACAAGAACAACTCGGGGATATTCAATGCGCTGGTGGTGGGGCCGTGGGTGCACGGCGGGTGGTACCGCTATGACGGCGAGAGCCTGGGGCGAGTAGAGTTCGCTGTGAATACCGGGGATTATTACCGGAAAAATATTCTGTTCCCGTTTTTCGAGCAGTACCTCAAAGGTGGAGGAGACGCGAAACTTCCAAAGGCGTTTGTCTTCGAAACCGGCACAAATGTTTGGAGACGGTATTCTGCATGGCCTCCGAAAGAGGCGGAGGCGAGGACGCTTTATTTCCGCGCGGGCGGCGGGCTTTCGTTTGATCCGCCGGCTTCCGACTCGCCCGAGTTCGATGAATACGTGAGCGATCCGGCCAAGCCTGTGCCTTTCGTCAACTATGCTTCGGTGAACGTGCCGCAGGAATACATGTTGTCGGATCAACGCTTCGCTTCCAGCAGGACCGATGTGCTGGTTTATGAGACGCCGGTGCTGCAGGAGGATGTGACCATTGCCGGACCGATTGAGCCGCGACTTTTCGTCTCGACCAGCGGAACGGATTCGGATTGGGATGTGAAAGTAATCGATGTGTATCCCACCGATTATCCCGACAGCAAGTTTGACATGCCCAAGCCTGAAGACAAAGATAAACCGCGGACTGACGTGCCGCCGCCGTCGTTCACCATGGCTGGATATGAGCAACTGGTGCGCGGCGAGCCGTTCCGAGGAAAGTTCCGGCACAGCTTCGAAAAGCCGGAACCCTTCACGACGGGCAAGGTGGAGGAGATCGACTTCCACATGCAGGACGTGAATCACACTTTCCGCCGCGGACACCGCATTATGGTTCAGGTGCAAAGTTCGTGGTTTCCGCTCACCGACCGCAATCCGCAGACGTTCGTTGATATTCCTAGCGCCAAGCCTTCGGATTTCGTAAAGGCGACGGAGCGTGTGTATCACACAAAGGGCGAGGCTTCGGGGATTGCGGTGGGAGTGGTTGCCAGTCCGGGAAGCGCGGAAGAACGCAAGTAGCGCTCATTCTGGGTCGACCGACGGCCGCAGGTTTAACTTGGTCTGCGTTACAATCTGAGCATTCGCCTCACCACTGAGGTTTGGACCCGCGCCCGCGGGATTATGGCTGAGGCAGTAAGGACTGGTGCTAATGAACGTCCTGTTGCTTTCCATGCCCGACTCTTTCGAGCACATGCCCCCGGCCGCGATTCGCATGCCGAACGGTGCGCTGACATCGCTGGCGGGAAATGTCGATCCGCATCACCGCGTGGCTGTAGCTGACTTGATCCTGGTTCATCGCCGGGTGCGCGAGACGGTGACCCGGCTCGTGCGCGAGCACGACCCAGAAGTGGTTGGACTTTCCATCATGACGTTTCAGCGGCGCACTGCCGGGCGCATTATTGATTTGGTGCGTTCGCTGCGGCCGGGGGTGAAGATTGTGGTGGGTGGATACGATCCCAGCCTTGCACCCGAGGCTTATGAGGACATGGGCGTCGACTACCTTGTGCGCAGCGAAGGGGAGGTTACCTTCCGTGAATTGTTGCGCGCGATCGAACAGAGATCCGGGGTCGAGGGAATTGCGGGGCTTTCTTATCGAAATGGCGAGAACTGGATGCACAACCCAGGCCGTGCGCCGCACCGGCTTGACGATAAGGAGATCCGTCCGCCGAACCGCGATGCTCGCGTTTTGAAGGGATACACGCTGATGGGGCGGCAGGTGGATGTGATCGAGACTTCGCGCGGCTGTACCTTCGATTGCAGCTTCTGCTCGATCATCGAGATGCGCGGCCGCAACTTCCATACTTATTCGTTCGACCGCGTGCTCGACGACATTCGCGACGCGCGCGATCACGGGGCGCGAACGATCTTTCTGGTGGATGACAACATTACGTTGAATGTGAAGCGGTTTGAGGCCTTGTGCGAGGCTATTATTGCGGCCGGGCTGCACAAACTCGACTACTTTGTGCAGGCCATGACTTCGGCGATTGCGAACCACGGAGAGACCCTGGCGCCGCTAATGCGACGGGCCGGCTTCCGTTATGTTTTTCTCGGGATCGAAAATATTCTGGAGAACGACCTGGAATTCCTGAAGGCTTCCGCGAAAAACACGGAGCGAACTAACGAGCATAACACTGGGAATGCGACGTTGAGCGCCATCGATTACCTTCATCGCAACGAAATGTATGTGGTGGGCGGGTTGATTGTGGGCAGTCCGGGAGACACGCGCGAGTCCATTGAAGCGAACCTGGAGTTCGCACGGCGCTACGTGGATTGGCCGTACATTCAGCATCCGACGCCGTATCCGCGCACGCCGATGACGAAGGACTTCCGCGATCAGGGCTTGATCATGAACGAGCGGCTGGAAGAATACGACGGCACAACGGCAGTGGTGCGCACCAAGCACTTGCCTGCCGAAGAAGTGGAGTTCATGCGCTGGAAGGCGGAGCGCTGGATGAAGGTTCACCACGTTCCGGTGGCGCTGAAGCATGATCCGGGATTCGTGCTGTTCAAAGGCTGGAGGATGCTGAAGCATACTTTCCGGGGAAGCTCGGTTCGCTCGGCGCTGGGGCTGGAGAGCGATCGGAAAGTGTTTGAACGGTATCGGAAGATTCGGCGGGCGGAGCGGGAGTACGTGTGAGTTACCCTTTGTTTGGTTCTTAGACAAAGATAACTTCAGGCAGACGAAGAGGGCGGCTAACCTGCAAGTTAAGAATTAGATGGACTTTGACGTACACAAATGCCAAAGCTGACCACCGGAGGAAGAGTTACGATTCCCCTGCGCATCCGCGTCGCGCTTGGACTTCAGCCTGGCGATCGCGTCGATTTCGTCAAGATGGAAAATGGCGAATTTCTGATGGTCCCGCTTGTCAGAAAAGTTGTCAAGCAGAGTTCGCGCCGAAAAACTCTTCCACCACCCGTATCTCGGTAGTCTTTCTGTAATTCGGCAAACTCTCGATGAACACACGGCCGTATTGCTTCTTCAGAATGCGGTTGTCGAGCAGCACCAGCAAGCCCCGATCGTGCAGCGAGCGGATCAGGCGGCCAAAGCCTTGTTTCAAGGTGATCACGGCCGAGGGCACCTGGTACTGGAAAAACGCGTTGCCGCCATCGGCATCGATCGCCTTTACGCGCGCCGCGACGACAGGATCGCTGGGCACCGCGAAAGGCAGGCGATCGATGATCACGCAACTTAGCTGGTCGCCCTGCACGTCCACGCCTTGCCAGAACGACGAAGTCGCAAACAGAACGGCGTTTGGCGTCAGGCGGAACTCCTCGAGCAGCGCGCTCTTCGGCGCATCGCCCTGGCGCAGCATTGGGTAATCCAATTCGCCTAACAGGCGCTGGTAGATGTCATTCATCTGTGCGTAGCTGGTGAAGAGGACGAACGCGCGGCCGTGGGTAATCTCAAGCAGCTTGCGGATGCGCTCCGCAGCTTGCGCGGTGAACTGCGGCGCGCGGGCATCGGGAAGATCGGGCGGCACGTAAAACAGGGCTTGATTTTGGTAGTCGAAGTGCGAAGGGAGGACCGATTCGCGAGCGTGCTCCAGGCCCAGACGCTGGCGAATGTATTCGAAGCCTCCGCCCACGGCCAGCGTGGCGGAGGTGAGGACGGCGCACTCGAGCTTCGACCAAAGGCATTCGCGCAGGATCGGGCCGACATCAATGGGCGTGGCTTGCAGGAAGACATTTTGCCGACCGCGTGCATTTTCAAAGTTCTTCTCAGCGGCTCCGTGTCCTCGTGGTGAATTCCCCCGCCCGCCGCGCCGCTCGATCCAGAAGACGGTGTTGCGATCTTCGGACTCCATGGCATAAGCGAGTTGTACCTGGAGTTCCTGGGTCCGACGGACGAAGTTGAAAATTTCTTCTGGCTTTTGCGGCAGGCCTTCCAACTCGCCGGCCAGCCGGGTTAGCGACTGATTGAGCGCGAGGAATTCGTCTCCGTTTTCTTCCAGAAATTCGCGCCGCGATTCGAAGGCAAAACGGCCTTCGCCCGGCGGCAAGAGTGAGAAGAAGAATTGCGAACGCTCGCGCAGGCTTCCCAGCGCTCCTGAGAGCGAGGCGGAGAGCATGCGGTTGTGCTGTAGCGAGCCTTCGACATCGCGGACGAGATCGTCTACCCGCAGGTTGCTCACGGAAATTCCGAAATAGTTTCCGGCCACGTCTTCCAGTTCGTGGGCCTCATCGAAAATTACCGCTGCCGCCTCCGGCAGAATTCCCGCGTCCGGCGCGCCATCGGCCTGCAGCTTGATGGCGAGATCGGCGAAGAAGAGATGATGATTGACGATAATGATGTCGCTCTCCATCCCTCGGCGGCGCATTTCGGTGATGAAGCAGCGCTCAAACTCACTGCACTTCTGGCCGATGCAGGCGTCGGCGCGCGCGTCCAGCTTGTGCCAGAGCGCGCTGGCCTCGGGAAGTTCGGCTAGTTCTGCGCGGTCGCCGGTTGCGGTGGTTTTTTCCCAAGCGGAAATTGCGCGATATTGATCGATCTCCTGCAATCCGCTTAGCACGGGCTGATCGGTGAGATCGTATAGCTTCTTGCGGCACAAATAATTGTTGCGGCCTTTCATGTAGCAGACGGAAAGTCGGCCAGGGCCTTGCCCGCGCTGGACCTCGGCGCCTGTTCCTCCGGGGTCACCGAACAGCGCGTGCTCGAGAAATGGGACATCCTTGTAGAAAAGTTGTTCCTGTAGATTTTTTGTGCCGGTCGAAATGATCACTCGTTTGCCCGCGCGGATGACCGGCATCAGATAGGCCAACGTTTTTCCCGTGCCCGTGCCGGCTTCCACAATCAGGTGCCGTTTTTCTTCGAGAGCCTGCTCGACGGCCTGCGCCATTTGCAGCTGGCCACGCCGAAATTCATAGGCGGGATGCGTGCGCGCGAGCACGCCGCCGGGCGCGAAGAATTGATAGAGAGAAGCGTCTTTTCCGCTGGGCGCGGGGCGGTTTGGCGTTGCAGGAGAGACGGGTTGGGAACTCAAAGCCACGGGAGTCTCTATAATAGCTAGTTCCGAGCCTGTGCATCGCTTTGCTCGCATGAGACATGCTTGGGCCTAAAGGCCCAAGGACAGCCGAGGGGCGGCTGTCCCCACATTAAGGCCTCAGATTAAAACTTATTTTGACTCAACCCACTTACAACTCGACCAGCACTCTCGCCACCACCGCAGCCGGCGTTCCGACGCTTGCCATCGTGGGCCGACCCAACGTGGGCAAGTCCACGCTGTTCAACCGCATCGTGGGCTCTCGCCGCGCGATTGTCGGGGACGAGCCGGGGATCACTCGCGACCGCCTTTATGGCGACGCGGAGTGGCGCGGCCGACGCATTCGCATCATCGATACCGGCGGCATTATTCCTGAGGACAAAGATTTTATTCCGTCGGAGATTTTTCGCCAGGCGCGGGTTGCGTTTGATGAAGCGGCTGCGATTGTGATGGTGGTTGATGGCCGCTCGGAACTGGCGGCGCCGGATATTGAGCTCGTGCAGTTGCTGCGCAAGACGGGACGACCGCTTTTTCTTGCGGTGAATAAGGCGGATAGCGAAAAGCAGGCGTCGATTGTGGACGAGTTTCATCGGTTGGGAATCAAACAGATGTTTCCCATCTCGGCTGAGCACGGGCGCGGGATTGATGATTTGCTGGATGCGGTGTTTGCAGTCTTGCCGGCTTCTATCGAACTTAACGCAAAAGAATTAAACACAGGGGACACAGAGGAATCACAGGGTAACACTTCTGAGTTGGGGGATGGAGAGACTGCCGAGCCTGAACCTGTCTACGAGACTAAGGTCGCCATCATCGGCCATCCTAACGTGGGCAAGTCCACGTTACTGAATCGCCTTACGGCTTCGGACCGGGCGATTGTGTCGCCGATTCCCGGCACTACGCGCGATGCGGTCGATGAGATTGTGGAGCGCAATGGGCGCCGCTTTCGCTTCATCGACACTGCCGGCATTCGGCGCAAGGGTAAGACCCATCTGATGGCCGAGAAGCTTTCTGTGGTGATGGCGCGCAAACATCTGGAAGCGGCCGACATTGCGCTGCTCGTCATCGATGCCACCGAAGGTGTGAGCCAACTCGACGCCGCCATTGCTGGGTATGCGCATGAGAGCGGGCGCTCGATGATCATTGTGGTGAACAAGTGGGATCTAATCACAAGCGGTGAGCTGAAAACTGGCCGGCCATCGAAGGCCATGCGTATGCGCGAGAGCAAGCGTCCCGGGGATCGCGAGGCTTACGAAGAGCGGCTGCGCTACGATCTCAAGTTTCTGAATTACGCGCCCATCGTCTTTGTTTCGGCCAATACCGGCAAAGGCACGGAAAGAATTTTCCCGCTGCTCGAACGGGTGGCTACAGAGCGGCGCAAGCGCATTTCTACGTCCGCGATGAATCGCTTCATCGAGACCGTGGATTTCGAACGCGCGTCTGTCCCTATGCGGTCGCGGGTGAAGATTCTTTATATGACGCAGGCGTCGGTGGCTCCGCCGACGTTTGTGCTTTTTACCAACCGCGCGGTGAAGCTGCATTTTTCCTATCAGCGGTTTTTGGAGAATCAGATTCGGGAGGCGTTCGGATTTTTGGGAACGCCGATTTGGATTAAGAATCGGGCTAGGAATTGAGATTGCCAGCAGGAAACCACTACTCCCCGGTCACCTGCCGATCCATCGTCAGCAATCCTACGCGCTGCACGCCCGCGTGATGTGCCAGGTCGATCACGTCGGCTACGTACTGGAAGTCGACGTCGGCGTCGCCGCGCACGAAGACAACTTTTTCGGCGCGCTTCAGATAGATTTCTGCGAGACGCGTTTCCAGGTCCTCCCAGCTCACTTCGTCCTGATTTATTTTCACCGTGGGCGGCTGATCGTCCTTCGTCCACACCACCTGGATGACGACCGTGCGTGGTTGGGAGATGTTCTGCGTCTGTTTCTGATCCGGCTGCGGAATCTGCGCAGTCTCTCCCTGCTCCTTGTCCATTGACTACTACCATGAAGACGATGATCAGCGTCAGCAGCACATCGATCAGCGGCGTAACGTTAATCTCGGGACCACGCGCACCTTTGCCTGCCATTGAGAATGACATGGAAAATCTCCTCTGTTTCTCTTGGGCACGCGCGTGTCTGCAACATCAGACACCCGAGGAGTGGTGAGAGTTCCCTGGCCGCAGGCAAACAGCAGGTTCCTCGCGTTGCGAGGAATGACAAAACTTGGTAGTGCTGCAGTTTGGCTTACGCGTTGGGCCGGTCAAGCGGGAGATCCCTTCGCCATGCAGCTCAGGGCAGGCTCTTCGCTATGCCTGAAGAACGGCTACGCTCAGGATGACAGTCATCGTGTAATAGTCAAACTTTACCCCTAACCAAAACTTGCGAGGGACAGCCCGTTCTAGCCGGCAGGTTCGGGCGCGGGTGGCAATGGGGGCGGCTCATACGGAGGCGGCAGCGCCGCTCCCGGTGGTACAGGAGCCGCGAATGGAGCGGGAGGTGCTGGGTAAAGCGCCGCACTTAACGCGGGATAGCGCGCGGCGAAGAAATAAATCGAATACGCGGGGAAGAACACGATGACCGGCACCGAAATCAGCGAGATCAGATATAGAAAAATTGCCAGCAAAATGCTGCCGACCACAATCGCCAGCGTAATCGTGTAAGCGTTCCAGGTGAGGCCGGCGGTCTTTCCCGTGATGACGGCAAGAATACTTAATCCGACCGTCGGGATCGCAATGAACAGGCCCAGAATCACGGTCGCGATTCCGACCACGATTCCCGCGCCGATGGCCATTACAATTTTCATCCCGATGTAAGCGGCAAATCCGCCGGTTTCGGCCTGAAGCATCGGCCACAACCGGCGCCAGCCTTCGATTGCGCCGATCTCCTCAAAGGCCATCTGCGGGATCACGAAATCCTTGGTTAAGACAAAGATCACAGCCAAAGCGACAAAAACAATCAGAAAGGCAAAAAATAAAACGATGCCCCCTAAAATCAGGGGAAGCAGATGCTCTCTCGGTTCTTTCAGCCATCCCGCGCCAAAAGCAAACGCTAAAGGAAGCCCAACCAGAATCGTAAGAATGGCCAGGGTAACCAGCAGGTAAAGCAGCTTCCATAGGAAGTAGCGCCATCCGGGGCCCTGCCTGCGGCTCCAGCTATCGCGAATGTGGCACTCTTTCGCCATCACGCTATCGAACAGAACGAAGCGCATGACGCTGCTGATGTACATCAGAATAATTCCAAACACCAGTCCGGTAATTACCAGGACCGCGATCAGGCCGCCTAAGAGAGCGGGATCGATTCCTCCCCATCCCGGATCCATAAAGTGACGCGACATGTCCGGCTGGTGCGGAAACCTGAAGCTGGAACCATTGAATCCTCCGCCGGAGCCGAGTTCTCCGGCCAAGAGTCCGACGAAGGCGAGCTTGGTCCATTGCCCGAAGCGGAAAGGCTGAAAGAGCTGTTGCTTCGTGTGTTGGAAAGCGAGAGGAATCGCGTCTACGGCGGAAATTGGCAAGGCGCACCTCTGGTTAGAAAATGGCTCAGCAGCAAGGTACTGCGAACCGCGGCGGAGATCAAATCAATTCGGCGGATGAAGTCAGAAGTAGGAAGTCAAAATGCAGAAGTAAAGTCAAAAGCTGGAACGCGTGGTGGTCCTGCTTTTACTTCTTCGTTTTGACTTCTTACCTCTGACTTTTCTTCATTCATAGCGCAAGGCCTCGACCGGGTCCAGTTTCGAGGCGCGGAAGGCGGGAACCAGACCGCTGATCACGCCCACCACCAGCAATACGGCGCTCGAAAGCACGACGGTCATCAGAGAAATTCGCAAGTGAATGTCGCCCTGGCCGGAGTCGTCTTCAAACAGTGGGCCCATCATGGGGAGAGTGCCGACGGCCCAGGCGATGAGGTAGGAAAGCAGCACTCCGATTGCGCCGCCCAGGATCATGATCAGCAACGTCTCCGCCAGAAATTGCATCTTGATGTGGCGCTTGCGGGCTCCCAGAGCGCGCCGCAAACCGATCTCGCGAATCCGTTCGTCCACCGACACCAGCATGATATTCATCACGCCCACACCGCCGATCCCCAAGGTCAGCGTTCCAACGAAAGCGAGCAGCACTTGCAGACCTATGGTTAGCGCGTCGATGACGGGACGGAATTCATCCCGCCCGAACATCTGAAAGGCTTTTGGGTCGGTTGGGGAAAAATTCTGCCGCATGGCCACTGCGGCGAGAACCTGCGCCATGGCCTTCTTTTCAAACTGCGGAGCGATTGGCTCGAAGAGCATCACGGCTGCGTAACGTGTGTTCCACATTTCTCCGGCCGTCGAGTAGGGAATCCACGCCGAATCGTCGTCGCTGCTGAAGTAATTGCTAAGCTGAATTTTGCGGGCCATCACGCCGATCACGGTGAAACGCACGCCGCCCACTTCCACGGTTTCGCCGACTGCGGGGCGTCCGCTGAAGAGTTGCTCCTTGGTGCGCCCGCCGAGAAAGATGACGCGGCGCCGTTCCAGTTCGTCGGCGGCGTCAATCCAACGGCCCTCGGAGGGTACTTCGTTCCGCATCTCGCCGTACTCGGGACAAACTCCGCGAACTGCCGCCGTGCCTACCAAGCGGTCGCCGTAAGCGATACCCGGTCGATTCACGGTTTCACGGCAAACGTGCCGAACCAGTGGCGCCGTGGCTTTCACCATGTCCACGTCAGCCTGTTCGAGGACAACTTTTTTCCCCGCGCGTTGCCCGCCCGGCTGCTCGCTGGTTTGCTGTGGCCAGCAAATCACCACGCTTTTGCCGAATGCATCAAAGCCATGAACAAGAATGCTGCGGAAACTGCTGCCATAGGCGATCAACAATGTGACCGTCGCAATTCCCCAGACAATTCCCAGCATGGTGAGGAAGCTACGCGTTAGATTGCGCTTCAGCGCGACCCAGGCTTCGAGAATGATTTCGATCAGCATGCAGGATTCAGTTTTATCCCCCGGCCTCGTAACGCAGCGCTTCAATGGGGTCGATGGACGCTGCTCTCCGCGCCGGATATAGCGCGGCTGCCACGGCAATTGTGCCCAATAAACCTGCAGCTATCAGGCCGGAGGTCCAATCCGGAATCAGTCCAGCAAAGAAATCCGGCATGGGCAGTAGGTTCACCAGTGCGCAAAAGCCGAAAGCCACGCCCAACCCAATCGCTCCGCTCAGCAAGGCAATAATCAAAGCCTCTACAAAAAACTGTTTCAGAATTGTTCCCGCGGGAGCGCCCAGGGCTTTGCGCACTCCGATTTCCCGGGTCCGCTCGCGGACCGCCACCAGCATCACGTTCATCACTCCAATGCCGCCGAGCAAGAGGGTCACAATCCCAACCGCGCCCAGAAAATATTTCATGCCATCGGTCATCTGCCGGAAGGCTTTCGCCTCCTGCACCGTATCCCAGATCGGACAGGCTTCCTTGTCGTTTGGATCGTAGCGGTGCATACGCGCTAATGCGACCCGGACTTCGTGCTTGCAAGCCTCATGCTGCTCCACTGACTTTGGCGTCACCAACAGTTGATCGAAGGTAGTGGGTGTTCCCGGAGGCTTGTCGGGAAAATCGCGGCGCATCGCGGAAAAAGGAATGAATATTTTGTTTACATCCCAGCCGTCGTAGCTCGAATCCTGTTTTTTCGTCTGCATTACGCCAATCACGACGAAGGGAAAAGCGTTCAAATAGACGTTCTCCCCGACAGGGTTGCGACCCGGAAACAATTGTTTAGCGGCGTCCGAGCCCAGGAAGGCGACGCGGCGCGCATCGCGCATATCGTCCCAATCATAGAAACGTCCCAGGCCGACGCTGAGGCTGCGAATAAAACTAAACTGCGGGTATGATCCGGCGACCTCCAAGGACGCGTTGTTGAAGTTGCTGTGGGTCAGAACCGTTTCCTGCTCCAGTTCGGGAATGGCATATTCACAATCGACACCCTCGGCCTGCACGACAGGCACGTCCTCGTCTTCCCAGTGAATCAGGCGTCCGGCGTGCGTTCCACCAGCCTGCAGGCTGGTACGACCGTGAAAAACTATCATCACGTCCTTGCCCAGGTTTTTCGACTGCTCTTCCTGCCCTTTGCGCAAGCCTTCGCCAGCCGCGACCATCAACACAATCGAGACGATTCCCCAGGCAATGCCGAACATGGTCAGGAAGGCGCGGAGTTTATGAGCCCATAACGTCCGCAGCACATCGGTGAAGAGATCTCGCAGAGTCATCGGGCTTCTTTGGTTGGACGCGACCGGGCGAGGAAAGTAAGCCTGCCGCACACGGTCATGCGTCTCTCTAGTGCGCTCTTTAGATGGATACGTAACAGGAGAGCTTATTGTTCGGGAAAAAATGGGACTGTCTGCGGCGAAGACTGCTGCATGAGCCGGCTGAGCGAATTCCGCTCAACTATCTTAAGAGAAACTTTTCCATCGTAAACAGAGGCGTGCCAAAAAGATCGTGAAGCTCGGGATCTGTTCTCCGGAAGCCAAACCGTTCATACAAACGGATGGCTGAATCGAGGAATGGCGTGGTGCTGAGAAACAAGCGGGTGTAGCCTTCGTGCTTGGCCCACATCTCTATCTGTTGCAGTAGTTGCGCGCCAGTTCCTAAGCCCCGGGCACGGGGCAAAACAGCCATACCACGGATATAGACCGACTCATCCTTTACGACAGCAGCCACCGTGCCCATCACTACATCTCCTCGCAGCGCCACCCAAGCTGGCCCCTCCCGCATGCGCGAGATAACCTGCTCGGTTCTGAGCGTGGTCGCGGCAAAGCCACCCTCTGTGTAGAGAGGCTTAAACTCTACGAACGACTGATGAAGTACTTCCGCAATGGCTGGCGCATCGTCGAGTTCGGCGCGCCGAACCACGAATTGAGTTGCCGGTGGCACGTCTTCAGGCCCTCCGAGATTCAGGGTTTTGCCACTGTGAGCATGGTTCCGGCCTGCTCCAGCCATTCGTCGAACTGCCGTAACGCAAGTTCGCATTGCAGCCGGTGGCGCTCTTTGCGATCGCGGATCTTCTTCTCTAGTGCAGGTAACAGGTCGAATGTGATGTTCGCGGGCTGGAAGTTCTTTGCATCTGCGTGCGTGACGTAATGCGTCAGCGATCCGAATGCTGATGCACGCGGCGGTGGAACAAGCGGATTCTCGAGTACAAGAGCCGCGGCATGAATTCCCGCCATGAGCCCCGTGGCAATCGATTCGACGTAGCCCTCTACGCCGCAAATCTGTCCTGCAAAAATTACCCTGGGATGGTGCTTCATCTGCAGCGTCTCTTGCAGCAGCGACGGCCCGTTGATGTAGGTATTGCGATGGATCTGTCCGTAGCGCAGGAAGCGGGCATTTTCTAGCCCTGGAATCAAGCGCAGCACGCGCGCCTGCTCTCCGAACTTCAAATGATTCTGGAATCCCACCAGGTTGTAGGAATCTGCGCGCAGGTTTTCCTGGCGCAACTGCACCACGGCATAGGGCATGCGCCCAGTGCGCGGATCCTTCAGGCCGACCGGCTTCATTGGACCAAAGCGCAGCGTGTCGCGCCCGCGCCGCGCAATCTCTTCAATGGGCAGGCAGCTTTCGAAGTAGTTCAGCTTCTCCCAATCTCGCTCCTCCACGGATTGCGCCGCAAGCAGGGCATCATAAAAGCGGTCGTAGTCTTCCCGCGACATTGGGCAATTGATGTAATCGGCTGAACCTTTGTCATACCGCGCGGCCATATACACGCGCGACATGTCGATGGAGTCGGCTTCTACAATCGGACTGATCGAATCGTAGAAATACAAATGAGGGGTGGGAGCAGCGGGCTCGTGCAGGGTCGGGCTGCTCAACCGCGCAATCTCTGCGGCTAGGAAATCGGAGGTTAGTGGTCCGGTGGCGATAATCGTGATGCAGTTCTCGTTTTTGTTAGCTTCATCGACGGAAGTGACTTCTTCGCGGCGCACCGTAATGCGTGGCTCTTGCGAAATTGTTTTCGTGACTTTCGCAGCAAATGTCACCCGATCCACTGCTAACGCGTGCCCGGCAGGAACCGCACACTCACGCGCAATCTGCAGCAGCAACGAGCCGGCGCGACGCATTTCTTCTTTCAAGAGCCACGGCGCAGTATTCTCACTATCGGACTTCAGCGAATTCGAGCAAACCAACTCCGCGAAATCGGCGGTCTGATGCGCGGGCGTGGAGCGCGCCGGACGCATTTCATACAGCTCCACATCCGCGCCTCGCCGAGCGCACTGCCACGCCGCTTCCGAGCCGGCCAGCCCAGCTCCGATAATGCGAACTCGGGCACTCATACGGCCTTCTCCGCCAGCCGCCGCAATGCGTCATCCGCGAGCAAAACTGATCGCCATTGGTCGCGAAACTGCGCTCCCAGCGATTGGTACAAATCGACTGCGCTCTTATTCCAATCGAGAACTTCCCAGCGCATCGCGCGACGATTTTCCTGCAATGCGATGCGCGCTACCTCAGCCAGCAATGCCATCCCAATTCCTTTTTGGCGAAATTGCGGACGCACAAATACGTCTTCGAGATAAAGTCCCGAGCCGGCCCACGTCGAATAATAGCCAAAGAAAACGGCATAGCCCGCAGGCTGTCCATCCCACTCGGCGATCAACGCACGAAACTTCGGGTTCGGGCTGAAGCCATCCTGCGCCAAATCCGCCTCTTCGATTACACAAAGATGCAACTCACGCTCGAACTCCGCCAGTTCGCGGATCAGCGTACGCAGCAGGGTTACGTCATTCACGGTCGCGGGACGAATCAGAAGCATTCAGAAGGAAGGATATATCAGTGGCCAGATCTTTATTGGCCGATCAATTATTGGCCGATCAATGTCGAATCGCTGGACACACACATCCAGCTCTCGCCGTGGCGCACCCACGTATCTGTAAAGCGCTCGCGGAGCACGTAGGGCTTACCACCTTTCTCGCCATTCTCGCGATAAACCCCTGTGACCACCGCAGCCGCACCATAGAGACGCACGCTTATGGATTCGTTCACAATGCGCTGAGGTCGCAGCGCGAACGAGTGGACGCTGGACAGATACTCCGCCTTATTCATCAGGGTGCCATCATAATCGACGTAGACCAACTCCGGCACCAGCAGCATTTGCAGCGCCGATATATCTTTTTGCTTTACTGCCCGGGCCCATGCATTCTCCAGCCCGAGGATTCTGGCTTGGTCGGCGTCAGGTGGCTTGGTTTGAGCAGGCAGTCTCGGCGGCGCTAACAGCAGCAAAAAAACAAAAAACAGCTTCCACATCACGCCTCCTACCTTCGCAAGAACCCGGCAAAACAAACGGCAGGTTGCGATCCAGTGCTGACACTAGTGCAGAATCGGAGTTGTTCCGGCCGCGATGCACATCCAATGGGCATTTATAAGCACCCAGGTGTCGGTAAAGCGCCCGCGGCGCACGTAGGGTTTCCCGTTCTCCACGCCTTTTTCGCGGTAACTTCCAATCACAATCGCTGTCTCTCCAAACATTTGCACGCTCATCTGTTCTGAGATGATCTGCTGCATGTGTACGGAGTTCGACTTTACCCGATCCAGGTAACCCGCCTTGTTCAAAATCTGACCATCGAAGTCGACGTAAACGAGAGAATTATCAAGGATCGCGGCCATGGCTTTGACATCTCCGCGCTCCTGCGCCTGGTCCCAGGCGTGCTCTAGAGCAAGGATGTTCGAGACGGCGGCCGAATCGCCTGTGTTTTGCGCTGCCGCGAACGGCAGCGCCGCGAAAACCAGAGCCGTGACGAAGCCTGCTGCTCTCACGATGTAAGCCCTCGAGCGGTATATCGGCAGACGAGCCGTTTTCCTGCAATGCGGGGTCCGTCTTGGCGGAAAGCTTGCGATTGTGTTGGGACGATTCACTCCTCGCTCTGATCCGGAATCTTGAAAGATTCTTAACACAACTCGTGTGATGGGAATTAATGCCTGACGGCGGTAGTCTGACTGGCAACGCAGGCCCAGTTCCCATCCCTGTATATCCATGTATCAGTGAATCGCCCTTGCAGCAGGAACGGCTTGCCTTTTTCAACGCCTTTCATCTTGAACATCCCTGTGACGATTGCTGCGTTTCGGTATGAGTAGGCGGTCATCTCGCTGGTCACGAATTGCTGGACGGGCGACGCTTTCACGTCCGCCATCACCTCCGTCTTTGTCATCAAGCGCCCCTCAAAATCGACGTAGACGAAACTGTCGTCCAACAATACATCCAGAGATCGCATGTCTTTGCTCTCCGCTGCCTGGCTCCACGCGTGTTCGAGGGCGATTATTCTGGACGCCGCATGGGCATCGGGATCCTGACTCCATCCCCGCAAAGGCGCTCCACACGCAACCGCTAACAGCAGAACCATCACTTTCACAGAAGGCATCTTGGAACCTATCGGCAATCCGGAGATTTTCTAGAGCGAGGTATCCGGCTTAGGTCGCGTACTTCCAGAGTTGGACTCGTCGCGGCGAATTACGGCTTCAGTTATGATGAGAAGGTTTGGAGGTTTTGATGGCACGCATTAGCTTGATTGCCCCGGAAACAGCTTCTCCTGAAGTGCGCGAGATTTACGACACCGTGCTCCGCGGCAAACCGGGGAACATACAGAAAGCTTTAGCGCATCGTCCGGAGATGCTTAAGCACTTTCTAACTTTCTACGCCAGCGTGGGGCGCTCGCTTGACCGGAAGCTGTACGAACTTATCTACCTTCGCGTTTCTTTCATCAACGGGTGCCGCTATTGCACTCAACATCACATCGCATCGTCAAAGCGCGCCGGCTTGACTACGGACGACTATTGGGCGCTTAAGGCTGGGAACTATTCCCGCTATTCGGAAAAAGAGCGGACGGCGCTGACTTACGTCGAGAAGCTGACCCGCGCCCCGCACGAAATCACGGAAACAGATTTCGATGAACTCAAGGAGCACTTTTCCGAGCCTGAGATCGTCGACCTGCACATGCTCGCGGGCTTGGCAAACCTTACCAGCCGCGTGACCGACCCGCTGGGATTGGAACTGGAATTCCCGGAAGAAAAAATTTGAGACCGCGCGGATTTCAGCGGACAAAAAATATAAGTCCGCCTTATCCGTGTTCATGCGAATTCGTTCATTTGTAATCGTTCATCTGTGTGATCCGCGAACGAGAAGTTAAAGAATTTCGCGAGTATCGCATTCTCGCTTTGTCACGTGCTCGCGATCGAGATACTCCAGCAGCGGAATCGCATATTTGCGGCTTACTCCGGTTAACTCCTTGAATTTCGCCACGTCAATAGCGGGCGATTTCGCCTTGTAAGCCGTGAGTTCCCCCCGCAGTTTTTCGAGTGCGGTGCGATGAAAAACCAGTTCGTCTGAGACCTTGATCAGCAGCTTGTCGCGCAGCAGCAGCGTTACGATCTTTTGCGCTCGCGCTTTGTCCACCTTCAGGCTCGCAATCACTTCCTGGAGCGCAGGAACCTTCAGCCCGGCGGCGGAAAACGCGTCCTCGATCTTCTTCTTCGATTCGGCCTCATCGTCTTTCATCACCACGCCACGCCCAGGCAGCCTCACCAGGTCTCCCACGAGTTCGATCTTTTTTTCGCGAGTAAGCATGGCTGAGACCGCCTCGAAAACTTCCGCAGTCGCGTCCACTTGCGCGCGCAACTCTTCTCTCCCAATTCCACTTACCAGCGGATTCTTCTTATGAAAATTCTCCGCTGCGCTCACAGTGTTTAACTTCAGCGCGTCCAGAGCGGGCGTGTGCAGGAACAAGTTTGCTGACCGAACGATGCCGCCTGCCTTCAATGCCCCTGCTAATTGAGTCTCGATTACGTTTTCGGGCCAGCCGGTTTCGGCAATCAGTCGGGATATCGAGATTCCTTGGTGACGCCGCCGCGCGATGCGAGCTTGCAGAATCTCTCCCGGAGTTCCGGCGGCCAGGGTTTGCAGGAATTCGCTCTGACCGGGCATCCCCAGGATGGGAGCCGCATCCAGCACAACTCCGCCGCCAATCGTGACTACGGGCGAAAACTGCCGGATGATGAAGCGGTCTCCGGGCAAAAGCAACGCCGCTTCGCGGAGTTTCAGGCGCGCGAACGCCGCTTGTCCTGGCAGAAGTTGCGGCCTTGCAGCCTGGGCACGCGCGGGTTCCAGGTCCTTAGGCCGGAATAGCACCACCTCTGCTACAGTTTCCATGGTGTAAGAATGAAAGTGCACGCGCGCGCGATCTTTCAGTGGATGCGTGGCCGACGACAACAAGCGCATCCGCACATCCACTCGGCGGGTGGATTGAAACGTCGCGGGAGGCGCGAGCGTCATTCCTC
>Ga0209007_1000094_pt1 | contig 52646 bp, 37 predicted proteins | sample JacPinW_OM1H0_O2_FD_187961 | JGI IMG/M metagenome (GOLD analysis project Ga0209007, IMG submission 187961) | Forest soil microbial communities from Algoma, Ontario, Canada - Jack Pine, Ontario site 1_JW_OM1H0_O2 (SPAdes) (version 2) | ecosystem: Environmental > Terrestrial > Soil > Boreal... | reverse complement strand
CTGCTGGTGATGCAGGAGGGCACATTGCTCGGAATCATTTCGGAACGCGACTACGCGCGCAAAGTGATCCTGAAAAATCGCTCATCTCACGACACGCCGGTGAGCGACATCATGAGTTCGCCCGCCGTGAGCGTGACCCCGGACGATACCGTGCACCACTGCATGCAGCTGATGACGGATGGGCGCTTCAGGCACTTGCCCGTGGTGAAGGCGGCGCGCGTCGTGGGCATGCTGTCCATTGGCGATCTGGTCAAAGCCGTCATCCAAGAGCAAAGCCAGCAGATCGAGCAGCTGGAGCGCTACATCGCCGGTTGAAGTTTATAACCGCGGACTCGCCTTATAGCTGAGGATTCGCGAGCAAATAATATAAGCCGCCGGCAATCGAGATTGTCACCGGCAAGGTGATCAACCAGGCAATCGCAATACGCGAGATCATGCCGTACTTGAGACCGGCGCCGGAAGCGACCATCGTGCCCGCAATGCCCGAGGTCACGATGTGCGTAGTGCTGACCGGTAAACCGGTAAAGCCCGCGGTGCCAATGAGAAGCGCGGAAACGACCTCGGCCGAAGCGCCTTGCGCGGGCGTCAGATGGACGTTGCCGAGCCGTTCGCCCAACGTTTTGACGATACGCTTGTATCCGATCATGGTCCCGATGCCTAGGCACAGCGCGCTCAGCATGCGCACCCAGAAAGGCGCGTATTCGACCGACTTTCCAAGCTCCTTGGCAAGCTTCTGAGCGGCCTTTTTATCGTCGGCCGTGACTTGCTTCGATTCCTCGGCGTGCTTCAATTGAGAAATGACCTGGTATACATCGTCGCGGATCGTGGCGCGGATCTTGGCCGCGGTTGAGTTGGGGCCCGCCTGCAGGTGCGGCTGCGGGGCATTCGGCTGGCCGGCACTTCCCGCTGCGGAATTTGCCTGCTGTTCGATCGATTTTGCGGCGGCGAGCCCGGCGGCTTTTTGATCATCGCCGTAACGCTCGATGAGCGGCGCGGCTTGCTGCATCAGGGATGACATGTCATTCAAGGACTCGTGCGAGGTCGGATTCAAGGCATAGGTCGCCGGAAATATGCCGATGATCGTCAGCATGATGAGCCCGATGCTCTTTTGACCATCGTTGGTACCATGAGAAAAACTCACGCCGCTGCAGGTCAGTATCAGAATGCCCCGCATCCACCAAATTGGCGGCTTGTCGGTCACCGGCTCGTATAGATGTGGATCATGCAAGGTCTTGCGGCAGGTGAAGTAGAGCGCACCGGCCAATACGAATCCCAACATCGGCGATACCGCGAGCGCCTCCAGTACCTTCCATAGCTGACCCCAATGCACTCCATCGCTAAGCTCGCGCGAGTGCAGCAACGAGTCTCCGAGCGCCACGCCGATGAGCGCGCCGATGAGACAGTGTGAGCTGGAGTTGGGCAGGGCAAACCACCACGTCGCAAGATTCCAGCTCAATGCCGCCAGAAACAGCGACACGAGCATGGCTATCGCGGGGCCGCCATCCGGAGGCGACAGCACCTCCGCCGGCAACAATTCGACCAACGCATAGGCGACCGCGATTCCCCCGACCATCACGCCGATGAAGTTCATCAGCCCGGACAAAACGACGGCCTGTCCCGGCTGCAGCGATTTCGTGTAGATCACCGTGGCAACGGCGTTGGCCGCATCGTGGAAGCCGTTGGTCGCCTCGAACATGATCACCATGACCAACGCGAAGATCAAAAGACCGGCAGCGAGCGCGGAGGCAGGATCGAGATGACTTAGCACTGGCGGATCATCATCTTGCCCCTCGCAAAGAGCGAGAGGCCGCCTGCGCGCTTTGCAGTCAGCGTCCGCCGACGCAAACATTGCAAGCAGATGACATTGACGATTGACGCTAAACGTGTCGCAGGTATTATGAGTTACATACACAGGCGCGCTTCGCGGCGTTTGCCCCAACCGGTGCTTCGAATTGAGCGCCACGAACCGAGTTTAAGTTCTTGTTTTGAAAGCCCCCTGCGTTCTTTTCGCAGGGCTTGGGTTCAGGGGCGCGCGGCGTATGACAATTGACGATACAGGCTCTTTCAATACCAGCCTCAACGGCGCCGATCCGCGCCGGGAGGATTGGGGCCTGTGCCGTGCGGCGTACGAAAGGGATTCCTGCGGCTTCGGATTGATCGCCAGCCTCGATGACCGTGCCAGTCACTGGGTCTTGCAGACCGCGATCAGCTCGTTGAACCGGCTCACCCACCGGGGCGCGATCGCGGCGGACGGCAAGACCGGGGATGGCTGCGGTTTGCTGATCAAACAGCCGACCGCATTCCTACGCGCTGTCGCCGCGGAGGCAGGCTTGGGTTTGGCGCCCCGGTTCGCGGCCGGTCTGGTGTTCTTGAATCGCGATGCCGCCAAGGCCGCCGCGGCGCGCCAGACGCTGACTGATCAGTTGCGGCTCGAAATGCTGCAAGTCGCCGGGTTCCGCGCCTTGCCCACGGACCCTGCGGCGTGCGGTTCCGAGGCGCTGAAGAGCCTGCCCGTCATCGAGCAGGTATTCGTGAATGCCCCGGCCGACATAGATGAGTCGACCTTCAATCGCAAATTGTTCATGGCGCGGCGTCGCTGCGAAAAAATACTCGATGCACAGGATCCGGCTTTCTATGTGCCCTCGCTGTCGGCCAGCACCCTTGTCTACAAGGGCATGGTCATGCCGAAATATCTCGCCCAGTTCTACCCCGACTTGAAGGATCCGCGCCTCGAATCTTCGGTGGCGGTGTTCCACCAGCGCTTTTCCACCAATACTTTGCCGCAGTGGCGGCTTGCGCATCCCTATCGATATCTCGCGCATAACGGTGAGATCAACACCGTCCAGGGCAACCGCAGCTGGGCGGTCGCGCGAGGCCCGCTGTTTCGCTCGCCGCTCTTGCCGGACTTGAGCGACATTCTGCCGCTGGTGTCGCTGACCGGCTCGGATTCGCAATCGCTCGACAACATGCTGGAAGTGCTGCTCGTCGGCGGTCTCGATCCCATGCATGCCATGCGCATGCTGATTCCCCCGGCGTGGCAGTCGGTGGACATGATCGATCCGGACTTGAAAGCATTTTACGAGTACTACGCGACTCATATGGAACCCTGGGATGGACCCGCCGGCATTGTGCTGACCGACGGACGCTACGCCTGCTGCACGCTCGATCGCAATGGCTTGCGGCCGGCGCGCTGGGTGATCACCCAGAATCGGCACATCACCATTGCTTCGGAAGCGGGTGTCTGGGATTACCGGCCGGAAGATGTGGTGGACAAAGGCAAGCTGGGACCCGGCGAAATGTTGGCGCTCGATCTGAAGACCGCCGAGCTCATGAAAACGCGGCAGATCGATGATTTGCTCAAGAGCCGCCACCCGTACAAAGTTTGGCTGAAGAAAGGCGTGCGCTATCTGCAAACTGATTTGATCGACCCGCGTCTCGCGGCCGAGCCCTTCGACCGCGAGATCCTGGCTCAGTATCAGAAGATGTTCAACGTCTCGGCCGAAGAGCGCGACGAGATCATTCGGGTTCTGGCCGAGGATGAGAGCGAAGCGGTCGGCTCCATGGGCGATGACACGCCCATGCCGGTGCTGTCGAAGAAAGTGCGATCCTTGTACGACTATTTTCGCCAGCAGTTCGCGCAGGTGACCAATCCGCCCATCGACAGCTTGCGCGAAAGCATCGTGATGTCGCTGCAGACGCAGATTGGCGCGGAAGCGAATATCTTCGTGCCCTCAGCGCAGCATGCCGAACAAATCGTGCTGAGCTCGCCGATTCTTTCGCAGCGCAAGCTGAGGCAGATCGTGGCGCTCGCTGAAGCGGGCGTGCCCAATGAATTCATCGATCTGCAATACGACGAGCATCTCGATCTGAAGACTGCGCTGCTTTCCGTGTGCGATCACGCGGAGACCGCGGTGCGCCTGGGTAAACTCGTGCTGCTGCTGTCCGATCGATACTTGGTGAAAGGCAAGCTGCCGATCCATGCGCTGCTCGCCACGGGCGCGGTGCATCATCGACTGGTGGCCACCGGATTGCGCTGCAAATGCAACATCCTGGTCGAAACCGGCACGGCGCGCGATGCGCATCATTTCGCCTGCCTGATCGGCTACGGCGCGACCGCCGTGTATCCCTATCTGGCCTATCAGACCTTGTTCGACATGATGCGCAAGGGTGTGCTCAAGATGGAGGCGATCGCGCGCCAGGAGTTGGGCAGAAGCTATCGGCGCGGCATCCGCAAGGGCCTGTTCAAAATCATGTCCAAGATGGGCATCTGTACCGTTGCCAGTTATCGCAGTGCGCAGCTGTTCGAGATCGTCGGCTTGAGCGATGAGGTCGTTGGCCTGTGTTTCGAGGGGACCGAGAGCCGCATTCAAGGCGCGGATTTCACGGATTTGCAAGCCGATGCCGAATATCTGGCGAAGCGCGCCTGGGATAAAACCGAACCGGTCGAGCAAGGCGGCCTGCTCAAGTACATGCACAACGGCGAATACCACATGTACAACCCGGACGTGGTGGCCACGCTGCAATCGGCCGTCATGACCGGGAGCTACGAGCAATACCGGCAATTCGCCCTGTTGGTCAATGAGCGGCCGGTGTCCTGTCTGCGCGATCTGCTGAAATTGAAGGCCCGCGCGGCGCCGATTGCCATTGAGGAGGTCGAACCGATTTCCGCCATTCTCGCGCGCTTCGACAGCGCCGGGATGTCTTTGGGCGCCCTGTCGCCGGAAGCGCACGAGGCGCTTGGCATCGCGATGAATCGGTTGGGAGCGCGTTCGAATTCCGGCGAGGGCGGCGAGGATCCGGTGCGTTTCGGCACGGAAAAGAATTCCAAGATCAAGCAGGTTGCTTCGGGCCGCTTTGGCGTCACGCCGGAGTATCTGATCAATGCCGAGGTCCTGCAGATCAAGATCGCTCAGGGCGCCAAGCCCGGCGAGGGCGGCCAGCTTCCGGGCCACAAGGTCAACGACATGATCGCGCGCTTGAGGTTTGCCCGGCCCGGGGTGGGCCTGATCTCGCCGCCGCCGCATCATGATATTTACTCCATCGAGGATTTGGCGCAGCTGATCTTCGATTTGAAGCAGATCAATCCCAAGGCCTTGGTGTCGGTCAAATTGGTGGCGGAGCCGGGGGTCGGCACGGTGGCGGCGGGCGTCGCCAAGGCCTATGCGGATCTCATCACCATCAGCGGCTATGACGGCGGCACGGGGGCCAGCCCCTTGTCGTCGATCAAGTACGCCGGCACACCCTGGGAATTGGGCCTTGCCGAGACGCATCAGACGCTGCGCGCCAACGAGCTGCGCCATCGCGTGCGCCTTCAGACCGACGGCGGCTTGAAGAGCGGCTTGGATGTCATCAAGGCGGCCTTGATCGGCGCGGAGAGTTTCGGTTTCGGCACCGCCCCCATGGTGGCCTTGGGCTGCAAGTATTTGCGCATCTGCCATTTGAACAATTGCGCCACGGGCGTCGCCACCCAGCACAATGTATTGCGCAGCAAATATTTCATCGGACTGCCGGAGATGGTGATCAACTATTTCAAATTCGTGGCGCAAGAATGCCGTGAAATCATGGCGGCCTTGGGCGTGCGCAGCCTGGCTGAGCTGATCGGGCACACCGAGCTCTTGGAAATCCTGCCCGGCGAAACCTCGAAGCAACGTAAGCTGGATTTGTCGCCCCTACTGGCGAATGCGGCGCTCGTATCTGACAAGCCGCAATACTGTGTTGATCCGCACAATGAGCCTTTCGACAAGGGCATGCTTGCCGAGCAAATGCTTGGCGATATGCGCGCCGCGATTGATACGGCGTCGGGTGGAAATTTTCTCTATGTGGTCAATAACTTCAACCGCTCGATCGGCGCACGAATTTCCGGCGAGATTGCCCGCCGCTGGGGAAATTCCGGCTTGAGCTCTGCACCTTTGATCGTGGACCTGAAAGGCTCGGCCGGCCAAAGTTTCGGTGTCTGGAATGTCGGAGGGCTGCACCTCAATCTCGAGGGTGAGGCCAACGACTACGTCGGCAAGGGCATGGCCGGCGGCAAGATCGTCTTGAGGCCCCACGCTCATTCGAATTTCGTCGCGCGCGACACCGTCATCATGGGCAACACCTGCCTGTATGGCGCCACCGGCGGCGAACTCTATGCGGCGGGCCGGGCGGGGGAAAGATTTGCGGTTCGCAACTCCGGCGCGCTCGCCGTCGTCGAAGGCACCGGCGATCATTGTTGCGAATACATGACGGGGGGAGTGGTCTGCGTTCTGGGCACCACGGGCGTAAATTTCGGCGCCGGCTTCACCGGCGGTTTTGCTTACGTGCTCGACATGGAACGGGATTTCGTCGATCGCTACAATCATGACCTGATCGATATTCATCGCGTCTCGCCCGAAGGCATGGGGACGCATGTGCAGCATCTACGCGGCCTCATCGAGCGGCATGTCGATGCCACCGGCAGCGACTGGGGCGCGCAGCTGCTCAATGATTTTCGCACCTATATCGGCAGATTTTGGGTGGTCAAGCCGAAGGCCTCGGCGATCGATTCGTTGCTGGAAAATCTGCGCCGCGCCGCTTAAAGCGCGCCGCATATCGCCATGGCCGACAAGCATCTGCAATTCCTCGATATTCCGCGCAAGGATCCGGACAAGCTCGGCATCGAGGTGCGCACCAAGCAGTTTCGCGAGATCTATTCGCAATACAGCGCCGAATCGGCCGCTCAGCAGGCCGGCCGCTGCATCTCCTGCGGCAATCCCTTTTGCGAATGGAAATGCCCGGTGCACAACTACATTCCGAATTGGCTGGCGCTGGTCAACGACGGAAAATTGTTCGAAGCCGCGGAACTGTCGCATCAAACCAATTCGCTGCCCGAAATGTGCGGCCGCATTTGTCCGCAAGACCGGCTGTGCGAGGGCGCCTGCACGCTGAACGACGGTCTCGGGGCGGTGAGCATCGGCGCCATCGAAAAATACATTACCGACGAGGCCTTTCGACTGGGCTGGAAACCGGATATGTCGAATGTGGTGCGCACAGGTCAGCGCGTGGCGGTGGTGGGTGCGGGGCCCGCGGGTCTCGCCTGCGCCGACATCCTGGTGCGCAACGGCGTCAAACCGGTGGTCTTCGATCGCTATTCCAAGATCGGCGGCTTGCTGACCTTCGGCATCCCGCCGTTCAAGCTGGAAAAGGACGTGGTGGAGAAGCGCCGCGAAATCATGGAAGGCATGGGCGTCGAATTTCGATTGAATGTCGAGGTCGGCCGCGATATTGCCTTCGAACAAATCGCCGACGAGTTCGATGCGGTGTTTCTCGGCATGGGGACCTACACCTACGTCAAAGGCGGCTTCGACGGTGAGGATCTTCCCGGCGTGCATGAGGCATTGCCGTATCTCATTTCCAATATCAACCGGGAACTTGGGCTGGACAGCGGCGCCGATTTTCTCGACATGAAGGGCAAGCATGTCGTGGTGCTCGGCGGCGGCGATACGGGCATGGACTGCAATCGAACCGCCATACGCCAGGGCGCCGCCAGCGTGACGTGCACCTACCGGCGCGATGAAGACAATATGCCGGGTTCGCGCCGCGACTATAAGAACAGCAAGGAAGAGGGCGTCAATTTTCTATTCAATCGTCAGCCGATCGAAATCGTCGGGGTCGATTGTGTGCAGGGCGTGAAGCTGGTGGAAACCCGATTGGGACCTCCCGGGCCGCGCGGCCGGCGGGTGCCGGAAGTCGTGCCCGGAACAGAACAGACCATTGCCGCCGATGCCGTGATCATCGCATTCGGTTTTTTACCGAGCCCGCCCGATTGGTTCCAATCGCAACACATCGAATTGCACGGCAATGGCCGGGTGCGCGTGTCCGGCATGCCGCGTTCCCGTTTTCAAACCACCAATCCGAAGATTTTCGCGGGCGGCGACATGGTGCGCGGCTCCGATCTGGTGGTGACCGCGGTGTTCGAAGGACGCGAGGCCGCGCAGGGGATATTGCAGCATCTGGGATTGCGCCAAGCTTGACAGCCGGCGCATGCCGCTAAGACCATATCAGCCCACGTAAAACGCGCTGGAACGAACGGAGAATATCACGATGTGCGAAAAAGACGATCTTGACGAAATGTATGAAATCTCACGCTCGCGTGATTTATCGAGAAGGCAGTTCGGCGCCCTGAGCTTAGGCGTCGGGCTGACCGCCCTGTTGCCGCGCCTGGCCGATGCGGCCGACACCACCGAATCGGAAGTCGAGATCAAAACACCCGACGGTACCTGCGACGCCTATCTCGTGCATCCTGTGAAAGGCAAATATCCAGCGGTGCTCATCTGGCCGGATATCTTCGGCTTGCGTCCGGCATTCAGACAGATGGGAAAACGCCTGGCCGAATCCGGCTACACCGTGCTCGTGATCAATCCTTTCTATCGAACCCAGAAAGCCCCGACCGCCCCCGAACATCCGGATTTCAACGATCCGGCGACGCGTCAGGGGCTGATGAGTCTCGCCGGTACCTTGTCGCCGGCAACTGCGCTCACCGATGCGACAGCCTTTGTCGCTTATCTTGACGGCCAGCCTAGCGTGGATAAGAAACGCAAGATGGGGACCACCGGCTATTGCATGGGCGGACCTTTTGTCTTTAGAACCGCGGCGGCTGCTCCGGATCGAGTGGGTGCCGGCGCGACCTTCCATGGCGGCGGCCTCGCGACCGACAAGCCCGAAAGTCCGCATTTGCTGATTCCCAAAATGAAAGCGCATTTTTTGATCGCGATTGCAGAAAATGACGATCAGCGCGAACCTGAAGTCAAAAATATTCTGCGCGATTCATTCGCGAAGGCGCATCTGCCCGCGGAAATCGAGGTGTATGCCGGCACCAAGCACGGTTGGTGCCCGCCGGATTCGGCCGTTTACAATGCCGAGCAGGCCGAAAAGGCCTGGGGCCGCATGATGGTGTTGTTCAAGACGGCGCTGGCTTAAGACAGGGCTGGCTTAAGGGCATCGGCTTTACGGCTACAAGTTTGTGCCGGCAATTGCGCTGGCGCATTGCCAAGATTCGCATGGATGAGTAGTAAAGTGATATTATATATTCACTTTACTCGTGGAGGAAGCCATGGCGAATACCGTCACTTTGAGCAGCAAGTACCAGATCGTGATTCCGCAGGCGGCCCGAGAAGCGCTCTCGCTGTCGGCCGGGGACGAACTTCTTGTCCTGTGCAAATCGGACCGCGTCGTGATCATTCCGAAACCTAAGAAATTCGCGAAACGTACCCGTGGCCTGCACCGTGAAGTGTGGCAAGGAGCGGAGGCGTACTTGAAATCGGAGCGCGAGGCTTGGTAAGTAGCCCCATTGCGCGGCGCCACCAGCGAGTTCTCATCGACACGTCGGTGTGGATTTACCACTTTGAGGAGCATTCTACCTTCGGGGAGGCCGCGGGTCGTGTCATTGAGGAGTTGGAGGCCGGCCGGTTTCGAGGCATCGCCTCGGAGCTCACACTGCTCGAGATCATCGTCAAGCCGCTTCAGCTAGGCCGACAGGACGCGGCCGATGACTACGAAACCCTGCTCTCCTATTTTCCGAACCTCGACTTAATCCCAATCAGCCGCGCCATCTTGCTCGACGCGGCGGGATTGCGCGCCCGCCACCGACTGCGTACTCCTGATGCGATTCAGCTCGCCACAGCCTTCTCATCGGGGGCCACCTTGGCGATTACCAACGATGAAGCTTGGGCTCACATTGCCGGAATCGAGACGCTGCTGCTCTCGGATCTGGCGGATTGAAGTCAAAACCACAGCCCATATCGAGGTCCGAAAACGGCGAGTATTTGTCTTCGGTTAGGGCTAGTCTAGCCCCATGGAACTCGATTCAAATGCTTGTTATAGCGCGGTCAGAGCGCGCGATCGCCGTTTTGATGGCCGTTTTTACGTCGGCATCACGTCGACGCATATTTATTGCCGGCCGATTTGCACGGCGCGTCCGGCCAAGCGAAAAAATATGCGCTTTTATTCTCATGCGGCGGCCGCTGAAGGCGCTGGATTCAGACCTTGTCTGCGTTGCCGTCCGGAAAGGGCGCCTGGATTGGCGCCGGTCGATGCCGTCAGCCGATTGGTCGGCGCCGCCATGGCCGGCATCGAAGAGCACGCGCTTTCCAGTGCGCGGGTCGGCGATCTTGCGGCTTCGTTGGGCGTCAGCGACCGGCATCTGCGCCGGGTGACCGAAGCCGAACTCGGCGTGTCGCCGATCGAATTGGCGCAGACACAGCGTCTGTTGCTGGCCAAGCGGCTATTGCGCGAAACAGCACTGGATTTGACCGACATTGCTTTCGCCAGCGGTTTCGGCAGCGTGCGGCGCTTCAACGCGCTGTTTAAATCTCGATACGGCTTGAGTCCCCGGGCAATTCGCGGCAAATCCATCGATACCGACACCTTGAGTGTGCAGCTGGAATTCAGGCCGCCGCTGGCCTGGAAGAGTCTCCTGGCCTATTTGCGCTTGCGCGCCATTCCGGGCGTCGAGTCGGCGGATGACACGCATTATCGGCGCACGGTCGCCATCGGCGACGCCAAGGGCTGGATTGCGGTGTCCATGCACTCGGGCAGTAGCGCGCTCAATCTGGAAATCTCGCCGAGCTTGACTCCGGTGATCGGCGCGGTCATCGGCCGGGTAAAACAATTGTTCGATTTGGGCGCCGCGCCGGATTCGGTGAGCACTGTGCTGCGCCAGGACGACATTCTTGCTGCGACGGTGCGCAGATTGCCGGGCCTGCGCGTCGCGGGTGCATTCGACGGATTTGAGTTGGCCGTTCGCACGGTGCTCGGGCAACAAGTTTCGGTAAAAGGTGCGAGCACCCTTGCCGGTCGCTGGGCACAAGCCTTCGGCGAGCCCATCGCGACTCCCTATCCTGAACTCAATCGCCTGAGTCCCAGCGCGGAGCGCATGGCCGCGGTGCCCACCGAGCAAGTCGCGGTGCTGGGCATGGTCGGCGCCCGCGCGCGCTGCTTGGTTGGCCTTGCGGCAGCCGTTTCACAGCGCAAGATCGTGCTCGCCTACGCCGCCAATGTCGAAGAACAGATTGAGAGCTTGATGAGCCTGCCGGGCATCGGACATTGGACCGCCAATTACATCGCCATGCGCGCCCTGCACTGGCCCGACGCATTCCCGACCGGGGATCTGGTGTTGATGCGGGCCGCACGATCGAATCAGAAGCAGCTGCAACAGCGCTCCGAGGCCTGGCGCCCGTGGCGTGCGTATGCGGCCCATTATCTTTGGCAATCATCCGGAGTCACGCCATGAACGTTTTTTGTTATGTCGAGAGTCCCATTGGCCGCTTGATGCTGACAACCGATGGCGCGGCCCTCACGGGTTTGTATATGAATTTATATCGGAACAAGCCAAGCAAGCTGCCCGGCTTAGGGGAAGACTGGATTCAGAATGCCACCATCGACCCTCTGCCGGCGGCCGCGCGTCAGCTGAAAGAATATTTCGCGGGTCAACGTCGCGAGTTCGATCTACCACTGCGCATGGCGGGCACCGAGTTTCAGCAGCGCGTGTGGCGCGAGCTGACAAAAATACCCTTTGGTGAAACCCGCAGCTACGGACAGCTCGCCAAGCGCTTGAACAATCCCAATGGATCGCGGGCGGTCGGACTCGCGAATGGCCGCAATCCCATTGCCATCATCGTTCCGTGTCACCGGGTCATCGGCGCCGATGGATCGCTGACCGGCTTTGGCGGCGGCATCGAGCGCAAGGAATGGCTGCTGAGTCATGAAGGACTTCCCGGCACTCGGGCACTGCCCTTGGGCGAGGCCGTGAACAAAGGCGTCGCCGCCTAACCAGTGCCGAGGTCTAGATCAACGGCAGCATAATGGTGAACACCACGCCGCTGCCGTCATCCCGGTTCGCCGCGACCGCCGTGCCGCCATGAAATTCGGCGACGAGCCGCACGATGTACAAGCCTAAACCGAAATGCGGCTTGTCATCGCCGCCCTGGCGCTGTTCGAACAAGGATTCGAACAGCCGGCCCATCAAGGCTTCGGGGATGAGCGGCCCGTCATTGGCGACTTGCAAACAATAATTCTCGGGCACGCGCTCCAGGCGCACCGTGACCGTGCCTTCCTTAGGGCAAAAATCAACGGCATTCTCGATGAGCTTGTCGAGCAACTGAACCATGAGATCCGGCGCGCCGCGCGCAAAGCAGGGATCCTCCGGCGTTTGCAGCGCGAACTGCGTGCCCGGAAAGCCGTCGCGATAAGCGGCGACGGCGGAGACCAATAATTCCCGCAGATCGAAATTCACCCTCTCCGATTGTTTGATGCTTTCCTCGACCCGTGCCGCCGCGCCCAGCGCACTTAAGATCGATTGCAGTCGCTGGGTTCCCTCGCGAGCGCGTGTGATGTAGTGAAGCTGATCGTCGCGCAGGCCTTCCGATTCAAGATTGTCCAGCGAAGAACGGACGATGGTCAGTGGCGTACGCAGCTCATGAGACAGCTTGCCGCCCAAGGTTCGCAGATACTGAGCATGTTCATTCAAGCGCGCCAACAGCCTCTCGAAGCCGCGCGACAACGCGCCGATCTCATCCGCGCTCGCGGACTCCGGCATGGTCAGTTGAATTCTTCCATCGCTGCCCACCGCCGATTCGGCGGCATCCCGCAACCGGCCGATGCGCAAGCTGATCCAGGTGGCAAAGACGAACATGATGATGACCGCGGCCGCGGTTGCGATCAGGGTGAGATTGAACAGGCGGCTCAGCGCGCGGTCGCGCAGCGCCAATAGCTGATCCGCCGCCTGCTCCAGAACCACCGCGCCGTGCAGGTGACCGTCGATCACAATAGGCGCCGCAGCGGTCAAGCGCATTTCCCGGTAGCTGCCGCCGAGTACCCATTGCGCATGCGCCCGGCCGTGAAGCGCCGAGCTGACGCTCTCGCCGCTCAAATGATCGGGAGAGACGGGCAGAGTCGGCATGTCGGAGGTGTCGATGCCCAAAAAATAGCGATACCAAATCGGTTCTGATTCTTCCGCTTCGCCGCGCTTCTTCGAGACCACCGTGCCGGCGCTGCCGAGCTTCAGCGCATTGGCGTCGATCACCGTTGCGCGGGTGCCATCGCCGATGAAGGTCTCGAGCAGGGTGTCGAGTCCCGGCGTCGCGAAAAATAGCCGGCCGCCCGCGGCGCTGTCAGCCGCGAACCCGGCCTGGCCCTTGCCGCGCCCATCGAGCGCCTCGACCCAGAGATGCCGCCCGACAAAGCTTAAGGGGATGCGGGCTTCCAGGTGGTAGCCGGCCGCAGTCTGCAGCCAAAAAGCCTGAATTCGAGGTTCCGCAACCACTCGATCGACGCCATCCTCCCCTATGACCACGCTTTGCGCGGCAATCAGCCCCGGCGCATTCGTTCCAAAGAAATACGTTTCGCGTCCGTTGGGTCCATCCAGCACGAGATTCACCCGATCGAAGCGGTCGACGTCCGGCCGCACGTCATTGGGTTCTGCGTCAAAATGCGAGTCATCGACTGCGATGAACAGATAGAGGAACCCTTCCGTCGAGCCGGCCTGAAGGCGTGCGCGATACCCGGTCGTGGTGGGCAGCGGGGTCGGTTCGGCCGGCACATCCCAATCCTGCCGATAGCCATCGAGCAGCGGTTGTGTCACCAAAGGATAGACATACAGATCGCCGGCACCCGCCGAAAATGGCTGAGTGTCCTCGGCATCGTGGAACACGCGCTGCGGTTGGGCGGATAGCGCGTTGGCAATGGTGGCGGCGCTCGCCAACAGCGATTGCTCCTGCGAGCTGCGCAGCGCGGTCTCGAGTTCTTTAGCGTATTGGCAACCGGCCCACGGCAACACCAGGGTGGTGAGCGCGACGATCAACAATTGAAGTCGGATGCTCACTCGACCCAGCGATAACCCATTCCGTACACGGTCTGAATGGCGTCGAAAGCGGCGTCGACTTGCTGAAACTTGCGCCGCACGCGCTTGATATGCGAGGTGATGGTGTTGTCGTCCAATACGACATTCGCGGCGTCCATCAATTGTTGGCGGTTCTTCACATGGCCGGGGTTCTTCGCCAAGGCATGCACGATCCAAAATTCCGTCAGCGACAGGGTGACCGGCGCGCCGTTCCAGGTGGTTTGCATTTTCTCGCCGTCGATCGATAAAGCCCCGCGACGCACGATCTCCGCGGCATTGTCGGGGCGGCGGAGGGCATCGATGCGCCTGAACAGGGCGGCGACTCGAGCCGCCAAATGCGGCAGGCTGACGTCCTTGGTAAGAAAGTCATCCGCGCCCAACCGCAGTCCCGACACCGCATCCAGCTCGCTGTCCCTGGCGGTCAGAAAGATGATCGGCAATTCCGCCGACAGCGCGCGCAGATCGCGGCACAGATCGAAGCCGCCTTCGGCCTCGTCCTCGAGCGAGATGTCGATGATGGCAAGATCAGGCAGCCGCGCGTTGAAAGCCTGCATGGCCGTGCGGCGATTGCCGTAGGTCTTGATCGAATAGCCGTGGCGGGCGAGGGCGGCGGCGTAATTTTCCCGCAAAGCCGGCTCGTCCTCGACGATGGCAATCTGCTTTTTCATGAGTGAATCATAGCCGAACAGGGCCCTAGGTTCGGCGCCTAAGGACGATTGCCATGATTGGCCAGAATTGGCCGGCGGATCGCCCGATTCGCGTCCTCAGAAAATGGCGTTTTCCCTCAGACACTGACCCCACGCCAAGAGGAGATCAGCCCATGTCCACCACCACTCCCACACTAAGACATCCCACCGCATCATTCTGGTCGGCGCGGCGCGAAGCCTCGCTGAATTGGTTGGCGCTCGGGCTGCTGCTCGCCGCCTGGAATGCTTCGGATAATGATGCGGCGGCAAACGCACGTCCCAGACCGGAAGCGTTGCGCGGCTATTCCTATGTTTCTGTCAGAGCGGCGCACCGGGTCTCGGCGCAGGAGCGGTAGAGCGATTCATCGCAAAGGTCACAAATCCGTCAACGTATTGTAAAGCTTGCTACCTCTAATGGCGTGGCGTCATGCTCGCCACAGAAACTTCTAAACAAATACTGATCGTCGATCGGGATGTTGCAACAGTGGAGCCGCTCCGCCAGAAATTGGGCGAGGCAGGTTTCATGGTGCGCGCCATCACCGATAGTTCGGCGGCGGTTACCGCTGTGGCCGAGCGGCCGCCTCACCTGCTCATCATCGATTGGAACGTCCCCGGTTTTGCGGCGCTCGAGGTGATTCAGCGTCTGCGCAAGGCCAAATCGCCGCAATCCATCCGACTGATCATCTTGTCGGAACTGTCGGGCGAAGAGCATGTGGTCACCGGCCTGAATCTGGGTGCCGACGATTACATCACCAAGCCGTTTTCATTGCGTGAGGTGGTCGCGCGGGTCTGCGTGTTGCTGCGTTCTCATTCTCACGAAGCCGAACATTTGGCGCTTTGCTGCGACGAGCTGGTTCTGGACGCAGCGACCAATCGCGTCACGATTCGCGGCAACTTGATCAATCTGCGCGGCGTGGAATATCGGCTGCTGGAGTTTTTGATGGCGCACGCCGGCCGCACCTTCAACCGGACGCAACTGTTGAGTCAGGTTTGGGGTGGCGACACCGATGTCGATGAACGTACGGTCGATGTCAACGTGCAGCGACTGCGGAAAATCCTAAGCGAACGAGGCTACGAGGCCTACATCCAAACCGTGCGTGGTTTCGGCTATCGGTTTGCGCCGCCGGCCTATGCCGAATGAGCATCTGATCACGTTTTCTGTTGTTCCACGTGATGTTCCACGCCTAAGTTCCTTGTTTGTAAGCAAATCTTCTTCCCCAAGTCATCCTTTCGTAACACCAAATCGCGATCTTAGGAGCGTCGGAGGACACTTGGAGGACGAGAGATGCAGGAGCGTAACGCCCACTCGCCGATGAGATTGCGAACAGTCTTCATCTCAGACATCCATCTGGGTTTCAAAGGCTGCAGCGCCGAATGGCTGCTCGATTTCCTGCACATCATCGAAACCGACACGCTCATTTTGGTCGGCGACATCATCGATGTGTGGAGCATGCAAAAAAACATGTTCTGGCCGCAATCGCACAACAATGTGCTGCGGACCATCCTGGGCAAGGCAAAGCGCGGCACCAAGGTGATCTTCGTCCCCGGAAATCACGACGAAGTGTTTCGCGAATTCGATGGAGCCGTGTTCGGCAACCTCGAAATTCATCGCGAGTACATCCACGAGGGCGCCGACGGCCGGCGTATGCTGGTGCTGCACGGCGATGAATTTGACAGTGTCGTGAAGTGCAGCCCCTGGCTGGCCAAGCTCGGCAGCAACATTTACGACATCCTGCTGGCCGCGAATCCCTATATCAACTGGTTCCGGCGCAAGCTCAATCTGCCGCACTGGTCGCTATCCATGTACCTCAAGCAGAAGGCCAAGACCGCCGTGCAATACATCGGCAGTTTCGAGGAGGCCGTGGCGCAAGCTGCGCGCAAGCGAGGCGTCGACACCGTGGTCTGCGGCCACATTCACCGCGCCGAGATTCGCGACATCGACGGCATCCGCTACTGCAACGATGGCGACTGGGTGGAAAGCTGCACCTCGCTGGTCGAGGACATGAGCGGACAGCTGCGACTGATCGATTGGCCGAAAGTACGCGAGCAGGCACAGCCGGCACCGCTGCCGCTGCCCGTGGGCCAGGCCGCTTAAACGCCGGAGCAATGATGAGCGAAGTGAATGTGTTGTGGAGTTCGCCCTGGCTGACGCTGCAGAAGAGTTTGGCGAGCAGCCTCGGAGGGGCGGGACCCGTTGCGATTGGTTCGGCCTCCAAAGCGCCGGTTCAGGCCCGGGCGTTGGCCGCCAGTTCCTGGCTGGTACGCGCCCGCAGCCGCAAAGCGCAAGAGTTCCGGATCCTCTAAAAAATCAGTTCTATCGATTCCCCCATCGATAACTCGGCCGCCTGGCGCGGCCTTTCTTTAAATAAATTTGCCGCATCACTGTCCGCGAATCGTCATGTTGGCGGGGCAGTATCGAGACATTCCTACTTTGGGCCCGGAGAAAAACCCATGAGCAGTCTCGATTTCGATCTGGATACCCAGATGAGCCATCTCGAAACGGAATGGCGCCAGGCTTACGAAACCACGGTCGCCGCTCGCGCGGAACTGCAGGCACTCGCCGCCACACCCAAGCCGAGCCTAACGGCCATTGCCAAGGCGCAAACGCGACTCGAGCGCGCGGAAGGGGCGAAAGCGCACATCATGGCAAAGATAGAGAGGCTCGAAGACCGTTTGCTCGGCTAGGACGGACGCCTCCAAGGAGATCGTATGATCGACGGTTACACAGATCGGGATGCGGCAGCTAATCTTCTCGAGCGCCGTTGGTTTTCGTCGCTCGCGGCCGTTCGCGTTGCGGAAGCCGAATGCGAAGTATTGCGCGAGGTGCTGGAACTCGCTGAGACGGCCTGGCGGCGCGCACGCACGCAATTGGCGGAACTCGAGAATTTGCGCGACGCCTTGGGCGATCAATTGACCTACATCGACATGGGATCCCCGCAAATCGCGGCAAAACCACTGGCGCGCTCGGTGATGTCGGCCGCGTAGCGGAGAGACCTGCTGCGTTGGCCAATCACGAAGACCTGCATATCACATTGACGCTGCTGATCGGGGTCGCGGTCGCTTGCGGCGTCTTGTATTGGTCGGGAAAGAACGCGGCGCCGGCGCCAATCCCTTCGACGAGTCCAGCCACACCGCTTCCCCCGGCACCTGTCGTACCATTGATACCGACGCCGATGGTCGCGGGACCCGCCGATCGCGCAAGCGTACCCCCGGTTCCCAGCAATCGAGCGCAGGAAACGCCTTCCGACAATTACGATGGACCTGATCTGCCCATTGTGTTCGCCTTTTCCGAGCGTGCGACTTATACGGCAGAGGAAAATGACGAAGGCAAACTTGTCAACGTCTCCCGGCAAGTGAAGGAAGGAATCATCTCCAACTCATCCGGCGAGCCGCTCACGATCACGGCCACTGAAGTGAATATCGCCACGCAAGAAACCTCGCAGACGCAGTTTGTCTTGGGCGCCGGCACGCAAAAACATTTCGGTTCGAACCAAGGACTGAAAATGCTTTCGGGCGATCAATTGACGCTGCGCAGTCCATCATATAAGGACTTCAGCCAACAGATCCCGTGATCAACGCGGATCGGCGATTTCGACTACGCGCGTCATTCATGTGTCATACGTTCGCGGGCGATTCGTTACACAAAATTCGAGAAGCTGCCGTTATCGGCGCGAGCGCGCTTTTCTAAAGTTCATTTTGTGAGCAAAGGTTCACAATTCTCTCACTCGCTTGCCATCTGCCGTCCCCAAACTGCGCCCCAGTTGATCAGACAAGGCATCGAGTTCGCCAAAAAAACCAACTTGGGATTCATTGGGGAGCGCGCTGCGCGAATGATTACCTTGCTTTCAATTCTTTTATTAGGAGTTTGCTAATGAATACTCTCGCTAAGATCGGTGTGGCCAGCGCGCTCGCCATGGGATACGTAACGGCCCATGCCGGCGCCGTGATTCCTTCAAGTTCAAATCCCGGCGATGTCTTTTTGTTTGCCGACGTCATCTCCGGCGGCTCGGTCATCGGCGCCTTTGCGGCCGACACCACGGTGACAGTGAATGGCGCGACCGGCGTTACCGGCAACTTGACCAACGGCCAAACGCTGTACGGCTCAACCACGAATCTCGCCAGCCTGATTGCGTTGGGTTCGCAAGCCGGCAACACGATTCAGTGGGCTGTCATGGGCGGCGGCGGTCAGCAGACCACCAACACGCTGCAATTCGTCACTACCGACACCAATAGCACCTTAGGCACATTGACGGGCCGCAAGGGCGGCAACCTGGGTAGCTGGGTGACGGGTATGACAAATACCGCGACGCTACTCAACACCAACACCGGCGGTCCGGTCGCCGGCGGTCCTGGCGGTAGTGCGGATATCTTTGCGACATCGGCGAGCGGCGCGGCCGGTTGGGATCCGACGATCCTGTTTTCCAACGCCTCCAATTGGTATTCCAATGGACCCACCAATCTGGTCAACGGGCTCGGCACGAGCGCGACACTGTACGGCGTCACCGGAGATTCCGTGACCTCGACGAATCTGGTGAAGACCACCGCGCTCGGCAACGTCACGTTGACGGCTGCCGGCTTGGTGTTCTCGACGGCTGCTGCGCCCGTTCCGCTGCCTGCTGCCATCTGGCTCTTGGGCAGTGGCCTGCTCGGTCTCTTCGGAATCGGCCGCCGCAAGACAATTGCAGCCTAACGGTACCCGGGAACGCATCCATCATTTAATTTGGAGTTTATCCATGAATCGTACAATGACCCTGGCAGCTTCGATTGCTGCCGTGCTGGGCACCGGAGCGGCGTACGCCTCTCCGCCGACCCTGGCGCAAATTGAGACCTCAACCAATAACGTCTACATCGCCGGCTCATCCGCGGCCAAGAATGCCGTCCTCGGTGCTCTGGAGACAAATGTATGCGGTGGCGCGGCGAACGCGTTCATCTTCAATAGTTCGGGCAATGCCAATTTTTTTGCGGTCTCCTGTGTCCCGGTGGCGGCAGCGAACCCCATCAATGCGGGCGTTTACAACTTTTTTTACCGCGATGAGGGCGGTTCGGTCGTCGGCATGCTGCCGATTGTCAATTCAAAACAGATCAATCAGCTGAGTCTCGTGGCGGGCACCATCGGCGGCTGCACCTCGAGTCCTTGCAACATCACGGTGACCGGAACCAGTTCGACCAACGGCGTCGATGACTCATTCGGACCCGCGGGAACGCTTGCAAAAGAGACCGTGGACATCGGCATTGCCGATGTTGAACCGGCAGCGTTGATCGGCAATAACTATCCGACACCCTATTCGACCACTGTTTGGGGACCCGTGAACCCGTCGGGCCTGGTGAATCTTGCGGCCACGCAGCTCTTCGGCGAGGTGTATGCGCTGTTTGTGAACGAAGGCACGACCATCTTCACGGAGAATCCGCTGAACCTGAGCGTGCAAACCGTGCAGCAAATCCTCACGCACAAGATCAAGAATTGGAGCCTGGTGACCGATGTCAACGGCAACGCGGTGACCAACGCGTCACTTGCCATTACCATCGTGAACCGGGAAAAGGGTTCGGGCAGCCGTACCGCCACCGATCTTTTGATTGCGGGCGATGTCTGCACCACCGGCGGCAGTGCCTTGTTTGACGCGGTCGGCGCCACGGATTTCTTCTCCACCGGCGATGTGCTGACCGCGGTGGGCGCGACACAGGGCGCCATCACGTACGCGACCATCGACCAGACACCGCCAACGGGCGTGTCAAAGGTCACGCTGAATGGCGTCGCGCCGAGCAACTTGAGTGCCGCGACGGGCGCCTATCCGTTTTGGGTGGAAGCGACGTTCGTCATCAATCCTGCTTCCAAGGCGGACGCCAATGTGATGGGTTTCATCACCTCGGCGCTGCAGACAGAGGCAACCGCACCACATCTGGCCGATGTATTGGCAATACCGGGTGTCCCGTCGGGCACTGGAGCAAACGTGGCTCACTCCGTGGTTGCCAACAGTGCAAGCACTGTGGCAGCTCTGGGCGCCGCGACCATATACGTCAACCCGTTCACACGCAATGGCGTGACCTGCGACGCACCGACGTACACGGCGACTGTGCAATAAGCAGCAAAAGAAGACGACTAACGACGATTCACTGGCCTCCCCGTAAAGGGAGGCCAGTTCTATTTCGGGACAGCCATTGCGCACAACCTGCTTGTTGGTTTCATGACTCGCTCGGGCGCTACCCGGACCTTGGGCTCAGCGATTGCGTCTTGTCTAATACTGGCGGCAGCCGCTGTGTCGGCATCGGAAGCGCCCAATCCGCCCGAGCCGGTCAGGGTGGGCACGTCGGATCAAAGTTTCGAGGTCACGGAGTATCGCGTGGTCGGCAACACGGTGCTCGCCGGCCGAGACATAGAGCGGTTGTTGTACCCGTTGTTGGGCCCCAAGAAAACGATCGCAGACGTCGAAGTTGCGCGCAAACAGTTGGAAGACCTGTATCACCAGCGCGGCTACGGGACAGCATTTGTCGACATTCCGCCGCAGACGGTCCGCGAGGGTTTGGTCCGGCTGCGGGTGACGGAGGGACGAATCGAAAGCACCGTCATCAGCGGCGCCAAATATTTTCCTGAACGCGATGTGATCGCACAGCTGCCCGCGGCCACTCCGGGAACGGTGCTGCAGCTTTCAAAGCTGCAGGAGCAACTCGGCGCCGTCAATAGCGAAACGCCGGATCGCGCAGTGGTTCCCATCCTCAAGGCCGGATCGGCCCCCGGGACCGTGGATGTGGCGCTCAAGGTGAACGACACGCTGCCGCTGCACGGCAGCGTTGAACTCAATAACCAAGCGACCGTTGATACCGAGGAATTGCGTACGATCGTCAGCCTCAACTACGACGACCTGTTTGGTCGCTTCGACACGTTGGCCCTTCAATACCAATTCACGCCGCAGCAGTTCGACCAAGTGCGGGTGATTGCGGTCAACTACGTCGCGCACGCTTGGGATTCGGGTCTGCAGCCGTCGTTGAGCTATATCAACTCCAACAGCAATGTGGCAACTGCAGGCAGTCTCGGTGTACTCGGTATCGGCGAAATTACCAGCGCGAAGCTCTCTTATTCGCTCCTGACGTCGGCCGCCTCGCTGCAGTCGGTGAGCGTGGGCGTGGACTACAAGCATTTTCGCAATACCATCAGCCAAGATGCGACTACCGCGCTCGACACGCCCATCACGTATCTGAATCTCTCGGCTGCCTATAACGGCTACTGGCACACGGACAGTCAGGTGACAACCCTGGTCTTTTCGGCCAACGCCGGTCCGCGCGGCTTGGTGAACAATGCGTCCTCATTCGAGAACGATCGATTCAAAGGGCGGCCAAACTATTTTGATTTACGCGCGGACCTGGTCACGGTCATCAAATTGCCCGAGGATTTCAGCTTGCGTCTACGCGGCGCGGGCCAGGGTGCGACGGAGCCCTTGATTACCAACGAGGATTTCTCATTGGCGGGGGCTGACGGCGTGCGTGGCTATCTTGAAGCGGAAGAGTTGGTGGACAAGGGTATCAAGGGAACCCTCCAGCTGATCTCGCCCGGACTGCATCGACACGATCTGATAATCATCGACGCGTACGGCTTTTTTGACGTCGGTAAAGGTTCGATATTCGATGCCCTCCCCGGAGAACCGGCTAGCGCCAGGCTGCGCAGCTGGGGATTCGGCATGGATATCCTGCCGGGACAAAAATTCACGGCGAGCGCGACGTGGGCGAGGGCAATGGATAGCGCCAGCGTCACGCACGCGGGCGACTCGCGCGTTTTGTTTATTGCGCGCGGCAGTTTCTGACTCGAGCGAGCCATGCCCATGTCACATTGCGCGGATATCGTAGTGAGATGCGTAGATCGAGCATCGCTGGATGTGAAATGAGCAGGCTCGGGCAGGCGGTCCTTCTCCCGGCGATCGGTCTCGGTATCGGCGGCATCGCTTTTGCCGCTACGCAATTGCCAATTCCTTGCGCGCCTGGCGCCTGCGCAAACAACAATGTCTTCGTGACCTCGGGTGCCGCAACCGCGGTTCAATCCGGCAAGACCCTTGCCGTGACTCAGACCAGCAACAATGCGACGCTGAATTGGGCTTCATTCAATATCAGCGGCGACGGCAAAGTGGTTTTCCAGCAGCCGTCCAGCACCTCGGTGGCGCTCAATCGCATCTACGATGCCAATCCCAGCAGCATTTTCGGCGCGCTAAGCGCCAATGGTCAGATCTATCTGATCAATGCCAACGGCTTTCTATTCGGCGCCACCTCAACGGTGAATGTCGCGGGCTTGATTGCCTCGTCGCTCAATCTCACCGACAGCACCTTCAACAGCGGCGTTCTTTCACCATTGGTGAACGGACTGCCGGCGCTTGAACAGTTCACTGGCAATCCGCAGCATTTCTCGGACGATTTTGGCGCCAAGCTCACCAATACCGGCAGTATCACGGTGCAAAATGGCGCGCAATTGACGGCCTCTAGCGGCGGACGGCTCTTGCTGGCCGCTCCGACTGTCGATAACGCCGGCACCTTGACCGCGCCCGATGGTCAAATCGTTTTGGCCGCCGGGCAGAACATTTACTTGCAGGCCAGCCAGGATCCGTCCGTTCGAGGCTTGATCGTACAGGTTGACGGAGGAACTTCGGCCGCCAGCCAATTGATGGGCGTGACCAATGAAGCCACGGGCGATTTGTCGGCCCCGCGCGGCAATGTCACGTTGACCGGGCTGATGATCAATCAAGACGGGCGCATTTCAGCGACGACCAGCGTGTCCGCCAATGGCTCGGTCACTCTCGAGGCGGCCGACAAGCCGTCAGTCGCGTCCAATCCGCTCACCGCCACAGTCGGTGGGCAAATCACCATAGGGCCTGATAGCGGCATCGAGATATTGCCGGAATACGCCGATACTGCCACGGCCGTCGACGCACAAGTTCAGCTGCCATCGGCCATTACCATCACCGCCCAACAGGTCTTGATGCAGGGTGGCTCCATCCACGCGCCCGGCGGCAATCTCACCGTGACCGCGCTTGCCGATCCTAGCGCCGGCCTGCAATCCGGCGGTAATTCGCAGGCGCGAATTCGCATCGATGCCGGAACGGATATCGATTTATCCGGCAGCGATGCCACGCTGCCGATGGATGCCAACCTTGTCACGGTGCAGTTGCGTTCCAACGAATTCAGCGGCGATCCCACTCAGCGAAACGGCGCGTTGCGTGGAGACACGGTCACAGTGGATGTACGCGCGGACGGCGGAGCCGGGACACCCATCGCCGATGTTTCCTCCGCGATCGCCGCGGTTGGCCGCACCGTCGCGCAGCGGACCGAAGCGGGCGGTACGGCGACGTTTTTATCTGAAGGTGACATCGTCTTCAACCCGGGCGCCACGATCAACGTATCGGGCGGCGCGACCACCTATCTGGGTGGCAGCATTCAGACCACGCAACTCGTCGGCGCCAATGGCCAGCTCTACGATATCGGCAGTGCGAATCCGCTGCTGACTTACACCGGTGTGGTCAACCCGACATTGACACAGTCCTTCGACAAGTGGGGCGTCCAAGAGATTGTCCCGACGCCGGGGCTTAGCCATTACGAGTCCGGCTACCAACAAGGCGCGGCGGCAGGCGTGGTGCAGTTCGCCGCCCCCAATCTCGTCCTCAATGGCAGCTTGCAGGCGAGCGCCGTCTATGGCCCTTACCAGCGCGGCCCCTTCGGCGCCGCTGCCACGTTGGGAGGCACCTTGATTATCGGGACGCCGAGGTCCACGGGCAACGTCAATGTCGATGGGCAGGCGGATTATTTCGCACCGCCCATCACCGTGACGGCAAACCCCACGCCCATCGTGGTCGCCGACACAGTGCCCCTGCCGCCGCAGATGCTGCAGTTGCCGGCGACTTATTTGACCAGCGACGGCTTCACCAATACGCAAATCTATACGAATACGAGCTTTCAGCTGCCCGCTAAGTTGCCATTGCAGCTGCCTGCCGGATCTTCGCTGCTTGTTCAAGGTTCGCGCATCGACATCGACTCGAACATCACCGATTTGGGCGGCAGTCTGAGCTTTCAAAGCGAGCTCACGATCGCCGATCAAAATCCATTGGCCGCCCCCACATTGGGAACCGGATATCCGCGCCTGGGCATCGGTGTCGGCGACGGCGTGACATTGAACGTCAGCGGCCTCTGGACCAATGACAGCGTGCTCGCCGGCGGCATCGGATCCGGCCCCACGCTGCAGAATGGCGGCTCGATCAATTTGCAATTGACATTGCCTGGCAGCGAACTGGTGCTGGGCGACAATGTCGCGCTCAAAGCCGACGGCGGAGCTTGGCTGCAAAGCAATGGCAGCCTGATCTACGGCCATGGCGGATCCATCACGCTTGATGCCAGTCCGTCGCAAAGCGCCGTGCAGTTCGGCCAGGGACTTGCCATCGAGGCTTTCGGTGTCTATACGGCGGCAGGCGGCAGCTTCGCGCTTCTGGCGCCGCGTATCGATGTTTCTCAAGGCACGGGCACGGCGTGGACCGAGGCGCAGAGTGTCGACGACCTTGACGGTCAGGGTCAGATGTTGAATGTTTATGCGCCGCTTTTCTCGACCTACGGATTTTCGAACATCTCCTTGACGGCCACCGGCGCCGTGCAGTCAGCCACCGACGATGTGCTCACGGTTCAAGGATCGGCAGCCGGGACCGCGGGAGCCACGATCAACGCGCAGACTCTGTCACTGCAGCTCGAGCCAGGTTATCAAACGCGTGTCAGCGGCGGCACCGTCGCCGGATTCTCCCAAGCCGTCATGCTGCCGGCCGATCTCCGGCCAACCACCAACGTTTCTTTGAACGTGCTGCGCTTAGCTGACGACATACAACTGGGCTCGACCGGCTACGGCGCCCTCGACATCCAACCGGGCGCCGCCATCGTCGGAGATCCCGGCGCCGCCATCAGCATTGCCGGCGAAGGCGATATCTTCATTGGCGGATCATTGAAAGCTCCCGGCGGCACCGTATCAATAGTATTGACGTCGCCGACGCTCTTCAATGACAACACCGCGACGACTTTGGATCCTGGTTACGTCGCCGGACTCGGAATATCCCTGGCGCCGACCGCCGTCATCGATGTCAGCGGCGGCAATGCCATATTGACGCCGAATGACCAGGGGCTGTTGTTGGGCAACGTGAAGGCCGGCGGCTCGGTCGACATCAATGCACAGCGCGGCACCGTGGTTCTCGACGCTGGATCGTCGATCAATTTTTCGGGCAGCAGCGCGACACTCGATGTGGCCAGCCCCGGCGCCGGTTACAGCCGCGAAGTCGTCGCTACGCCGGGCGGATCGCTCACGGTGAGTTCACAGGAGTCGATCGAGCTCCTGGGAAACATCCAGGGCAAAGCCGGGGTGGGCACCGGCGGTGCAGCGGCGGCTGGTACGCTGGAGATCGATTTGGCCCGCCTCGCCGGTGACTCGATCCTGGGTCAACCCGATCCCAATGGCGAGCCGCTGCAAATCGCGCTTGTTGGCACGGCAGCCGCGTCCCCCACGCCGCCTGTCGTGGACCTCGCGACCATCGGCGTCTCTGAGATCGCAAACTCCGGAATTGATTCTTTGATTCTCAACGCCGGCGGGATCGCGCCGGGCCTGATCTCGCTTCAAACCAACCAACCGCTGGCCTTGAACCGGTCCGTCATCCTCGAGACCCAGACTCTGTCGGTGGCGGATGGCGTTACGGCCGGTATCGCCGCGCCTTACGTGCAGATCGGCAATCCACTCACGCTGCTGTCAAACGACATCACGCAACCTGTTCCCACCCCCGGCGCGGGTAACCTGGTCGTGGCGGCGAATCAGCTCACTCTGCTGGGGAACCTGACGCTGCAGGGGATCGGCAACACGACGCTGACGAGTCAAGGCGACGTGCAACTGCAGGGCACCATTGGTTCTCAAGCCGGCGTTGAGACGGGCTCCCTGCTGACCGCCGGCAATCTCACCATCCAAGCTGCGCGTGTTTATCCCGATACCTTCACCAGCTTTACGATTCAGGCATCGGGAGCCGGCGCGGCCGGCAGCAACACGAGCGTGAACATCGATCAAGTGATGATCAACGGTCAGCCGGCGCCATCGCCGGGACCGCCTCTATCCGCCGGTGGCTCCGTGACCATCGTGGCGGACAACATCGAGGTTGGCGGAACACTGCTCGCCCCGTTCGGCGAAATCGCGCTGAGCGCCAACAACTCGCTCACGCTGTCCAATGGCAGCTTGGTCTCGGTGAGCGGTGCCGGTCTCACTGTGCCATTCGGGCAGACACAGGAGAACGGTGCGCAGTGGATTTATCAGACTCCGTCGGGCCAAACGCCGATAACCGCCACTCCCGGAAAACAGGTCAGTTTGACCGCCCCCAATGTGACGGTGCAATCCAATGCCACCGTGGACTTGCGTGGCGGCGGCGATTTATACGCCTATGAATGGGTTCCCGGTACCGGGGGGCTGACGGATGCCCTGGCAGGCTCAGGCCCGCAAAGCACGCCAGGTCTCTACGCGATCTTGCCGGCCGCCAGAGGACAGGCGGCGCCCTTCGATCCGCAGGAAAGCGGCGGATTCAATCCCACGCAGACCGTGTATCTTTCCGGCGGCGCTGGCGTCGCTCCCGGCTATTACGCACTCCTGCCGCCGCGCTACGCGCTTGCACCGGGCGCGCTTCTGATTCAAATCGAGCCCAGCTACAGCAGCGCGACCGGCGGCCAAATCGGGTCGCTTGCGGATGGCACGCCCGTCGTAGCCGGATACCTAAGCTCAATCGGAACCGCGCTTCACACGGGCTCGACCGTCTATGAGGGATTCGCCGTCTATCCCGGCAGCTACGGCCAACAATTGGCGACCTACAATATCAGCAGTGCCTCAACTTACTTTAGCGCCGCGGCGGCTCTCGCCGGAACAGGTCCGGTCGCCGAGCCCGCCGATGCCGGCACATTGAGTCTTTCTGTGGTGCAAGGATCCAACGCCCTGCTCGGCAATTCGTTGAACCTGCAGGGCAATGTGCAAACCGCGGCGGCGACAGGCGGTCGCGGTGCGCTGATCAATATCAGCGCCCCGAATCTGGAAGTGACGAACGGCGGCGCCGCAACGACGCCGGATTTCGTGGCCGTGTCCGGATCGGTCCTGCAAAGCTGGAACGCCAGCGCGCTGACGCTGGGCGGCGCCACTGACGGCGGCAGCATCAGCGTCGCCGCCAACAGCGTGCTTGTGGATAGCGGCGTTAATCTGACCGCCGATCAAATCTTCGTCGTGGCGCAGGCATCCATCGACCTCAACGGCGCGCTCGCTTCGACTTCCGGAAAGAACGGCACCACGCTCGCGACGCTGCCGCCCACCGAGGTGATAACTCTAAGCAATCCCGGCGCGGCTCTCGTCGCGGTTTCCGATGTCGGGTTGCCGGTCGTCGCGCGCTCGGGCAACGGCGCCGGCGCGACCATCACGCTAGAATCCGGATCGAGCTTAAGTTCCGGCGGTGCGCTGGCTCTGGACGCGCCGGGCAATGTCATTCTGAATGGCACGATCAACGGCAAGGGAGCCAGTTGGTCTCTGGCGTCGAACAGCGTGGCCTTCGTAGGCTCGGGCACCTCGCCGGATACGCTCAATATCGATTCCGGTTTGCTGACATCGCTGCAGGCAGCGGGCGCGGTGCGCATCTCGAGTCAGGGCAACATTGATTTGTACGCGCCGGTGACTCTCGGCGCCGGCGCGAGTACGGGGGCGCCGACCTTGAGCTCCCTGACCCTGCTGGGTACGCAAATCAACAACGCCGTTGACGCGGACTCGGTCTTTGGCGCAGCGAATCTGACCTTGGGCGGCGTTAGCCCGGCTGCCAGCGGTACTACGGTCAGCACACCAGCCGTCGGCAGCGGCACTCTTTCGTTCGTGGCAAACAACTTGAACTTGGCGCCCAACTCGATGAGCATCAGCGGCTTCGCCGGCACCGTCGCGCAGATCGCCGGGACCGTGTCGAGCGCGGCGGGCAGCAGCAGCGGCCTGAACGTCGCCGGCGACTTGACCATCAACGCGGTTGAGCTCACGCCGGGGGCCGGTTCACAGACCACGATCAACGCTTCTGGATTGCTCACCCTCGGTGCGCCTACCGCGCCTGCCAAAGGCACGACCGCAACGACGCTCGTCGGCGGCAGCCTGACCCTGAATGCCAACGCAATCTTCGATCAAGGTGCGATCGCCGCGCCCTCGGGCCTCGTGTTTATGAATGCTGGAGGCGGCGACCTGGAACTCGGCAGCAGCGGCTCGATCAACGTGGCCGGCACGCTGCTGCAGGCCGTCAATCAGCAGGCACCTTCACCGGGCGGGATGATCGCGCTCACTGCTTCTGGAAATGTCACGCTGGATGCGGGCTCGATGCTCAGTGTGGCCGGCGAACAGCAGGCGCCGGCGGGCAGTCTGACCATCGTCGGCGGCCAAGTCGTCTCACTCGCGGGTACGCTCAGCGGCGCCGCCGGCAGCGGCGGGGCCGGCGGCAACTTCACGCTGGATGCCGGCCAGTTGGCCGGCGGACTCACGCCGTTGGCATCGATGCTCGCCAGCGGCGGCTTCAGCAACGCGGTCAATGTGCGGGCTCGCAGCGGCGACTTACTGTTGCAAAACGGTGGTGTCATTGATGCGAACAGCATCACCCTGACCGCCGATACCGGCGCCGTCGAGATCGCGGGCGTACTGAGCGCACAGTCGGGCGCGCAGCGGGGTTTAATCGACCTATCGGCCGGCACCGCCGTAAGGCTCGACGCGAGCGGGCAATTGCATGCAGACGGTACTGGTACCACGGAACTGGGCGGCGAGATTGAGCTCAATTCGACTTGCGCGGCCTGTTCGATCACGTTGGCCCCGGGCAGCGTGATTACGACCGCAGGCACGAACCAGATGGGCCAACTCATCCTGCGCGCTCCCGCCGTCGGCGGCACCGACGTAGCCGTCAACGTTGGATCTACGGGCATCGGCGCCGATGTCAGCCGTGTCGGTCAGGTCGTCGTCGACGCCGTGACGACGCTGCAAACGACCTCGGGTACAGTCAACGCGGATTTGGCGAATGCGATCGGTTCCGCGTCAAACTTCTTGACGAACGCCAGTCCAGGAATCGCGGCGCGACTGAGCACTGGCAGCACGCCCCTCTCGGTGCAGGCCGGAGTCGAATTGCAGGATGCGAATATTGAGGCGCTGACGTTGCAAGGTTTGACGGACCTGAGCACCTACAGCGATCCTGCCTACTATGGTTCGTCGCAGGCACCGCAGGTCATCAATGTATCGGTGCGCGCGGCAGGTTCGATCAATATCAATGGCACTTTCTCTGACGGCTTCATAACTGACCCGACGGGCAATACCAATCTGCTGGCGCTCAGCAGTCTGCCTTCGGCATCATTTAGTTTCGTGGCCGGGGCCGATGTGAGCAGCGCCAATGCGCTGTCGGTGCTCAGAGGCAGCTCCGCGAATCTGACGCTCATGTCCTCGACCCGAGCGGCGGATGGCAGTACCGACGGCGTCGGTCCTTCGGTGGTGCGCACCGGTACCGGGGATATCAATCTGGCCGCCGCGGGCGATGTGGTGTTTGCGGCGGCCGGCGGAGGCGGGGCCGCGGTGTATACCGCAGGATATGCGCCGGCCAACGTGCTCGGACCCGTATCGTTCGACAATGGTGCGTTGATTCAGAATTTCGGCAGCAACGGCGGAAACGTCCGGGTCAGTGCCGGCGGTGACGTGGTGGGATCCCCGGTGGGCGTTTCATTCTCCAAAAGCGACGGTGGGAATTACAGCGTAAGCGGCTGGCAGCTGCACCAGGGCTCTGCCGGTATTCCCGCGCAATATGGGATCGATTACGGCGCATTCGACTGGAATGTGGGTGCGCTCGGTGGCGGCGATGTGACTGTGACGGCCGGATCGAATGTCACGAACCTTTCCGCGGCGACCGCCGACAGCTTGGTCTCCGGCGCCAATACGCTGGATGGCAACGCAGCCATGTATGGTGCCGGCGGCGGTTTATCGATTACTGCGGGCGGCGATATCGGCAGCGCACAACTTTTCGTTGCGGACGGTGTCGGGACCGTCATCGCGGGCGGCGGCCTTATCCCGATAAGAACTTCGACGCGAATCGGCGCGACCGGCGGTTTGCCGGTCGGTTCGTCGATTGCATTGGACAACTCGCAGATTTCCGTTTGGGCGCGCAACGGCGTGCAGATCGATGCGATCTACAATCCAACACTGGTAGCTCAGGTCAACGGAGCGTTGGACTCAACGCTGCTCGGGGGATTTTTGACTTACGGACCCGCGGCCGCGGTCAACCTCTCGAGCACGAGCGGCGCAGTGACGATCGAGCTCAACCCCTCGACCAACGGACCGATGGGAACATTATTGGGCACGGCCGAAGTGGTCCGCGGCGGCGTTACGTCCCTGTTGGTGGCGCCTCCCAACCTAGGGGTGCAGGCGCTGCAAGGCGATATCATCGTCAGTGGCGGACCCAATCTTGCCCCAGCCAGCGATGGCCAGCTCTCGCTGTTCGCCGCGCAAGATATAGCGGCGGGCACGACCGGCAGCAACAATCAAATTACTCTCTCGGACGCATTTCTATCGACTATCCCAACCGCGGCCGACCCGTCGCTCCTGGGAAGCGTGATCGTGCCGTTCCAGGGCGTAATACACTCGGGAGACCCGATCCCCGCTCTCATCACCGCGGGTCGCGACATCGTCGGCGTGGGCTTTTCCATTCCCAAGGCCGCGGACATCGTGGCCGGCCGCGACATCGTCAATCTTAACTACGCCGGCCAAAACACTTCCGCGAACGACGTCACGCTGATCTCGGCGGGCCGCGACCTCACGAGCGCGGGAAGCGGATCGAACCAGGGCATTCAATTGAGCGGTCCCGGCAGCATCGATGTGCTCACCGGCCGCAACCTCAACTTCGGGTTCGGCAATGGCCTGGTGACCCTGGGAAATCTGGTCAATGCAAATTTGCCGACATCGCAAGGCGCCAATGCGAACGTGCTGGTCGGCTACGGCACGCAAGGCGCCGATCTCTCGGGATTCGTGAATCAAATCATTGCGCCGTCCACCGCCTATCAGGCGCAGCTCACCGGCTACGTAGAATCGCTCGAAGGCACCTCGGGACTGACTTTTGCGCAGGCCGAATCTCAATTCGCGGGTCTTTCGAGTAGTCAGCAGACCGCTTTGGTCGACAACGTGTTCTTCAACGAGCTGCTGCTTTCCGGCCGCGCCGCGAATTCGGGAACCGGCGTTGGCTTCCAGCAAGGCTACAACGCCATCGATGCACTGTTCCCCGGCAGCCGCTCGAGCACTACAGCTTCGCCCTACGCGGGAAATCTGACCTTGACCACGAGCCGCATCTACACCGACAGCGGCGGCAACATCTCGATCCTGGTCCCGGGAGGAGAGGTCGATGTCGGACTCGCGAATCCTCCGCCCACCGTCGTCGCGAAACCGGCATCCAGCCTCGGCATCGTCGCGCAGGGAGCGGGCAACGTGGATATCTATACGCAAGGCGATGTGAATGTGAATCAGTCCCGCGTCTTCACGCTGGGCGGAGGCAATATTCTCATCTGGTCGGATGAAGGCAGCATCGATGCCGGCAACGGTTCCAAGTCGTCGCTGTCAGTGCCGCCGCCCACCGTTTCCGTGAATCAGCAAGGCGTGGTCACCCTGAACTTTGCCGGTTCTCTGGCGACAGGCTCGGGGATTCGAACCATACAAACGAATCCCAGCATACCGGCGGGCGATGTGGATCTCGATGCCCCGGTCGGCACGGTGGATGCCGGCGATGCAGGCATCGGCGCCGCGGGAAACATCAATATCGCCGCGGCGCACGTGATCGGCGTGGACAACATCAACTTCGGCGGAACCGCGACCGGCGTGCCGTCGGACCTGAGCAATCTGAGCGCGAGCTTGTCCGGCGTCTCGGCGGTCGCAGCCGGCGCTACCACCAGCAGCACTTCATCCGTTGCCGAGACAAACGCAGCCAAGGAAACCGTTCCCTTGGCGCAGGCCGCATTGAGTTGGCTCGATGTGTTCGTCACGGGATTGGGCGAAGAAAATTGCAAGCAAGACGACATTGAATGCTTGAAGCGCCAGAGATCAGCGGCGCCCTAAAGTTCCGGCAAAAAACTCCTAGCAGCTGTAACACAACCATCACGGGACGCATCGACAATGATGCGATGCTGGAAGAAATCTCCCTCGAAAGGACTGCGGTCTGATGAAGCGTTTGGCCGCATTGATCGCCGTCGTTGCGACGCTTATTCCCATGGCGGCGCTCGCCGCGACATGGTGGAACAACGATTGGAAATATCGCAAAGAGATCAGCCTGGATTTGTCTGCGACCGGCGCCGATGTCGCCGGCACGCCGCTCGACGTTCCGGTATTGATTCGTCTTTCATTGGCGAACTTCAGCTACTTCAACGACACCAAGCCGGATGGCTCCGATTTCCGCATCGTCGCGGGCGATGACAAGACGCCGCTTAAGTTTCACTTCGAGAAGTACGACGTTCAAAACCAGATGGCTCTGTTGTGGGTGCGAGTGCCGCAAATCACCGGCGGTTCGAAGAGCGATAAGATTTACGCCTACTATGGCAACGCCGACGCACCCAACGCGGCGGATGCGCCCGGCACGTACGACGCCGCGCAAGTTTTGGTCCTACCGATGTCGGAGAGCAGCGGCACTCCACAGGACTTAACGGCCTATAAGAACAACCCATCCGCATCCAACGCCGGCTTGACGCCGGCCTCGCTGATCGGTGGCGGCGCCAAGTTTTCCGGCAAGGAAACCATTGCGGTGCCGGCCAGCGCATCCCTGCGGCTGCTTCCCAACCAAGGTTTGACAATGTCAGCGTGGCTGAGGATCGAGAAAGCGCAGCAGGCCACCATCCTTGCATTGGCCGATCAGGGCAAGTTCGTCGAACTGTCCATCGACGGATCGAAAATGGTCGCGCGTGCGGCTCTTGACGGCGCACCTGCCACAGCGACGCAGCCGACCGATCTATCGTTGAATCAGTGGCACCATGTCGCACTGACCGTCGGCAGCGGCAAACTCACGCTCTATGTCGATGGGCTCGCCACGGCAAGTGCCCCGATCACCTTGGCCGAGTTGGGAGGCACCCTCAGGATCGGGTCCGCGGACGGAAAGGCGTTCTTGACGGGCGACCTCGACGAAGTCGAGGTATCCAAGGTCGTGCGATCGGCGGATTGGATCAAGGCATCGGCGCGCGCCCAGGGCATGGATGCCAATCTGGTCGTCTACGGACCGGATGGGCAGAAAGAAGGCGGCAGTCAAGCGTCTTACTTCGGCACCATCGCGAAAAACCTGACCATCGACGGCTGGGTGGTGATCGGCATTTGCATGGCGATGCTCGCGGTCTCCCTGCTCATCATGGTGTTCAAAGCCATTTTCCTGGCGCGTGTCGAACGCGCCAACGCGCGCTTTCTGCGCGAGTTTCGCCGCCTGAGCGGTGATCCTACCGTGCTCGACAAGCCGTCCACCTCGTCGGAAGAGCAGGATCTCATCGCCGCCGCCCCTTCGATGGCCGAGCTTGCGAAGGATCAGAACAAATATGGCGCATCGACGCTCTACCGGCTCTATCACCATGGTGTGTTCGAGCTGAACAAACGCATTGGCGGCCAAACCGTGAGCGCACAACGAGTCAAGACGCTGTCGCCGCAATCGATGGACGCCATTCGCGCCGCGATGGATTCATCGATGACCCGTTTGCAGCAAACTCTCTCGAGTCAGATGGTGCTATTGACCATTGCGATTTCGGGCGGCCCGTTTCTAGGCCTGCTCGGCACTGTCATCGGCGTGATGATCACCTTCGCGGCGATTGCGCTTTCAGGCGATGTGAATGTCAATGCCATTGCGCCGGGCACCGCGGCGGCTTTGGCCGCGACTGTCGCGGGTCTTGCGGTCGCGATTCCTTCTTTGTTTGGCTACAACTGGCTCAACACGCGTATCAAGGCGATCACGGCGGACAACCGCGTTTTCGTGGACGAGTTCGTCACGCGCGTTGCAGAGCAGTACAGCTGAGGCCGCGACCGTGTCCGGATCCATTGATAGCGGCGAAAAGGATGTCTACGACGATATCAACATCACCCCCATGCTCGATCTCGCCTATGTGCTGATGGTGATCTTCATCATCATGACCACCGCGTCCGTGCAGGGCATCAAGGTCAACTTACCGAAAGCCAGCGACACGCCATCGCTTGCAAAACCACAGACCAAAGCGATCACCCTGACCGCGGACGGGACGATGTACTTGGACACCTACCCGGTCAGTCTCCCGGAACTCGAGAATCTACTGCGCAACGCCAAGGCGGCCAATCCGAACCTGCCGGTGGTCGTCAAGGCCGATTCCACGATCGCGTATCAGCGCGTGATCGACGTACTCGACGTCGTTGGACGGCTCGAGATCAATCAACTTGGGTTAGTGACCCAGCGGCTCAGTAAGTAGCGGGCTCGCGTGGCCGACAAGGGAGCCCAGCGTCGCCTGGTTTCGCGCATCGGCGGAGGTGTGATCGCAATTGCGCTGATCGCGGGTTTCGTCTGGTTCGTCAACACGATGATGTCGCTCAAGACTTCGAAACCTCAGCGGCTGGTGCAATCGGTACAAATTATTCGCCCGCCACCACCACCACCGCCCGATCAGCCGCCGCCTCCGCCGCCCGAGAAGACCCAGGAGCCCTTGCCCAAGGACGTGCCGGATCCGACTCCGGAGCAGCAGCCCGATCAGGCGCCGGATCAGCCGCTCGGGATCGACGCAGACGGCAGCGCCGGTGGAGACGCGTTCGGACTCGCCGCTCGCCGCGGCGGCAGCGATCTGATCGGCGGCAGCGGTACGGCGCCATTTGCCTGGTACACCAATCGAATGCGCGATGCCATCAAGGAAAAATTGACCGCCGCGCCCTGCACCAAGTCCGCCAAGGGCTCGGTGTCTACTCGTGTCGTGGTGGCCGCCGATGGCCGTGTGAAGCAGATCCAATTGACGACGAGCACCGGCAATGCACGTGTCGATGAGTGCGTCGACAAGGTATTGGCGTCGATTACGACCGTGGGGGATGCGCCGCCGCCGGGCATGCCGGAGCAAGTGAATCTGCGCGTCGTCTTCTGAAAATTTTCGTTTCCGATTCAAAAAAAGCCCGGAGGGAGTTTCTATCATGTTCAACGGGAAAGTATTGCGGGCTGCGCTCGCCTCATTGGCGATCACGTTGGCGCCCGCAATCGCATGCCGCGCGGACGAGCGCCAATCGCTCGAGGAACTGCGCAACACCGTCGTCAATTTGCTGCAGGTCCTGGTCGATCAAGGAGTCATCACGCGCGAAAAGGCCGCTCAAATGGTCAAGGCCGCGCAGGACAAAGCCGCCGCGGATGCCGCCGCAGTGGCCAAAGCGGACGAGGGCGCCGTGCGCGTGCCCTACGTACCGCAAATCGTCAAAGATGAGATCGCGAAGCAAGTGGCCGACGAGGTCAAACCCGGCGTGGTCGCGGATGTGCTCAACGAAGCGAAAACGGAAAAATGGGGTGTACCGGGCGCGCTCCCCGAATGGCTGACGCGAACGCGCATTTCGGGTGAATTAACGCTGCGCGAGGAAGGCTTGTTCTACGACGGCACGAACGCGCACGACCAGTTTTTCAACTACTACCAGATCAATCAGGCCGGCTCGATCGCCAAGGCCGGTCAGAACGCCTTTTTGGACGACGACGAGACACGCGTTCGCTTTCGCGGCCGCGCGCGCCTCGGCGTGGAATCGGATCTCAGCGATTCGATCACGGCGGGGATGCGCCTGGTCACGGGCAACACCACCGATCTGGTGTCCGAAACGCAGACGGTCGACGGAACCGCGCCGTATCAATTCGGGCTCGATGAGCTTTATATTCGATTGGACGAACGCAACGAACAGAAATTTCCGTGGTTGACCGTGGTCGGCGGCCGATTTTTGAATCCATACGAGACGCCCACCGATTTGATATTCCACAAAGACTTGACCTTCACCGGTCTCGCCACCACAGCGCGCCTCGGCTTGGGGGATGGCAGTCCCGAGCAATCGCAGATGTTTTTCACGGTTGGCGCGCATCCCTTGCAGGATGTGGAATTTTCCCCGCAGGACAAGTGGCTGGTCGCCGCGGAACTGGGAACCAATTTCCGCTGGGGGGAGGCGCAGCGCCTGCGCTTCACCGGCGCGTTCTATGATTACTTCAATGTCACGGGGCGCTTGAACCCCCCTGGCAGCCCTGGTCTCTACGACTATACGGCGCCCACGTTTATGCGCTATGGCAACACGGTGTTCGATATCGCGAATTTGGCCGATCCGACCACGAATCTGTTCGCACTGGCCTCCAAATTCCGTCTCGCGAACGTGAATGCCACCTATAGCCTCGGCGTCGGCAAGTACCTGCTGAAGGTCACGGCGGACGCGGTCAGAAATTTCGGTTTCCACGAGGCGCAGGTTGAGGCCAATACGGGCTTCTACGTGACACCGGGAACGACCGGTTACCAGGGGGAAATTAGTTTCGGCGATCCCACGGTATTGATCCCAGGCAATTGGCGTGCGCTCATCGGTTATCGCTACTTGCAGAACGACGCCGTGATCGACGGATACACCGATTCGGACTTTCATTACTTCGGCGGGACCAATGCCAGGGGTTATTACTTCGTGGGCGATTACGGCGTCGCCAATCACGTGTGGCTGCGCCTGCGCTATTTGAGTGCCAACGAAGTCGACGGTCCGCGATTCGGCGTCGATACCTTGCAATTCGACGTAAGCACCCGCTTCTAGGAGGGACGACAATGAACCACAGCCGGCCCAGCTACATGTTTTTGCGCCTCGCAATGCCGCTGATCCTCGGGATCTTCGCGATGCCCTGCGCGCAGGCGCAAACCCAGCGCAGCGGCAACGAGACCCAGAAGTTCATGCAGCAATATCAACAGCTCGCGGCAGAAAAAACCGCGCTGCAAGCGCAGGCGACACAGATGAAGAACGATCTCGACACCGCCAGGGGCGAGCTCGCGGCGGTAAAAAAGGAGCGCGACGCGTTGAAGTCGCGCGCTGGGGGCTCGAGCGTCCAATTCGCACAGTTAACCGCGGGCAAGGAAGCGGCTGAAAAGAGTCTCGAACAACTCAAGCAGCGAACCACGGAGCTGGTGGCGCGCTTTCGCGAGATGGCATTGAATCTCAAGGAAGTGGAGGCCGACCGCGCCAAGTTGCAGAATGACCTCAAGGAACGTTCCGTTGCTTTCGACAAATGCGCCGAGGATAACCTCGGGCTTTTCGAAGTGAATAGCCAAATTCTCGATCGTTACGAACACATTGGCGTATTCACCAAGGTCGGCACGGCGGACCCGTTCACGAAAATTGCGCGCACGCGGATCGAGAATTTCGTGGACGAATACCGGGCGCGCGCCCTGGCGCTTCGGGCCGCAAAAAAGAGCGGCCCGTAAGGCCGGCCGTGCTGTCCGCGCTCGAACGGCCGCTCAAGCAAGCGGTGGAGTGTCATCGGTTCGGACGCCTCGCGGAGGCTGAAATGGCCTATCTCGAGGTGTTGCGCCTCGATCCCAATCAATCCCACGCCCTGCATTTGCTGGGAGTCGTGCTCACCCAGACCCGGCGCCCAGCCGAGGGCGCCGAACTCATCAGGCGTTCGCTCGCCTTGCGGCCCCAACACGCGGTGGCGCACGCCAGCTTGGGCGATGCGCTGGCGCAGTTGGGCCGCTTCGACGAGGCGCTGGATTGCTACGACCATGCGCTGTCATTTTCGCCGCAAGTAGTTGGCGCCTTGATCGGGCGCGGCAAGATCCTTCTGGACCGCGGCCTCAATCAAGCGGCGCTGGCCGCCCTCGAAGCGGCTGCCGATTTCCAGCCGACCGATCCGACGACTTTGTTTTTGTGTGGGCGCGCGTTGGCGCAGCTCGCTCGGCCGGCCGAAGCCGCTGCATGCTTTCGCCGGGTCTTCGCCCTCGATCCAACCTATGAATACGTCCTGGGCGCGCGTCTCTGGGTGGAGCTGCATGCCTGTCTTTGGGGCGACTACCAAGCGCAAAAAGAGAAAATTGAAGCGGCCGTGCGCGACGATAAGCCGGCCGCATTTCCATTCGTGTTTTTTTCTGTCAGCGATTCATGCGAGTTGCAACTGCGCTGTGCGCGCCAATTTGCGGCCCGCTACCGCCCCAACATGGCGCCGCAGTGGCAAGGCGAACTCTACCGGCACGATCGCATTCGGATTGCCTACGTTTCCGAAGATTTTCGCGCTCATCCGACCTCCTATTTGATGATGGACCTTTGGGAGCAACACGACAGACAGCAATTCGAGACAATTGCGATATCGCTGCGGCCTGCGGAGAACTCTGAGGTGGGGCGGCGTGTGAAATCGGCATTCGATCGCTTCGTCGACGCGAGCATGCTGCGGGACGCCGCCATCGCGCAGCTGATGCGCGAACTCGAGGTCGATATCGCGGTCGACCTGATGGGTTATACCGGAGGTGTTCTGCACGAGATTTTCGCGCGGCGGCCGGCGCCGATCCAGGTTAACTACCTGGGCTATCCGGGCACTCTGGGCGGTCACGATGCGGACTACTTGATTGCCGATGAGTTCCTGATACCCAAGCCGGAAAGAGTCCATTATTCCGAACAGATCGTCTATCTGCCAGGAACCTATCAGCCCAATGACCGTCGGCGGAGCACGAGCGCGGCGCCGTCCCGGGCCGATTGCGGTCTGCCGAGAAATGCCTTCGTATGGTGCTGTTTTAACAATTCCTACAAATTCAATCCGCCCCTCTTTGACATTTGGTGCCGCTTATTGGCCGCGGTGCACGACAGCGTGCTGTGGGTGATACCGGGCGCAAAGGAGACCGAAAAGAACCTGCTCTTGGAAGCGGCGGCCCGCCACATCGATCCCGCCCGCTTGGTTTTTGCGTCCAACGTTTCCAATACAGATCATGTGGCGAGAATTGCGCTCGCCGACCTGTGTCTCGATACGGCGCCGGTCAATGGGGCGACGACCACCAGCGATGCACTTTGGGCGGGCGTGCCGGTCGTGACTTACGCCGGTCGTTCGTTTGTCTCGCGCATGGCGGGCAGCTTGCTCAGGGGTGCCGGCTTGACGGAGCTGATCACGACGAGCTGGCAGGAATACGAAGGTCTCGCCCTTGCGCTGGCGGAGGATCCTGATCGCCTCGCTGCATTGCGCACCCGTCTGCGGAACTCGAGGTCGACCAGCCCTTTGTTCGACACCGATCGAACGCGCAGGCACCTGGAGAGCGCCTACCTCAGCATGTGGCAGCGCGCCCAACAAGGCCAGCCGCCGTGCAGTTTTTCGGTTCAGGAAACGTCGTGAGGGCTCGTTCGAAGCCGCCTGTCACAAAGTTGTCACCGCGCGGCTGGCAAACTCGCGCGCGCGGGATTGACTCTAGCGATCGATGCCATCGCGGGAAACCACCTTGACGCCTGGAAGAAACGACCCTTGCCTCTGCGGCAGCGGTAAGAAATACAAGAAGTGCTGTGCGCAGCACGCAGTCGAGGCGCGGGGCAGCGACACACAAGATATTACGCGGATCCCCGCCGCCGCGGCGCCGGATTTAACTCCGTTGTTCGCGCTGCTGGCAGCAGGTCGAAATGCCGAACTGGAGAGAGACGCGCTCGGGTTGCTCGCGCGGCACAAAGACTTCGGAATGCTGTGGAAACTGTTGGGAGCGGCGCTCTTCAATCAGGGTAAAGACGCTTTGGCGGCGCTGGAAACTGCGGCAAAACTACTGTCGCGTGATCCGGAGTCGCAAACGAATCTGGGAAACGTCTTGCGGGCGCGTGGCCGCCTGGACGAGGCCGTGTCATGCCATCGGCGCGCGATTGCGCTGAAGCCTGACTATGCAGAAGCGCACAACAACCTAGGCAGCGCGCTGCGCGACTCGAAGCGTCCGGATCATGCCGTGGCGAGCTATCGCCAGGCGATTTCCATCAAGCCTGATTTTGCGATGGCGCACATGAATTTGGGCGATACCTTGTTGGCTCTCGGACGGCTCGACGAGGCGGCGTGGAGCTACCGCCGCGTTTTGCATTTTCGGCCGGATTCCGTGGAAGCGCACAATAACCTGGGCAATGCCTTGCGAGATTCGGGACGACTCGAGGAAGCCGCGGCGAGCTACCGGTGCGCCGTGGCAATCAGACCGGATTACGCCAAGTTGCACAACAATCTAGGAAACGCGCTGCTCGATCTGGGGCGGATTGAGGAGGCCGTGGCGAGCTACTCGCGCGCGCTTGAACTCGAGCCCGACTTCGCAAAGGCCCACAGTAACTTGGGCAGCGCATTTCGTGAACTCGCAAAACTGGACGAGGCCGAGGCGAGCTACCGGCGCGCATTGGCAATCCGCGCGGATTCCTCAGAAATCCTGACCAACTTGGGAGTCGTGCAAAGGTTGCAAGGCCGCGCGGACGAGGCCGAGGCGAGTCTGCGCCGGGCGCTCAGCATTGATCCCGGCGCCGCGCCGACCATCACTTCGCTCGCGGAGTTGTATGCCGATAGAGGGCAATTTGCAGAGGCCGAGAATCTATACAAAAAGGCCTATGCGGGCCACCCCGAATCGGCCCAGGCGTGGGCCGGCCTGGCTGCGTTGCGGAAAATGACCAGCGACGATTCCGCCTGGATCAAAGAAGCTCAGCGCATAGCGCAGCGGCCATTGCGGCCCCGGGACGAAGCACATTTGCGCTACGCCATGGGCAAATTCTTCGACGATGTCCAAGATTACGAGCAGGCTTTCGTAAGTTACCGGCGCGCCAACGAAATTGCGAAGGCCTACAGCCCCCCGCACGACCGGCAACATCTGGCGCGGACGTTCGAGTTCACCACCCGGCTCTATGACCGCGAGTGGCTCGACCGAGCCAAAGTAACGTCAAATTGCTCGTCGCGCCCGATTTTTATCGTCGGCATGCCGCGCTCCGGCACTTCGCTGGCCGAGCAGATACTGGCTTCGCATCCCGCGGTGTTCGGGGCCGGCGAATTATCCTTTTGGAAGACCGCATCGCTCCAGGTCGGATCCGCGGCATTGGAAAGCGGCTTTGACGGAAGCGTCCTGGCGAAGCTCGCGGATGAATATTTACAGCTGCTTACCGGGCTATCACTGGACGCGTCTCGAGTGGTCGACAAAATGCCCGCCAATTTCGCGCATTTGGGCATGATTCATGCGGCGCTGCCGAACGCACGATTCATCCACATGCGCCGCAATCCCATCGATACCTGCCTGTCGATCTACTTTCAGAATTTCCATGTCGCTCACTCCTACGCGAACGATCTGGAGGATCTGGCTCACTATCACCATGAGTACCAGCTGCTCATGCAACATTGGCGTTCCATCCTGCCGCCAAGCGCGATTCTCGAAGTTCCCTACGAGGCGCTGGTGGCCGATCAGGAAACGTGGAGCCGAAAAATGCTGGATTTCGTCGGGCTGCCTTGGGATCCGGCGTGCATCGATTTTCATCAGACGAACCGCCGAGTCAGCACCTTCAGCAAGTGGCAGGTTCGGCAGAAAATCAGCAAAACTTCAGTGGAGCGGTGGCGCAACTATGCACCGTTCGTCGGACCGCTCATGCACCTGACCGACGCGAGCGCCGTGGCTCGTGCCGAGAAGGCCGCGGCTTCCCGGCAGCTTTCGCCGCGCAGCCAGATCTCGGTATAGGCTGACTCGACCCAAACTCGCTTAAAGCGCATCCACCGGGATTGCTGCGGGCAGTCGCGTGCGACGGCTGCGCAGCGACTGCGCGCTCATGGCTTTCGAGTGCCTCGGCCGAATCCACAACCTTGAAGTGCTTACTCCGCGTATGCACAGGCCCAACGATTGATTACATAACAGGTCAAATTCGTCATGTAAGTGCCATTCTCACGACACACTTTTCACCTACGATCCTCAGTGTTGGGTCTTACATCCATCTGATGAACGGAGACATCGTGGTTGATCAACGTAAACAAGCCGTGTCGATTCGTTTGGGCGACAGCGATATCCGGAACATCAAGCGCATCGCAAAGCGGCTCGGAGTAAGGGATTCGGACATCATTCGGTTCGCGATCAAATCGACTTTGGGGCGAATCGCGCCGCTGTGCGATCACGGAATCCGCGGACGAAATCTCGTGCCGGTACTGGTTGAATCGGGCGACGAACTGATCCGCTATTTCGAGCTGGATGCGTTCCGACTGGAAAGCATCATCAACGACAAGGCCGAAGAGGGCAGGCAGGTCGACCGCGACGATGTGGCGCTGCTCGCGATGAGCGGCTTGCGCGACGAATACTTGCTCATGCGCATCAAGGATGGGCGCCCGGCGGCCGACGGCGAATCGTCAGAACAGACGCATTCTTTGCGGCGCTATCTGTATGACAAGTATGTATATCGAAATTCAGAGAACCGGACTGATGGGTTCAGCACCGGCCAAGACAACGTTGTACCGATCGACGAAGCCGCCCGAGTGCATGCTCGGCACCCGGCTTAGCGATTTAGCTCATTTGATCGAGAGAAGGGGAAAATCGTGCACATCCGACAATTGATTATCGCACTCGCAGGGATGGTCGCGTGGGCTTTGCCGTTCGGTTCCGCCTCCGCGGACACGGTGCTCTACGACAGCTCCGGCTTCATTCAGGGCCAACAGTCCTTTGTCCAGTCCTTCGACATAACGACTGCCGGCACGCTCACGGTCAGTCTCTCGGATATTCCATGGTTGGACACCATCAGCAATCTCAATTTCTTCCTGACCACGGCCTCGGGTACCGTGGGAGCGTCGATGGGCGCGGGCACCGAATCGATGAGCGTCGGGCCGGGCATGGTCTACGCGCATTGGTACGGGGACGCCGCCGGCATATTCGGCGTCGGTGTCTACGGTATAAAACTGAACTTTCAGCCCACCGGTACTCCCGTTCCCCTGCCCGGCACCCTGATCCTGTTGCTGTCGGGCTTGGGTTTACTGTTCGGTATGCGGTATCGAGGTCGTTTCGATGACAAAGTGCCGACAATTGCATGACGCCGACCGCCGAAATGTAGTTTGTTGCAATGAAACTCACATATCCCGTGCCTAGACTTCTCGTTCCTTGAAGGGCTGTAAGGCGTGAAGGATTGTGGTATCGCCACGTAGTCTGCTCAGTTGTCTGGCTGTAGTTCTGTTCGTCTTCTGCGGACTGGCCTTCGCGGCCGATGAACCTGCGGCCGTATCCCCGGATGGCTACAAATTGCGCGCTGGGGATATGCTGGTGATATCGGTTTGGAAGGAAACTGATTTACAGGGCGAGGTGCTGGTGCGCCCCGACGGCGGCATATCGTTTGCCCTGGCGGGGGAATTGCCGGCCGCGGGGCATACCGTCGCGGAGCTTACCTCGATGCTCGAAACGAAAATTCGCAAATTCATACCGGACGCGGTCGTGACCGTGAGCGTGAAGGCGGCCGGCGGCAATCGAATTTACGTCATTGGCAAGGTAACCCGTCCCGGCGACTTTCCTCTCATTGGGCCGATCGATGTAGTGCAGGCGCTGACCCTCGCGGGGGGCTCGACGCCATTCGCAAACACCAATGCCATCCGCATTTTGCGGCGCGAAGGAGATCGCGAAATTTCGATTCCTTTCCGCTACGGTGATATCGAGCATGGGCGCAGGTTGTCTCAAAATATCCTCTTGAGGAATGGTGACACGGTTGTCGTGCCATGACCCCAAGCCGGGTGGCGCCGTTCTGCGTGCTGGCAGCGGCCATGTCTATTGCTAAGCCTTCATCGGCGGGCGTATGGGGCTCACAGCCGACGGTGGGCATCTCAGGCGACTATTCCACAAACCCCGGATTGCTCAATCTCCCGAACACTGCCGAGAGCCATGCGGCCCTGCTGCTGGACGGGCCCACTACGTACAACGGCGACGCGTTCAAGTTTTCGGTCCTTCCAAGCTTTCGTCTCAGCGATACCCAAGGCTATTCGTCCCTGGACTCCGACTATGCGCATCTAAACGTCAGCAGTGAATTCGATACGGCGCGCAGTGCGCTGATCCTCAGCGCGGGTTTGGCGCGTGATTCAAGCCTCTATCACGACTATATATTGGACGGTGCCGCCGGCGTGCGGCGCGACACGGCAACAGCGGAGCTGAATTGGGACCGGCATCTGACGGAACGCTTGGAATTCAACACGGATATCAGTACGAGCAGAGTGCGCTACGGTGCACCGCAAGGCGTCGGCACGCTCACAGACTACAAGTACACCAGCGTCACGCCGGGTCTCACCTGGGACGAGTCCGAGCGAACCAAGATTACGGCGACAGCCAGCGCGGGCCGGTACAAATCTCTCGACGGCGCCACGGAAAGCAGCAACGCCAATCTGCAGCTGGGCTTTACCAAAAAACTGACTGAAATCTGGTCCCTGTCCGCGAGCGGAGGATACTCGCGGGCAAACAATGAACTCAACACCAACGAGCAGTTTCTCGAATTCACCGGGAGCGGCATTGCCATCGTATCGGTGCCGATTGCCGTGAAGTCCAGTCAAAACGGCAGTGTCTTTTCCGTAAGTCTGGCCCGTCAAACAGAGCTGCTGCTGCTGGCTGCCGATGCGTCGCGGCAGCTCACCCCTACGGGCTTCGTGTTTCTCTCGCGCCAAGACAGCTATGGGTTGAAAGCGAACTACACCCCTTCGGAGCGTTGGACCTTTGGAGGAGACGTCCACCGAGTCAACTATCAACAGCCGCAACGAACCGGCCCCATCGTTGATCTCGACATCAGTACTCTAAGGGTATTCGGGACCTGGCAATGGACCGAGCATTGGACAGCGAGCGTCAACGTATCGTATGTGCTCGAACACTTCGCTACGCCAATCATCGGAGTCGACTCGACCGGCGTCAGCGTCGAACTGTCGCGTCAGTTCGACTGGAAGAAATTTCAATAGGCAACCATGAATACGCCGACCGAAAAAGTCTCGATCGATATGCGCGAAAAATTCTTGTCGTATTGGCGTCAGCGCGCGATTTTTGTGATTGTGGCCGGCTTGGCGGCAGTCGTCGCGCTGGCCATTGCACTCCTTTTGCCCCCAACGTATCGCGCGATGGGCACCATCCTGATTGAACAGCAGGAGATTCCGCAAGACATGGTGCGTTCGGTGATCACTTCCTTCGCCGACCAGCGAGTACAGGTGATCAGCCAGCGGGTCATGACGACGCAAAACCTCCTGTCCTTAATCGAGCGCTATGGCCTGTATCCCGAGATCCGCCAGAAAGAGCCGCGCGAGGTGCTGCTGCAGAGATTCAGGAACGATATCGGCATGCAAATGATCAGCGCCGATGTCATTGATCCGCGCAGCGGCCGCCCGACGCAGGCGACGATCGCCTTCGCCGTGTCCTATCAGAACCGCTCTCCTGAGTTGGCGTTGAAGGTCGCCAATGAACTCACATCGCTATATCTCAGTGAAAATCTGACGTCGCGTACCCAGCTGTCTGAGCAGACCTCGACGTTCTTCACCGAACAATCGACGCGCGAAGCGACGCGCATCGCCGAGTTGGACAAAGATCTTGCGGCCTTCAAAGAGAAGCATCACGACGAGCTGCCCGAGCTTGCTCAGCTCAATGTCACGTCGATGGAGCGGACCGAGATGGAGTTGCGCGATGCGGAAAATCGCCTCAGTTCCTTGGATTCTCAGCGTGTGCTTCTCGAGGCGCAGCTTGCGCAGATCAGCCCCAATACGCAGGTATTTACCGATAGCGGGCAACGAGTGTTTGGACCTGAGGATCGCCTCAAGACATTGAAATCCCAGCTGGCAAGTTACAAGGCACGTTACGCTCCGGGGCACCCCGATATCATGAGCACGCAACGCGAGGTCAACGGCTTGGAAAAGGAAGTCAAGGCGGAAGACCAGACGGCGGAGCGATTACGGCAACTCTCCGAGGCGAAATCTCAGTTGGCGGCGGCGAAAGACAAGTATTCCGACGATCATCCCGACGTCATGCGCTTGAAGCGCAGCGTCGACAGTCTCGAGGAGTCTGTGGCAAAGGAAGCGGATGTTGGAACCAAACGCACGGAAGCCGCGCATGCGGACAATCCCGTCTACATTCAGGTTAAAGGCCAGCTCGACTCCGTCGCCGTCGAGCGGGTCAATGCCATCAAAAAACGCGATGACTTGCATGCCAAGCTTGACCAGTATGAGAAGCGTATGGCGGAGTCGCCGGAAGTCGAGCGGCAATATCGAACGATGGCACGCGACCTGGAGAGCGCGCAGTCCAAGTACCAGGAAATTCTCTCCAAACAAACCGAAGCGCAAGTGTCGGCGAATCTCGAGACGGAAAAAAAGGGCGAGCGCTTCACTCTCATCGAACCGCCGCAACCTCCGGAAAAGCCCATTAAGCCCAATCGAATGCTCATTTTAATTGCCGGGCTGTTCATTGCCATTGCCGCGGGAGTCGGCGCGGCCATAGCCAGGGACTCGCTCGACGCTTCAGTGCGCGGACCCGGCGACATCCATCTCATGCTGCACGTACCGGCGCTTGCATCAATTCCTATCATCGTCACAGCCGCCGACCGCGTGCGTCGCAGGAGATTGGTCGGGTTCTCGTGGGGCGGCAGCATTGCGGTCGTCGCTTTGGCGGCACTGACACTACATCTCTTCGTCAAACCCTTGGACGTGGTTTGGCTGAGCTTATTGCGGCGATTTGGCGTATAGGTCATGGATCGAATTCGCAAGGCGTTGGATCTGGCGCGATTGGAGCGGGTACACCATGAGGCTGCATCTACGGCGGCGGTGACCGAATTCGACGCCGTACCCGCGGCCAACGGATCGCCAGCCTCCATCGTCTATTCACGGACTCGCGTGTTTACTCCGTCTGCCGGCGTTCTCGAAGACAACCGGATCATCAATCCGGCGTCCACGGATCCGGCGGCGGTCGCATTTCGGATGTTGCGTACTCAGGTATTGCAGCGAATGGATGCCCACGGCTGGCGTTCGATTGCGATATTCAGCCCGGGCGCGAGCGATGGCAAGACGACGACTGCTATCAACCTCGCTATAAGCCTGGCTAGTGACCAATCTCACACCGTATTGCTGGTGGACCTGGATTTCAAACATCCGAATGTGGGGGCGCGACTCGGCCTGGCCCCCGAGTTCGGTGCAGATGATGCTATGACGGGGCGCGCTCGCGTTGAAGACTGCCTTTATCACCCGGAGGGATTCGACCGGCTTGTTCTCATGCCGGCGCGGTCGACGCTCGGCAACTCTTCGGAAGTTCTCTCGGGTCCACGTAGCCGCGAGATCGTCGGCGAGTTACGCGCACGCTATCCTGAACGAATCGTGGTGATTGATCTGCCGCCGGTGTTGTTAACCGATGATGCCCTGTCGTTTGCTCCGCAGGTTGAATGCGGGTTGGTGGTGGCCGCTGAGGGGCGCACGCGGCGCAAAGATCTCGTGCGGACCGTTGAGTTGTTGCATAAGACGCCCCTAGTCGGGACAGTTCTCAATCGTGCCGCCGATGCGCCGGCGGGTTACTGAGGCGGTCTCCCCATGTATGAGCGCCATTTTGGCTTCAGGACAAAGCCGTTTTCACTGACGCCGGATCCGGCATTTCTTTATCCGTCGCGCCAGCACGCCATGGGCATGACCATGCTCGAATATGGTTTGGAATCGCAGGCGGCGTTTTCTTTGTTGACTGGCGATATCGGTTGCGGCAAAACCATGCTCGTGCGGCATCTGCTGCGCGGTTTGGGCGATCGAGTTGTGGTCGGACTCATAAGCCACACCCATGGCCAGTTCAAATCCATTCATAGCTGGGCGCTTTCCGCACTGGGAGTCGTGCCGGCGGACAATTCAGACGTCGGGCAATATTCAGCATTGGTCGATTCGTTCGTAAGCCAGTACGCTGTAGGGCGTCGTACGCTCCTCATCATCGATGAAGCGCAAAATTTGTCGCTCCAGGTGTTGGAAGAGCTGCGCCTGCTATCCAACGTAAATTCTGAACAGGATCTCATATTACAAGTCCTCTTGGTGGGTCAGCCGGAGCTGCGTGAAAAGCTGTCGAACCCGGAAATGATTCAATTCGCGCAACGCGTGTCCGTCGATTTTCACTTGAAGCCTCTCGATCGAACCGAAACTCTCGCGTATGTGCGCCATCGGCTCGAGATAGCAGGAGGGTCATCCGCGTTGTTCTCTGCGGATGCCATTGAGTTAGTGCATGTGCGCACCAAAGGAATTCCGCGCTTGGTGAATCAACTGTGCGATTTCGGGTTGCTGTATGCATTTGCCGATGGCCGTAAGACGATTGATGCCGATTTGATTGCCCAGGTGCTTCGGGATCGCGGCAACGGCGTCGCGCTTCCCGCAATGTCTAGCGCAATGGAGTTGAGAATGGCCCCTGTTGGGATACCCAACAACGGCGCGGCTTAAGATAGGACGCCGATGTTCCGCCGAGTCCTGCTGTTGGGCCTGGCGCTATATGCCTTTGAATCAAGAGCCGAAGGTCTAACGCCAGATCGGCTCGGCCTGATATACAACCGCGACGTTCCAGCCAGCGCGCGTATCGCACAATACTATGCGATACAACGCCATATCCCTCCTGGGAACCTGGTGGGTTTGTCCGTTTCCGATTCTCCCGTCATCAACCGCACTGAACTCTCGCGTTTGCGTACCCAAGTCCTCGCTGTGCTGCCCTCAAATGTACAGTCCTTGCTCGTGATCTGGTCCAAACCCTATGCCGTCGAGTGCATGTCGATTACCACAGCAATGGCAGCGGGCTTTCAGCCTGGGTTCTGTGAACCGGGTTGCGCGGACACTACGCGCAATCCATTGTTCGACAACAACGGTTGGCTGCCCGCAGACACGGTCGGTTGGTTGCCCGCCATGCTGTTGCCCAGCGAGCATGAAGCAATGGCCCGTGCACTGATCGATCGAGGAATCGAGGCCGATGGCTCGCGACCAGGCGGCACGATGTACTTGGTTCGGAGCCAGGATGCGATACGCAATGTCAGGGCGGTGGAGTATCCCGATACGGAAACACTGATATCAAGCCGCCTGCGGGTGCGAGAGTTGACGACGCCAGTTGACGCGGCGCCATCGGACATCGTGGCCTATTTCACCGGTGCGACGCGCGTCGATGAACTAGACAAGCTCGGATTTCGGCCAGGCGCCGTCGCCGATCATTTGACTTCCGCCGGAGGTGTGCTCCAAGGCGGCAGCCAAATGTCGGCCTTGGCGTGGTTGAACCAGGGAGCAACCGGCTCCTACGGTGCGGTATCGGAACCCTGCAACAGGATCGCCAAATTTCCAAACCCTGCAGTTTTTATGAACCACTATCTCCGCGGGGATACGCTGCTCGAGGCGTATTGGAAAAGTGTGGAAATGCCAGGCCAGGGGCTATTCATCGGCGAACCATTGGCACGCCCGTATGGCGATCCCCACTAAGCAAGATCGCCGCATCATGCATAGCGAAATTCAGTCCGCACCCCAATCCGCACTGCGGGTGGTGTTCGTCAATCGGTACTACTACCCAGATGAGTCCGCGACCGCGCAGTTATTGACAGACCTGGCGATCGGCCTTTCGGCGGGTGGAATCGAAGTGCACATCGTGTGCTCGCGCCAGCTTTACGAAAACCCGATTGCGCGACTTGCGGCACGCGAGGACGCGCGTGGAGTCGTGATACACCGCGTCTGGACTACGCGGTTTGGACGCCGGCGCTTGTTGGGTCGCGCACTGGACTACACGTCTTTCTATATAACGTCTGCCGCTGCCCTGATCCGATTGCTTCGCCGCACGGATATCGTCGTCGCGAAAACGGATCCGCCGCTGATTTCGATAGTCGCGGCCGCCGCAGCGCGGCTCAAAGGCGCCTTTCTGATCAATTGGCTGCAAGACATATTTCCCGAGGTGGCATCGCAATTGGGAGTCATGCCCTTGCCAGCGATTCTTGGACGCTTCCTGCGTACTCTTCGGGACACGTCGCTACGGGTCGCCAAAGCCAACGTGGTACTGGGCAGCCGAATGCTCGAGTACCTCGGAACTCGCGGCGTGCCCAAATCCAAGTGCAAGATCATCGAGAATTCGGCGGACCCCGACTTGATTCGCGCAAAATCCATCCGGGACAGCTCGCTGCGGTCGCGTCTGGGATTGACCGACAAATTCGTGATCGGCTATTCGGGGAATTTAGGGCGTGCGCATGAATACGACACCATTCTCGGCGCCGCCGAGGCCTTGCGGTCGGACCTTCGTTTCGTGTTCTTATTCATTGGTGCGGGAGCCAATATGGCCGCCCTGCAATCGGAAGCTGAGCTGCGCGGCATGCCTAATCTTCGCTTCCTTCCCTATCAGCCGCGCGCGGAGTTGGAAGATAGTCTCGCGGCGGCAGACCTGCATCTGGTCAGCCTGATTCCCTCTCTGGAAGGGCTGATCGTGCCCAGTAAATTCTATGGCATTCTGGCCGCCGGCCGTGCGGTGCTGTTTATCGGCGATCGAGACGGCGAATTGTCACGGGTGATTCGCGCCGCCCATTGCGGGCTGGTGATCGCGCCCGGCAACTCGGAAGCGCTCACTCAAGCGATAAGAGCTCTGGAAGGCGACAGAGATCAGCTGGCCGCGATGGGGCTGGCAGCGCGTGCACTGCTGTGTTCGTGCTTTTCGACGAAGCTCGCGCTGGCAAGCTGGAGGACACTGTTGACGGAAGTGGCAGACCGGGCGACGGCGGCGGTTTGAGCCAAGACACGCACTCACATTGCCAGATCGTGTTGGCGACGCCGTGCCTCGATCACTTTCAGGTCAATCAACATTTCATAGGCGGCGCGCATCCGGCTGAAATGAAATCCTGCGCGGCCATCCAGAATTCCAAGCCTGACGATGTACAGGTAAAGAAAAATGATCATCGGTCGCAGTGGCATACGGTAGAGCATCCGTTTCAAGGCCCGTCTGCGATCGATCGGGTCGCCGCTCATCAGTGCACCCATCGCGATCGGCTCATCGCGGACATGCGCCTTGGCTGCTGCCTCCATGGTGGAATATCGATTGTGCCGCTCGAACCAATAGGCAATGCCGTTATTGAACGGATAATGATGCAGGTGGGCGTCCAGGTGCCGGACCCCGCCATCGGCGATGTATTCCTCGTTAACCTCGCGCTCCACGCGTATGCGCCCGACCCGTACCAGTCGGCCAAACCACGTTGGGTACCCGCTGCTGCGCCTGAGCCATTTGCCGAGAAAATAGTCCTTGCGGCGCATGCGGAACATCGCGACATCGGCACTCGCGCCGCTAACGGCCTTTGCAATCTCGCGCGCGAGTTCGGGGGTCACCCGCTCGTCCGCATCCACCATCAGCACCCAGGGATGTTTGTAGTCAACCGTCGTCAGCGCCGCGTTTCGCTGCGCCGCGTAATTGTCGAAATGGCGCTGCACTATGCGCGCGCCTTTTTCCTGCGCGAACTGCAGCGTGCGATCTTTGCTCATGGAGTCGAATACCACGATGTCGTCGGACCAGGCGCAGGAATCGATGCACGCCGGAAGATTGATCTCCTCGTTGAGGGTCAAAATGAGTATCGAAACGCCGCTCATGCAGTCTGCACTTCGCCAAGTTCAAAGACCTCGGCGCATCGTTCAGCAAAGCGGGTATAGGTGAATGGACCGCGGCCGGTCACAGTTGCGCGGCCCGCGACCCGCAACCGTTCACGCAGTTCCAAGTCCGCTCCGAGACGCTCGATCGCCTCCTTGAGCGCGATACTGTCGCCGAATCTCACCAGCAATCCCGTTTCTTGATTTCGAACTACATCCAACGCGCCCTTTTCTCGGGCGGCAATCACTGGCGCGCCGAAATACATCGCCTCGAGAAAGACTATTCCGAAGCCTTCGCCGCCGCTCGGGAGCACGAACGCCGCGCATTTTTCATAATACGAAATCAGATCAGCATCCTTGGCGTCAGCCAAAAAATGCACTCGATGCGAAACGCCGCAGCGCTCTGCGACCTGCTGCAGAAAGGGCAGGTCATCCCCGCTGCCGATGACGCAATAGTGCATGCCATCATCAGCAAGCATGCCTAACGCTTCAATGACGGTCACAATCCCCTTGTATCGGTCGCTCCTTTCCAGGCGGGTGACCGACAGAATGAACCGATCTGGAAGGCAGTGGGCCGGCTCGTCCCGCGCCGCC
>Ga0209007_1000093_pt1 | contig 52890 bp, 39 predicted proteins | sample JacPinW_OM1H0_O2_FD_187961 | JGI IMG/M metagenome (GOLD analysis project Ga0209007, IMG submission 187961) | Forest soil microbial communities from Algoma, Ontario, Canada - Jack Pine, Ontario site 1_JW_OM1H0_O2 (SPAdes) (version 2) | ecosystem: Environmental > Terrestrial > Soil > Boreal... | reverse complement strand
TTGCGCGATCGCGTGATCGGCCGCGTGTCTCTTGAGAAGATCAAGGACTACGAAGGCAACGTGATCGTCGAGATCAACCAGGAAATCACCGAGGAGCTGGCGAACGCGATCCAGGCCGCGGGCATCGAGCGGGTGAACATCCGCTCAGTGCTCACGTGCGAATCCCGGCGCGGCGTGTGTGCGCGCTGCTACGGCCGCAACCTGGCCACCGGGCGCTTCGTGGAAATGGGCGAAGCGGTCGGCGTGATCGCGGCGCAGTCGATCGGCGAACCGGGCACGCAGTTGACGATGCGGACGTTCCACATCGGCGGCACAGCCACGCGCGTCACCGAACAATCCAAGGTCGAGGCCCGCAACAGCGGCTTCGTGAAGTACATCGACCTCAAGGTGGTCGAGGGCCGCGGCAAGACCCTGATCGCCATGAACCGCTCGGGCTTGATCGCGGTGGTCGACGAGAAGGGGCGCGAGAAGGAGCGCCACCACGTTGTTTACGGCGCGCGGTTCAAGGTCGAAGACGGGCAGCCGGTCACGCTTGGCCAGACCATGGTCGAATGGGATCCGTACACGTTCTCGATCCTGACGGAAACAGGCGGCACGATCGAATTCAAGGATCTGCAGCCCGGCATCACCATCGAAGAGCAGGTGGACGAAGTCACGGGTCTTTCGCAGCTGGTGGTCACGCTTCCACCGGGTGACGAAAAGCACCAGCCGACGATTTTGGTTCGCGATTCCGCCGGCCGCGCCAAGAAAAAGTATCTCATGCCATCGCGGGCTCACTTGATGGTCGTGGATGGCGACGAGGTGCAACCGGGAGACGTGCTGGCGAAGATCCCGCGCGAGACCACGAAGACGAAGGACATCACCGGAGGTTTGCCGCGCGTCGTGGAACTGTTCGAAACGCGCAAGCCCCGGGACCCCGCCGTCATCAGCGAAATCGACGGTATCGTGAAATACGGCGAAATCGCGAAGGGGCAGCGGAAGACGTACGTCGAAAGCGAAGATGGAAAGACAGTGAAGGAATACTCCATCCCGCGCGGCGTGCACATCAACGTGCAGGAAGGCGAGCACGTGCGCGCCGGCGAGCCGTTGATCGACGGCCCGCTGAACCCGCACGACTTGCTGGCCGTGCTCGGCGAAAAGTACACGCAGGCGTACCTGGTCAACTCGGTGCAGGAGGTCTACCGGCTGCAGGGTGTGAACATTAACGACAAGCACATCGAGACGATCGTCCGGCAGATGATGCGCTGGGTGAAGGTCGAGGATGTTGGCGACACGACGTTCCTTCTCGAGGAGCAGGTGGACAAGTTCCGCTTCCGCGAGGAGAACGATCGCGTGATCAGCGATGGAGGCCGTCCGGCAACCGGGCGCCCGCTGCTGCTGGGAATCACGAAGGCGTCGCTTTCGACCGATTCGTTCATCTCCGCGGCGAGCTTCCAGGAAACAACGCGCGTCCTTACCGAAGCGGCGATTTCCGGAAAGGTCGATTACCTGCGCGGCCTGAAGGAAAACGTGATCATGGGCCGGCTGATTCCGGCCGGCACGGGGCTGGAGCGCTACCGCAATATCCAGCTCCTCACGCAGCTGCCGCCTCCGGAAGAGACGGAAGGAATGGGCTCCGGATTCCCGGCGGCCCCGGACCTTTCGCCGGAGGAGGCCGCGGCGCTGGATTTCCTGCGCAAGGATACGGACACGATTGCGGAAGGCTAAATCGCAGCGTTGCGTGCAGCCCTTGCGTAACGTCAACACATAACCTCGAAAAAGGCCAACTCGCCACCGGGCGGGTTGGCCTTTTTTTTCGCACCACGATCAGAGACGGGGAGGCATCATGAACCGAAAGCTGATGTTTCTTGCGGTGTCGCTGCTTCTGTTCCCTCCGGCGAGCCGGGCGCAGAAGCGCGCGTTTACGATCGAGGATCTCTACCGCGTGAAGCACATCGACGACATGCATGTAGGGCCCGACGGCCGGCAGATCGTGTTCACGCTGGTAGGCCAGGATCTGGGCAGGGCGAAACAGACGAGCCATATCTGGCTGATGGACGCCGACGGCGCGAACGCACGCCAGTTCACATTCGCCGACCAGAGTGACACTTCTCCGGTTTTTTCCCCTGACGGAGAATGGCTGGCGTTCGTTCGCGAGGTTGCGGGCGACGACCAGATTTTCGTGATGCCGCTGGGGGGCGGGGACGCGCGCCAGGTGACGCATATTTCGACCGGCATTGACGATCCGCTGTGGTCGCCGGACGGCACGTCGATTGCGTTTGCAAGCGACGTCTATCCGGAATGCGGCGCTGACGACGACTGCAACAAGAAAATCGCGACGCGCTGGGAAAAAGGGCCGCTGCACGCGCATGTGGCGGACGAGCTTTTGTACCGCCATTGGACCAGTTGGAAGGATGGGCAGCGATCGCATGTGCTGCTCGCGGATGTGGGCAGCGGCGCGGTGCGGGATTTGACGCCGGGAGATTTCGATTCGCCGCGATTTCAGTTGAGCGGCCCAATGCAGTACGATTTTTCGCCCGACGGCAAGGAACTGGTGGTCGATTCCGATCGCGGCAAGCATCCGGAGTCATCGACCAACAGCGATTTGTGGGCCGTGTCCGTGGATGGTTCGCAGCCGGCGCGAGATTTGACCTCCTCGAATCCGGCATTCGACGGCAACCCGAGATATTCGCCGGATGGAAAGTACATCGCCTACCTGATGCAGAAGCAGCCGGCGTATGAATCCGATCTTTTTCGTCTGTCGATTTACGATCGCGCGACCCACACCTCACGCGACATGACCGAATCGTTTCGAAACTGGGTTCAGGATTTCCAGTGGGGATCGGATTCCAAGTCGATCTTCTTCACAGCGCCGGTGGAAGGGGACAACCCGATCTTTCAGCTCGACATTGAGACGGGAGCGATCCGGAAGGTGCTGACTGACAAATCGATTGCGACCTTCGACGTGACTCCTGGCAACCGGCGCCTGATTTATGCGGCGCGTTCCGTCGGCGTCCCGCCCGAGCTTTTCGCGGTGGACCTTGGCGGCGACGGCGCAAACGCCTCGGCACCCGAGCGGCTGTCGCATTTTAACGATGCTCTGGCAAACGAGGTCGATATCCGTCCTGCCGAACGAATGTGGGTGACCGGCGCGGGCGGCGCTAAAATCGAAGTGTTTATCGTGAAGCCGCACGATTTCGATCCTTCGAAAAAGTATCCCCTGATCCTCAACGTGCACGGCGGTCCGCAGGACCAATGGCAGGACTCGTTCCGCGGAGACTGGCAGATGTATCCGGGCGCGGGATACGTGGTCGCGTTCGCGAATCCGCATGGATCCACGGGCTACGGGCAGGATTTCACGGCGGAGATTTCGGGCGATTGGGGCGGCGAGCCTTTCGAGGACCTGATGAAAGTGACGGACGAGTTGGCCAAGCTGCCCTACGTGGATGCCGATCGCATGGGAGCGATGGGGTGGTCCTTCGGTGGATACATGATGGACTGGTTCGAGGGCCATACGACGCGGTTCAAGGCGATCGCATCGATGATGGGTGTGTTCGATCTGCGCTCGATGTTCGGCTCGACGGAAGAATTGTGGTTTCCCGAGTGGGAAATGAAGGGACAGCCGTGGAACTCGGCGCTCTATGACAAGTTCTCGCCCTCGTCGTACGTGACGAATTTCAGAACGCCCTGTCTGGTGATTTCCGGCGAGCGCGACTATCGCGTTCCCTACACGCAGTCGCTTGAGTTCTACACATCCTTGCAGAAGATGAACGTTCCCTCGCGGCTGATCGTTTATTCCAACGCGGGCCACTGGCCCAGCTGGTACGAGATGGCCCTCTACTACACGGCGCATCTCGAATGGTTTCATCAGTATCTGGGAGGTTCCGCGCCTCCGTGGACGACCGAGCAATTCCTCCGTAACGACGTCTTTGACCCGTCGAGCGGGAAACGCGTGGCGACGCCCTAAGGTGGCCCTCGCCTGACCCTGAACCGCTCCTTCCGACCTGGGGTCTTGCGTTTCGCCTGTTGAGAAACTTGGAATAGCCGGCAGCTTTCTTTTCCCGCAGGCTGCCTGGCGTCTGTAGAATTTTAGACCAGCACCCGAAGTGTCATCCGGCCCCAGCTTCTCGAGAAGAGAGCCAGGACGAACACGTCCATGTCCACCGATCCATCGCAGAGCGGTCCCCCGCCATCGGCTTCCACAACGGTCTCGGACTCGCAGGTCGACAAGCTTACCGAGGCCATTGTCCGCTCGCAGCACAACTACCGGGAACTGATCGACAATCTCGATCAGGCTCTTTTCACGCTATCGCTGGAGGGAGAGGTTCGCGTCGCCAACCTACGCCTTGCGGAAATTCTGGGAGTCACGTTTCAGGACTTGATCGGGAGAGCCTTGAGCGACTTCGTCGACTCGCCCAGCCTGGCGGACGCCCAGCGGGGTATGCCTGAATTCCTGAAGGCCGGCGTATGGTCAGGAATTATTCCGGTCTGGCTCAAGCGGGACCGAACGCTGCGGTATTTTGATTGCTGGCTTCAAACCTCTGTGGAGGACGGCCATACGTCCGTCACTGGCTGGGCCCGCGACGTTACCCAGCAGCATGAATCCGAGATTCGTTTCCGGGAACTCTTCGAGACCTTCAGCCAAGGGATCTTGTTCGTGACGCCTGGCGGGCAGCTGCTCGACGCGAATCCGGCGCTTGTACGAATACTCGGGTTCAACACCAAGGAGGAGATGCAGGCGTTCAACTTCCGCGATCTCTACGCGGACCCCACTGCGCGCGACGCAATTATTCGCGAGGTCGAAGCGAAAGGCTCCATCCACGAACGCGAAATCGTCATGCGCCGAAAGGACGGCAAGCTGATCCACTGCCTCACGTCCGGATCGGCGATGCGTGACGCTTCAGGACACGCCGTCCGCCTGCAGGGAACTCTGATCGATATCACGCAGAGGCGCGAAATGGAGAGGCGCCTGGAGGAAGAACAGAGCTTTACGCGGCGCCTCGTTGCCGGATTCCCTGATCTCGTGGCGGTTCTGGACCCCGAGGGCCGCTTCATTTACATCAGCGATCAGGTTGAGAAAGTTCTGGGCTGGAAGCCGACGGACTACGTGGGGCGGCCGTTCGGCACACGCGCGAATGAGGAGGACAAACACAAGCTCCACACGATGTTCCAGCGCGTCGTGGCGGGTACGGACACGGTGGGGCAGGTCGAGTTCCGCTCACCTCACGCAGACGGCACATATCGAGATCTCCTGCTAACCGCTCGGCCGTTCTTTGACGAAGACGGAAAAATCGGGGGCCTGGTCACGGCGGCCCGCGACATCAGCGAACGCAAACGGATGGAACAGGCGCTGCGAGACAGTGAGGAGAGAATCCGGTTGATGGTCGAGGGGGTGAGCGACTACGCCATTTTCATGCTCGATGAAAATGGCCACGTCGCCAGCTGGAATCGCGGAGCGGAAAGAATCAAGGGATATCAGTCGAACGAAATCGTCGGGAAACACTTTTCGGTTTTCTATCCGTCTGAGGACGTCCAGAACGGCAAGCCGGAAAAATTGCTCAAGACAGCGGCGGCAACCGGCCAGGTGTCGGATGAGGGGTGGCGCGTGCGTAAGGACGGCACGCGCTTCCGCGCCAACGTGGTCATCACGGCGGTGCGCGACCACGACGGTAACCTTCGAGGTTTTTCAAAAATCACCCGCGATGTGACCGAGCGTTACGAAATCGAGAAAAAACTGCAACAGGAGCAGCAGTTCGTCAAAAGTCTCGTCGAATGTTTTCCGGACTTGATCGTCGTCCTCAATAAGAAAGGCGAGTTTGAATTCGTCAGCGACCGCATTAAGGACATCGTCGGCGTCTCGCCCGCCGAGTATATCGGCCAGCCCGTAGGCCAACGAATTGAACCGGAGGACCGCCCGAAACTCAGCACCATGTTTCAGGCGGCTTTGTCAGGGCAGAAAGATATCGAGCAGATCGAGATTCATGCCAGGCACGTCAATGGCACCATCAAAACGGTCCGCGTGACCGCCAACGCCCTTTGCGACGAGAAGGGCAATATCGTCGGAATGGTTTCATCCGGCCGCGACGTCACAGAATCGAAGCAGCTCGAACAGCAGTTGGCCGACAAAGAGAAATTCGCGTCTATGGGCCAGATGATGGCCGGCGCGGCGCATGAGTTGAATAATCCGCTGACAGCAATTCTGGGAGTCAGTGACCTGCTGCGGGAACGTGCGACGGATGATGCCAGCAAGCGCCAGATCGACCTGATCCACCAACAGGCGCGGCGCGCGGCTACGATCGTTCAGAATTTGCTGGCGTTCTCGCGGCCTGTGGCTCGCGGCCGGACGACTCTGCGGCTCGACGAAATCGTGAAAGAGGCTGTCTCGATCGAGCGAATCAACCTGGAGAAAAGAAACATTCGGGTAAGCCTTTCGGCGCCGGACGGCGCCTGGACTGTGGATGGCGATCGCAAGCTTTTGCTTCAGGTTTTCATCAATATCATTACCAACGCTGAACAATCGATCTCAGCGGCGCACGAGCAAGGTGAGCTGAAAATTTCCCTCGCTTGCGAAGGTGACAAGTTCGGCATCACATTCGCCGACGATGGACCTGGCGTTCCCGCCGATATTATCGGAAAAATCTTCGATCCATTTTTCACGACCAAGCGACCGGGCGGGGGAAGCGGCCTGGGTCTCACGATATCGCTGGCCGTGATCAAGGAGCACGGTGGCACGATTGACGTCGAATCGAAGCCGGGTGAAGGGGCCGTGGTTCATGTGCTCCTTCCGGCGGCTGCCGGGAGAGAGGCTTTCCCGGCGCCAGTTGTCCCGGCCGCGGCAAGCGAGTCGATGCCGTCCGCACCGGAGGCGGGTTCGTTGCGTGACCATTCCGTATTGATCGTGGACGACGAAGAAGGCATTCGAGAGATCGTGCGGGAGGGGCTTGTGGGCCGGGGTATGAAGGTCCACTGCCTCGCTAGCGCGGAGGAGGCGCTCGCGTGGCTGGCCGGGAGCGGCGCCGAAGTTGTCGTCTGCGATTTCAATCTGCCGGGAATGAATGGTGAGAAGCTGTTCGAGGAGTTGCGCCACCGGCTGGGCGCGAGGTTGCCTCAATTCGTGTTCATGACGGGCGAACTCGTATCGTCTTCCGTGACCGAGCGTTTTCAAGAGATGGGAGCTCGAGTTGTGCAAAAGCCCTTCCAATTATCGGCGCTGGCTGCGCTGCTGACCGAACTCTTACAGCCTGAATCTTCCTCGGCGGCCTAGGCAGCCGCCGCCGGAGTGTGGGCCGTCTATTTCGGGGCGGATGTCGAAGCCGCCGCATCCACGCCAAAATCCCATACGTAGAGGCCGGCGCCTTCGTCCCGCACCATCTCAGCAATCGCATATTCCCCGGGCGTGAGTGTTTGCCCCAGCGTAAACCGGAAAACGCCCTTCGCGATGTCCCAACGCTGCATCGGCACCAAATCGCGTTTTTCACTCGACATGTCGAATATCTGATCGAGATTCTCCACGTGGCGGGCGTCCTTCTGCGGTTTTGCCCGGATCAAAACCAGCTCCGGCTGACGGCGGTCTGCCACGCGAATGTAGAATTCCGGCTGGCCCTGCGTGATGCGAAGCTTGGCGTGCGCTCCCTGGATCGAAATGGAATGCCGCGTTGGAATCACCGGAATCGGCACCATCACCTGCTCGATCAAGTGGCCTTTGGAGATCTTAGAGTCCGTCTCGGCCTGCGGAAGCATGATCAGAGAGCTCTTGCCGTCGTAAACGAAGAGATTTTCCCCGGGGGGCAGAAACACTCCGGGAGCTACTTCGAGGCTCGCGTCGATATCCAGCGGGACAGCGGCGTGGGCTACCTCCGATGTATGCACCTTCGCCAGCAGAGCGGCGTCCCGCTGGGCATCTTCCGCCGCCACTTTCTTGGTCGCATCCCAATCAATCATCGACGTGGGGATTTCCTCCCACTGTGAACTGTCCAGGCTGTAATAGCGCACCCTGTCGCCGTTGACCCGATATTCCCGCACGAGCTGGTAACCGCCGTCCGTGAGCATCAGTTTCTTCCCGCGGGGAAGCGCGGGCTTGGAATTGGTTGAAGCCGATGGGTCGCTCCCGGCCCCTGCGGTAGCCGCACGGTCACTGTTCTGATCTTGCGGAAAGGCCGGGAGGGACAAACAGAAACCGACGAGCATCGCCAGCAGCGCGAACGCACGGGAGGAGACCGTCATTGGAGCGCTCGATGGGTTTCGGTGATCCGAGAATGCCATTGCGATCCTGGTTCCCTTTGCGTATGTAGGATGCCCCCTCGGAGAGTTCGGTTGAATCGATTTCGATATAGCAGAGGCGAGGATACGCCGGGAAAACGGCATGCGGCAAGGGTACTTCGGGAATCGCTCTAAAAAGGACTCTAGTGCTGGCAGCGGGGATGCAGCAGGTTCACGATCATTAGATCGGATTGGCTGAAGAGCAGTTTGCTGGCTCCGGCCCCGAGCGTACCGAGGTGCTTGTTCTGGGCCAGCCCGCGCAGGTGCTCGGTGCAGATGCCCGTCAGCGTGGTGACCTCTTCCTCGGTGAAAACCTTCTGGCTCGACTTGACCCGGACCATGTTGGTGGCCTCCGATCCATTTCGATGCTGGAACGAGAATAATCGCCGCCAAAACTCCCAGCAATAGTCGTTCCGTACTAATGAGCTAGGACTTCACGCCCCCCAACCGCCGCAAATCCTTCCAATCCGACACTTAGATGCAAGGCAGGAAAATGAGTTTCATGGAGAGGGGCAATTTCTTGCGCCAAGAAAGGAAACGAAGTCCAAGTTCGGGATATTTCTACAGGATTTCGTATTTGTTTCGGAGGGCCCGCCGGCGCAAACAGGTCAGCTCGCGGAGCTGCGGGCCTGCTCGGATGCTTGCGCGATTTGAAGGACCAGGCCCTCCCGGAAATGCGGGCCGAAGATTTGCATGCCGACCGGGAGCCCGGCTTTCGTTGTTCCACAGGGGACTGAAATTCCCGGAACGCCGGCAAGCGAACCGGTAACGGTGTAGATGTCCGCGAGGTACATCGTCAGCGGATCGGAAGTCTTCTCGCCCAGGCGAAATGCCGGAGTCGGGGCCGTTGGGGTGATGATGGCGTCGACTTCTTGAAACGCATCGGCGAAATCGCGGGCGATCAGCCCCCGGACACGCTGGGCCCGAAGGTAGTACGCATCGTAGTAGCCCGCCGAAAGAGCATAGGTCCCGAGCATGATCCGGCACTTCACCTCGGGGCCGAAGCCGCGGACACGGGTCTGGCGATACATCTCAGTCAGCGTGGCGCCGGGCACCCGCAGGCCGTAGCGAACTCCGTCGTAACGTGCGAGGTTCGAGCTCGCCTCCGCCGTTGCCAGGATGTAGTAGGTCGCGATCGCGTAATCCGTGTGGGGCATGCGCAGCGGTACGCGTTTGCACCCGAGGCGCTCGAGCTGCACGATTCCAGATTCGACGCTTTCCCTCACTTCCGGGTCGAGGCCTTCGCCGAAATAGTCTTCCGGCACGCCTATTCGCAATCCTTGGACCGGTTTGGACGCTTCCGCCACATAATCTGCGACCGAAACCGGAGCCGAAGTCGAATCGTTCGCGTCGTGGCCGGCGATGATGGACAACACTGCGGCTGCGTCGGCGACGGTGGTCGCGAAAGGTCCGATTTTGTCGAGAGACGAGGCGAACGCGACCAGCCCGTAGCGCGATACGCGCCCGTACGTTGGCATCAACCCGGGTACACCACAAAACGAAGCGGGCTGACGAATCGAGCCGCCCGTGTCTGTTCCAAGAGCGGCGACCGCCAGACCGGCTGCCACGGTTGCCGCCGATCCACCGCTTGAACCTCCTGGGACCCGATCAGGCGCGAGGGGATTACGCACCGGCCCATAGGCGGAATTTTCGTTCGACCCGCCCATCGCGAATTCGTCGCAATTCGTTTTGCCCAGGAAAATCGCTCCGGCTGCGTCCAGCTTTTCGACCGCGGTCGCATCGTAGGGCGGGATGTAGGTTTCAAGCATCTTCGATGCGCAGGTGGTGCGGATTCCTAGCGTACTGATAACGTCCTTGATCGCGATGGGTACTCCCGCGAGCGGTGGCAGCTCGTCGCCGCGCGCAACGGCCGCGTCCACGCGATCGGCTTGCGCGTAGGCGCGCTCGGGCGAAAGAGTGAGGTAGGCATTCAGCTCGGGATTACGTCGGTCAATCCGGCCGTAAAATTCGGCGGCGAGCTCGCGGGCCGAGATTTTCTTGGCTTTGAGGGCGCTCTGTACCGCCGGGATGGTCCAGCTCACCGACTCGCTCACCGGTCGATCACCTTGGGGACCCGGAAGAAGGGCTTCGCGGCGTCGGGGGCGCTGGCCAGCAAAGGTTCGGCGACATTGCACGGCAGCAGAACGTCTTCGCGCAGTTCAGGATGCTTCCGAGCGGCGTCGGGAGCCGCGGCCGAATACGTCACCTGAGCCATGGGTTCCACGTTTGAAATGTCGAGCTCATTCAGCTTGTCGATGTAGGACAAAATTCGGTCGAGCTGATTTCGGTAGGTCTCAACTTCCTCGGGCGAGAGCCCGAGGTGAGCCAGAGAGGCGACTCTCAATACCTCTTCGCGGCTAATTTTCATAGCGGATACGAACCTTCTGCGGCGCTAACGACGAGATAGCGGGGCGCAGATCGCGCCTCGCGCTTCCTGCGAACTAGGCTCGGCGGCGGCGGATAAACGGCGTGTGCGTGTTGTCAGCCTCGTGACTCTCGTATTTCGGGCCGGGCTTGGTCGCGAGAAACTCCACGTCGCGCACCAGATTTCCGCCCCACGCACGATTCACGCGGTCGCGCAACTCCCGCTTCATGCCTTCGATCTGCTGCTGCCACGCTTTCGCGTCCGCGGCAACTTCGAGCAATCCGCCGTCGCAGCGGGTCGGTTTCGTGTGTGCTGCGAGGGCCGTTCCGGCGATGGCCGGCCACGCGCCCGTTAGCCAGGCCAGCGTAGCTTCCGGCCGATCGAATCTGCGGATGATGTTGCCTAGAAAATCGCCTGCTCGTTCCATGGAAAGGAGATTTTAGCATAAACGGTTCGAAAGACTCGGGCGCGCTTGCGCCGACGAATTAGGCGTGCGAAAATTGCATTTACAGCGTGCTCGTGCGTCGCGCCCTTTTCCACGTTCTGCGGCTGCGCGCGATCGGCATCGGCGGCGATATCGTCTAAGGGTTAGGACGGTGCCCTCTCAAGGCACAAATCCGGGTTCGATTCCCGGTATCGCTACCAACCCCTCCAAAGTGATTCATTAGACCACGGTTGATAGCCTGCCTCGGGCTTGTCCCAAATTTGTCCCAAAGAATCGAGGCTTTGCCCTGAAAGTCCAGCGCATCGGCGATTTGCACGCCCAGGTCGAGAACCTCCTCCACAACCACTGGCTTGCCCCGAATCACGTGTTTGAGCATTTGCCCGTCGAGCAGTTCCATGGCGATGAAATGGCGCCCATCGGCTTCATCGATCCCGTGAATCGTGCAGATGTTCGGATGGTTCAGCGCTGATGCGGCGAAGGCCTACCGTTGAAACCGCTCGCAAGCCGCCGGATCGTTCTCGAATTCTTGGGGCACGAACTTCAACGCGACATGGCGGCGAAGCGTCTTCTGGGTCTGGCTTTCTCGGCTCTGGAAGGACCGGCGAACTGCGCTGGTCATCGTCAAACCCGAAACCGTTATTGCCTGGCACCGGAGAGGATTTCGACTGTACTGGAGCTGGAAGAGCCGCCGCCCGCAAGGGCGGCGGTCAGTTTTGAAGGAAGTCATCGAATTGGTTCGCAAGGTGAGCTTGGCCAATCCTCGCTGGGCGGGCCACGCATTCACGGCGAACTCCTGAAGCCGGGATTTGAGGTGGCCGAATGGACGGTCGCAAAGTACAGGGTCCGCGCTCGACGGCCACCGTCGCAGACGTGGCGCACGCTCCTTACTTCCTAACGGCCGCCAATCGGACACAATCCTCCAACCCCTTAGTTAAACAAACGCCCGATGAAGATCCGACTCGGGTCGGCACAGCGGGCAACCCACAAGATCGGCTGTAGTCCAGTTGATCACTTCAGTTGCGAGGTCCAGTTCAGAACCACGTGAATTTGCGTCAATTCGAGTTCTTTGTCGCTGTCAACCATCAGGAATCTCTTGCCGTCGGGCGCTACATCGTAATTCGGTCCAACGATGTTCGAGCGCCAGAAGTGGCCCTGATAGACGACTTCCGGTTTTCCGACGACCAGGCTGGGAGCGGTCGCCACGCTAGCTCTGAAGAGGGAGTCACCGGCCTCGTAGTACAAATCGTGGCCGTCCCGCGACCAGACTGGCTCGGTTCCATCCGCCGTCGAAACCTGTATCCTCTCGCCCGGGCCTGGGAAACGTTGAATGTACACGTTTTGCGCCTGTAAACCGGGAGCACTCGCGCCAACGCTGACGGAGACGTAGGCCAGCCACCGCCCATCGGGAGAGAACGCCGGATCGTGGGCGTGGTCGATGTATCGGTATGGCTGGCGACTGCCTGCGGTAGGAAGCATCCAAATCTCCGGGCTCCCGTTCACGTACTTTTCGAATGCGATGAGGCTGCCATCAGCGGACCAGGAATGAAGATGGAAGTGATCGGGTATCGTCGCGATGGGCCGCTCGGGGCTGCTGCCATCGACCGGAAAGACATACGCTTGGTTGCGCCCGTTGCCCGCATACGCGATTTGCCTGCCGTCGGGCGACCATACCGGGACCTCGTTTTCCCCCGGCGCGAACGTCATTTGCTGCAGCGTTCCGCGGTTCAGGTCGTAAATCCAGATCTCCGGGCTCGGCTGTCGGACGGTCAGGGCGACTTTGCGGCCATCGGGCGAAAAACGCGGGGATTGATAAAGACCTGGCTTCATTCCGAACGGTTGCGGCTCTTTCATGCCGCTACCAATCCAGTCGAGATTATTTTCAATTCTCCTGGCGGAACCGCTCAGATACACTAACGTGCCGGTGTCCGAGACGTTAAACTGCGCTGCCCCCGATGCAGGCATTGTAATCAGATCGCCCAGCATCCCAACCGGCGTGCCCTGCAGCTCAAGGCTCACCGGATCGAAATGAACCGTCATCAGGCTGCCCGCATGCGCGTAAACCAAGAGGTTCGGACGGACAAAACGCGCGCCGGCACCGCCGGTAATGAGCACTCGTCTTTTCCTCGAAGACAAGTCGACCACTTCAATAACGGTGTCGTCAAAACTTGCTGTTGCCGGGCTCCATTTGGTCACGAGCAGCGCCTTACCGCCGGGGAGCAATTGTGGCCAAACGTCCCCCTCCTCCGTCTCTTCCCGAGTGATAACCTCTTGCGGTGTGCCGCCGGTAGCCGGGACTCCGGATACAAGGGAGATCGGTCCCGTGGTGAAGTAGATCTTGTCGTCGGAACCCCAATTGCCACCGTACGGCGCCGGGGCTTTGGATACCTCCTGGACTGCGCCGCCAGTGAGCGCGACCTTCTTCAGACCTCCCGCGCTGAATGCGATCCACTGCCCGTCCGGAGAGAAAAATGGATTGATCGCACCTTGCGTACCGGCTATTGGCGTCGTCCGGAACGAATCGAGTTCGCGCATGTAGAGTTGTGGTCCATCGGATGTCACGCCTATGTAGACAACGCGCTTGCCATCAGGTGAAATGGCCAGCGGCGCAATATCAGACGCTTGTATCGATTGTCCCTGCGGCAAGTCGATACTGAGGCTGACCGGCTCGTTGGCACCCGTCCTGCCGTTTCTCGAAACCGCCAGCGCGATAGCCAGGGCAGCGGCAAGTGCAACGGCGAGACAGGCCGCGACCGCCCACCCCAGCGTAGCGCGGTGCCAGAACGGTGTCGAAACTGGCGCAAGCACCGGAGAAGTCGGCTGCGGCGCGCCGGAGAAAACGTCGTCAATCGCAATTCGTGCCTCGCCGATGGCCTGCAAGCGCTGTTTCGCGTCCTTTTCCAGGCAGCGCTGCAACAACACGCGAACACGCGCCGGCGTTGCGGACGGCAGTACCGACCACCCTGGCTCGGCGCGAACCACGGCTGCGAGCGTGTCCGTCACCGTCTCCCCGCTGAACGCCATCTTCCCCGTCAGCATTTCGTACAACACGCAGCCGAACGCCCATATGTCTGCGCGCCGATCGACTGTCTTCCCCTTTGCCTGCTCCGGCGACATGTACGCCGCCGTCCCGAGCAGCACCCCCTGCATCGTTGCCATCCGCGTGACGGTCGGAGAAGTCGCGATGTCCGCCGCAGCCGCGTCGCCCTCCACCGCCTTCGCCAACCCGAAGTCCAGCACCTTCACGGCGTCGTCTGCCGTCACCTTCACATTGGCGGGCTTCAGATCGCGATGGATGATCCCGCGCTCGTGCGAGTATTCCAGCGCCTCGCAGATTCGCTTGGCGATGCGCAGGGATTCCTCGACGGGAATCGGGCCCGGCTTGATGCGATCGGCCAGCGTGGGGCCCTCTACCAGCTCCATCACCAGCGCGTGTGTGCTGCCGGAGTCCTCGAAGCCGTAAATCGCTGCGATGTTCGGGTGGTTCAGCGAAGCGAGGACTTTCGCTTCGCGCTGGAATCGCGCCAAGCGGTCGGCATCGCGTGCGAACGCCTCAGGCAGCACCTTCAGCGCAACATCACGCCCAAGCTTCGCGTCCCGCGCGCGATACACCTGTCCCATTCCGCCCGCACCGATCGCAGCGGTGACGTCATAGGAGCCGAGCCGTGAGCCAGGTGGTAAGGGCATACAACGGCGTGGATTTTACATTAGAAACGTGGTCGTACAGGCCAAGTCCTTCCATGGTTAACGCATAAACCGGACTTGAGACGTCCGATAAGCGCTCCGGGTCAAAATGGAACCCTCACTTGATATACTCCGCCGGGATTCAAGGAGCTCACCGTGAAACGGTTCTCGTATGCGAGCGCCACCTTGCTAGCCGGAATCTCCTTATTTGGCTCGGCGGCCACGCTCATTCCCATTGAGACGCAGGAAAACAATGACGTTGTAATCGCAAACGGGCGCGTGATGGACCCGGAATCCGGACTCAACGCTGTGCGAAACGTCGGGATCATCGCGGGGAAAATTCGAGCTATTTCGACATCTCACCTGAATGGCAAGAGCACCATTGATGCAAAGGGCTTGGTGGTGGCACCCGGTTTCATCGATTTGCACGAACATGGGCAGACGCTTGAGAAATACAGATACCAGGCACATGACGGCGTAACGACATCTCTGGAGCTCGAGGTAGGAACGGTTGACGTCGACCGTTGGTACGTGGAGCGGGAGGGGAAATCGCTGATTAATTTTGGCGTGAGCGTCGGTCACATTCCCGTGCGCATGGAAGTGATGCACGACTCCGGAACTTTTCTACCGGCTGGAGACGCGGCGCACCGCGAAGCAACACCGCAAGAACTCGCGGAGATCGACCAAAGAATCGAAACAGGCTTGCAGCGTGGCGCCCTAGCCGTGGGAATGGGACTCGCCTACACGCCCGGGGCGACGCGCTGGGAGACCTTGGAAGTGTTCCAATTAGCCGCTAAATACCAGGCTGCCGTTCACGTCCATCTGCGTTACTCAGGGCTGAAGGAACCGGAAACGGGTTTGGTGGCGATTCAGGAGGTGATTGCAGACGCCGCGGTGACGGGTGCGTCGCTGCACGTCGTTCATGTTACCAGCATGGGCTTGAAATACACGCCGCAGTTGATCGCAATGGTAGCCGACGCTCAAAAGCAAGGGCTGGACGTCACCACCGAATGCTATCCGTACACGGCCGCGAGTACTCAGCTGGAGTCTGCTGTCTTCGATGAAGGCTGGCAAGAGAGAATGGGAATCACGTACAAGGACCTGGAGTGGACCGCGACCGGCGAGCGACTGACGCCTGAATCCTTTGCACAATATCGTAAGCAGGGAGGGCAGGTGGTGATTTTTGTGATTCCGGATGAGGCGGCGCGCACGGCGGTGGCAGATCCGATGGTGATGATCGCGAGTGACGGTGTCCCGACCAGCGGGCCCAACATTCACCCGCGGGGACAGGGAACCTTTTCGCGCGTGCTCGGCTACTACGTGAGAGAAGAAAAGGCTCTCGATCTCATGACGGCCTTGCGGAAGATGACTCTCATGCCCGCGCAAAGGCTGGAGAAACACGCGCCCTCGTTTCGCGTGGGGGCTGACGCGGATATCACAGTGTTTGATCCTGACACGGTGATTGACAAGGCCACCTACGAACAGCCTCTGCAATACTCCGAGGGGATCCAATTCGTGTTGGTGAATGGGACACTAGTTTTGAAAGACGGCACGCTCGTGGAAGGAGTATTCCCAGGGCAGGCCGTTCGAGCTCCCATAATACAAGCGAAGTGATACTTTCGTTGGCAGTACGATCATAGCTCTCGCGGATTTGTCCCAATTTGTCCCCAAAAATCCCCGAAAGGCGGACCATCCTGCATCTGGCGTTGTTGAGCGTTGTTGAGCAGCGACATCGCTACAGTGTGTCTTGCACATGTTACACTTCAGCCGGTTTTTCGATTCGTTCCGGAGCGGCTATGAACGAAGACGACGTCCAGACAAAGGACCTCACTCCCAACCCTGCGGCAACGGAAAGTTCGAGCACTCCTTCAGGAAGTCCGGATCTCATGACGACCATCGCCAGCTTGCCATCGGGACTGACTGGCGGAACGGCAACTCCAGAAACGACGTTCGTCGGTCCATACAAACTTCTACGCCGGCTCGGCGAGGGGGGCATGGGACAGGTCTGGCTCGCGGAACAGACCGCGCCCGTGCAGCGCCAAGTTGCTCTCAAGCTCATCCGAGTTGGCCGGTACGACGACGACCTCTTGCAGCGCTTCCGCTCCGAACGACAATCGCTCGCCATGATGGATCATCCTGCCATCGCCAAGGTGTTCGACGCCGGAGCAACGCCGGACGGCCAGCCCTATTTCGTGATGGAGTACGTAACCGGCGTGTCAATAACGAAATACTGCGACGACAAGTGCCTCACGATCAGGCAGCGTCTGGAACTCTTTTTCCAAGTTTGTGAAGGGGTTCAGCACGCGCATCAGAAAGCCATTATCCACCGCGATCTAAAGCCGGCCAACATTCTCGTCAAGGAAGTCGATGGCAAGCCGATCCCGCGGATCATCGATTTTGGATTGGCCAAAGCCGTCGGGCCGCAGATCAGCGAAGAAACCATGATGACGCGTGCCGGCGACTGGGTCGGGACGCCGGGATACATGAGTCCGGAGCAGGCCGATGGCAGCGTCGACATTGATACACGAACGGATGTGTACTCGCTGGGCGTGATCCTTTACGTTCTGCTCACCGGCGACCAGCCGTTCGATATGAGCCAATGGAAGAACCAGCCGTTTTATGAATCAATGCGGCAACTGCGCGAGATCGATCCGCTCAAGCCGAGCACGAAGATCCGCAAACAGGACCCGGTTACGTTGGCCAGACGGGCTCACAAGCGCCAAAATGAGCCGCGGATGCTGGTTAGACAGGTAAGCGGAGACCTCGATTGCATCGTTCTGAAGACGCTCGAAAAGGACCGCAACCGGCGCTACGCGACGCCTCTGGAACTGGCCGCCGACGTTGACCGCTATCTGCGGAATGCGCCCGTTTCTGCACATCCGGCCGGCATCGCTTATCGCGCACGGAAATATGTCCGGCGTCACCGTGTGAGTGTGTCAGTTGCCGCCGCGGGACTGGTGTTGCTCATCGGCTTTGCTGTATCTCAAGCGATTGAGCTGCGCAAGATTCGGCAACAACGAGACCGCGCAGACCGCATCACGCAATTTATGACCGGCATCTTCAAGGTGCCAAATCCCAGCGAGGCACGCGGAAACACGGTTACCGCCCGCGAAATTCTCGACAGGGCCTCGCAACAAATCGGTGACAACCTGAATAAGGACCCGCAGCTCCAGGCGCAGTTGATGGAAACCATGGCGCAGACGTATACAGGGCTGGGCTTGTATGGCCGCTCGCAAGATTTGACAGAACATGCGCTGGCAATTCAAAGCTCGCTTTTCGGAGAACGAAATCGGGAAACATTGGCGAGCGAAAGTTATCTGGCCCAGATCCTCCGGGCTCAAGGGCATTTGCCCGAGGCGGAAAAGTTGTTGCAAAACACAATTGAGGCCCAACGCCAGGTCCTCGGCCCCAAGGATCCCGACACTTTGGCATCCATGGATCGCCTTGGTTATGTGTATGCCAACGAAGCGCGTCACGCCGACGCTGAAAACGTGTTCCGCCAAACACTGAGCGCGGAGCGCAAAATACTTGGCCCAGACGATCCTCAAACCCTTGGCACTTTGAATGAGCTGGCAGAAACCCTGACGCCCCAGGGGCGGTATGCGGAGGCAGATCAGACTTACGGCGAACTGATCGCAGCGCAGAAGCGAACTCTGGGGCCGGACCATCCCGCGACCCTGCTTTCAATGTCCCACGCGGCTGAGAATCTGGAGGAGGAGGGTCGCCTACCAGAAGCTGAAAAGCTGTATTCCGACGTGATTGCCGCTCAGGGTCGCGTGCTGGGGCCCGAACATCCCCAAACTCTTAGGGCCATGACAATGCTTGGTCTCACACTGGCGAAGGAAGGCCATTACTCCGAAGCGGACAAAATCCAGAATCAAGTTATCGAGATCAAGACCCGCGTGCTAGGTCCAACCCACAACTCCACATTGCAGAGCATAGAGATGGAAGCGTTAGGTCTCAGCCGAGAGGGACGGTATGCCGATTCAGAGAAAATGTTTCGCGATGTGATCGAGACGGCTGGGAAAACAAATCAGCCGGCCACAGCGGCCGAGGCTTGGTACAACTTTGCCTGCACTGAGGCTGCGAGAGGACGGCCGGACGAAGCATTTGCCGATCTGAACCACGCCATCGAAAACGGTCTCATCTCACCGGGAGAGCTCTCCGCTGATCCTGAACTGAAGTCCCTCCACGGCGACCCACGATTTGACGACTTGGTCGCAAAGTCACGCGCGACCGACAGCGCGAGGAAAAGGTAGAAGGTACGAGGGCGCTCGATCCATTTCTCGCGGTTGGGCAATCCCGATATCGCTACCAAATGTCCGCCCGCCGCTGATTCGCATGTGTCTCCCCGGCTGGATTCTCCTGTTGATTCTAAGCGAACGGTAATCTCTCGGATCATTGCAAGGAGCGAGAAAGCCGTTGCGGTGTCCGTTCATAAATAAGTCGACTCCTTGTATGTGATTGTCGCAGAAAGGGTTAGCTTCATGCTTTATGAAATACTTATGTATTGCTTATGACTTGTTTATGGCTTCCCGATTACTTTGCTGGCGTCAGTTTTGCTCCACTGTAAAAGGTCCTAATGTCATCGAGTCCACAGGGTCCCTCCTTCATGCCGGGGGCACGGCCCGTCGCCAAAGTTCTGGTTGCCACGACGGCGATGCTCGCATTCATTTCCTATTGGCGCGCCGCGGCAATCGTCCTGAACGACCTCGCATCATCGGCCTACTACGCCGGCGGCGAAGCAGAGCAGTTCATCGGCAAGGCTGCGCCCTGGTTCATTCTAGCGACGATGCTGCTGTCGTACGCGGTCTCGCAGGTGTACGTCGAGAGTTGCAGCATGTTCGTGCGCGGCGGCGTTTATCGCGTGGTGAAGGAAGCGATGGGCGGGACGCTGGCGAAATTCTCGGTGTCCGCGCTGATGTTTGACTACGTGCTGACGGGGCCGATCAGCGGCGTTTCGGCGGGGCAATATCTGGCGGGATTGCTGAACGAGCTGTTTGCCTATGCCCATATCAATCTTGTTCTGAGCAACGGCGCGACAGCAGCCGCGTTCGCCATTCTGGTGACCGTCTACTTCTGGTGGCTCAACATCAAGGGCATCACGGAATCGAGCGAAAAAGCGCTCTGGATCATGCAGCTCACCACCGTGATGGTCGTGATGCTGATCGCATGGTGCGGCTACACGCTCTTCGTGCGCGGATTTCAGCTGCCGCCCGCGCCGATCCCACGGAATCTCGTTCTTGACAGCCACTCGCTTGGGTGGCTATCGGGCAGGGAGTGGGCCAAGACGCTCACTCTCGTCGCTATATTCGTCGGCCTGGGCCATTCCGTTCTGGCGATGAGCGGCGAAGAATCGCTCGCGCAGGTCTACCGCGAGATCGAGCATCCGAAGCTCGCGAATCTGAAAAAAGCGGCGTTCGTAATCTTCATTTACAGCCTGGTCTTCACCTCGCTGGTTTCATTCTTCGCGGTGATGATCATTCCGGATAAGACGCGGCCGCAGTTCTTCGAGAATCTGATTGGCGGGCTGGCGATGAGTTTGACCGGGCCCTTCGTGGCGCGCCTGGCGTTTCATATTTTCGTGGTTGTTGTTGGCACGCTGATTCTTTCCGGCGCGGTGAACACGGCGATCGTCGGATCGAACGGCGTGCTGAACCGCGTTTCTGAAGATGGCGTGCTGTCCGACTGGTTCCGGCAGCCGCATCCGAAGTACGGGACGTCGCACCGCATCATCAACACCGTGGTCATGCTGCAGATCGTTACGATCCTGATCAGCCGCGGCGACGTGACGTTTCTGGCGAACCTCTATGCGTTTGGCGTGATCTGGAGCTTTGCACTGAAGGGAATCGCCGTATTGGTGCTGCGGTACACGCATCCGCAGAATCGCGGGTTCCGCGTGCCGCTCAATTTCCGTATCGCCGGCGTGGAGATTCCGGTGGGACTCGGATTGATCACGCTGGTGCTGCTCGGGATCGCCGTGGTGAATCTTTTCACGAAGCCGGCGGCGACTATATCCGGCGTGATTTTTTCGGGATTGTTATTCGCGGCATTTGAAATTTCAGAGAAGAGAATCCTTCATGCGCGCATGAGCCGCGGTGAAGGCCGCGTCGAGCTCGATCAGTTCAACCTGGCGCAGGAAGCGGATCTGACGCCGGAGAACGTGGGCGTTCAGCCCGGAAATATCCTGGTTCCGGTGAGCACGCAGTACGCGCTCTATCCGCTGGAGGCTGCTCTGCGCCGAGCCAAGCGCAGGCAGGCGGAAATTGTGGTGTTGCACGTGCGGCTGCTGCGTCGAGCGGCCTCGGGCGAATACGATCTCGCGCCGGACCAGCTGTTCACCACGATCGAGCAGCTACTTTTCACCAAAGTACTGTCGCTTGCCGAAAAAGAAGGAAAACCCGTACGTCTGGCCGTCGCGGCTGCCAACGATTTGTGGGAAGGTGTGCTGCGCACGGCGGCGAACCTGGGGTCGAGCGCGATCGTCGCGGGACGCTCGTCGAAGGAATCGATCACCGAGCAGGCGCACGACATCGGATTGGCCTGGGAGCGAATGGCTGAGCCGCGCCCGCGCGTGACTCTGGAGCTTTTCACGCCGTCCGGCCAAGAGCAGGTGTTCTATCTGGGTCCGCACGCTCCGCGAATGACCCCGAAAGAAATCGATCTGCTGCATAAAATTTGGCTGCAACTGGGCGAGAGACTGCCTGGAAAAGAAATCCATCATCACGATATCGTTCATTTCGCACTGACGGAAGTCGAGCGAGAGCTCGGGAATGGCGGGAGCGAGGAAGTTCTCAACCGCTTGCGCGATCACATTTCCGACATTGAGAACCGCCGACAGAATCCGTGACGGTTCGACCTCGTTCTTCGATTGATTGAGGTGGCCGCATGGCCGAAGGGCGCATTCTGGTAGTGGACGACGAGCCGCAGATCCGCAGGGTGATGCGCGCGACGCTGGTCCATGAAGGCTACGAAGTGATGGACGCGCGCAGCGGACCGGACGCGCTCGACCGCCTGCATTCTGAAAAATTCGACCTGATACTCCTCGATATAAACATGCCCGGGCTGACCGGCATTGAGACCTGCCGGCAGATCCGCCTGGTCTCCGACGTCGGGATCATCATGATGACCGTCCGCGATAAGGAGAGCGACAAAGTCGCAGCGCTGGACGTCGGCGCGGACGACTACGTTACGAAACCTTTCAGCATGCCGGAGATGCTCGCACGGATCCGCGCCGTGCTTCGCAGAAATTCGACGCTCCCGGCGACGGGGATTTCCAATGTGTGGATTGGCGACGTGGAAGTCGATTTTCGTTCGCGCCGGCTGACGTCCAACGGCAAGCAAATCCGGTTGAGCGCCAAGGAGTTCGATTTGCTCGCGTATCTCGCGGCGCATCCCAATCGCGCGATTCCTCACGAGGAGTTGCTTCACGCGGTGTGGGGGCCGGAGTACGGCGAGGAACGTGAGTACCTGCGAGTCTTCATCAACCGGCTGCGAAAAAAGATTGAGCCGTCGCCGCAGGATCCGCAGTTCTTAATCAAAGAGCCGTGGATCGGCTACAGCCTGAAGCTTTCGGGCAAGTGAGACGGCCGTGTCCGGGGGTTCATAACGCGCTTATTTCTTGTTGATGCCTGTTGAAGCGAATCAAAGCTACTGGTTGGGTGGTCTATGGCGAAGCGGCTTCGAGTTCACGAATTCGGCAGCGCCGGGCAGCGAGGCTTTCTGCACCCGGACGCCGATCCTTCGCTGCCGATCACAGTGCTGTACACGACGCGGGAAGGAACTCTGGCAGCGCTGAAAGCGTCAGCCGTGCTGGCAAGAGATCTGGAAGTCGCTCTCGGATTGCTCATTACCGAAGTTGTCCCGTTTCGCCTTCCGCTGGATCGGCCGCGCGTGTCCGTAGAGTTCCTCAAGCGGCGTCAGGAAGCCCTGGTTGCCGAGGCGGGACTTGAAGGCGGCGAGATCAGCGTGCAGATATGCATCTGCCGCGATACGAAGGAAACGCTGGGACGGCTGCTACCGGCGCCCTCTCTCTTCGTGCTCGGGGGCCGTAGGCGATGGTGGCCCACACGCGAACAGCGCCTCGAGACCTTCCTGGCGCGGCTAGGGCATCAAGTCGTGTTCATTGATTCCGATGCCGAAATACGCTCCGCCGACCCGGGAATCTCGACCGGTCCAAGTTATTCGCCGGAACCTTCGATTCGCTGAAACGAATTCCCGTCGTCTTAAATTCGTCCTCTTCGTGCTGCGAGTCAGAAAAGCGGCAGGCCGAGGCTTGCTTTCCCGATGAAATCCTTGAGGACGTCGCTTGACGGCGCCATAATGGACGCGGCCTGGCCGTCGCGGAAAATTCTTTCGAGGCCGCCCCGCCTGCCGAAGGCCCATCCTCCGCCGAGCGTCATGGCCCGCGAGACGGCGGCAAGACACGCATCTGCGGTGACCGCTTTCACGCCGAGGACATCCAGCATGGCGGTGGGGTCAGCGGCTAGAGCTTTGCGAATCGTCTCCCGCACGTAGGCGTGGCTGGAATTTACCGCGAGCGTGATTTCGGCGATCAGAAATTGCACGCGCGGAATCGATGCGAGCGCCGCGCCGGCGGCGTGCTCGTATTTTCGAGCGCCCACGCGAGCGGCGATTGTTTGATGCGCGGATTTCGCAATTCCCACGGAAACCGACGCCACGCCGATCTGGAAATGCGGCAAGACGGTTTCAAGCATGGTTTGAAAGCCTGTGCCTTCGGCTCCGAGCCGTGTTTTGTCGTCTATCGCGACGTCCTTAAGCGTCATGGGCCCACTGGCGTTGCCCGCGAGTCCCAGCCCTTCGAAGCGGCCCTGCGTTGTGAAACCGGCGGTGTTCTTGGCGATGAGGTAGAGATCGGATTCGGTGGCGGCAGTCGCGCCGGCCTTGCGCGCGGATACAACGTAGGTATCGGCTTCGCCGGCGCTGGTTACGAAACTTTTCGTCGCGCTGAGCGTTTTTCGGTCGCCATCCTTGCGAACCTCGCTCACCGGAGCGTAGAAGTGGCCGCCCGATCCGGCTTCGCTGAACGCGAGTGTACTCAGATTCTCACCTCGGGCGCACCCCGGTAACACGCGCTGTTTCAAATCCTCGCTGCCTTTGGCCGCTATGACGGCGGTGGCGCAGAAATGCATCAGTATGACCATCGCGGTTGACGCGCAGTTCTGGGACTGAGTGTCCAGCACCTGCGACATCTCGGTCAGGCTCCCGCCCGCTCCTCCATACTGCACGGGGATCATCAGACCGAGCACACCCGCTTGACCGAGCGCCTGCAGATTTTCGCGGGGAAAGCGGCGCGACTGGTCGATCTGGTCGGCGTTCGGGCCAAGAATCTCTTTCGAGAGCTTTTCGTTTACAGCCAGAATTGTCTTTACGTCGTACATGGATTCTCCTCCCCTGGAATCAGCGGTTCGATGGAAATTAGAACTTGAAATGATTGCCTGCTAACTCGAACACAGGATACGGTTATGGGCGGAAAGCGAAAGGTGGCCGCCAGGCCCCGTTAGGCAGAAATTCAAGTGAATCCGGTGGCGGGTTGTGGCGATCGGCCGATGGCGGCGAGAGACATAAAGAGGGCACTTGAGCGCCACCAACTGCGGCGCTCAATCGTTCGCAGGAGAGTATAGGCGGGTAGCTGGGTCTTGCCAAGCGCGCGGCGGAAAAATGCGACCCTGCGCCTCGACAGAAGTTGTGAGAAAGAGATTTTAATTCTGTTCCGGTCTGCTCGGCACCGGGATGAGTCTCCTCAATCTTACACCAGGGCGGAAAAGCCTTCGATTGCCGGCCCGGAACTACCAGTAGCTGGTCATCAAGCTTCCTCGTTTGAAGCCGCGAGCACACCTTCCGTGCGGGCGATGACTGCTGAAGCCAGGCAGTTTCCCAGGACATTCAGCGCGGTGCGTCCCATGTCGATCAGCGCGTCGATTCCCAGGATCAGGAAAATGGGCTCGGACGGCAGGTGAAACGTCGCAGCCGTTGCCGTCAGAACGACCAGCACCGCGCGTGGCACGCCTGCGATTCCCTTACTCATCAGCATCAACGTGAAAACCATTGCCAATTGACCAGTCCAAGACATGTGAATGCCAGCGGCTTGAGCGACAAAAACGGACGCCAGCGAGAGATAGAGCGTTGAACCATCCATGTTGAAGCTGTATCCCGTGGGGATGACGAAGGCCACAATTTGCCGGGGCACTCCAAAGATCTCCATTTCCTCCATGGCGCGCGGCAGGGCCGCTTCGGACGTGCTGGTGGCAAACGCGATGCTCACAGGCTCCGCCACTGCTTTCACAAATCGGCGCAGAGGGAGGCGAGCCCACAATGCCACCGGTATCAGCACGGCCAATATGAACGCGAAGAATGCGCCATAGGCCGTCAACAGTAGTTTGGCCAGAGGCAGGAGCGCGCCAGTACCCATGTGGCCCACGGTGTACGCCAGCGCAGCTCCGACTCCAAACGGAGCGAAATACATCACGATATTCGTGAAGAAAAACATCACCTGCGTCAGGGACCTGCAGAAGCTCAGAATGGGAGCGCGGCTTGGCTCCGGCACAAGCGATAACGCAATTCCAAAGAGTACGGCGAACACGGCGACCTGCAAAATCTGCCCTTCAGCGATGGACTTCGCAAGGTTCTCGGGAAAGACCTGGACGAGAAACTTGTCCCAGGATATCGGAGCAGCAACCGGGGGCGCTGATGACACAGCCGTTTGCGGAGGCACAAGCCCCTCACCGGCGCGGCTTATATCAATGGCGGCAACTCCGATGAATAGTGCCAGCGTGGTGACAAGCTCAAAGTAAACAAGCGTCTTGACGCTGATGCGTCCCAGGCGGCGCAAATCGCCGTGGCCCGCAATGCCGGAAATCAGCGAACCCAGGATGAGCGGCGCGACGATGACTTTGATCAGCCGCAAAAAGATGTCGCTCAAGAACCGCAGATGCTCTGCAATCCCGGGTCGATCGAATCCAATCTCGCCGCCGAAGAGCATCGCGAAGAAAATCCAGTAGGTAAGCGATCGCTTGCGCAGCCCGCCGGCCGCAAGGCAGAGCAAGCCGATCCAACGCAAGCCCGCAAACCACGTATGGCCAGGGAGAAATGCTGAGCAAATAATTCCAGCGAAGAACAACACGACGCCAGCGAGCGTCATTGCGGTCAGCGCTCGCAAGCGCGAGGCAGCAGATGACGCGTTTGGAGCTCGGGCGTCCACGGTCAGCGGGTTCTGATGTCAGACGGAAACGTGTGACTTCGCGCCGCGATCACAATTCTTGCGCTCATCGAATCTTTTCCGCACCGCAGGCATCTGTTACCTTGAAAAATATGCCGACGATCACGTATTTGGAATGCTCACGCTGCAAAACTACCGTTTCAGCCGAAACGCCGCAAACGCTGTGCCCGCGGTGCAAAGGCTCGTTCTACGTCCGCTACGATCTCACCGCTCTGCGCGGCCGTGCCGCCCGCGATGATATTGCCCGGCAGGCTGCCGCATCGCCTTGGACCGGAATGTGGCGCTATCGCCCGGTCCTTCCTGACGCGGAGCCGGTCTCGCTCGGCGAGGGCTGGACGCCGATGCTACATAGCCGACGTCACGCGGGCGTTTTCCTCAAAGAAGAGGGCGCGAATCCAACGGGCACGTTCAAGGCCCGCGGGCTTGCGCTTGCCGTCACCATGGCTCGTCACTACGGGCTGCGCAAACTCGCCGTCCCATCCGCCGGCAACGCAGCGGGAGCACTTGCCGCTTACGCCGCCGCCGCCGGCATCGAAGCACACATTTTCATGCCGCGCGACGTGCCCTTCGCCAATTACGTCGAGGCGGTAGCCTACGGCGCGAACGTGACTCTGGTCAACGGTCTAATTTCGGATTGCGGCCGCCTGGTGGCCGAGCGAAAGGAAAAGGAGGGGTGGTTTGATATCTCGACGCTCAAAGAACCCTTCCGGGTCGAAGGCAAGAAGACGATGGGTTACGAATTGGTTGAGCAACTGGGTTGGGAATACCCGGATGCGGTTTTCTACCCCACGGGTGGTGGCGTCGGATTGATCGGAATGTGGAAAGCGTTCGCAGAACTCGAGGAGCTCGGCTGGGTCCGACCAGGCAAGAAACCTCGCATGATCGCGGTGCAATCCTCGGGCTGTGCGCCGGTAGCCCGCGCGTTTGAAGAGGGTGCGAATGTAAGCCAGATGTGGAAAAACGCGGAGACATTCGCCGCCGGTCTGCGCGTTCCGAAACCTTATGGCGACTCTATCATGCTGGAGATTCTCCGCGATTCAGGCGGTGTGGCGCTCGCATTGCCCGATGACAAGATTCTTGCCTCACTCAAGGACTGGGCGCGAAACGAGGGGCTCTTCCTTTCGCCAGAGGGCGCTGCTGCCACGGCCGCGTACGATCATCTGCTCGGGAGTGGGTACTTGAAACCAGAAGATCGAGTCGTGCTGTTTAACACGGGAGCAGGCCTCAAGTATACGGATGTGACGGCAGAAGCGATGCACCTAAAGCGCCCTTCCGTTTCGCAGTGATTTTTTGCGCTCGCGCTTTTGGCATTGACATGAAAAGCATCCTCTTGTAGCGTGATCTCGCAATGAGATTGCGAAGCCAGAAGATCAGTTTGTTGGCCTGTTGTACGTGTTCGGGCAGGGTGTCTTCTGGCAGTGGGGAGCTAGTGACGGCGATGTAAGAGCTGAATCCCCGTCGTGAGTTTCGCCGACCCACCGCCAGAGACCCTCTGGCAGGTGGGTTTTGTGTTTTTGGATCCGCTACAAACAAGAATACGCCGCGTATCGGCGAGAAATTTGAGGTGCCATCCGACCAGTCCCCTGGAGGCTTGGAGCGCCAATCTTTCAGGAGAGAGTTTAATGCGGAAATTTCTATTCCTTCTTGCGTTCAGCACGCATCTAGTGGCCGCTGCGGCAACAGCGCCTTCGGCTCACATTACATCCCCAGAAGAGGCGTTCGGATTCAAGCCGGGCACCGATCGCAAGTTGGCGGACTGGAAGGAAATTACCGCCTACTTTCAGAAGCTCGCGTCGCAATCGGACCGGGTGCGATATGCCGAACTCGGCAAAACAACCGAAGGACGCGCGTTCGTGGCCGTCACGATTTCCTCTTCCTACAATCTGGCCCACCTGAGCGAATATCAAGAGATTCAACGCCGACTGGCCGATCCACGTCTCACGTCGCCGGATCAAGCGAAGAGTTTCATCGACCGCGGCAAGACGGTTCTTGTCGTGACATGCAACATTCACTCGACTGAAATCGCAAGTTCGCAAAGCGCTACTGAATTTGCGTATCGGCTCGCGACGGGAAGCACTCCCGAAATTCTTTCCATTCTGCACAACACCATCATTGTGCTGGTGCCGTCCTTGAATCCTGACGGCCAGCAGCTGGTGGTCGACTGGTACAAGAAGTATCTCGGCACGCCGTACGAGGGAACGAATCCCGTTGTTTTGTGGCATCACTATGTGGGCCACGACGACAACCGCGATTGGGCATCTTTCACGCAGGTGGAAACGCGCCTTGCCGTCGAGAAGGTCATCAATCCCTGGCATCCCCAGATTCTGTATGACCTGCATCAGATGGGGTCCAACGGGCCTCGCATCTACCTTCCGCCATGGGTTGATCCAATCGATCCGAATATCGATCCGCTGCTGGTCTCGTCCATGAACGCGCTCGGCGTGAATACGGCACTGGAGATTTCACAGACCGGCAAGCAAGGCGTATTGGTGAACGGCGTCTACGACCTTTGGTCGCCCGAACGCGATTACATCGTCTATCACAATGGGCTGCGCGTTCTAACAGAATCGGCAAGCGTGAACATCGCTTCTCCCATTGATATTCCGTTCAGCAAGCTGGGGCGGGGCATCGGCTACGACGCCAAAGTGGCCGCGTGGAACTTCCCCAGCCCCTGGAAGGGCGGGATCTGGCGGCTCGGCGATATCGTTGACTATCAACTCGATGCCCTCCTATCAATTGCCGCGAATGCTGCGACCTACCGCGAACGCTATCTAAGCAATTTTTGGGAAGTTGGACTCAACGCAGTGAATCGCAGATCCAGCCCCTATGCGTTCGTGATCCCGGCGGAGCAGACAGATCCTGCAGCCGTAGCCCGACTTATCAACACACTGCGCATTGCAGCGGTTGACGTGCAGGAAGCCAGCGCAGATTTCGAAGCGGACGGAAGGCATTACGCGAAGGGCAGCTATATCGTTCTTCTCAATCAGCCCTACGGAGCCTTCGCCAAAACGCTTCTGGAAATTCAGCACTACCCTGACTTGCGCGAATATCCGGGAGGACCGCCGCAGCGGCCCTACGACGTAACTGCTCAAAGCCTGCCTTTGCTTTTCGGCGTGGATGCGTTCGGAGTAAACGAAAAGTTCACTGCTCCGGGTGCCAATGTCGACAGGGCAAAACTCGCATCCGGCCATTTTCGGGAGTCGGCCGGCGCCGCCGGCTACGTGATTGCCGATACGACAAACAGCGATCTTTACGCTCTGTTTTCGCTGCTCAAGGACGGTGTCCGAGCCTACCGCCTCAGAAGCGTCGGTTATGATCCAGGTACGATCTATATCCCCCAACAGAATGGTGTCGCCACCAAACTGGCCGCGGTGGCACAACGGCTTCCCATCGACATCTCTCCCGTAGACCAAGACGTGTCCGGAAACGCCCTGGCCGTAACTCTTCCTCGCATTGGTCTCTACAAAAGTTGGGTGCCATCGATGGATGAAGGATGGACGCGTTGGATATTTGACCAGAACGGAATCCCGTACGCGAGCGTCGTGGACGCCGATATTCGCAAGGGAGACCTGAACAGCCGCTTCGACGTGATTATTCTGCCCGATAACAACCCGAAGGCAATCACGAGCGGACGGGTTGAGCGTGAGGATGATAACGATGGGATTGCACCGCCGCCAACGCCGCCGGAGTTCACGGGCGGTCTGGGAGAGAGCGGCCTCGCCAATCTCAATGCGTTTGTAGAGGCGGGTGGCACGATTGTGGCTTTCAACAAAGCCTCGCAGGTCTATGCGCAGAAAAATTCGCCGGGAGTAAGCAATGCTCTCGATAGCGTCAATCGGAAGGATTTCTACGTTCCCGGATCGATCCTCCAGATCTCGGTCGACATATCAAATCCAATCGCCTTCGGCTCGACTCCTACCGTCCCGGTTTGGTTTGAGTTGGGCCCGTCGTTCAACGTGAGTGGAGACGCACATTCGATCGCCACATACGCCAGCGACAATCCACTACTCAGCGGCTGGATTTTGGGCGGCCAGCACCTGAAAGGTACGTCTGCGATCGCGGAAAAACCGGTGGGTAAAGGCCGGCTCATTCTCTTTGGCTTCCGGCCTCAATACCGTGCTCAGTCCGAAGTGACCTACAAGTTTTTCTTCAACGCGCTGCTGTACGCAAGCTCGACGCCCCAGATTTTGGGCTCGCAAAACTCCTCGTCCGGCAGCGACAAGCCGCCGGTTGTTGCTCGGGTTGCCCAGTGACGGGTTCTCAAAGCCGCCGTCGCTTCCTGGGCGCGACGGCCGCCCTGGGGGCAAGCCTCGCCGGGGCGGCCCGGGATATTTGGGGTCAGGCGGCCGCGCAACTTGGAGCGCCGTTGCGGCCCTACGGCGACCGCTCGCCGTTTGAAAGGGCCGTGCGGAAAAGTCTGCGGACGGTCACGTTTCCGGGCACGGGTTCGACCGAAACGCCGCTGCAGGACCTTTACGGCACGATCACGCCATCGTCGCTTCACTTCGAACGCCACCACGCCGGCGTACCATCGATCGATCCCGAAAAGCACGAACTCCTGATTCATGGATTGGTCGAACGGCCTCTGGTTTTCAATCTCGAGGAACTCAAGCGCCTTCGGTTCGTTTCGCGGATTCAATTCATCGAGTGTTCCGGCAACAGTGCTGCTGAACTCACGGGCCAGCCCGGAATCAATCCGCAGCAGACAGCCGGTTTGCTGAGTTGCAGTGAATGGACCGGAGTCTTGCTCTCCACTTTGCTTCGCGAAGCGGGCCTGAAGCCGAAAGCGCGATGGGTGCTCGCCGAAGGAGCCGATGCCAGCCGGCTAGGACGCAGCATTCCGATTGCAAAGGCTCTCGACGATGTCATCGTCGCATACGGGCAAAATGGAGAAGCCGTGCGGCCGGAGCAGGGTTATCCCCTTCGGCTGGTAGTTCCCGGTTGGGAGGGCAACGTCAGCATCAAATGGCTTCGACGGTTGCATGTTATCGATCAGCCCGCTATGACCAAGGATGAGGCAGCTTCTTACACGGATCTTCTTCCGAATGGCAAAGCATGGAAATTCAGTTTCGTCATGGAAGCGAAATCCATCGTCACGAGCCCAGCCGGGGGCCAGCAGCTGAATGGTCCCGGATTCTACGAGATTTCGGGATTAGCGTGGTCGGGCCGGGCGCGTGTTGTTGCAGTCGAGGTATCGACCGACAACGGGAAAAAGTGGCAAAGAGCAGAACTGCAAGAACCTGTCTTAGAAAAATCACTGGTACGCTTCCGGTTGCCATGGAACTGGGATGGCAAAGAGGCTGTGATCGGGTCGCGCTGCATCGACCAAACGGGGTATGTGCAACCGCTGCGCGAACAACTCGTCGCGTCGCGCGGCACTCAAGCCGTCGATCATTACAACGGGATCAAGTGGTGGCGCCTGCAGAACGACGGAGCGCTAACTCATGCGTAGGAAAGCGTTGCCTCTGGTTGTTGTGTATGCGTTCGTCACGGTGTCCCTAGGCGCCCAGACGGGCCAACTGAATCTCGGCAGAAGTCCTAGCCCGGATGAGATTCGGGAGCGCGACATTACTGTGCTGCCCGATGGAACTGGACTTCCCGTCGGCAAAGGCGGTGCTTCGGACGGCGAGATCATATACCGCGACAAGTGCGCGAACTGCCATGGCGTGAATGGCGAAGGAAACAGGCCCGTGGGCCAAGCTCTCGTTGGAGGGATCGGGACGCTGGGATCACCCAACCCCGTGAAAACAATCGGCAGTTACTGGCCCTATGCCACGAGCGTCTGGGATTACATCCATCGCGCCATGCCATATAACGAACCTGGCTCACTGTCTGCGGATGAAACGTATGCCGTCACTGCCTATCTGCTCTTTCGCAACGGCATCATTCAACGAAACGCAGCCTTGACGCAGGAGAATCTGGCAAAAGTACACATGCCGAACAGAGACGGATTCGTGCCGGATTCACGTCCTGATGTTGGTAAAACCGCAAAGACGTCGCAGTCTCCCAAATAGTCAGCGGCTCGGAACCGACTTCCGCCGGGCCCGGTGGACGCGGCAACAGAAAAATTGAAGAGGAGAGTAAATGCGAACGATCGCTTTATCCTTTTTCTTTCTTGCAGGGGCCGCTGCCGCGCAGGCCCCGACATTTCAACCGGTGGGTACTATCCAGCAGCTGATGACGGGAATCATCGTTCCGGCTTCCAACGTTATTTTCAAAGCTCCGAACGATCCTCCCAAAGACGACAAGGACTGGAGCGTGATACAAAACAATGCCCTGCTGCTGACGGAGTCCGGAAATCTTCTGATTATTCCTGGCCGCGCGAAGGACGACGGCGAGTGGATTAAGGACTCTCGCTCGTTGATCGATGCTGGATCCGGGGCTCTAAAGGCAGCGAACGCGAAGGACATCGATGGCGTGACGGTTGCGGGAGATCAAATTCTGGCGGCCTGCTCCGGCTGCCATCACAAATACAATTCGAAATAGTCGCCCTGTGGATTCAGCGGGATGCGCGCTAGTAGAACCCGATGGCCCGACCCGCTACGCCGACTCCCAGCCAAAGAACCAACGAGACGACGGCCGCGATCTTTGGCCACGCAGACAGCGGTTGCGGGTCCGATCGCACGATCCTGAGGTGAAGCGTAAAATAAAATAATACTGCGAGAGCCAAGATCAGCATCTTCAGTCGAAAAGCAGGGCTGTAGTAATACTTCAGTGGAAAGGCTGTCGCCAACAGCGTTCCTGAAGCCAACATCACAGCAAGACTGCCGATCAGAATGGGCCAAAGATCCTTCGCGAGGCGTGCGACAGGCCGCCGCCGAAGAACGACACCGAGCAGGCGCAAGTCGACGATGAGAATGGCCCCTCCCAGGCCCGCTAGCCCCAATAGATGCGCCATTTCAACGATTGCGAAATCCCAGTGCGAATTGCGCATCTCGACGCTCAGATGCGTATGAAGAAGCCAACGAAGAAAGTGGAGAGTTGACATTTGAAGTAGCGGCCTCGCTGCTCAGTCACGCTCGGTGTCTGCTTAAAGGAGAATAGGGAATACCTTGCGTCAAATTGTTGCGGAATGACCGTCAGTGACCGTACGCAATCGCCCGGCCCGCGACGATGATTGCGGCCCAAAGCGCCAGGGAGCACACAGCGGAGATTCGGGCCGGCACCGGCGCAACGGGAGCGTCATCCCATGAATCCACTTTACGGTAAATCGTCGAATGGAAAATTAGGGGATTCAGACCGGCGAGCAAGAGCAGCACGAGCTTGATCCGGAACGCGACGTTTCCGTAGGATTTGGCCGCCTCGGACCAGAACAACAAGAAGCCGCTCACGAACATGATTGCGAATCCGATCCACACCAGCGGGAGAATCGAACCCGCGATATCGGAGAACTTCTCGTCTTTCAAGACAATGCCGAGCAGCCGCAAATCCATCACCGCGACAGTCCCCACGAGCAGCGTGATGCCTAACACATGGACCGTCTCGATGACCGGAAACAAGTTTGTCGACTCCCGAATCGTGGTTCCGACGTAAGAGTCATACAGAAACAAGCAAAACTGGTGCAAGAAAGACATCTGGGATCGAGCCTCCCCATAACTGAAAAACGAACGTGGTCTACGGGCCGTCGACCGACCTTCGAGATGGCGGATCTTCGTCGCCGGGGCCGCCCTCGGTCGCCGGCGACGAAGGCCGCTGTGTCACTGGTTGCTTCCGTCCCCCTTATTGGGATCGCCGGGGCCGCCGTCCCCTGGGGTGCCTCCGAAAATCTTCCGGCCGTCGGCTAAGGTCACTCGTCTGCCGTCTGCGAGGTGGGAGCCGTCTTTCGCGAGATAGCCTTCGATGGTCACGTGATCGCCGATCTTCAGCGAATCCCGAGTCCAACCGCGGCGAATCAATCCGCCAGGGCTGTCCGTCTCAATCCCCCAGTTCACGGTGTTGCCTTTGCCATCTGGTACGTCCACGTAGAAATAGACGTGCGGGTTCGACCACTCCACCTTCGTAACAATGCCCTTGAGCTGGATCGGTTTGTTCTCATCGAACTCGGCACCGAACGAATGATGCGCCCACGCTGGCGAGGCCAGAAGCCACGCCGTGAAAGCCACTGCCAGAAGTCTGCTCTTCATGATCGAACTCTCCCGATATTCAAAGTTGTAAAATTACGACCGAGCGTGCGTTGCGACGACGAAACGAAGGTCTCTGGATCGGCCTAGGAAGGCTGGAATCGGAGGAGTTCGCCGGAAAAGAAAAAAGGCCCGCTTCCGACTTGCTGGAGCGGGCCTTCAAAAATTATAAAGACTTAACGGTTACAGTTGTCTGTTCACACGTACGTCCCGTCCGCCAGCATCAGGATGTGGACACGACAACACGAAATCATCGTGTGGAAGTTCACGTAGCCAACCTAACGTGCTCGGCATGTTCTGTCAAGAGTGTTTTCAAACTGTGTCAAAGCTCGATAGAAATGTCCCCTTTTTTTGTTTTTTTGGTTTGACAAAGCTCACAGCTAATCTTGACACGGCAAACCGACTACGCTAAGGTGCACGCATGCATTCGTTCACGATCACCGCTTGTTGTTGTCCGCACAGCCATGTGCTGACCTGCGGGGATCATTTCTGTTGTCTCTGATTTTGCCGCGACTCCGATAGCGGCCTAAGCCCCCAGTTCAGCCAGTCCTGGCCGCCGTGCGTATTCTTTCCGGCCTATCAAGAATCCCGAAACCGTTTCAGGCAGTAACCACAGAATCCAGGAGAATGAGACAGTGAGAATCTCTCTTTTAGCGCGAGTGACTGCAGCAGCATCTTTGTTCACATTACCGGTCATCTTTTTGCCTGCGCAGGCTCAAACGCAAACGCCGACCAAGACGGAGCAAACCCGTCCGGACGGCGATGGCGGAGGTTACGGAAAGTACGCAATCCCCAAGAACCCGCCCTCAAGACCAACTCCGCGAACGCCGGACGGCAAACCGGACCTTTCGGGAGTATGGGGCGGGCCATCTGGACTGCAAAACATCGGAAGAGAGCTGCCAGGGACGCTGCTGCCTTACACGGACGCAGGCCGTGCAGCCTATCAATACAATCTCACGAAGGCGATCGACCCGTCCGCCCTTTGCATCATTCAGGGTGTCCCTCGCGCCGACCTGAGCGGCCAGCCGTTCGAAATCTTTCAACGTCCCGGCCGAGTGGCGATTCTGTACGAGCGCGATACGAGTTGGCGAATCATAGCCGCCGACGGCCGGCAGCACCCCAAGGAACCTGAGCCGTCCTTCTTCGGCGACTCAGTTGGCACGTGGGACGGCGATACCTTCGTCGTGGACTCGATTGGATTCAAGGGCGACAAAATCTGGGCCGATGAAACCGCTCACGCACAGAGTGACCAGCTCCATTTGATCGAGCGCTTTAGCCGCCCGGATTTCGATCATCTTCAGGCGGAGGTCACGATCGACGACCCCAAGTACTACACTGCGCCCTTCAAATTCACTCGCAAATTCAGGCTGCTGCCCTACGAGCTGATCGAACAGGCTTGCGACGAGAACAATATCGATCGGACTCACATCGGCGTCGGTCTCGGAACCAAGGACGGAACGCGCGGTTATGACAAGAATGCACCAAAACCGGGCGCTCAAGGACCATCCGCCTCCAACCAATAGCCGATTGTCACCCAGCGCATCGGCGCCGCGGCCGTAAACAGATGTCTGCGGTCGCGGCGGTTGTTGCTGGGTCACGGTCGCCCCGCGCGAGGCCTGTTCCATGCCCGATTCCGACGATTCAAGTATTGACCTCAGGGGAATTGTCCCTGTTGCGTCGAGAATTGCTGCCGACGCCGCCAGCGTCGTTCAGGCCACGCGTGTTCGCAAGACTGTCGTCCGGCTGGGTATCTCAGTCGCGTTTCTGGCTTACGTTGATCGCGCCTCGATCAGTCAGGCCGCCCCCAATATCATGCGCGACCTCGGACTCAGCAAATTGCAGATGGGCTATGTCTTTTCGGCCTTTGGTCTGGCATATGCGGCTCTCGAGCTCCCGAGCGGCTGGCTGTGCGACCGCATCGGAGCGCGGAAGGTTCTGACGCGCGTCGTTTTGTTTTGGTCGGTGCTGACCGCTGCGACCGGACTGGCTTGGAGTTACCTCTCCATGCTGATTATCCGTCTGTTTTTCGGCGCGGGTGAATCCGGTTGCTTTCCTAGCCTGGCAAAAATATTCAGCGAGTGGCTTCCGGCGGAGGAAAGGGCGATCGCGGAAGGCTGGAAAGCTGCCATGGCCCGGTGGGGCGGCGCCTTTGCACCGTACTTGGTCGTAAGCCTTTACGCATTTATGGGCTGGAGGCAAACGTTCGTCGTCTTCGGCGCCGTCGGCCTGATCTGGTGTGCGATATTTTATTCCTTCTTTCGTGACCACCCTCGCCAGCACAGCGGTGTGAATTCCGCGGAGCTTGCAATCATCGAGCAGAATCGTCGCCAGCGGGTGATAAATACCTCAGGAGCGCCGTTACGCAGGTTTGCACGATCCACAAGCGCCTGGGCGCTCTGCTGGCAGTGGTTCTGCCACAACTACGGCACTTATTTTTACCTCACCTGGCTTCCGATATATCTTCAACAGGCGCGAGGAATGAACCTTAAAGCGTCCGCTGTCCTGGCCGGCATGCCATTGCTGTTCGCTGGCTTCGGCACATTGGCAGGCGGAGCGGTGGCGCGTCGAGTGTCGCAAGCCATCGGCAGAACGCGGGCACGTAAAGGCATCGCCTACGCCTCCTATGGCATGGCTGCTGCCCTGTTGCTGGTCTTCACGGTGATTCGCAATCCGACGCTGGCTGTCGTCGTAATGAGCTTGTCCAGCTTCGCGGTAGAGTTCAGCACCCCGGTAACCTGGATAACTGCCGTCGATTTGGGAGGAGATGCCGTCGGGACGCTTACAGGCGCGATGCAAAGCCTCGGGCAGATCGGCGCCAGTGCGGCTCCCGCGTTGATTGGCTACGTTCTGACCGTCACGCGTAACGACTGGACTCTGACCTTCTATATCTCGGCTGCGATTTATTCTCTCGGCATCGCCTTCTGGTCCGTAATCGATCCAATTCGTCGCCTTGACGGAGTAGAAGCCGCGTAAATCGCGATGGCGGTCCGGACTCTCAGCTGGTCGACACGGGTAACCAGGGAAACAGCAGTTCCGCAACGCGATAGGCTTCTTCCAAGTGTGGATACCCCGACAGGATAAAAGTCTCAATTCCTAAATCCGCGTATTCCAGCATTCGCTTGGCTACAGTCTCCGGATCGCCCACGAGCGCCGTCCCCGCGCCCTTCCGAACAAGTCCGATGCCTGCCCACAAATTCGGACTGACCTCCAGCGAGGCGGATGATTTGCGGAGTTCGTTCATTCGTCTCTGGCCTTCCGAATCGAACCGGTCGTAGCGCTTCTGCGCTTCAAACAGCGCTTTCTGGTCGACGTAGCGGATCAATTCGTTCGCTGCCTGCCAGGCTTCCGCGGATGATTCACGGACGATCACGTGCAGCCTGATCCCAAAACGAACCGTTCGTCCAGCTTCACGCGCAACCTTGCGGACCGCCGCAATCTTTTCGGCGACCAGAATTGGCGATTCGCCCCAAGTCAAATAGACATCCACGTGTCGCGCCGCGACTTTAAGCGCGGGATCGGACGATCCGCCGAAATACACTTGCGGATAGGGCTTTTGTATCGGGCCGTAGTTTAATCGCGCCCCTTCGACCCGCAGATGCTTACCTTCAAAGCTCACCGATTCGCCGGACATTAGTGATCGCCAAATCTGCAGGAACTCATCGGTCACCTCGTAACGTTCGTCGTGATCCAAAAACACACCGTCCCCCCGAGACTCTTCCGGGTCGCCTCCCGCGACTACATTGACCAGCAGGCGTCCTCCAGAAAAACGATCGAAGGTCGCGGCCATATGCGCCGAGACCGTGGGCGATATCACGCCCGGACGCACCGCCACGAGAAATTTCAGACGCTCCGTCGAGGAAATCAGAGAAGCCGCCACGATCCAGGCGTCGTCGCACGTCCTGCCCGTCGGCAGCAACACCCCCTTGTAACCCAGCCGGTCGGCAGCCTGAGCGATCTGGCGTTGGTATGAAAACGTCGATGGCCGCGCCTGTTCGGCACTCGCCAAATAACGTCCATCGCCCAGCGTCGGCAGAAACCAAAAACACTCCATCCAATCGTCTCCAGACAAGGATTGGCGCGAAGGGAAGCGAGATCGCTCCCGGAAAAACGGTTTGGAGACACGAGGCCCCCAGGGGCAGCCTCGTGCCTCCCCCGTGTCGTTAGAACGACAGCTTCAATGCGAACTGAAGCTGTCGTCCCGTTGTATCGATCGTGCTCGTGATCTCGCCGAAACCCGCGGTACCGATCACGGAGTTGGGTGCGGAGAAGATCGCGTTGTTGAAAACCTTGAACGCCTCGGTGCGAAACTCAAGATTGCCTCCTTCGCCCAAAGCCTTAATCGGAAAATTCTTGGACAAGGTCATGTCCCAGCGTTGTTGAAATGGGGCCCGGAACGCGTTGCGCGCGGCCTCTGCGGAGCCGATCACTCTGCCACTGCCTCCGGGAGTGATCGTGTAGTTCTGATCTCCTGGCGTGAAGTACGGAGTGTAGGGCCCGCCCGGAATCACCTCGCCGCCGGCGAGCAAGGGTTGCGTCGAAACGCACCCCGCATTCAGATAGTTGTTCAGGTGATCCTTAACTGATCCGGACGCGACGATCTGGCAGTCAGGCGTGATGAGGCCGAATCCGGCCGTTCCCGTCAGAGACGACGTTCCGATCGATTGTGTGATCGAAAAAGGCAATCCGTTCTGGTACGTCGTAATTCCGGCAAGCGACCAGCGGCTAAAGAAAAAGCCGAGCGCGCCTTCTTTGGGTCCGGGCACATACCAAACGTACGTGACAACCAAACGGTTCGGCACGTTTTGTTCGGACGTAGCCTTGTTCTCGAACAGCGCGAACTGATTTCCCAGTTGTCCGCTTCCTCCGTATCCCGTGCTCGGATTTGCTTGGAAGTTGTCGATGCTCTTTGAATAGGTGTAGGCAGCCTTCAGTAGAAAGTTCTTGGTGATTCGATGTGTCAATGTCACCAGGAGCGCGTTGTAGGATGAAAACGCTTCGTTCTCGATGATCGTAAGCCCCGTCGCACTGACACCGGCAACTGGAACGCGGGCGTTGCGGTTGGCGGACGAGTTCGTCACGAGGCCGAATCGACCGGGATCGCTAGCGTTGATCAGCAGAGCGTTGTTGAGCGAGAGACCGGCGGACTGCCTGACGCCGTTGGTCCCCAGGTAGCCCACTTCGAGCGTCCAGTTTTTCGCCACTTGGCCGTCGGCGGTGACGTTCCAGTTCTCCGCATAGGGATATTTGCCGTTCCGCTGAATGCCGAAAAAGCTGATGCTCGGCTGCCCGCCTCCTGAATAGATCGGCGCTCCGGTTCCTGTCAGGCCCGTCACGGTCTGAAAGGTCGGAAACACGGGAAAGGCGCCGGGCGGCGGCAGGGCCGGGAATGGATTGTCCAGCACCTGCGTCGCAGCCGCAGACCCATACGTGATGTTCGATTGACTGATGGCTTCGAAGTAGGGCGGGTTCTGGACCAACGGCGACTGCATGTCGTCGGCAGCCTGGTAGTAGAGCCCATATCCACCCCGGATGGCGAGCTTCCCATTGCCGAGAACATCCCAAGCCAATCCGAACCTCGGCGCCCAGCTCCCGAGGTTGGAAATCGACAGGGTGGAGTCCGTGCCGTTCACTCCCGGTATCACGAATCCTTGTTCGAGACCGGTTCCGCCATACTCAATCGTTGTCGGCGAAAGCAGCGATGGGTCGAAGTTTGAAAAGTGATTGTTCTTTTCCGTCGGGTCTCCGAAATGGTCGTAACGGAGGCCCAGATTGAGTGTGAGCCGATGGGTAATGCGAAAATCATCCTGAAGGAACGCGGAATAGTCTGCCGATCGCAAGTAGAACCGCGGATATCCGGAAATCTCCGTGTCCCCAATCGGGGCGCCAATCAGAAAGTCACGGAACGAGCTATCCGCAATGCCCGATGCCGCCGACGGTTTACCGTAAAATTCATCCGCGTAGACCGCCTGAAAGCTCAAAGATCCCTGCGGCGACTGTTGCACGCCCACTTCGTTGAATTCCTCCCGGATCGTTTCGAATCCGAAGCGCAACGTGTGCTTGTTGTGAATCCACGAAAACGTGTCGCGGAAATCGAAATTCGCCGTGTGCTGTACCCGGCCCACGTTCGCCGAATAACCGCAGCAGCTCAGTGAATCGGAAAAACCGAAAGTCGGCAGAAGGTCGTTGAACGAAGAGTTCGAGCGCGTCATGCCGATATCGGCCAGCGTGATTGGCGTTCCAATCGGCTCGATGTCGCGGCGGTACCAGTTGTATCCGAACACGATTTCATTCAGGAAATTGGGGCGGATCACTTGTGTGTCGTTGATCGCCACATCCTGATTGTCCAGTGGGTACGCGTAGCCCTGCCCCAACGAACCGCTAACTCCGCCCGGATTTGAAAATAGTTGGTTCTCCACGAACGAGGAAGCCGCAATGTGGTTCACTTGCGAGCCGAGCTTGAAATCGTGGTCGAGTCTCGCGCTCACCTGGTTGGCGTTCAGGATAACGGGGCTGGAAAACGCGAATGTCCCCAACGATCCCGGCGTACCCACCAGGCTCGGAAAGAGCTCGCCTCCGTAGGGTCCCGGCGAATTGAGGATCTTCACGGCAACCGGATCGATGGCTGACACGGGAAGGTCGAATGCTGCCGCAAGACTTGCGGCAGCCCTGTTCGTCGGCAGCACCGGCAGCTCCCCGGAAATGGCTCCTGTGACGCCGTTCTTTTGCCGCATGCCTTCGTAATTGACGAAGAAATATGTGTTGTGGCCGTGAGGTATCTTGCCGCCGAACGAGCCGCCAAACTGATTTTGTTGCATGACTGGAATCGGCTGGTCTGTCTGGTTTAAGAAATAGTCGTTTGCATTGAGCACCGTGTTGCGCAGAAAGTCATACGCCACGCCGTGGTAGGAGCTGGTTCCCGCCCGCGTGACCAGGTTGATGTTGCCGCCTGACCCGTATGCGGAAGTCGCGTCGTAGAGACTTGTCTCGGTGCGAAATTCTTGGATCGCATCCGGATCCGGGATCGGAATTGCTCCTGCCGATAGCGAGTGGAACTCCACGCTATTCGCATCGATCCCGTTCCACAGATAGTTGTTTGCGTTCGCTCGCTGTCCGGCGACGTACACAGCGTTTCCGCCCTGAAGAATCGTCACCGCCGGAGACTCCAAGTTCGTGTACACACCGGCATCCGTAGCCATGATGTCGAAGACGTTCCGCGTCGGCAGCGGCAGCGCAGTGATCACCTGGCTGTCGACCACCTGTCCGAGCGTCGAACTCGTCGTATCAATCTGCTGCGCAGCCCCCGAAACGACGACCTGCTGCGAAACAGCTCCGACGGAAAGTGCGGCGTTCGCAATGGTTGTCTCGCTGACTCGCACCGTCAGTGCCGAAAGCACCTGTTTCTCAAAGCCTGGCGCTTCCACCTCAACTTCGTAGTCATCCGTTGGTTTCAGCAGCGGAAAGATATAGGTCCCATCCGAAAGAGTTCTCGCTTCTCTCTCGAGTCCTAGGTCGACATTGACCAAGGTCACTTTGATATCCACCAGGACACTCCCATTCGGGTCCTGCACCACCCCTTGAATCGCGCCCGCCGACGAACTCGTCTGAGCGTGTAATGTTGCCGACGCCCCAAAAATCAACCCAGAAAAAATAACCGCAATAATGAACTTGAGTCGCAGCATGGAACCCACACTCCTATGTGATGGGAAGGCACTACTCCCCAATCGAAATTTGTCACTTCTCGATAAGCGGGTTCTCGTGTTGCGAGTCACTTCCGCTCGGCAGGTATAGGTTCGCCTGCGCCATCCATCAAATGGATTGCAAGTGCCTAGGTAGGCTCCCGTACGTCAGAAGGAAAACTGAAGCTAGCGGTCGAGGGTGAGGCTACAACAACAGGAACACGACAGCAGAAATCGGTGGGCGGGAATCACAACATCCGCGATGTTTTTCGTCTTCATGGCTCGGTTGAACAAGTGCACTCTGAGTCCGATTATTTGACTCTCGCTTGAGATTAATTTGCCTGAGATTGCAGCACGACACATTTGCCGCTTGAGAGCGGATGCTAAGTTAGCGGGAACAACAACACAAGAGGCCAGTCCCTTGGACCGGTGAAACCTGAAGAACGATAGTGGAGCTCATGCTCATAATTCTAAAGAAAGTTTATACCGGTCGTCCTTGAACAAGTCAAGGGGGTTTTCCTGAAGATGAGGGGAATCCTCCCCGCAATTGGCTGTTTGCGATGGGCGCAGTGATCAGGGAACGGTGCGCTTGCCCCTGACTGTTTGCTTCGTTGGTCGACGAGGGACTAGGCAGCATAGCGTCCAGGCGATCAGCTTGCTGCTTCATCCAGACGATCCGCTGTCCTTTCTGTCGTGTGCGCGAGAGATCACGCCCCTCCTGCTCCCCACTTCTTCAGCGCGGCGATGAAATCGCGCATCTGCTGTGCCCGTGTCCAATTCGAAACCCAGGTCTCAAGATTCTTTAGCTGTTTTTCTTCCCCGGCAAGGTAGCTCGTACAGCGTGGTGGATACGCCGATAGGAGACCTGGCAAGTTCGGCACAGTCCGCGTTGCTTAACGGCTCAGGCCTTAGCAGCAAGTCTTGCTTCACGGATCGCCCGGTTACGCTCGAGAGAACGATTCAAGGTCACTAAGAACGCGCGCGGATTCTCCATATCGAGGAAGTAGCCCTTTCTCCATCTACTTGCACAATCGATGCGGACGACTTCTCGTAACCCGCTCAAGACGCGATTCTGGCCCCAACCGTACTTTGGATACCACGGATTGACGCAGGTCTTACAGAAAGTCCAAGAAGCTCTCGGGCCCCATGCTCGGGAGGCGACAACCCGAACACCCGTGATCCGCTCGAATGGGATGTCAACGATCCGCCGTTTGCTCCGTATCCTAATTCGATCCGGGTAGACCAGGAATGACCATCGTTTGGTCAATAACGCATACCCGCCAATCAAAATGGGGAACTCTATTACAGCTATTTTTATGAACGTTTCTAGGTGAATCAGACTGAAAACGCGGGAGGCTACCCAGCCGCCCGCGAATGTGCAACCAAAAGAAAGTCCGGCTAAGAGTGCAAAATATTTCCACTTATTACGGAGACTGGGGCGATCCTCATGCAACATCTGCAATGCTGTCTCGCCTCGCTCGTAGAGGTCTACAGCCGCATTGACGCTGGTGGTTTCCTGCGCCTTATCTCCAGCTAGGCGGTAGCATTCGGAAGCTCGCCGGTACTCTGTCGCTTTCTCATAATGCTGCGCCAGCACCGAGTAATAGCGGTCCAAGCTGTTTTTGTAGATCTGTTCGATCGCGGCAGCCACCTGCCGGTGCATTTCCTTCCGTTTCTGGATGAGGATGCTGTTGTAGGCAGTCTCTTGGGTAAGATAATGCTTAAAAAGGTAAAGCAACTCAGGGGCGATTTCCTTCTCATAGACAAATTCGAGTTCGCGTAAACGACCGAGTCGTGACTCGAGATCCTCCTGATTTGCAACTGCGCGGAGTAGGGGTTCGGGAAACTCCCGGCCAATGACGGAAGCCAACTCCAAGATCTGCCTCGACTGCTGCTCCAGACGATCGATGCGTTCCAGAATCACTCCCTCGATTGTAACCGGCAGCTTGGCTTCTCCGCGCTGGGCCGCGGCTTGTGCCAGTTCCGTAAGATAGAACGGGTTGCCTTCCGCACGGGCGACCACTTCCACTTCGTTAAACGTTGCGCCCTGCTTCACCAGCTCTCGCGCCAGAGCAGTACTGTCTTCCGCGGACAGCGGTCGCAGGGTAATCCGATGGTAGTAAGAACGGTTCGCCCAACTGTGCTGAAATTCCTGTCGTGCGAAACAGCAAAGGAGAATGGCACGGGCGGGAACAAAGTCAATGAGCTGATCGAGCAATCGCAAAGAGAACGGATCAGCCCACTGCAAGTCGTCGAGAACCAGCAGCAACGGCGCCTCCGCCTCCAGCTTGTGCAGGACCGCCCTCCATCCACGGTTGATGGAATTGAATCGCCCGGCTTCGTCCAACAACTCAAACTCGGACGTCAGCAGCCCAAGCGTTGCCCGAAGAGCGGGCGCTTGGTCCGCATACGCGGCATCCGATTGCAGAAAGCTCTCGAACGCAGCTTCCGCCTCGCCCGGACTCATTCCAGGGAAAACCCCAACCAGCTGCTCCAATGCCTGCCGCCACAAGCTATAGGGTTCGATTTTTGCGAGCGGTTGCGCCGCGTCGGCGACGACCTGATATCCGTTCGCGGCGGCCCACGTCGAAATCTCGGATGACAACCGGCTCTTCCCGATTCCCGGCTCGCCCGTGATATAGAGTAAAGACCCGTGCTTGTTTCGGGCGTCGGCAAGTAGCTCTTGCGCCAGTGCAATCTCACGCGCGCGCCCGACCATTGCCGGCTGCCTGCGCCCTTGATCTCCGCGGCCCTTTTGCGAATGCCCTCGAAGGAAAAAGACCGGAACCTTCTCTGCCTTGCCTTTAATAGAGCGGAGTTCTCTAGGAGCGAAGTCAAAGTCTCGCTCGACTTGGAACCACGTGCTTTCTCCCACGGCAATCTGACCGTTCTCGGCTTCATGACAAAGGCGCGATGCGAGATTGACCGCGTCTCCCATTACAGTGAACTGACTGCTGTCGCCACTTCCCATTGGTGCGGCCACCACCAGTCCGGTATTGATGCCGATGTGTACGTCAGGAGGCTGGACCTCGCTGCCAAAGCCGGAGGCAAGTTTCTGCACGGCCAATTGCATGTCTAAGGCAGCGCGGCAGGCGCGCTCGGCATCATTCTGGCGGGTTGCTGGGACGCCGAAAACCGCCATGACGCAATCTCCGATGTATTTGTCGATCGTGCCCTCGTAGCGTTGCACCGCTGCCGACAATGATTCGAAATAGCGGTTGACGACTTCTCGGACTTCCTCTGGATCCAGGGTTTCGGACATCGCGGTAAAGCCGGAAAGATCCGCGAATACAACGGTCGCCTGTTTGCGCTGCGAGTAGAACTGATCGTTAGGCATTAGCAATTCAGTTTATATCATGGTTGTCGAGATACATGGACTTCAAGGACCGGTCAGCTCTGTCTCGGTCCTCTCCAAATGCTCCCGAGATTGCCATGGTCTACGTAGGTCTGGACGAGAAGGATCAAGCAATGGCCTGGCTGGAGACACCCTATACTGAGCGCTTTAGCCCGCGGGTCCTCATGCGGCCGTGCTTCGATCCGCCACGCTCGGACCCGAGATTTGAAGATCTTGTGCGCCGTATAGGCCGCCCTCATTGGACTGAAGAATTTGACGACGGGAGGGAAGGATCGAACACTACAAATCTGTCAGCAGACGCTGAGCACCCATGATTCGCGCGAATGCTCCGGATGATCAGGATGTCCTTTATGACGTGTCTAGGCGGGCCCGTTTACGCCACTGAGAAAACCGCCGAGATGCCCGGTTAATCCCACGAGCAACACGGCGACTGCTTCGATCAGTAGGCGGTAATTTGGCAAGGATTCCTCTGGATGGCGCCGCGCGCGACAGTGGATCCAAAACACGAGCCAGCTCAGCACGCTCGACACGCAACCCAGAACCAAGTGCATTAATAGGATCCCCTTAAGCTTTTGCCCCTCAAGCGCCCATTGCCACGCGATTAGACCGGTGGCCAAGACCGGCACAGTAGAGACCGCAGCCACCAGTAGATACGGATTCACGACCCTCTTTTCCTCCTTTCACCAGTTGAACCCCGAAGACGCGCGCAGCCTGCTGCAGGATAGTGTTAGCAGGCGACAGGCCATCGGGATCTTTGAGGCGCCCGCGCGTCACACGTCAACGTTGCTATCCCTACTGTTCATTCCGATTGCTGCGTGGCTGTTCGTCCCCTTCCGGCGGCCCTTCCGTTGGTCACGGCTCTTTTGGACGTATGTGATTCCGATAGTTCCTTTCGTTCTTCTCTTCGACGGCTTGATTTCGTGCTTGCGCGCGTACTCACCCAAGGAACTCAAAGATATGACCAGAGGGCTTGGGGGTCACAGGTACCGCTGGGAGATCGGGGAAAAGGCTGGCGGTTTGCTGCCCGTCCGGATTACATACCTGATTGGCTCCCCTCAAAGCGAACCCATCGACTCAGCCGATTGAACCCTGGAATGCAAACGGGCCTGGTCGCCGTCGCACAGGCGATCGGCGGTTCGTGCGAAAAATCGGTGAATATAGGGAATATTTTAGGCCTATCGCCGGTCTACATGAATGCAAGGGAACATGGCGCCCTTGACTAGGCCATCCACAACGAAAGCGAGGCATTCGATGGGAAACATCATCAAGGAAAACTTGAATCCCGACAGCATTGACCGGCGTGGCTTTTTGAAGTGCATGGCTTGGGCGGGGACTGGAGCGCTCTGCGTGATGCAGGGAGGAGTTTTGAAGTCGTTCGCGTTCGGTCCCGGCGGCAAGATTGATAAAGCCGCCATGAAGGGTGATTTCGCCTTCGCGCAGATCAGCGACTCCCATATCGGTTTTAACAAGGCCGCCAACCCGGACGTGACAGCCACACTGCGGGAGGCCATCTCGAAGCTCAACGCGCTTCCGCAAAGTCCCGAATTCGTGCTCCACACCGGTGATTTGACGCAGCTTTCGAAAGCTGAAGAATTCGACACCCTGGACCAGTCGCTGAAATCGGTGCGCACCGGCCGGATTTTCTACGTTCCCGGCGAGCACGACGTTCTCAACGACAATGGTGTGCAATACCGCGAACGATACGGCAAAGACACCAAGGGAGACGGATGGTACAGCTTTGATCACAAGGGCGTCCATTTCGTCGGGCTTGTGAACGTGATGAATTTGAAGGCCGGCGGCTTAGGAAGCCTGGGCCACGATCAGCTCGAATGGCTCGAGGATGACGTGAGGCACCTCAAACACAGCACGCCGATCGTGATCTTCGCGCACATTCCGCTCTGGACGATTTATCCGGAATGGGGATGGGGCACTGACGATAGTCAGCAAGCGCTGTCTTATCTCAAGAAGTTCGGCTCCGTATCCGTCCTGAACGGGCACATCCACCAGGTCATGCAGAAGGTGGAGGGGAACGTCACTTTCCACACGGCGATGTCTACTGCGTTCCCCCAACCCGCGCCCGGGCAAGCAGCGTCTCCGGGACCCATGAAGGTGCCGGACGAAAAGCTGCGGAGCGTACTTGGAGTCACTGACATTAGCTTCATTCGCGGGAAGCATACGCTGGCCGTCGTAGATTCACCGCTGGCGGGTGGATAGACCGCAGCGATCTTGGAAAAAAGGAAGAAGCCCATGGAAAGATACATACGAAATGTTCTGATGTGCGCAGGATTGCTTGGAGTGGTCGCATCGGCGGCCATGATCCACGGAACGCAGTTAGCCCGAGCGGCGGAGGAAAAGAATGCCGCCGTGAGCATTACGATCGATAACTTCAGCTTTACGCCGAAGGAAATTACTGTGTCCGCAGGCACGACGATTACGTGGGTCAATCGGGACGACGTGCCGCACACAGTCGTCAGCCCGGACAAGAAGTTCAGGTCCAAGGCGCTCGACACGGACGATCAGTTCTCGTTCACGTTCACGGATGCCGGCACGTACAGCTACTTCTGCTCCGTGCATCCGGTCATGACCGGCAAGATCATCGTCAAGTAGTCGAGGGGAATTCAAGAGTCTCCAATCAATCGGAGGGGTGTCTTTGTAGCAGGCGGAAAGATCAAGAAAAGGAGAACGAAAATGAAAGCGAGTGTGAACAGCACATTTTCGAAAGCTAATTCGCTGGTGGCAGTGGGTCTCCGCGCAGTCGGAATTGCGGCGGCACCAGCCGCGTGGCCCGCTCCGTTGGACTCCCGGCAAGCCCTTGAGGACCGCACTTCTCCTTACCAAGCTTCGGTCCAGCGCCCTACGAAGGCGCTGCTTCTACCTCCCGAGATCACCGGTTCGGACGAGGATGGACCTGTCCACTTCCGTATCTTCCCCTCGCGCGAATGCTTGATCGGGCGCTACCAGGATCTGTGCCGGGTTTATCCGTCCGCGGCGCACGACCGGGGCCCCGACAACCACCAGGTTGCCGGTTATGTGCGCAGTGAAAAGATTGCCAAGGCTCAAGAAGCCAGTCAGGTTAACCATGCCCGCGATGACGCTAAGCAAAGTTGGAAGCCACTTCTCAAGTCCCGACAGTGCGGCGACCGATGGGGTGGTTGAAAGATGCGTGGCGCCTGATTCTATGGTGGACATCGGCCGATTCCTTCGTCGTTCAAGACTTCGCCTCTCTCGATCTCTCGCTCAGGTAATCAATGATCAGTTTCGGAACGATGAGGCCAAAGCTCATCGCCGAAATGATCGTGATCGCAATCATGCCGTCGGCGGTTGTCGCGCTTATGAGATCCAACGTCGTATGCGAGCCCTCGGCAAGTTGCACGAGGCCACTGGCCATCCTGAACAGGAAGACGCCCGGAATCATCGAGACCACGGAAGCGAATCCGATTGCCGCGAACGGCATGTGCGTACGGCGCGAGACTGGCGTGAGGATCAGCCCGACGACGAGACAGGCGACCAGGGCTCCGGTCGCGGCGCTGGCGCTAAGCACGGTAAGTGCCCCCCACCTTAGAGCATGGGCGAGCATGCCCACTGCCACCGGCCAAGCCAGCATGCGTAGTGGCGTGGAAAAGAAAACGCCGTAGGCGAAAACAGCGACCCCAGCGGCGATCGTGTCGTTCCACAGGGACACGGCCCTGCCGGCCGGGTCCACCGGAAACGAGACGCCGAGGAGGGCGAGTCCAAGCAGGAGTCCCGCGGAGATCGCTACAATCACAAGCCCCGCGAAGATCACCCGGGTGCACCCAAGATGAATGCGGCCCCTAACGAGATCCAATGCGCCATTGAGCACATGCGGCCCTGGCACCAAGATCATGCAAGGGCAAACAGCGACAAGGCGCAGCGACGAACTTAATTGGTAGCGAACCGCTAGCGCGCCGATTACCCCGGCGAGCAACGACGCGCAAAATGGTTGCAGGAAGACGTTTGCGCTGTACCTAGCCACAGCGCGGCGCAAAATAGCGCCGGCCGCCGCGCTTAGGAATATGAGCGCCGCCGCGGCTACATGTTGGACACCGAAGATGACGGCTAGCGCCACGGCGCCAGCCGCCGCTGCGAGCGTGAAGAGCCATGTCGGTGCTGGAGGGATCTTCGAGATCCTGGTGATCTCCTCCGTTGCCGCGGCTGGTGCGAGCCGGCCGGCGCCCAGATCCTCGATTGCCCACATTGCGGAAGCTACACGATCCATTTCCACGCCGGTAGGATCAGCCGCCACTGCGGAGATTAGAGTGGCGCTACTGTCCTGGGCTTGAAGTTGCAGCTCTCCCCAGCGCGGCAAGATCTGGGCGCGCATTCCCAGAGCGTCGCCGAGCCGCTCAGTCGCGTCCAAGGTCTGGTCCGTGGCCTGGCCATTGACGTACAGGACTCGGGCAAATGCGAGGACAAGATTGGAACGCTCCTCCAAAGTCATACGCGATCCTCGGAAGCCAAAGTCTCCCAAGCGGCAACCGCCTTCTGATGCGGAAGCGCGGCTCGCCGGCAATAAGGAGCCGACTCGAATCCATCCGAGCCGGCTCCAACCTCGTGCATGTCAATGCCTATTGCGAGCCCATGATCTAGGCGGTGGCAGTCGCCACATAGGGCGTGACCATTTTTTTCGGGTCGACGACTCGATCGAACTCGGCCTCTGTCACGAAGCCCAGCTTCAGCGCGGCAGCTTTGAGCGTGAGATCGTTGTCCATAGCGTAGTGCGCAATCTTCGAAGCTTTGTCGTAGCCAATCACCGGTGCGAGCGCTGTCACGAGCATCAGGGAGCGCTCAACGTATTCGTTGATCTTCTTCAAATTGGGCTTTGTCCCCTCGACCAGGAACGTGCGGAAGTTCGTGCAGCTGTCGGTCATGAGCGTGATCGAGTGCGTAACGTTGTAGATGATCAGAGGCTTGTAAACATTCATCTCGAGGTAACCGCCAGCGCCACCGAAGCCCACCGCTAAATCATTTGCCATCACTTGGACGGCGACCATCGTGAGCGCTTCTGCCTGGGTGGGGTTTACTTTGCCCGGCATGATCGAGGAGCCCGGTTCGTTCTCCGGAATCAGCAGTTCGGCGAAGCCCGCGCGCGGTCCGCAGGACATCAGTCGAACGTCGTTGGCGATCTTGTACAGCGACACGGCCAAGGTCCGCAACGTGCCGGAAAGCTGTACTTGAGCGTCGTGGGCGCCCTGCACCGTGAATTTGTTTGGCGCCGTTACGAACGGTAACCCGGTGAGCTTGGCGATCTCAGCTGCTGCAGCTTCGGCAAAGCCGGGCGCCGAATTGATGCCGGTGCCCACCGCCGTGCCGCCGAGCGCGAGGCGATAGATACCCTTCAGCGCATCTTCAATCCGATCCAGGTCGTCTGCGAGCACGCCCCCGTAGCCCGACCACTCCTGCCCGAGTGTGAGCGGCGTGGCGTCTTGCATGTGCGTGCGGCCGATCTTGATGACGTCCTTCCACTGCTCAACCTTCTCAGCGATCGCATCGTGCAGGGCCTTCACCGCTGGGATAAGTCGTTGCTTCACGCTAACCCCCGCCGCGATGTTCATTGCAGAGGGAAACGAGTCGTTGGATGACTGTGCCATATTGACGTGGTCGTTGGGGTGAACCGGCGTCTTGCTCCCCAGCGGAGTGCCAGCCATCTGGCAGCATCGATTGGAGATCACTTCGTTCACGTTCATGTTGAACTGCGTGCCGCTACCGGTCATCCACACATGCAGGGGGAACATGTCGTGATGCTGGCCGGCGAGGATTTCATCACAGGCTTGAACGATCAAATCGTGGCGTTTCTGGTCTAGCCGCTTACTGGCATAGTTGGCATTGGCGGCGGCTTTCTTCAAAATGGCAAAGGCAGTGATCATTTCACGGGGTATCAAATCTTTGCCGATGCTGAAGTGCTCCAGCGAGCGCTGAGTCTGGGCTCCCCAGAGCTTGTCGGCACGAACATCTACTTCGCCGAGGCTGTCGCTTTCCTTGCGAATATCCGTCATGTTCTGTCTCCTTGTGCGCCGGTTAAACCGGCGAGGTGTAGTGAATGAAAAAGTCACACGAATGTGACGTAGCGACCCACATCGGCCCCGAGTCATGCGGAGGCGCTCGCAAGAGCGGCGTCGAAGCGTTGACAGGGGGACGTGCGGGCCGGGTATTCGACGAGCCGTGCACTCGCCGCCCAATTTGCCATCAGTGCAGAGGCTGCGGGTCGGCGCATTGATCCGGACCGTATATTAACGCTGCGCTGCCCTGGGCCGCCCACCACTTCGTCTACTCCATGCGTGAGTCGTTGGAGGACTCGGCACTTGCGATTCCGTAATTGGATTTTCGATGGGTCAGCGTTTCCAAGGCTTCTTCCGCTTCGCTACGGACACCCTCGTTTGCCAACAAGCCGATGAGCGGTGGAATTGCATCCCGTGACATTGTGTTGGCGAAGGCGACCGTGAGATATCCGTAGAGCGGAGCATCTGCATTTGGAAGCAGCCGCAACAAAGCAGGAATAGCCTGCTGTTTGCAAATGCGACCGGCATACATGTATGCCTCCCCCTGGGTGTAATTCCTGTTCCGGCTTCCGATGTCCAGCATTGCTTGGCACTCGTCGGGGTTTTCGAGTTCACCAAGCGCCTGAATCGCAGGCTGCCGAAATTCTTCAGAGCCGGATGACGCCATCTCAATCAGTTTTGCTCGAGCGGTCGGCGTCCCCAATCGTCCTAGGCCTTCCGCTCTTGCAGTCCCAGTTATCGCGTCGATCGCAAGCGCAGAGATTGCCGCCTCTGCAAAAACAGGCGGGTTTTGAGTTATAGCGGACGCCGCGAAATTTCGAATCATAGGATCCTTGTTCTTCACATCGTCAAAGAATGGCTTGTACGCCTTCTTCAGCTCGCCTTGTTGAGGCGCCCGCAGCGTCACTTCAAACTCTGAATCAACACTCAGCTGAGCGAGGATCTCCTTCGAGGCCGGGCGTCCAATACTTTGGCTGCTCCTCGCACGCACATGGTAAGTTCCCGGAGAGTCCAGGGAAAATGGCCCATTCAGAAACAAACGCTTGATATATTTCCCCCTGGCGGGGATTTCACTGCCGCCGACCATGCAATCGAGTGAGATAGGCATGCGACCGCAAACAAATGGCGCGGCGTTCTTCTTTCGAGCGGCGCCATCCACCTCGAACGGACCTGGACCGATATCGTCGCAGTTCGACTCGGCGATCTCACCAACTTTGTGGCTGTGGTTCACGACTTCAAAATCGACAATGATCGGCTCGCCGACCAAGTATTCCAGCTTTTCAGGATAGTAGCTCCCCGCGATGGCCTGCTGGGCAAGCGTATGCGGCGCGTGGGCCAGAGAGGCTGCCAAAAGAATGGTAGCGGGTAGCCGCTTCATCTCACGTGATTATGACACCGTTAGTTCTCGCCAGACGCTAGATCCCGGCTTTTGGCGCAGCCCAGCATCGCGGATGGCACCGGCAGGTGTGCGTGAAATCCAAACTTCTAATTAAAAAGGCGCGCTTAAAACGAATTAAAGGATATTGGCAGAACCCATTGAAAACAAGGCATGAGCGGCGCGCCCGGGGAGAGTCGAACTCCCGACCCTCTGCTTAGAAGATATGCAGTACAAAACTCTAAGTGCCGCTTCTGGTGTCGCTTACGAGGAAGCGCGTCATTTATCTCGCTCTTGAATTGGACCGAAGTTGGACTGAATTTGTGGGATGAACCCCTATAGTGAGACAAAAAATAGGGCACACCTTGCAGCTTTTCAT